>Ga0210399_10003871_pt1 | contig 11661 bp, 10 predicted proteins | sample IncBWC14MmetaG_FD_150865 | JGI IMG/M metagenome (GOLD analysis project Ga0210399, IMG submission 150865) | Forest soil microbial communities from Barre Woods Harvard Forest LTER site, Petersham, Massachusetts, United States - Inc-BW-C-14-M | ecosystem: Environmental > Terrestrial > Soil >...
CGCTGCGCGATCTGCGCAATGCTCGGCGTCAGCATGATCCAGTACGCCTTGATGTGGTCGAAATTATCGAGCATCAGGCGCGACACCGCGATGCAGCGCAGGTCGTCGTAGCCGGTCGGCTTCGGAATGTGCGCCAGCGCCGTATTGTCCGGGTGAAACGCCAGCGGGATGAACGCGACAAATCCGTGAGTCTCGTCCTGAGCCTCGCGTAAAAGGACCAGATGATCCACGCGCTCCTCGACGGTTTCTACGTGGCCATAGAGCATCGTGGCATTTGAACGCAAGCCGATGCGATGCGCCTTTTTGGCAATGCTCAGCCACATCCGGCCGCTCACCTTGTGGTCGCAGATGATCTTGCGCACGCGGGGATGAAAAATCTCCGCGCCGCCGCCGGGGCAGGAGTCCACGCCGGCTTGCTTCATCTTCTTCAGCGTTTCCTCGATGGTCAGTTTCGCGATGCGCGCGAAATAGTGCACTTCCACCATCGTGAAGGCCTTCAGGTGCACATGCGGGTGCCGTTGCTTCAGGCCGCTGATCATCTCCAGAAAATGGTCGAACGAAAGATCCGGGTGCAAGCCGCCAACGATATGAAATTCGGTCGCACCCTCGCGCACGCCCTGTGCCGCGCGCTGGTAAACCTCTTCGAGCGCGTAGGTGTATGCGCCCGGAGCATTGGGATCACGCCCAAACGCGCAGAGTTTGCAATGCGCCACGCACACGTTGGTCGGATTGATGTGGCGATTCACGTTGTAATACGTGACGTTGCCGTGCCGCTTCTCGCGCACATAATTCGCGAGCCAGCCCACCGCAAGCAGATCCGGCGAGCGGAACAGCGCCACGCCATCCTCAAACGAGAGGCGTTCGCCGGCCAGCACCTTGTCGGCGATGGGTTTTAAGGTTGCGTCGTTAATCGTCAGTTCAGCCACGTTCTTCCCAATCTATTAGAGGGCGTTTTGCTCTTCGCCGCTACTTGAATTCGCTTTTCGAAACGATCGAACCATTCAAACGCGCCATAAAGCCGCCGCGGCGCCCCAGAACAACAGGAACAACATACTAATATAGCCGTTCACGGTGAAAAACGCAGCGTTCAGCTTGCTCAGGTCGTCAGCCTTAACCAGTGAATGCTCGTAAGCCAGCAGCGCGGCCACCACCGCGATTCCCACCCACGCCGGCCACGGCAACCCAAATCCGTAGGCAAGCCAGCTCAGCAGCGCCACCACGCCAACGTGCATCACCCGCGCGATCCGCAACGCGCCGGCAATTCCGAATCGCTTCGGAATCGAATACAACCCCGCGTTCTTGTCGAACTCCAGGTCTTGACAGGCGTAGAGCACGTCAAAGCCGCCAACCCACAAAGTAACTGCTCCGCAAAGGATCAGCATCCGCCAATCGAGCCCGCCGGTAATCGCAATCCACGCTGCCGCCGGAGAAATTCCCAGCGCAAACCCCAGAAATAGGTGCGACCAGTTGGTGAAGCGTTTGGTGTAGGAATAGAAAAAGAGAACCACGATCGCCACTGGCGCAAGTTTCAGCGCCAGTGGATTCAACCGCCAGGCCGCGACGAAGAACAGCACGACCGCGAGCAGCGTAAACGTCCAGGCGAAGGAAACCGAAAGTGCCCCAGTAGCCAGCGCACGAGTCTTGGTGCGCGGATTCTCTTTGTCGTAACGCACATCCGCAATCCGGTTCAGCGTCATCGCCGCTGACCGTGCCGCCACCATCGCCACAACAATCCACAAAGTCTGCCTCAGCGTAGGCCAGCCGTGCCATGCCGCGCGCGCCGCCAGCAATGCCCCCGTCAGCGCAAACGGGAGCGCAAACACGGAGTGCTCAAACTTGATCATTTCCAGAACGGTGCGAATCCGCCCGGCCATCGATTAACTCTCCGCTTTCTTCGCCGCGGCGCTACCTGTCCAGCGAAACATTTTTTCCTGCGGCAGCCCCGCCTGTGCCAGCACCCGGCAGACGAATTGCGTTACCAGGTCATCAATCGTTTTTGGCAGGTGATAGAACGACGGCATTACGGGCATGATCACGGCGCCGGCCGCTTGCGCCCGCAGCATGTTTTCCAGGTGTAAGCGATTGAACGGCGTGTCCCGCACGCAAAGAATCAGCTTGCGCCCTTCTTTTAACATCACGTCCGCCGCGCGTGCCATCAGGTCATCGCAGGTTCCGGAGGCAATCGACGCCAGCGCGCCGACGGTGCATGGAATCACAATCATCGCGTGCACGCTGTAGCTCCCGGAGGCAATCGACGCGCCCACATCCTTATTGGAGATCACTTCTATCTTTTTGGGCGTACGTCCGAGCACGCGTCCCGGCAGTTTCTTCAGCTCGCCCGATGTGATGCGGAGTTCTTCGGCAAAAAGCCGCTGCCCCGTTTCCGTCACCACCAGGTGAATGCGCCCGACGCGGGGATCGTCCTCGAGCATCGCCAGCGTTTTCTGCGCGAACACAGCGCCGCTCGCTCCGGTCACACCGACGGTTATCGTTTGTCCCTTGGTAACAGGCATGGAATTGTGTGCGGTTCATTCAGTCTCGCAGCGCCCACAAGCGAAGTCAAGGAGAGGCACCGCCGCAAAAGGGGGGAAGAAAAAAGGGCTTGACAATCGGTCAGTGAATTGTTAGAAGTGAACATGTTCACTTTTATCAGTGGCGGTCCGCCAGCACTTCCGAGCAAGGCGGAACTGACCCGCGAGCGTATCCTCAAGACCGCGCTAACCCTTTTCCGCACAAACGGTTACGAGAATACCACCCTCCGTCAAATCGCCGCCGAATCCGGTTCTTCCCTGGGCCTCGCTTATCGCTACTTCCGTTGCAAGGAGGAGTTGGTCCTGGCGTTTTATGAATCCCTCGCCGCAGAGTTTATTCAGCAAATCCCGAATCTCTCTGCAGGCAAGATTGCGCAACGCTTTACCGCCGCATGCAATCTGAAGCTTGCGCTCGTCGAGCCTCACAACGAACTGATCGGCGTACTCCTCTCCTCGGCGCTCAATCCCAACTCTCGCATCGCCGTCCTGGGACAGGCCTCGACGGACATCCGCTTGCGAATGCAATCGGCATTTTCAAGCTTAGTCAGCGAATCCAATGACGCGCCCGACGCTGTAATGGCCGCCGCGCTTGCGAAACTCCTTTACATCGCCCATCTGGCGCTTCTGTATTTCCGCGTGAATGACCACACACCCGGCGGCCGCGCGACCCGCGAATTGCTCGCGTGGATTGAAACCGCACTGTCCTATCTCCCTATGAGTTACCGCCTGCCATTCATTTCCGATGCCCTGCTGAAAATCGCTGCAACACTCGACACCGTTTTTGGAGGAGCCACCCATGAGCACCCAGCCCAATAGCCCGCCGTTGCCAGCAAATTGGCAGCCCAAGCCCCCGGAACCACCACCGAAGCCGCCCATCTCCGACGCTCAGCGGGGACTCGCGGGCTTCGTCCTTTTCCTCTTTCTCTGCAGCGTTTCGCTGCGCATTGTGTACGCCCACAAGCTCGAGACCACCGCCGTAATGTTCATCGGCCTGCCCGCTGGGCTTGCCATCTTCATGAGCCTTCTGCCGCGCAGCAAAAGCGCCATCGGCAGCGCCATGAAAGGCACCACCATCGGCTTGCTCATATCCGCCGTGCTATTTGGCGAGGGCATTATCTGCGTCCTGATGGCGGCGCCGATCGCCTACTTCATTGCGGCGCTGGTCGGCGGCCTGACGGACGCCTCGAGAAAAGCGCAGCATCCAGGCGCGCAGTGTTTCATCTGGATCGTTGCCGCGGTGATGAGCTTCGAAGGCACCTCGAACAAGCTTTCGCTTTCGCGTGACGAAGAGGTCCGCGTCGAACGAACAATTGCCGCTACTCCCGCGCAAATTGAAAGCGCGCTTGCCGCGACGCCCGCTTTTCGCACCACGCTTCCACTCTATTTCCGGCTGGGTTTTCCGAAACCCGTTGAGGCGCGCGGCAGCGGCCTCAATGTAGGCGATCAACGGGTCATCCACTTCGCCGGCGGGGAAGGCCATCCGGGCGACGAGATCTTTCACGTCGCGGCCCGCACCAGAGCCTCCGTCACCTTTAAACCGGAAACGGACTCCAGCCATATCGCTCACTGGCTTAAGTGGAATGAGTCGGTGGTCGACTGGGTGCCCATGGACGCCACCCACACTCGTGTGGCCTGGACGCTGCGTTTTCGCCGCGGACTTGATCCGGCGTGGTACTTCCGGCCGTCCGAGCGCTACGGCGCTCGGCTCGCCGCGCGGTACTTGATCGACAACCTTGCTACGCCGCCGCGCGAAACTGTTCGACACTGAACTCGATGCGGCCCGCTGCCAATTCGCTTGCAGCTTCCGGCTTACGCCGTAAAAATGCCGCGGCGCTAGTCGCCGCGGCCTGGTGCCTGCCCTCCGCCGCGCTCGCCGGATTTCTCGCTGTCCGAATTGGCGCCTGGACTGTCCCTTCAACCGCGTTGGTGCTCCTTGGCTCTCCGGCAATCGATCTCGTCGGTCGCGTCGTGCTCTGGGGCTGGGCGTTCGCATTTCTGCCGCCACGTATATCGCTTATTCGCCGGGCCATCCTTGGCATCTTGTTCGACCTGCTGCTGCTCAGAGTGGCGGGAGTATCGTTCCACGCCAATCGCCAATTTTTCCTCACGGAACTTTTCGCCGGCTGCGGTTGTCTCTTACCGGCGCAGCTCTTCGCTCGTTGGACAAGCGAAGGCCGTAATCTCACCGCTCGAAACCTCATGCATCTGTGTTTTCACAGCGCGTTGCTGCTCGGTGTTTGGCCGTTACTCATAACCCAGTTCTTCGGGGGAAACTGGCACGCCTGGGCTGCGCGATCTTCGGCGGCCAACAAGTTCTACCTGCAATTTTTGATTGTTCCTTGCGTCTTTCTCATCACCGCAATGCAGGAATTTCACGCGGCTGGCCGGGGCACGCCGATGCCCGAAGATGCCCCGCTCCGCATGGTGACCACCGGCATCTTTTCTTATGTGGCTAATCCCATGCAGATTGGGAAATTTGGTGTTCTCTTTGTCTGGGGCCTGTTCTGGAAAAATCCGTGGATCGTGGCCGCGGCCTTCCTTGGGCTGTTTTACAGCCTCACGATCGCCCGCTCCAGGGAAGACCGCGACATGGCGGCGCGTTTTGGTGCTGATTGGGCTCTCTATCGCCACAATGTTCGCCGTTGGCTCCCACGCTGGCGCCCGTGGATTCCCACTGCCCACCTACCCGATTCAGCGGCGCTGTATCTCGATCTGGATTGCGGCCCGTGTGGCCACTTCGCGCGGTGGTTCACCGCACAGTACCCCACGCGACTGCGCATCCTGCCGCTCGCGGCGCATTTCCCCAGCACACTCAATCGCATCACCTACCGAGCAGCCGGCAGTCAGCGCGAAGTCCAAGGCATTCACGCCACCGCGCGTGCATTAGATCACGTGAACCTCGCATGGGCCTTTTGCGGATGGATGTTGCGGCTTCCCTTGATTGCCTGGGTCGCCGAGCTGATTATCGAAGCGGTCAGTCCTTTGAAGGCGTGAACATTCTAACGTAAACGTTCCCGACGCTTCACCAATTATTCCTTCTGTCGAAGTTCGCTCCTGAATTTTGAAGTTTTGCGTCGCGGATTCTCTTGCTTGCCCATTACCCTCAGTTGCGCACCACTGTGGTGCTAGACTAGTTTCCGGCCACAAATTATGAACCAGTCCGAGCTGCTCAAAATTCTCGAGGGGATTCACTCCGGTGCTTTTTCTCCAGAAAAAGCCGCGGAGCGCCTGAAGCATCTGCCGTTCGAAGACATTGGCTTCGCGAAAGTCGATCATCACCGCGCGTTACGGCAGGGCTACGCCGAGGTGATTTTCGGCAAGGGCAAAACGCCCGCGCAGGTGGCGGAAATTGTTCGCGCCATGGTCTCGAAAAAAGCCTCGAGTCACAATGTGCTGGTCACCCGCGCCGACGCCAAAATCTTCGCCGCCGTGAAACGCGTCAGCCGCGCCGCGAAATTTCACCCGCTTTCCGGTGTGATCGCCATCGAGCGCAGCAAGGAAATTTCGGGGAAGGGAACGATCCTCGTCGTTTCCGCCGGCACCAGCGACATTCCTGTCGCCGAAGAAGCCGTCCTCACCGCCCGGATGATGGGCAATCGCGTCGAGCAACTCTTCGACGTCGGTGTCGCCGGCATTCACCGATTGCTCGAACATCGCAGCAATCTAGCCGAAGCGCGGGTCATCATCTGCGTCGCGGGGATGGAAGGCGCCCTGCCAAGCGTAGTCGGCGGCCTCGTCGGCATTCCCGTCATCGCGGTGCCGACGAGCACCGGCTATGGCGCCAGCTTCGGCGGAGTAGCCGCGCTGCTCGGCATGCTAAATTCTTGCGCCTCAAATGTCACCGTCGTCAACATTGATAACGGTTTTGGCGCCGCGTGCGTCGCGTCCTGCATCAACCGTCTGTAATTAAGTATTTTTTAAAAGGACTTTCATAACGCCGCGCTTTTGAGCGTGCGCGATTGCCGCGGGCGCATCTTTCAGCACAAAAGTACGGGAAATCAGCGTTGTGGGATCCACTTTGCCGGAGCGGAGCAGCGCGATCGCTTTTGCAAACGGCCCGCAGCGCGAACCCACGATGGTGAGTTCCTTCACCACAATAGGCCAAGGTTCCACCGGCGCTCGGCCGTGAAAGGTTGATTTTAGCAGTAGCGTGCCGCGTGGCTCGGTCATCCGTTGTGCGAGCGCCAGGCCCGTGGGAGATCCGGTCGCTTCCACCACTAGCCGGTAATTTTCCTTCACGCGGGCTAGATCGCCGGCATCGCCGCGCACTTGCTTCGTCGCGACGCCGGCCCTCCGCGCCAAAGCCAGCTTGCCGGCGTGCTTCCCATAAAGAACGACGCGCGTGCCAGCAGCCTTGAGCACCAGGGCGATCAGCTGAGCCAATTTTCCATCCCCAAGCACGGCCGCGGTTCGAAACTTTCGAATAGCGAGTTGATCCAGAATCTGGCAGGCCGCGGCCAGAGGTTCGATGAACACGGCCTTCTCGTCGCTCACTCCGGCCGGTACAAAATGCAAGTTTTCCACCGGCAGCGCCAGAAATTCCGCAAACGCTCCGTCGTGGGCCACAATGCCCAGCACGGTTCGTCGAGCGCAGTGCGTCTTCATCCCGCGCTTGCAATATTCGCACACCGGCCGAAATCCGTAAGCCACGCAGCTCACATTAATCTCACCGGCCACGCGCTTGCCCACCCACCGCTTTTTCGCGGCGGCGGAAACTCCTAGAACATCCACCACCTCGCCGACAAATTCGTGCCCTGGCGTACCTCGAAAGCCGTGGTAGCCGCGCAGAACCTCTACGTCGGTATTGCAAATCCCCGCCAGCCGGACCCGAACCAGCGCCCATCCACGCCGCAACTTGGGGATCGGCTTGCGAACCTTGGCCAGCTTCTTTCTGCGCACCTCAAAGCTGGTCATTTTCATCTTACGTTTCGGATTTTCTTGGAAAGTTAGAATGACCGAGCTCCGCCAGGTATGACATTTTTGATTTAGCTTTTAGCGCAGAACCCGGGAGAGCGCATCCGCCAGCACTTGCTCTTGCTCCGGGAACACCGTCCGAAGATCAATGAGCAGGCGCTCTTCCTCAATTCGCGCAACGACTGGCGTCGAGCCTGCGCCTGTCCGCAGCCGGACCTCCAGCTCGCTCGCGGAATGCCGCGCGCTGGCAATACGAATGAGTTTCGTCGGCAGCGATTGCGCCGGCGTCGAACCGCCGCCAACCAACGAGCGCCCATCGGCAATTTCGATTTCCGCATCGGCACCGGCAATTCTTGCAGACAACAGTTTGTGAAACGCGTCGGTACGCGCTGAAATCTCTTCCATACTCATTTGCATCATGCGAAGCGCGGGGATTTCATTCCACGCCCCGCGAAGATACGCGTTGAGCGTTGCTTCGAGGGCGGCAATCGTCAGCTTGTCCACCCGCAGCGCCCGGAACAGCGGGTGCCGCCGCACCTTCTGCACCAGATCCTTTTTTCCGGCGATAATGCCCGCCTGCGGCCCGCCGAGCATCTTGTCGCCGCTGAAGAGCACCAGCGAAAATCCGGCTTCGACACTTTCCCGCGCAGTCGGCTCGCTAATTCCCACTGGCGAAAGATCCACTAAGCAGCCGGAGCCTAAATCCTCCACCACCGGCACCCTCGTGCGCTGGCCGAGCGCGATCAACTCCGCGACTTCCGGCTTTTCGGTGAAGCCAGACACCGTGAAGTTCGAAGGGTGCACGCGCAAAATCACGTACGTTTTTTCATTGATTGCGCTTTCGTAATCGGCGGTCCGCGTGCGATTCGTAGTCCCCACTTCGCGCAGCACCGCACCGCTCTGCTCCATGATTTCCGGAATGCGGAAGCCGTCGCCGATTTCGATCAACTCCCCGCGGGAAACAATCACTTCGCCGCCCCGCGCCAGCGCTGCCAGCGTCAGCAGCACTGCGGCCGCGCAGTTGTTGACCACAATCGCCGCTTCCGCGCCGGTCAGCCGCTCGATCAGCCGCGCAGTGTGCGCGTCACGCTTTCCGCGAGCTCCGGCCGCTACGTCATACTCCAGGTTGGAATATTGCGTCGCGGTTTGCCGAAACTCTTCCAGGATCGCGGTTGGCAGCGGGGCGCGTCCCAGGTTCGTGTGCAAAATCACACCGGAAGAATTGATTACGCCGCGCAGCGATGGCGCCAACTGCCGCCCCACACTCCGCACCACGCGCAGCTCAATCGCTTCCGCCGCAAAGCTGGCCTCTTCCTGCGGTGCCCCGGAAACAATTTCTCTCCGCAGTTGCGCCAGCTCGCCGCGAACCGTTTCCACCAGGAACCCTCGTTCCAGTCTCCTGCTCAATTCCGCCACCTGCGGCCGCAGCAATAACTCATCCACCGAAGGCAGCCGCCGCAAGAGTAGTGTCTGGTCGGCACTCGATCCGCTTTTTGCTTTTTCCGCCATGCCGTCATTGGAGCACAGCAGGGAATCGCCCCGCAATTGCCAACTGTTCCTCCGGCCAGCCGCATGTTCCTCCGGCCGTTGTTTGATGCGCATCGCCGCGCCGCGCCCCCGTTGACGCCCGGCAAAACCGCCCCTACGATGAATTCTCGGGGCTTTCCATCTCATGGCCACCATAGACGAGGATCTCTCGGCACTCGAGCGCGACATTCGCCAGCTCAAGATTGAGTACGACATGTATTTCGGTGGCGGCCGCAAGCGCCCTCCCACCGAAATCGAATGGCGCATTGAATTGATCGTCAAGCGCTATGGCGAACGCGGCGGCGACATGAAGTTCGGTCAGCGCTTCCGCTTCGGCAATTTGGCGCAAACTTACGCAAAGTATAAAGACATCTTCCGCAAACGCCTGGCGAACCGCGAGGAAGGCAAAGTCCAGCGCCACTTCGGCGCCGCAGCCAAGGCCATCGAAGCCGAGCGAAAGAAGGCGCAAGCCGCAACCGACGCAGCTGCCTCCGCCGAAGCTGCCAAGGTTTTCCGCGTGGTCTGCACGGCCCCGGAAAAAGAAACTGACAAAGTCGAGCAGCTTTATGAAGCCTTCGTCCGCGCCAAGCAGCAAGCTGGCGAAGAGATGGGCAAAATGACCCGCGCCGGTTTCAACGAATTCGTCCGCAAAAAGACCAAAGACCTGCAGACCCAGAAAAATTGCCAAGAAGTCGAATACGTCGTCGAGACAGTCGACGGCCAGGTAAAACTAAAAGCCCTCGTTAAGGCCTGAGGTTACCCTCTAAAGTTTTCCCACAGGTCTGCGTTTCCGAATTGTTGCGCCTCCGCGTAAACTGGTACGTTCTTTCCCGCATTGGAGGCGACATGGCTGTGGAGCGCGCGCTGCTCAGCGTATTCGACAAAACCGGCGTAGTGGAATTTGCCCGCAGGCTGGCGGCGCTGAAAATCGAAATTCTCTCTACCGGCGGCACCGCAAAACTCTTGCGCGAAGCCGGCGTGCATGTGAAAGATGTCTCCGACTACACCAACTGGCCGGAAATGCTCGGCGGCCGCGTGAAAACGCTGCATCCCAGGGTGCATGGCGGCCTGCTCTATCGCCGCCACAATCCAGATGATCTGAAGCAGGTCAAAGAACACGGCATCACGCCGATCGATCTGGTGGTCGTGAATCTCTATCCGTTTGAAGCCACCGCCGCGAAGGAATATCTGCCGCCCGATGAACTCGTCGAAAACATCGATATCGGGGGGCCAACGATGCTGCGTTCCGCGGCCAAGAATTTCGAAAGCGTAACGGTGGTCACCGATCCCGCGGATTACGACCGCATCGCCAAGGAACTCGAAGCCAAGGGCGATACCTCGCTTGCCACGCGACTCGACCTTGCGCGCAAGGTCTTCGGCGCCACCTCGCGCTACGACAGCGTGATCACCATGAACCTCGAGCGCCTGGCTGTGCACGGCGAAAAACTGGAAATTCAGCCGAAAGCCCCGCTCACCGAACGCGTTTACCTAACGCTCCGCCGCAAACAGGAATTGCGCTACGGAGAAAATCCGCACCAGGCCGCGGCTCTTTATATCCCCGCCGGCCATCCCGCCACGGGACTCGCCGCCGCAAAGCAGCTTCAGGGCAAGGAACTTTCCTACAACAACTACGTCGATCTCGAAGCCGCCCGCAGCCTGGTGGCCGAGTTCGAAGGGCCCGCCGCAGTCATCATCAAGCACAACAATCCGTGCGGCGCCGCCGAACAGTCCACCTTGCTCGATGCCTACACCAAGGCGCTGGCCAGCGATCCGGTTTCCGCATTCGGCGGCGTGCTGGCGTTCAACCACATTGTCGACGCACTGACAGCGGAGGAAGTCGCCAAGCTCTTCGTCGAATGCATCGTGGCCCCGGGTTTTGCCGATCGCGCGCAGGAAATTTTTGCGGCCAAGAAAAACCTTCGCCTGCTCCATCTGCCGCAAGGCGGCCTCGATCATGACAAGGAATTACAGATGAAGCGGATTCTAGGCGGGATGCTGATCCAGCAGCCCGATCTTGGCAACCTGAATGATAAGGAACTAAAAGTGGTCACCAAGCGAGAACCCACTCCCGCCGAACTCGCCGATCTGAAATTTGCGTGGCAAGTTTGCAAGCATGTGAAGTCCAATGCCATCGTCTTCGCCAAAGACCGCGCAACGCTCGGCGTAGGCGCGGGGCAAATGAGCCGCGTCGATTCCGTCAAAATCGCCGTAATGAAGGCGCAGAATCCGCTGCAGGGAACCGCCCTGGCCTCCGACGCCTTCTTCCCATTCCCCGACGGCGTAGAAGAAGCCGCGAAGGCTGGCGCCACCGCCGTCATCCAACCCGGCGGCTCCATAAAAGACTCCGAAGTCATCGCCACCGCGGACCGCCTGGGGCTGGCGATGGTCTTTACCAACATGCGGCATTTTCTGCACTAAATCGCGAAGAAACTCTATTCGCGGCCGATGCGATCCACTTCTTTTTTCACCGCCAGCGCGTCCAGCTTCTCCAGCGGCAAGCTCAAAAACAGATCGATCCGGCGTCCCAACGTTACAAATGCCTCGCGAAACGCCCATCGGATCTCGTCGGGTGAACCCACGATACTTGCGGGATCAGGAATTCCCCAATGCGCGGTAACCGGTTGCCCCGGCCACACCGGGCAAACCTCCGCCGCTGCGGAATCGCAAACCGTAAACACAAAATGCATTT
>Ga0210399_10003872_pt1 | contig 11659 bp, 8 predicted proteins | sample IncBWC14MmetaG_FD_150865 | JGI IMG/M metagenome (GOLD analysis project Ga0210399, IMG submission 150865) | Forest soil microbial communities from Barre Woods Harvard Forest LTER site, Petersham, Massachusetts, United States - Inc-BW-C-14-M | ecosystem: Environmental > Terrestrial > Soil >...
TCACTACGGACAAGGCAAATGGTATCCAGGCGAGCCGTTGCCGCGTTGGGTGCTGATTAGCTCTTGGCGCGTCGACCGCGTCCCCGTTTGGGAGAATATCGATCTCATAGCTCGCGAAGATCAGGACTACAGTTTCGGGGGGGCCGATGCTTTCAAGTTCATGGAAGCGCTCACGCGTCGCCTTCAGGTGAGCTTCGAAAACATGCTGCCGGCCTACAACGGCGAAGCTGAGTCGACGGAGCCGGCCGGGTACATTTTGCCTATTCGCCGCCGTCAACCGGCGGGCCGGTTGTGCTGGTCGAGCCAGTTGTGGTTCCCTCGCCCGGAACGTCTGTTGCTGTCGCCAGGCGATTCCCCCATCGGCTACCGCATACCGACCGCGTCGATGCCATGGGTGGTGCCTGATGAGCTCGAATACGAGTACGAGGCTGCGCCGTTCGCAGATCGGGTCAAGCTCCCATCACGCCCGAACCGGCGGATGGATCTCTTCCAGAAAAATCCTTTGGCCGATCCGCTGCCCGCTCTCTCGAGCCCAGCTGAAACTGCGCCGGAGCTGATCCGTCCATCGCTGTGCGTGCAGGCTCGAGAAGGCCGCCTGCACGTGTTCTTGCCGTATGCGTCCAAGCTCGCGGACTATCTCGACTTGGTCTCCGCCGTCGAGGATACGTGCCAGCATCTGCACATGCCGGTGTGGCTGGAGGGTTACCCTCCTCCTTCCGATCCGCGGTTGCGATCATTCAGCATCACTCCCGATCCCGGCGTTCTGGAAGTAAACCTGCCGCCCGCGAGCAATTGGGACGAACTCGAACAGATCGACACACTGCTCTTCGAGGAAGCGCGCCATAATCGGTTAACCGCTGAAAAATTCGTGGATAACGGCGGCCATCTCGCTACCGGCGGCGGCAGCCATATCGTGATCGGCGGAGCGACCGTGCTGGACAGCCCTTTCCTGCGCCGTCCGGATCTGCTGCGCAGCATGCTGACATTCTGGCAGAACCATCCGTCGCTCTCGTATCTGTTTTCCGGCATGTATGTCGGCCCGACGAGCCAGTCTCCGCGCGTAGACGAGGCGCGCATGGAGGCCTTGTATGAGCTGGAGGTCGCTTTTAGTAATTTGCCTGCGAGCGACTGCCCGCCCAACATTGTGGATGGATTGTTCCGCAACCTGCTCGTCGATGTCACTGGAAACGCGCATCGCGCCGAGTTTTGTGTCGACAAGCTTTATCCGCCCGAGGGTCTCGGGTTGCGCCTTGGCTTGCTCGAATTGCGTGCCTTTGAAATGGCTCCTCATGTCAGAATGGGTCTTATAGAGATGCTGCTCATCCGCGCCTTGATATGCATGTTTTGGAAACGGCCATTCGACGGCGGCCTGGTCCGTTGGGGCACAGCGCTCCATGACCGTTTTATGCTGTCGCATTTTGTCAGGCGCGACTTTTCCGATGTGCTCAGCTACTTGCGCGGGTCTGACTACAAGTTCGAGGAGAAGTGGTTTGCTTCGCACTTTGAGTTTCGCTTCCCGAAGATCGGATCGATCGCTGCGGAGGGAGTCGAACTCGAGCTCCGTGCGGCCCTCGAGCCTTGGAACGTGCTCGCGGAAGAGACTACTTCCGGCCGCACCGCTCGCACTGTGGACTCATCGTTCGAGCGGATTCAGGTGAAGCTGGCCGGGTTCAGCGCGGAGTCCCGCTACGTAGTTGCATGCAACGGGCGCAGGGTGCCACTCCACGATACGGGTTTGTGTGGAAGCGGGGCGGAGCCCCGTCGCCACACGGTCGCCGGGATACGTTATCGCGCCCGCCAGTTGTCGGAAATGTTACATCCAACAATTCCCGTGCATGCGCCTCTGATCTTTGACATCATTGATTGCTGGAAAGAGCGTTCGATAGGCCGATGCGTCTACCATGTGGGATCGCCCGACGGTCGCGCCTACACAGCCCGTCCAGTAAACGCAGCGGAGGCCGCGGACCGCCGTCGGCAGCGCTTCCAAAAATCCGACCCTACGCCCGGGCTGATAGCGACGCCGGAGGAAGAAACCAATCCGATTTGTCCCATGACTCTGGACCTGAGGTTGCCTCCGCCCGGAAAACACACCCACATCAAGAAGTCGGGGCTTGTTTCATGACTGTGGATTTATATCAACCGCCGCTCCGCTACGGAGATGCCTATGACGAGTCGTCGGCTGATGGCGTAACTCCCCGCCCGCACTGGGCACACTTGATGGAGTCGTTGCAGGCGATCGGCCCCGAGGAACTGGGACGACGCTGGGCTCGTGCCGAGCGCCGCATTCGCGAGAACGGGATCACGTACAACATTTACGGCGATCCGCTCGGGGCAAGTCGGGCTTGGCGGATCGATATCGTTCCGCTACTGATTCCGGCGGACGAGTGGCGATTCATCGAAGCGGGCATCATTCAGCGGGCCCAGTTGCTCAATTTGCTCCTCGAGGATCTCTACGGTGCGCAGGATCTTGTGACGCGCGGCTACTTTCCTGCGGCACTTCTCTACGCCAACCCCGCATTTCTGCGGCCGCTCGTTGGCGTGAGTGTTTCCGTGCACAGCTATCTGCATATGCTGGCCGTCGATCTTGCCCGTTCGCCCGACGGCCAGTGGTGGGTGCTCGCCGATCGCACGCAAGCGCCTTCGGGCAGCGGCTATGCGCTGGAGAACCGCACCATCGTCTCCGATGTTCTACCCGATCTCTTCCATACCTCGAACGTATTGCGCCTCGCCCCATTTTTCCGTGCGCAACGCGAAGCGCTTACGAACCTCGCCCAGCGCGACAATCCGCGAATCGTATTGCTTACCCCCGGACCGCTCAACGAGACTTACTTTGAACACTCCTATATCGCGCGCTATCTGGGGTTCACTCTAGTTCAGGGAGCGGACCTGACCGTGCGCAAACGCCGCGTGTATCTCAAGACCGTCGACGGTCTGGAGAAGGTGGATGTGATTTTGCGTCGTGTGGACGATAGCTTTTGCGATCCTCTCGAATTGCGGGGCGATTCGCTGCTGGGCGTGCCCGGCCTGGTCGACGCCATCGTCGCTGGAAATGTGAAGGTGGCAAATGCACTGGGAAGCGGTCTGATTGAGACGGCCGCGATCATGCCCTTTCTACCCGGCCTCTGCACCCAATTGCTGGGCGAGAAGCTCAAACTTCCGTCCGTCGCCACCTGGTGGTGCGGGCAGACGTACGCGCTCGATTGGGTGCTCGACCATCTCGACTCGGTGGTGGTGAAACCGGCGTTTCCCTCACGCAATATGGAACCGGTGTTCGGGGCCGAAATCCCGCAAGCCGAGAAGGGCAAGTTTGCTGAGCAATTGCGATCTCGCCCGCACGAGTATGTCGCGCAGGAACAGGTCGCTTTGTCCACGGCGCCGGTGTGGGATAACGGATGTCTCAACTCGCGTAGCGTAGTGCTGCGCACTTACGTGCTCAATACCGGCAGCGGGTGGATTGCGATTCCGGGAGGGCTGGTTCGTGTTGCCGAAGCGGAAGGGTCGGTCGTCTCCATGCAGCGGGGCGGCCACAGCAAGGACGCATGGGTCCTCTGGGACAGCCCCGTCGATACGTTCAGCATGCTGCGTCCGCGGAATGAGCCCGTGGAGTTGCGCCGTGTCTCGCGGGTTGTGCCGAGCAGTGTTGCTGACAATTGCTTCTGGCTGGGCCGTTATGTCGAGCGCGCCGAAAACATCGCCCGGATCTTACGCGCTATGATCCCGCGCGTACGGCGCGCCGAGGAAACAGAGCTTGGCTGCCTCCTCCGCATGCACCGCTGCCTGGAATCGCGGCACAGCAAGTTGCCAAAGCCCAAGCACAGACGGCCGACCTCGGTTGAACTTGAACAGGAAATGATCTCGCTGTTAACGGATGCCAAGCGGCCCGACAGTCTGTCTTGTGCTCTGACCGAGATATTCCGGATTGGCGGCAATATCCGCGAGCGATTGTCGGGCGATATGATGTTTCTTATCGGCCAGCTGCGGGATTCAATTTCGAACGGCCGTGGCACACCATTTCTCGAGTATCCGGCGATGCTGACCGATTGTCTGGAACTGCTTTCCGCATTTTCCGGAATGGAGCGGGAAAACATCAACCGTGGATTGGGCTGGTTGTTCATGACCACGGGCCGACGTCTGGAGCGCGCCATCTATCTGACCCGGCAACTGCGCGAGATCACTACGCCCCTGACTGAGCAGGACTGGTCACTTTTGGAATGTTTGCTCGAAATTGCGGATAGCTCCATGACCTACCGCGCTCGCTACTACACCACCCTGCAACCCTTAGCTGTGTTGGATGTGCTCATGTCGGATGAGACGAATCCCCGCTCATTGGACTTTCAACTCAGCCACCTCGCGGATCTCTATCAAAAGCTTCCGCGTCACCTTCCGGTTGACTTACAGGCGATGCAGGCCGCGCTGGTATCGCTACGCAGTTTCGATTTGCGAAAGCTAAAGTACCCATTGCCGGGCGCCGTGGCGGCGAATGGTTCCGATGGGCTCTCGCGGCTTGCGAGTTTCCTGCGGGAGCTGGAAGGATTGCTGCCTTCGTGGTCGAATAACTTATCGAGCAGATATTTCAGCCACGCTCGCACCTTGCCGATCACGATAGGCCAATGACCTTCTTAGGACAATGATCTATAGAATCGTTCACCGGACCACGTACAAATACAAGCATCCGGTCTCGCTCGGAACCCACGTGGCGTGCCTGAAGCCGCGCGCTTTGCCGCACCACCAGTTAGCGCACAGCGAGCTGCGCATCCAGCCGCGCCCGGCGACGCGCACCGAGCGTGTGGATTTTTTTGGGAACCATCTCTGCTTTTTCACCATTCAGGAGCCGCACAGGGAATTGGTGGTAGAGGCGCGGAGTGAAGTAATAATTGAGGAGAATGGGACGCCTCGACCTCAGCTGCCGCTGCCTTGGGAAGAGGCCGCCAAATCGGTTGCCGACGATCACAGCCAAGCCGGCCTCGAAGCCTACCAGTTTGGATTTGAGTCCCCGCGAATCCGGGTACGGCCGGAGTTTGCCTCCTATGCACTCCAGTCGTTTACGCCCAGGCGGCCAATGCCGGAGGCGCTTCTGGACCTGACCGCACGCATCTACAAGGATTTTCGGTTCGATTCGAAAGCGACCAGCGTTCGGACGCCAATCGAAGAGGTCTTCAAGAAACGGCGGGGCGTGTGCCAGGATTTCGCACACTTGCAAATCGCCTGCCTCCGCTCGCTGAATCTCGCGGCGCGCTATGTAAGCGGATACCTTCGAACCTATCCACCTCCCGGGCAGCCGAGGCTGGTGGGCGCCGATGCATCCCACGCCTGGGTGTCTGCTTATTGTCCGGGAATCGGCTGGCTTGACATGGATCCCACGAACAACCTTGTCCCCACGAACGGCCACGTAACGCTCGCCTGGGGCCGGGACTACGGTGACGTAAGTCCTCTGCGCGGCTTAATCCTAGGCGGTGGATCGCATAAGCTAAAAGTCGCGGTTGACATGGAGCCGCTCGATTCCTAGCTCCGTGACCGTGTGATGTCAAGATTGCAAGTGGAGAGCCGGGCGTCCCCGCCCGGCCGCCAAGCTGCCGAAGGACGGGCGAGGACGCCCGTCGCTCCATGTTCATGCCTGCGGAGCTACGCCGCACTTTCCGCGATTTCATCCGTCCAGACTTTAAAGCTCTCCAGCGTATTTTGGCCGAACGTGGTCGCGATGGCGACATCGGCTGCGTCGCGGCCTCGCGCGATGAGCACTCGTCCAATCCTGGGCACGTTGTTCCGTGGATCGAACGTGTGCCAGGCGCCACCGAGATAGACTTCAATCCACGCTGCAAAATCCATCGGACCATAAGGCGGCAGCGTCCCCATGTCGCCCAGGTAACCGGTGCAGTAACGCGCCGGAATATTCATGCAGCGGCAGAGCGCGATAGCCAGGTGCGCGAAGTCGCGACAGACGCCCGCACGCTCGTTGAACGCCTCCCAAGCTGTCCGCGTGGGGCGCGCTTTCTGATAATCGAAAACGATATGGTTGTGGACAAAATCGCAGATCGCCTGAACGCGCGACCATCCCGGCGTGGTCTGGCCGAATCGCGACCACGCCTCCCATGACAGTAGATCGGTCTCGCAATAACGACTGCCCAACAGAAAGACCAGCGTATCTTCTGGCAAATCTTGTAAAGAGTGCTGCTGAGCGGAGGTCGTCACCACGTCGGTTTCTCCCGAGTCTCTAATCACCCCGGTGCTTGTCAGGCGAATCCTCCCGATGGGCGCCACAATCCGGGTGCACCAATTTCCGAAGCCGTCCCGATACGCCGTGATTGGCGTTTCCGGATCGGTGGTCAGGCAATCGGGAACGACGATATCCGAGGCACGGGAGTAATGGACGTTGACCATGAGGATCATCGGCGTCGTTTGTGGACAGTTAAAGACTAATTCATAGCCGACCTGAATCAACATGCAGGTTTCCTTCCTCCAAACGATCTCAGGACTCTCCGTTGTCGAAGACCGAATGGCGCACTAACCAAGTTTCAACCGAACGGCCTCGTCCAAACAAGCAGTTACCTTGGCCACTCCGACCGTTGCCACAATCAGCTTCGCTGCTGCAACTTCCAGCCACGACCCTAATCCTATTCTATAGAGCTCAGATCCCGACTCCGACAAAACTCGGTCCGCGGCTACCGCTGCTTGCAAACTCCGCCACCAAGAGCTGACCTTCGGCGCACGTACGTCGCTTGGATGCAGAAACCTTCTGTTCCTCGCCCATCCGGCCACTCAAAATAGTCACTCGTCCTCGAAGAGGTGTGTTGGTCAGACGCTTACAAGAGAAGCACTCCTATCACTGAATGGAAATATGACGGACTGCCGACGATCAGGCCTTCTGGAAAGTGCCATATCGCCGCGATAAGGCCGACTATGAAGCTGGACACCAAAGGGGAGTATTGCCTTAGTAGATCTGGAAGCAGGTAACCACGCCATCCAGCTTCTTCGCCGAGTGGGCCGAAGATGAATCCAAAAAGCAACGTAAATGGAAGCCACCACTGATCGGCCAAAGCCGACAGTTTAAGCGGACCAACGGCCCCATGAAATAGTCCGTAAGCGAGAGTGGCGACATTCGCGATACCAAAGCAAAGAAGAAGCGTATAAGCCCACCAGCCGTGCGCAGCCCGATACCGAACACAGCGGTGGCCTAATTCCGTGACTCCAGCCCATCCCGATTCACAATAAGCGGCCACAAATCCACCCACGCTGCAAAAGCTGTTCGCGACGATCAAGCCCGGCCATAAGGGAATAAGTGGGATGCGTTTGAGCGCCATGAAAAGTTGCACTGACCAGGGCACGCCGAAGGCAATTAGGAGAAAGACAAGCGTTGGATTCGCCTTACGCAGGTGGAGCATGTCAGTCTGAACGGAAATAGAATCCTTTCTTGCGAGACAGATTTTAAACTGTCGCTAACAGGATGTTACGTCAACATGCTGCGAGGAAGTGGCTCCAAGCTTCAGTCTGAGCTTCAGTCTGAGGCAGTGAGCGCACCTATTTTTCGACATCAAATTGGAAAGAAACCGTAGAGGTAGGGTCATCGAACATCATGCTCGGTACGACGAAAACATCCTGTCCTTTTTGGTGAAATAGCGTTCTAAGATTCGTTATGCAAGAGCCGACCCGCTCGCCATCAGCAATTTCATCGATGCGAATATTGCATGCTTGTTTTAGATCACGTTCCGCGAGTTGCCCTGAGAGTCCCACGAACGTCAGGTCTCTCACACGGTATTGCTTTCCAGCTTTGACAGTAAGTTCCAGCCTAACCTCCGCGTCCTTTGATCCCGACGAATGCAGCGACCGAAGTTGCGGCGTCACCTGCGCTTTCAAGTAGCCCTGATGACGGAGAGCTGCGCCAACGGCAGACGAAGCATCTTCTACGATCTTTTTTCGCTCCAAGCGGTGCCCAGAGAGAAACTCCGTGTTCTCACGCAATTCGTCAACGGATAGACCTAAGTCCCCGCTAAAACGAATCTCTTTGAGCAGCACTGTCTGATTGCGCTCGACGCTTTGGGAGGCACAGAGAGCGGCTGCAAGAAGCAATACTGGGAGTGCGCTTGTGAACCGCATCGAGTACACAGCAGGCCAATCTTACAACGGCTTATGGTTGTTGTAACCAGGCCATAGCGGAATCGAGATCTATCGCCAATCATTCGGTGGCGGAGCGCTCATTGAGAGCCCAAAGAGCGCTCGATGGCCTCGGCTTTCGGTTTTCTTCGCCGATTACCTCGCGCTTCTCAAGTCCCGAAGCAAGCGATCAAATGACGCTCGAAAGGAATCGTGATCTTTCCATTTTCTGAAATCGCCGATGTGACGTGTCCTTCGTACATCAGCAGCCCAAGCTTGCGGAGCATTCATTACCGCATCATCTAGCCGTAGGGGGAACAGTACAATTGATCGCTGCTTGCTTTCCTTCTCGAAGGCTGCCTGCACCTCGCGTTCAACCCATGCGCTATTTACAGAATTTTCAGAGAGAATTACGAGTAGCTTATCGTGAAGGCGAATGGCATTTTCGATCTCCTCTTGAAATTTGTCACCGATCTTAAGGTCTTCACTGTCCTTCCAGCACCGCACACCTTGAGCTTGGAGTTGAGTGTGCAACGTTGTTGCGAACGAAGTGTCTTTGCTGGAGTAGCTGACAAAACAGGAATAAAAATCGATTGGATGTACTGTAAGCGAACGCATATAGCTCAAGAATTGTTCAGGCACTCCGGCGCGGCGCAGAAATTCTATTGGAATTTTGCCTTGAGAACGGAAAATAGTGTCGATTCCAATAGTAGAGGGCGCTGAATGTTCAACCGTGACCAAATTCCTCGAGGTGCTAAGGTCGGTGTTGGCAAAAATAGTCCAGCCGATATTTGCTTTCTCGAAATCTGTCTGAGTGAGAGCAGCTTCTTGAAGGTTGGCGAACATCAAATTCGCTCTCAAGAGCTTCGCGCTGCCTAGGTCGGCGTTGCTAAGATTCGCTCCCTTCAGGGAGCAACCTGACAAGTTCGCCTTCGCTAGACCCGCTGAACCCAGATTTGCCCCGCTGAAATTGCTGTTCCTGAGATTCGCCCCGCAAAGGTTCACGATACGAAGGTCCTTTGCCTCAAATACCACGCCTTCAAGTTCCGGTACGACTTCTGGATGTGCGCTGCGCCAGTTATTCCATGCGGTCGTACCTTCGTTTCTTAGTCGCGCTAGATGTTCAGCATTGGCAAACGGCGCTCCGGGAGGGTGTTCCATCTCTGCCGCGTAATTGTAATTGATCTCTCCCAGCAGACCATCTGACTTCGGGGTTCTTTAACGTAAGGAATTTGTGAACCATCTTTGGGAGTGCCGGAATGAATGAGAGGATCATTGTAATGTGGTTGCCCTCGCGATTCGCTCGCACTCTGAATGACCTCTCCCAGAAAAACAAACTAGCGTTACGGACTGCGGGATTTTCAGCGTCATGGGGGGATTTAGCGCCAGCCACTTGTCTCTGCGACTTCCCAAGCAGCAGTAAGGCGAGTCCGACCAGCAGAGTCATGGCGGCTTGTTTCTAATCCCCGATCCAACGGCGGCGCTCAGAATCTGTGGGTGCGCAATCCGTCACCCCCGATGCACGGGTACGTCGATTCAGGCCGCAGACCCTCTTTCTGGCTCTCGAGCACGCGCATTTTTCCATTGACAAGCCTGAGAAGAGGCGTTGAACAGGTGAGTACAGTTTGGATCGAAGCCTGTGCCCAAAATTGTGCCCAGTGGCGGTTTGGATGCATTGGGTTCCAAGTTGGGGCGAAGTGCTGAAACCCGCATTTCTACTAGAGAATCTGAACGCATACAAAATGCGCTAAAGTATTGATTCTTCGTGAAACCAATCTTCGGGACCAGGGGGTCGGAGGTTCAAATCCTCTCTCCCCGACCAATATTATTCAACAACTTGCCATTTTCGCTTCCTGCCGGGGCACCCAAAGGGGCACCCATTCGTTGCTGAGGAACTCAGGCTGATCCTTTTTGGCTTCTGCTTTCTCTGCATTCTGAGCGGCGACGGAAACCGCCTCGACGGCTCGCGTCACCGCGTCCACTCGCTCTTCCCACCAACTCTTGCCGTAAACGTTTTGGGTCACGTCAATATTGGCGTGGCCCATGTTGTCGCGGACGACCTCCGGCCTTGCACCCTCGCGCAGCATGAGACTGGAGTGCATGGTGCGGAAGCTGCGAAAATCTACGGCCTTGGAGAGCCCCAATTTCGTAGCGGCAGCCTTAATGTGGCGCAACAGATTGCGCCTGCCTAAAACCCCGCCCTTGCGGGTCGAAAAGACCAGATCATCAGGATTGCGATGTTTGCTGGCATTCCACCTGTCAATGAGGGCGCTCTTCATTAACCCACGCCTATCGAACGGAACTTCGCGTTCGCCGGCATCGGTCTTTACGTCGTCGAATTCGCCTTCGTAAACTCGCTCCTCGATGTTGATCCGGTCTCCCTGCAGATGCCGCCAGCGCAGGGCCAAAACCTCACCGATCCGGAGTGATCCGAACACGATCAGCACGACGACTGTTTTGGTGGGCTCGGGAAGAAGTTCGATCAGCCTGCCGACTGTCGCTAGAGGCAGCAGAATCGTCGGCTTTCGTTGTTTCTTCCGAGGCAGCTTCACCCCAATGGCCGGGTTCTTCCCAATCATTTCCCAGATTTTCGCCTGATTCAGATGAACACGCATACAGGCGTGCATCAGCCGGATCGACTTCGGCGAAAGCCGGGGATGAAACGAGTTGAAGAAGTCTTGAAGTTCGATGACGCTCATCTTACGGAGCCTCATCGTTCCCCAGGCCGGCAAGAGGTATTTGTCCATGAAAAACTCGTAATGCTGCCGAGTCGAGTTCTTCAGATGGGGCCAGGTCTTCTCGCGACATTTCGCGATCAGCGAGGCCAGGGTTTCATCATCAGAGGGGTACATCTTGGGTTCGTTGTTCCGCGCGTTCACCTTCTCCATGAACTGGTCGGCCAAGCGCTGTGCGTCCCGTTTGCTCGACGCGCTTTGCTTGCCCCACACCTTGGAGCGCTTGCGGCGGGGTCTCGAACTGTAATCCCAGTACGCCATTCTCCATTTACTACCGAGGTCCTTCACCTCGGGTCTTTGATATTTTTCGCGCACCACGATTCTCCTTCCGTTGTGCTCCAACCGTGCTCTATGACTAGCAGCACCGGGAATCATTGGCAAGTGCCTCTTTTTGACAAGAACTCGTCTATGTCGGACCGCTTGAATCTCACGTAACGGCCTAGGCGAATCGCTGGCAAGTCACCCAGATGTGCGTAGACCCAGCTCTTTGGGACACGCAAAATTATTGCGACTTCATCCGCTGTCAGAAGATTCCCATTCGAGCGGCTTTGCCCGCCGAAATCCGATACTTTTCCATCATTGCTCATGGACCCCTGCAACCCCGAATTTGGGTACCTCCGCTCCGATAACACACTAGGCGGGATCTGATATTAGCGTCCAAGACTTTGGCGGATGGAATTGATAGCTGACAACTATTGACCGTGGGAATTGTCCCTACCGAAAACTCGATCTCGGTAAAAAAGGTGAAGCAAAGTAACTGCGGAAAGCGTATCCCTCGGTTGCCAGGTTGGCGATGGCTGCTCCTGCCGCCAAAACGGCAATGCGTCAGCTTTTCG
>Ga0210399_10003875_pt1 | contig 11652 bp, 8 predicted proteins | sample IncBWC14MmetaG_FD_150865 | JGI IMG/M metagenome (GOLD analysis project Ga0210399, IMG submission 150865) | Forest soil microbial communities from Barre Woods Harvard Forest LTER site, Petersham, Massachusetts, United States - Inc-BW-C-14-M | ecosystem: Environmental > Terrestrial > Soil >...
GTTCCAAGGATCCAGCTTCACACGGCCGCCAATCGGCAGCGCCGCGATCATCTGGGGGTTCTGTTTTTGATCCACAGGCGTCGAAGCCTTCAGATCGCCGATCACCGGCACACGATTTCCCAAGTGCGGGCTGACAAGGTTCGGAATTTCCTTTTCGCGCGCAGAGAGCGCCGAAAGGAAAAGCCCGGCGTTCCCAAGCTGACCCTTATATGGCGAGTTGTTCAGCAGCTTGATGGCTTCCGCGTTGGCGGCGTTTTCTTCATCCTTGGTGCGCGCAAAACCGAAGTGGCGGAATGTTTCCTTGTCGTCCACCAGCAGCTGGTCGAAGAAGGCATACGTGGAATCCAGGCGATGGCCCAGTACGATGTGGCTCAACTCGTGGGCCATCATCGTCGCCAGGCTGGCTTCGTCCGGCAGAACGTCGATCAAGCCGCGGCTTAGCACGATAGTGTGACCCACGGTGTAGGACTCCAGCGTCGAGGTCATCATCACGCGGCACCGCACATCCGGCTCCACGTCGATGTTGTTGGTCACTTCCAGATTGTTAACCACCGTATCGAGGACTTTGTCGACTTCACCCTTCGGCGCGACCAATCCGATGCGCTCCAGCCGGTCAATCACGTTGTCTTCCGCTTGGCGGTCCCACGAGCGCTGCGCCTGAATCGGCGACAGGTCATTGGCCGTCTTGGTGTCGTCCTGCACTGGCGTCTCGACCAGAATCTTGCTCAGCTCCTGCTCCTGCTGGGAATGGCCGAGGTTATATCCCCACAGCCGCGTCTGGGCCTTGAAGTCCAGCTTTTTGCTCATCGCGTAGTGCAGATCTTTTTCTTCGCTGTAGACAAACGACGGCATCCACAACCCCGGCTGCACGTTGCTCCGCCAGCTATCAAAGTGGAAGTACCAGCTCGAGTGCCCTCCGCCGCTATAAGCGCCGTTGAACCGCACGATGTTGTAGTCCTGATCCTCCACCCAGATGCGCCCGAGGAACCTCCCCTTGCCCGACTTTTCCTGAGGAGAGACGTCGAACACCAGGCAGCGCACTTCGCCAAGAAATTCGCGCCGCACATAATCAAACTTGTAGTGCTGCTTGTCGAATCCGTTGGTGTCGATAAAAATCATCTGCAGAAATCCGTCCGGAAGAAACTGCATCGCGAAGGAAAAGAAATTTCCTACCGACCCGAAAATCTTCTTGCCCTTGCTCTCCGCGTTGCTCAACGACACCAGCTGCACACCCTTCGAGAAGTCGGCGCGCCCCAGGAAATATCTATCTCCTGCGGGCACGTAGCCAAGATCCTTGTCGGGCTTCAGGTTCTGTATGTAGGTCTCCACCAGCGGCGAATACTGCCGGATCTGCTGGTCGAGACGGTTTTCGTTCGTGATCACACGGTCGATCACCTGATCCATCGTCCGCGCTTGCTGCGGTTCTGCCGCCGCGCTGGCGATGGTCCCGGACCAAACCAAGACGAATCCGAGGACAACTGTAGCTCGCATACCCATTTCTCTCTCCCCTTAGTAAGCCATACGGAACTCAATCCGCACGCGTGCTGGAAAATCTACCGGCTGGCCATCGCGTCTTGCAGGTTTAAACTTGATCGTTTGCGCCGCACGGACCGCAGCCTCATCGAGGCCGTGGCCCAGTCCGCTTACCACGTGATTTATTTGCATGGTGCCGTTAGAAAGGAACACCACGTCAATCACCACGTCGCCCTCTATCTTAAGACTACGCCCTTCGGCGGTGTACTCCGGCTTAGGCTTGTCTAGGATGTCAACAGGCGTGTCCGCCGGTCCTCCGGCTGCCACCTTTTTCTTCGGCGCATCCGCCACCGTTTGGTCTCCAAAGCCCGAAGACTGTACTTTCCCTGGTTTGCCGCTCGGAGGCGGGTTTGCCGTGCTATTCCCAAAACCGGTGCTCGCCACCGCCCCTTTAATCCCTTTGTCACCGCCCGTGCCGTTGCCGTAACCCGGACCGCCGGGAAGTGCAGGCGAACCCAGCCGGTTCACATTGGTTGCATGTTGCGGGTCGCCTTTGCCAGGCATCCCGTTCGGATCGCCAAAGCCGCCGGTCTGCACCTTATCGATGGGTGCCTTCACGGTTGCCGGCGCTGCGCTTCCCGAATTCATATTGTTCAGCTTCACTTCTTCTTTCGGGCGCTTCGGCCCGTTGCTGGTCGTATCGATCTTCGCCGCCTCTAGATGCACCTGCATCTCCGGCGCCAGCGCTTCCACTTTTTGCAGCTTCGGCACCACGGCCTTCGGAATCTCGAAAATGTGCGGCTTCTTGGGATCCAGTTTCACCGGTTCGACCACTGCCGGTTTCGGCGTCGGCGGCGGCGTTTTCGCTCTGACCACCTTCGGCGGCGGAGGGGGCGGCGGCGCCACCGGAATCTCCGTCAACGGTTCGGCAATCTCCACATTCTGAAAGTGCAGCGCCGTCTTCAACTGGTCCGGATAAATCAGCGGAATCAATACGCAAAAAATCAGCAAGCCAAGTTGCGCCACTGCGCTGACGCCTATCCGGCTCCAGCGGGGCTTCGAGTCTGGTAACAGCGCGAGCCGCGCCGCTATGGGCTTCGTACCGATGGCTGCCTTCCACGCCTCTGCATTAGGTTGGCGACGCCTATCCGCGTCAAATCCGACGCCCAACCGCGTCGTACTCCGTGGTGAATCTGCAATCATGGTTGTCATCCGCTTGCCGCCTCGAGAAGGTTTCATCTTTGGGAACCTCGGACATCTGGGAAGACCCAGCATACCCAAGGTCGCCATTTTTTACGATCGTGCGCTTTTCCAGTACTAGGGTACTTACGGGGCTGAGGGTGTCCTAATAGGACTTTCGTACTAGCGACGCGAAGTCGCTACTGGTCCCGCGAGCGCACGGTTTGCTTCCAGTCTGCTAACCCGGCGAGGCGGTTCTTGTTGCGGGGTTGGAAGCGCAACGCGTATAGGATACCGCAATGGGGTCCTCGGCGTCCGTACTTTTAAGTACACTCCCCCCCAGGCTGGATTAAGCTCCTAGGATGCCAAGGATACCCGCTGCGTTGGATGGTCTGCGATACTGTAGATACCCTAATACTCCATGAAGAAAGACTCTAGAGACCGCCCGCAAGCCAGCAAACCCGCTGCCCCCACCCGCACTGCCCAGACGCTGGCGGCGTCCCCCGGCAAACTCGACTGGCTCTACGAGCAATCTTCCGCCGCCCGCTGGGGTCTCTCCCGCGAGCGATTTGCCGCCTCGCTCGAACGCAGCGCCGAGAAACGGCTCACGAGTGGAAACCTCGCACCCGAAAAACTCGAGGAATACCTCGCTGCCCTGCATCTCGAGGACTTGGCGCTAGCCACCGCTTGCATGGAAGATCGCGAGCCAGCCTGGGAACATTTCGTCAGCGCCTACCGCCCCTACCTTCGTGCGGCCGCTGCCGCCGTGCTTCGCTGCAGCTCTGCTTCCTCGGAAGCCTCGGAACTAGCCGATTCTCTCTTTGCCGAACTCTATGGCCTCGCTGACGGCGCCCGCGGCGAACGCTCGCTCTTCCGCTATTTCCACGGTCGCAGCTCGCTGAAAACCTGGCTCCGCGCCGTTCTCGCCCAGCGCCACATTGACGCGATTCGCGCAGGCCGCCGCTTCGAATCCCTCGAAGACGATGACCGAAAACCCACCGCGCAAAAAATCCCGCAGGCAATGTCAGTTCAGCCGGCCGACCCCAATCGGGATCGCTACTCGACGCTTTTCGTTCGCGCCTTGCAGGCGGCGATCGCCGCCCTCGATTCGCGGGACGAACAGCGCCTGCGCCTCTACTACGCCCAGGAGCAAACCCTGGCCCAAATCGGCGAGCAACTCGCCGAGCACGAGTCCAGCGTTTCGCGCAATCTCGATCGCATCCGCCTCGCTCTCCGCCGCGCCGTCGAAGAAACTCTCCGCAAAGGCTGCCCTGCCGCCAAGGGCTTCGCCGCCGAACTCGGCCTCAGCGACGCGCAAATCTCTCTCTGTTTTGAGTACGCCTCCGCGGACGCCTCATTCGATTTAGAAAAGCTCCTCGAGCGCCGCGGCGGCACAAGCCCCGCAGTGGGGAGGCCCGGCCCATGAAACTGCGCTCTATCAACTCTTGTTGCAAGAACCCTGCCAAGCCCCGTTCTAAGGAAGGAGAAAATCATGGCGTCTGAGGACCGCGACCGGACCTTTGAAAAAGCGCTCGCCCGCCAATTGCGTTCTTCCGCGTCTTCCAGCCCGGACGCCAAGACCTTTGCCGGAACGCCTGCGGATCCTGGCGCCGAATTTTGTCCCGATCCCGAGACGCTTGCTGCCTATCACGATGGCTCTCTCTCTCCCGAGGAACGCAATCTCTGGAAACAACATGTGGTAAGTTGCGACCACTGCCAGCTTGTCCTCGCCCATCTCGCAACGCCTCTCGACATTCCGGTCCATCTGGAAACCAACGAAAATGTCCTGGTAATGCAGCCACGTGTTTCTTCTACCAGTACCGCTTCCCCTGCGCCCATTGCTCGTCCTAGTCCTCCTCACACTTTGCGCTGGCTCTGGCTCGTTCCCGCCGGCGCCATCGCCGCGACTCTGATCGCTTGGGTTTCCCTCGAAGAAAAGAAGCCCAGCCGGCTCTCCGCGCCGCCGTCCGTTGAAGTAGCCGAAAACCGCGAGTCCCCGGTGGCTGCGCCCACCACGAAAACAGCACCTGCGGTTTCGCGCGAACGCAAGGAGAAGGATCAGCCCGCCGCTCCCCCCGTTGGCGGGTTTCGGGGCACATCTGATGGTGAACTCGCTTCCAAGGAGTCCCAAAACCAGCTCCAGCTCACCCCACAAGCTCCATCTCTGCATGCGGCCACTCCCGCTCACGGACCTTTCCTCGGCCAGCAAAAACAACAACAACAGATAGGCCGCATTGCCGCCGGCGGCGCCGGAGCCGCCGATCAAAAGAAGTTCGACACGCCGTCTACCCGCAATGTGGCTGGGCGGGACGCGGGAGCCCTCGCGCGCGAAGCGCCAGCATCCTCACCGCCTCCCCCACCCTCTGAACCCGCCTTCCTCGCCGACGGTTCCGTCTCCGCGCCCTTGGCGGACAAACTGGCGCCGCCTGCAACCGCGCCGGCACCCTCGTCTGCATCGAATCTCTCCGCCTCCAAATCCAAAGCCGAAAACCTGGACGCAACTTCCGCGCTGACAGAATCCGTCGAAGTTTCCGGCGCTCGCCAAGCACCCTCGAATGCTCGGGCAAGGATGCGCGCCGCCGCCCTAGAAAACCCCCGTGTCTTTTGGGCCCCGGGCGGAAAGCAGGCTTGGCGCATCGGCCCAGCCGGTTCACTCGAACACTCCAAGGACCAAGGTCTGAATTGGATTCCGCAGATCAGTGGCGTCTACACCGATCTCCTGGCCGGCTCCGCCCCCAGCGCAAGAGTCTGCTGGATCGTCGGCACCTCCGGCACTATATTGCGCACCACGGATGGCGGCACTCACTGGATCAAACTGGACGCGCCGGTGACCAACGATCTAACCGGCATTCGCGCCGCCAATGCCATCGAGGCCTGGATCTCTTTTGTGCCAGATTTCGGAACAGGTCTCATCAAGACCTATCAAACCACCGATGGCGGGCTAACCTGGTCCTCAATTCCCAGCCAGCAGTAACGGGCAAGCATGCGCTCTAGCTTTCTTGCAAGGAATTCTCGACCGACCGTTCTAAGTTGGAAGCGAAATCTTGATCGAGGTGAACATCATGGAACTCCGCAAGTCAAAATGGCAGAGTCGCCTGCCCTGGATTCTCTCCGGCACCGCTATTCTGCTTGCCGCTGCTGCATTCCTTAATCCCGCCTGCCGCAGGCAACACGTCTTTGCTTCGCAAGACAAACCCACGCAAGAAAAAGAGGCCCCCCGGGCCGCCGGCCCCGATCAATCCACCAGCCTCAACGATCAAACCGATCTCAACGTCACCGTCTACAATTCCAACATCGCCCTGGTGCGCGACGTCCGCAATCTCACTTTGCCCGGCGGCATCTTCCGTCTCAAATTCATGGACATCGCCGCCACCGTAAATCCCGCAACGGTTCATTTCCGCTCGCTCACCGATCCCGATAAGCTCGCCGTCATCGAACAAAATTACGAATACGATCTCCTCGAGCCTGCCAAGCTGCTCCACAAATACGTCGGCAAAGAAGTGACGCTGGTCCGCTCTTACCAGGAAAACGGCACCACGAAGCACGAGGAAATCAAAGCCACTCTTCTTTCCGACAACAACGGCCAGGTCTGGCGAATCGGCAATGACATTGTTACCGGAACGTATGCCGAGAGCTACCGCTTCCCGGAGGTTCCCGCCAATCTCTATGACCGCCCGACACTTCTCATGTCGCTTGAAAATTCCGGCCAGCACAAACAGCAGATCGAGGCGTCTTACCTCGCCAACAATCTGTCCTGGAATTCCGACTACGTCCTGACGGTAGCCCGCGATGACAAGGCCGCCGACCTCGATGGCTGGGTCACCCTGGTCAACAACAGCGGCACCGCCTTCCACAACGCGCGTCTGCAGTTGGTCGCCGGCGATCTAAACCGTCTCCCGGCCAATGGACGAAGAGAGATGATGGACATGGCAGTGATGGCCAAATCTGCCCCCGCTGCTCCTCAATTCCAGCAGGAGAATTTCAGCGAATACCATCTCTACACGCTCGGCCGCCGCACCTCCGTCGAAGACAAAGAAACGAAACAGATCAGCCTGCTAGCCGGCACGGGCGTCCCGGTTGAAAAAGTCTTCGTCGTCAACGGCCAAAACTACTACTACCACAATCGCCAAAACCCCGGCTCACCGATCAAGGACGCCGTCATGGTCTTTTACAAATTCAAAAATGACGAAAAAGCCGGCCTGGGCATCCCCATTCCGGCCGGCAATGTCCGCGTCTACCAGAAGGACTCCAAAGGCGGCATTCTCTTCGTCGGCGAAGATCGCATTGACCACACCCCCAAGGACGAAAACATCTCCGTTCACATCGGTAACGCCTTCGATGTCGTGTGCGAACGCAAACAGACCGACTTCAAAAGCATCTCGTCCAATGTCTGGGAAATGGAATTCGAAATCACCCTGCGCAACCACAAGGATTCGCCAATCACCGTCCAAGTCAACGAACCCATCGGCGGCGACTGGGAAATGCTAAATGCAAGCTACAAATACACAAAAACGAGTGCCTGGGCCGCCCAATTCAACGTCCCCATCGACAAAAACGGCACCTCCGTCCTCCGCTATCGCATCCGCGCCCACTGGTGAATCATGGCATCCTCTTGGGCGCAGCGCGGTGGCCCCGGCTTGGCAGGACTCGATCCGTATCCTCATGGCTATTGAGTTTTCTTTGGCGCCCAAGTCTTCCCGCTCAATCCGCCACCGCCACAAATATCATTTCTGGAGACCCGTCCCCCAACGGCGACCGATCAAAATCTCCATAGACCGCGCTAACGCGAAATCCGCACCGCGCCAACAGATGCTCCACCTCATACCGGAAAAAATATCTAAGCGTCCACGCAAACACCAACCTCGTCTCTTTCCCTCGCGCATCCGTTACATAAAAAATCATCTCCACGTCATTCCGCTGTTCCCCTCGATGAAACGCCGTTACCCGCTCCATAATCCTCACCCGCCGCCCGTCCGGCATCGAGTATTCCGCCACCAACCCTTCCTGCTGATAAGCCGGGTCATGCATGCGCTCCGCGTCGGTCTGAAAAACATCTAGAATCAGCCGCCCTCTCCGCTCTCCGGTTGGTCTTCCATCAGCCCAAAGGTGTTTCCGCACGGATTCGAGGCAGGAAACTTGGTCTGCAACTTCCAAAAGATGCTGCATCGGCCGGAACGGAATAATGATCAGGCGAAATTTTTCGCCGAGATCGAACCGTGCCATGTTGCCCCGCACCAGATGCACCCGCTCACGCGCCTCTGTCGGCAACCTCGCCCGCTTCTGGTTGCACCGCTCCAGCATCCGCTCGGAAATATCCAGCCCGGTAACCGGGTGTCCCGCCTCTGCCAGCGCCAAAGTAATCCGCCCGGTCCCGCAACCCAATTCGAGCACCGGATCACCAAATTCGTTGACCGCATCGCGGTAAAACGCAACATCCCCCACGCGCCCCCGCACCATCGGCGACTCGTCGTAATAATCCGCAATAAACCCGTCGTAAAGCGCTGAACTCACGACCATTCCTTCCGAGATCCGAACGTCCGCGGATTGCTAGCGACCCTTCACTGCCCGCCGCTCACTACTCTCTCGTCACTCAAGACCGCATCCGCCTCAATCTCCACCAACATCTCCGGCGAAATCAACTTGCTCACTTCCACCATGCTGGTCGCCGGCCGTATGGCCCCAAAAAACTCCCCATGCGCCCGACCAATCTTTTCCCACTCCGCAATGTTGGTGACAAAAATCCGAGTCCGCACCACATCCTTCAATGCCGCTCCCGCCTTCGCGAGGGCCGCCTCGATGTTCCGAATCGTCTGGATGGTCTGCGCGTACGCGTCGCCCACCCCCACGATCTTGCCGTCCGGCCCTGTAGCCGTAGTCCCCGAAACCGCCAGGACATTTCCGATCCGCACGGCCCTCGAATACCCCACAATCGGCTCCCACGCTGTCCCGCTCGAAATATTCTCCCGTGCCAAATGAGTCTCCTTTGGCCTCGCCTGGCTGGGTCACCGCGAGGCTGCATGCTAAACTGAAAGAATTATGGCACAGCCCCAGCACGATGTTCTCGCAGGACGGCGCCCTGGAAAACTTCATGCTCTGTAACAACATTCTGGAAGCCATCGGCCGCACACCGCTGGTGCGGCTCAATCGCATCAACCAGGGCCTCAAGCCACAGATCTATGTCAAAGCCGACTACACCAATCCCGGTGGTTCGGTGAAAGACCGCATCGGCATCACCATGATTGACGACGCCGAAAAGCGCGGCCTCCTCAAACCCGGCGGTACCATCATTGAAGGTACGAGCGGCAATACCGGCATGGGTCTGGCTCTGGTCGCCGCGGTCCGCGGCTACAAGATGGTATTCACCATCACGGACAAGCAGTCCAAGGAAAAAGTCGATCTCCTCAAAGCCCTCGGTGCCGAAGTCATCGTCTGCCCCACCGCCGTCGAACCCGATGATCCACGCAGCTATTATTCCGTCGCCAAAAAACTCGCCCGCGAGATTCCCAATTCTTTCTATCCCAATCAATACGACAATTCCATGAATCCCGAAGCTCATTACCTCTCCACGGGCCCCGAAATCTGGGAAGACAGCCAGGGCAAGATCACGCATTTCGTCTGCGGCATGGGCACCGGCGGCACCGTCAGCGGTGTCGGAAAATATCTCAAGGAAAAAAATCCTGCCGTCAAAATTATCGGGGTCGATCCCTTCGGCTCGCTCTACTACGATTTCTTCAAGAGTGGAGAAACCATCAAGCCAAAGACCTATGTCGTCGAAGGCATAGGCGAAGACTTTTTCCCGACGACCATGAATCTCAAGATCCTGGATGACGTCATCCAGGTCCACGATGAGGAGTGTTTCGTCTTCGCCCGCCGCCTCGTAAAACTAGAAGGCCTTTTCACCGGCGGCTCCGGCGGCGGCTGCATTTCCGCAGCTTTCCGCATCGCCAAAGATCTTGGCCCGGAAGCTTTCATGGTCGCCTTCCTGCCCGACACCGGCATGCGCTATCTCAGCAAAGTCTACAACGACGAATGGATGCGCGAGCGTGGCTACGTCGAAGCTGCCGTTCGCATCACCGCCGCCGAAGTCGTCCACGCCAAACACAAAGCCGGCAAAGTCCGCGAGCTAGTCATCGCCCGCCCCTATCAAACGGTCTTCCACGCTCTAAAAACCATGCAGGAGCAGGACATCTCGCAAATTCCCGTCTTCGAAGAGAATCTTCCCATCGGTACCATCTACGAAGATCAGATTCTCACCATGGCGCTCCAAGGCAAAGACCTGCGCAAACTCGTGGTCCGTGAAGTCATGAGCAAGCCGCTCCCGCGCATCCCCGGCACTTCACCCGTCGAGAGAGTCACCTACATTCTCAGCCACGAGAATCCCGCCGTCTTCGTAGAAATGGACGACGCCAAATTCGAAATTCTTACCAAATACGATCTAATGAGCATCGTCGCCAGCCTCATGGAACAAAAGCGCTAAGGAGCAGATGTGCCGGGAACTCTTCCAGGGTATCTAGGTGTGGTGGCATTCGCGGGCATCAAATTTGTCGGCTACTCGCTGGCCGTCTCGGGTCTGAAAACACTGGAGCCCGCTATCGCTTCCACTGCAACCAAAATTGCCGCAGTTCGAACCGGCTTGGGAGTCATACTGGGACCCCTGGCGACCCTTCTCATTGTGTTTCTGATCAGTCTTATCTTTATTCGCCCCGACACTTCTCCTAATTCGCCAAATTGGTCTTTTCAGATGCCTGAGATTTATGGCCTTTTATTTGTTGTCCGCATCTTTGTCTGGGCATTCGTTCTCTTTCTCTTCACGAACAAGTCGCCCATACCCAAGTCCAAGTTTTGGCTTTATTCCTTTGTCGGCGCAATAGTTTCTAGCCTGCTTGATGTACCCGGCTACGCCCTGGCACTGGCGGCTCCAGGAAAGATCGTTTTCTGTTAATTTTGATCGCGACCCGAACGACTAATGAAAATCCTCGACTTCAATGAACGGCTGAAAGATGCGATCCTCATCGCGGATGGCGCGATGGGCTCGATGCTGCACGAAGCTGTCGGCACGCAGCGCTGCTTTGATGAGCTCAACGCCACTGAGCCCGAAGCCGTCTTCCGCATCCACCAGGCTTACATCGAAGCCGGCGCGCAGATCATCGAGACCAATACGTTTGGCGCGAACCGCTTCAAGCTCGCCCCGCTCGGCCTCGCCGACGCAGTTCAGCGCCTCAATTCACGCGGCGTAAAGCTCGCTCGCGAAGCACGCGAATCCGCTTCCCGCGAAGTCCTTGTCGCCGGCTCGATCGGTCCGCTCGGCCTCGGTGTGCAGTCCCGACATCCTTCTCCCGACGAAATTCAGGATGTCTTCCACGAGCAGGCCCTCGCTCTCGAAGAGCGGGGCGTCGATTTTTATATTCTTGAAACGTTTTCTTACATCGAGGAAATTCTTCTCGCCGTCGATGCTATCCGTTCTTTCTCCGGCTTGCCTATCGTCGCGCAGCTCACTTACACCGAAGAGGGCACCACCCACGGCGACCTGCGCCCCACCGGTGCCGTCGCTCAACTCAAGGAGAAAAACGTCCAAGTCATCGGCGCGAACTGCACGCTCGGCCCGCAACCTTTACTGAACATCCTTCGCGAGCTCACCGCCGTCGACGACCTCCGTGTCAGCGGTATGCCCAACGCGGGATTGCCCAAGCGCGAAGGGGATCGCATCGTCTATCCAAAATCTTCACCAGAATATTTCGCTCTTTTCGCCCGCGAAGCCGCCGCACTCGGCGTCCGCATTCTTGGCGGCTGCTGCGGTACCACGCCCGCGCACATTCGCGCCATGGCCGATGCGGTCAAGTCATTGCGGCCGTCAAAGTCCTCCGCCGCGCATCACTCCGTCGAAGTGGTGGTTAAACCTGCACCCGTCTTGCAGCGTGAACCGGAAAGCAAATTCTGGAAAAAACTCCAAGCCAAGGAATTCACAATCTGCGTTGAAATCGATCCGCCGAAAGGCCTCTC
>Ga0210399_10003876_pt1 | contig 11651 bp, 15 predicted proteins | sample IncBWC14MmetaG_FD_150865 | JGI IMG/M metagenome (GOLD analysis project Ga0210399, IMG submission 150865) | Forest soil microbial communities from Barre Woods Harvard Forest LTER site, Petersham, Massachusetts, United States - Inc-BW-C-14-M | ecosystem: Environmental > Terrestrial > Soil >...
TACAAAAATTGTAGCATACGAAACTGGGAGCATCTAGTTCACCGCTCTACCACTTCATTGTCATGGGAGTGGAAGCCTGGAGGATTCAACCGATCGACCTTCTGGTTTCCGCGGCAGGCGGACTCTATCCAGCTGAGCTAACGGCGCAATGGTACAAAAATTGTAGCATACGAATGTCCGAGCTTCTACCCGGGTGGAGCTGTGCCCACAAAGCTTCGGCTATGCTCTTCCGCACCGCGCCACAACAACAGCACGAGCGCCACGATCGTCACAATCTCAAAACCGGCCAGCGCCCACTGGTATCCAAACCGCTCCCTCAGCGCATACTCAATCGTATTCGTCGGCGCCGCAAACAAAATTCCCAGCTGGTACGCCATCCCCGGCATCAACCCGCGCGCCGCGTCCGCCGCCAGTTCGTTCAAGTGCACCGGAATCACGCCCCACGCTCCCTGCACGCCCATCTGCATAAGCACCGTGGCCACGATCAGCACCGGCACGCTCCCGCCAAACGCCCAGAGCGGCATCACCAGCAGGCACAGCGCCAGCGCCGCCATCATTCCCTTGCGTCGCCCCAACGATTGGGACAACGTCCCAAAAATCACCGCGCCGATCACCGCCCCCACGTTGTAAATCATGGCGATGTTCGCCACGCCCGATGGCGTTACCTTGTGAACCTCTTTCAAAAAGTCCGGATACAAATCCTGCGTGCCGTGCGAAAGAAACATCATGAACACCATCAGCACCACAAGGTACAAAAACCGCTTGTAATTCGCCGCCACCACGCGCAGCACATCGCCCATGCTCCCGGCACGATGATGCTTCCACGCTTCCGATTCCGGCACCTTGGTGCGAATGTACAAAGCCAGCAGCGCCGGCAGCGCCCCCAGCCAGAACATCGGCCGCCATCCCCACGCGGGGAGCACAAAACGCGCAGCCATCGCCGCCAGCAAATACCCGATCGAATATCCGCTCTGCAGAATGCCGCTCAGGATGCCGCGCCACCGTGTCGGCGCCGCCTCCATCGCCAGCGAAGCGCCCACGCCCCATTCGCCGCCCATGCCAATGCCAAATAAGGCGCGAAGAATCAGGAACACGGTGTAGTTTGGCGCAAATCCGCACAGCAACTCAATGATCGAAAAATAAATCACGTTGGCCATCAAAGGAATGCGGCGCCCGTAGCGGTCGGCCAGTAGCCCAAAAATAAAGGCGCCAACGGGGCGCAGCGCCAGCGTCGCCACGGTAGTAAAGACGATGGCCTTCTTGGAAACTTCAAAATGATGGGAAAGCGTGTCGTAGAGAAAAACGATCACGAAGAAATCAAAAGCATCAAGCGTCCAGCCGAGAAATCCGGCCAGCAGGGCGTGGTGCGTACCCTTTTTGGGCGAGGAAATTGTCATTTTAGGGGGTGCGCCATTCGGTGGGCTTTGGCATCAGGCGATACATTGCCACACCACTCGCCGCGCACACCAGCCCCAAAAATAATCCCGGCCACATCCGCCCAAAACAAAACTGCCCGATGCTGAATAGCGCGGTGTACACGAAAACGCACCCGGTCAACCAACTCAACAGATTCGTTCCCAGATCGCGCGTCGTCTCCTCGATGCCGCTCGCGCGCGCCACGGGCCACCAGCCTCTCACATCGGGACGCACGCGCCGGTAGAAATCCACCAGTGTTTGCTGAGGCTCCGCGGGAGTAAGCAGCGTGACCCCGAGCCACACCAGGGTGGTCACGCCTGTGGTGCACAGCGTCGTCTTAGCGAACACGACCGGGTCCGATCCTTGAAACGGTCCCGACCGCCCGGCAAGATTCATCCATAATGTGTGGCTGTGCAAGGCCAGCGTGGTGGCCAGCGCCGCCGCCATCGCCGAAATCTCGCTCCAGGCATTCACCCGCCACCAATACCAGCGCAGCAGATACACGCCGCCGGTGCCCGCTCCAAGTTCCAGCACAATCTTCCAGCCCTCGCTGACAGACTGCAGTTGCATGGACACCCCTGCGGCCGCGACCACCAGGAAAATCGTGGCCAACCGCGAAGCGTTCACGTAATGCGCTTCGCTGGCGCCTTTCTTCACGAAGCGACGGTAGAAATCCTCCACAAGATACGAGCTGCCCCAATTCAGTTGGGTCGCCACAGTGGACATGAACGCAGCCATGAAGCCGGCAAGCAAAATTCCAAGCAGCGCATGGGGCGTGTGCTGCGTGGCAACCAGCATGTAACCGCGTTCGGGCTGCGCTAGTCCAGGGTAGAGAACAACCGCTGCCAACGCCGTAAGAATCCACGGCCATGGCCGCAGCGCGTAGTGCGCAAGATTAAACCAAAGCACCGAAAGCAACCCGTGGCGTTCATCGCGCGCGCTGAATATCCGCTGCGCGATATAGCCGCCGCCGCCCGGCTCCGCACCTGGATACCAAAACGCCCACCACTGCACCGCCAAATGGACAACAAACGTGATAACAGGCAAGGTCCAGAGCGCTTCGCCCGTCAAGCCGCGCGACCAATCAGGCAACAAAGCCGTGATGTCGCTCGCCCGCGGCCCAACCAAACTCCGCTTCGCCGCCAATTTCTCAAGCAACTGCGGCATCCCACCGACCGCGTGCACGCCATACCAAGCCACGGCAATCACAATCGCCATCTTCAGCACAAATTGAAACAAATCCGTCCATAGCACGCCCCACAATCCGCCCAGCGAAACATAAATCCCCGTGAACGGCATCAGGAAAAACACGCAAATCGCCAGCGCCTTCGCGTCGCTGATTCCCATCGAAGTGCTGATGATGTTCACCATCGCTTTCGTCACCCACCCGAGAATCAGGCAGTTCATCAGCAAGCCCAGGTACACCGCGCGAAATCCGCGCAGAAACGCCGCGGGCTTCCCGTGATAGCGCATCTCCGCAAACTGCACGTCGGTGATCAACCCGGACCGCCGCCACAATCGCGCAAACAGAAAAACTGTCATCATCCCGGAGGGCAAAAAACTCCACCACAGCCAGTTCCCCGCCACCCCTTGCGTGTACACCAACCCGGCTACCGCCAGCGGCGTATCCGCGGCAAACGTCGTCGCCACCATGGAGGTCCCCGCCAGCCACCAACTCACCTGCCGCCCCGAAACAAAATAGTCCGCCGTGCTCTGAGCCGACTTTCGCCGGAAATACAATCCAAGCACCAGTGTGATCAGGAGGTAGCCCGCGATGGCAGCCCAGTCAAGCGAGGTCAGGGACAATGGTTGGTTTTCCTCGATCCGTTACTTCAAAAGAAGAAGCTCGCGCATTTCATCTCGCAAACGAAGTGCCCCGAAAGAATCGCCGCCTAGTTTCCCCTCGATACACACTTCTGTCAAAGGTTTTATGAATCGTTTCAATGCTGGCAAATCATCATCCGCGAAAAAGAAGAACCCCGGCTCGCTGGGGGCAACGAGCCGGGGTGGGGGTACATCCTGAGGGGGGCCTGAGGAAATTCAATCTCGCTTTAGTGCGTTACCACTCCTTCTTGGGTGGCCAGTATGCAAATACGCTGCAATTCTTCGTAAGTGAAAAAGCGCTCCTCGACATGTCCCGCGCGCTCCACGTGGCCGATTCCCGTCTCCTTGGAAATTCGGCCGATCTCCGCCACGGAAAGTCCCAGAAGGTATGCCGCTCGCGACTGGGTGACGTACTTCGGTATCTGATTATCCATTTTCGCTTCTCCCCTCATGCTGGAATCAGTGCCATTCCGTCTTTTTCCACCGTCAGGATCATCGCCTTATAAATGTCGATGTCCCATCCATCGCCAACCCGCATGCGTACCGTCTCCCCGCCTTCCTTCAGGAGCCTTCCACGCAGCGGAACCTTGATATCTCCGAGAGCAACCTGCAGAATCACCGCCTGTCCCAACCACGCGTTGTAGCCGGCTTCCATCGGGTCTCCCTTGGCGATGAATTCGACGCATTGTGCAGGGGTAGAATCGCTTCTGAGGCAGTGCCTCGCAATGGTACAGCGAGGCCACCCGACTAGTATTTAAGTACTGCCCGTCCGCAAATGCCCTTTTGCGAGCATTTCTTACGCGAGTACTTTGGTACCCCAATTTCAGGACGCGCGAGCCATCGCCTCAGCCTCACTCTCTTGCGACACTTACCCTCGTGATCAAACGTTTTTACGTCCCACCTTCATTATCGCAACCAGACGTGCCTCGCTTGGGAGTAAGCCTCGCCCTCGGCGGTGGATTTGCTCGCGGCTATGCGCATCTGGGCGTCCTCCGCACCTTCCGCGAAAATGCAATTCCAGTCACCTCCATCGCCGGCAGCAGCATCGGCAGCATCCTGGGTGCCGCCTACGCCAGCGGAGTGCCTCTTCCCCGCATCATTAGCAAGTGCCGCGAAATTCGCTTCCGTGATTTTGCCAAGTGGCGGGTCTCGCGCTTCGGGCTGGCCAGCAACGAACGCTTGGGCGCCCTAGTGCAGAAGCTCTTCGGCACAAAACAGTTTGAAGACCTTGTGCTCCCTCTGGCCATTGTCGCCACGGATCTGGGTACCGGCGACCCGGTCGTCTTCCGCCAAGGCAACCTCGCGGAGGCGATTCGGGCGAGTTGCGCTTTTCCGGGCCTCTTCGAACCTATTCAAATCGGCACGCGCTGCCTTGCCGATGGCGGCCTTGTGGCGCCGGTTCCCACGCGCGCGGCCCGCGAAATGGGCGCGGAAATCGTGGTCGGCGTTTCCGTCGGACTTCACGACGGGCAGCGCGGCGCGCCGACAAACATCTTTCAGGTGGTCAGCCGGGCTGTCAGCGCGGCCCAAAAGCATCAACTGGAGGGGTGGGAACGCTACGCCGATTTGGTCCTTCGGCCCGCAGTGCAGGGTCTGGCCTGGGACGATTTTGATCGCATTGACGAAGCCATCGAGGCGGGAAGCGTTGCGGCGCGTTCCGCGGTTCCAAGACTCAAACAACTACTGAATCGCCAGAACCAATTGCAATCCGCATTCGGCAAGCAAGGCGAACTGATGCTAGCGGAGGCACTGCGATGAGATATCGTGGCTGGTGGTTCAATATTGTTAGCACCGCGGTCGCCCTATGGCAGGAAAGTGGCGAGAATCCAGCCCTTTTCTGCTACCTTATGGGTAGTGGGACAGTCTCTAGCCTGCTTTCCCACCAACTGATCCCAATCCCCGTTCCTGTGAGGAATGAATCACTTTGTTGGAATCCATCCGCCACTTGCTCCACTCGATTTACGACGTCGAAGGAATAATTCGCACCGGCGGGCCGCTGCTCGTTTGCATCATCGTGTTCATCGAAACTGGCTTCTTCGTTGGGTTTTTTCTTCCCGGCGATTCCCTGCTCGTTACCGCGGGTGTCTTTTCCGCCGCCGGCGTCATTCCCCTGAAGTGGTTGCTGCTGCCTGTGATGCTATGCGCCATCGTGGGCGACCAAATCGGCTATTGGATTGGACGGGGGGCTGGAGTAGCGATCTACAAACGCGAAGATTCCTTCTTCTTCAGGCGGCGCCATCTTCAAAGAGCACACGACTTTTATGAAAAATACGGCGGCAAGACCATCATCCTGGCGCGTTTTGTTCCCATCATCCGCACGTTTTGCCCGCCGGTGGCCGGCGCGGCGCAGATGCCGTATCTCCGCTATCTGACTTACGACATTTTCGGAGGCGCAATCTGGGTAGGAACGATGATCCTCGGCGGATTCTTCCTCGGCCGTACAATCCCCAACATCAGCCAGCGTATTCATTACGTAATCCTCGTGGTGATTTTCCTCTCGCTGCTCCCAGCGATTATCAGCATCCTCCGGGCGCGCCGCGCCGAGCAACTTGTCGCCGCACCGCCCATCACCACGTCCGAGAAGCCATAGCTCATGCCCAAATTGCGTGCCGTAATCTTTGATATTGGTCGAGTGCTGATTCGAGTAGACATCCAGCGCGTGAAGTCCGCCCTGGCTCAAGGACTCCCTCTCAGTCCCGAAGAACTCTGGTCCGCCATCGAAAAAGATCCCCGCTGGCCAGACTGGCAGGAGGGACGCATCTCCCCGCGCGATTGGCACTTGCACCTTTGCAAGCGGTTCAACCTTCCCCTCGATTTTGAGCAGTTCAAAAACGTCTGGAATTCGGCCCTGGATCCGGACGCCATCCACAAAGTTTCCCTCTTCGCGGGCCTCTCTAAAAACTACCGCCTGGGCCTGCTCTCGAATACGGATCCGATTCACGTGGAAAAGCTTGAATCTACCTACGATTTCTTCGCGTACTTTCCTAAGACGGTCCGCACCTACTCCTGTTTTGTGGGTGCCAGCAAGCCCGACCCGCTCATTTACCGGGAAGCGCTCCGGGCGTGCAAGGTCCAGGCCGAGGAAGCAGTCTACATTGATGACATCCGGGACTATGTAGAAGCCGCCCGCCGCCTGGGCCTCACCGGGATTCATTTCCAGACTCCCGCCCAGCTTTACGCCGACCTGGGGCAAGCCGGCATAAAAGTGGAAGATTCTTGCACTACGTAGGAATTCATCGCCAAAGTTCAAAGATGCGTAAAGATTGCAGGACCTAGTACTACCTGCTCCTTTGGGCAGGGCTAGTAACTGGCCATTTGGCAACTACTTAGAACTCCATCAAGCGCTAACCGCTCCGGCATTTCGTTTGCACATTAACAAAACATATACAGCATCTGGCAGCCGCAAAGGGCTGCCACTCTGCAAGACGAACGGTTTACCCGAATGGGTGAGGAGAATATATCTACTATGTCTGAGATCCCTGAATACACGAACACTGATAGGGGTGGTTCATCCTGGCAAATGCCGGCGATTGCCATCCTAGCCCTGATTGCGCTGGGCGGACTTTTCTTCGGCTGGTCGAATTCGGCCAAGCTGGATGCCGCCAAGCAGGCCGTCACCGATCAGGTCAAGACTGTGCAGCAGTCCACGCAGCAGGACCTAACCGCGGTGAAAGACCGGCTCGCCATTGATGAAAAGACCAACACCGATCTCCAGGGCGACCTGAAGGTGGTCACCGACAAGCTGAAAATCACCCAAAGCCAGTTGAAGAAGGCTCGCACAGAAGCGGCAAAGCTCAACACGGAGACCACAGAGAAGCTGACTGCGTTGGATACTTCCGTCCACTCGGAACTGGCGACCAAGGCCACCAGCGATGACGTGAAGACTGTAGACACCAAGGTAACCACCGTCAGCGACAATCTGGCCAAAACGAACAATGATCTCAGCATGGCCCGCAGCGAGCTGGGAACCTTGATTGCCAAAAACCATGACGAAATCGACGTCCTCCGCCGCATGGGCGAGCGCGACTACGTCGAGTTCACCATCGCCGGCAGGAACAAGCCCCAGAAGGTCGGCAACGTCACCGTCGAGCTCAAGGGCGTGAACGAGAAGCACAACCGCGCGAACGTCGTTGTGGTGCTCGAAGACAAGAGACTGGAAGAAAAGAACCGCAACATCAATTCCCCGATCATCATCTATCCGAGCGGCGCTCACCAGGCCGAGGAAGTTGTCATCAACAAGATCGGAAAGAATTCGATCAGCGGCTATCTGAGCGTGCCGAAGGCGGGAGCGCAGCCTGCGACGTCTGCCTCATCCAAGTCCGGCAACTAATAGAAGCGAACAATTGAGACCGAGGGCGGGAAGCGATGGCTTCCCGCCCTTTTTGTTTTGGTTCCCGCGCTTGCGTTTGCCAGGAGCAATCCTCACACTGGTCGCAGCCCTTTTCCATTGCTGGCAGTGCGGCGGAAAATTCCTGGAGCTCGCTCTTGCGTTCGACCACGACAGTCGTCTATTGCGCTCTCGACAACCTGGTGACTACGGCGAACAAGGCTCTAACCGGCTTTGCAGAGTTTCTCGAGGGTCTGGGCGAGGCAAATATTCCGCTTGTCCCGGTAACAACGCGCAGCCGCCTGCAGTTTGACGCCACCATTCGAAAGTTTGGGCTCGGGCATCCGTTCCTCGCGGAGGGCGGATGCGGCGTCTTCCTTCCCGAGGATTACTTCCACCTGAAACCCCCTCGTAGCGTGCGCCTGGGACGCTTTACGTGCGTTCCAGTGGCAACTCCGCAGCCCGCCTCGACAGAGATGCTGGACCTGATCGCGGAAGAGACCGGCATTGAGGTGGTGGCCTTGCACACGCTTTCCCCGCGAGAGCTCTCCCAGAACGTCGGATTGCCCCAGCGTGAGGCCGAACTCCTGCGACAACGTGATTTCGACGAGCTCTTTTTCTTTGCCGGCGCGTCCGACACGGATGTCCAGCGATTCCAGCAGGAAGCCGCAAGGCGAAAAGTCCAGGTTCGTCCCCGGGGCTCCCTCTGGTCGCTGGCGGTTGGTGCTAATCTCTCTTCCTGCGTCCGCGACCTTTCGCAGCTCTACCGGCGCTCATTCCGCGCCAATCCACTCAACATCGGCATCGCCACCACTGATGAAGCCGCGGAGCTTTTCCCGGCCTGTGACCGCTGCTTGCTCTTGGCCGGCCGCGAAAGCGCAGCGGAAGAAGTAAGCGGCAAGTGCAAGAGTTTGCCGCTGTTCTCCCCCGACACCTGGGCGTTGGCTTTGGAAGCCATTCTCAACCACCAGCTCTAAAGGATGTTAGTCCGGGGGAATTGTCGGCGCCCATACCCTTCCGAAATCACGGTCGTTCAAGTCGCTCGACGGGTTGGAAACGGAAAGGACAAAGTGTGCCGGAATTTTCACATTGGGTGAGTCCCCTCTGATTTCAGAAGTGAAAAGACACGATAAATGCTTGAAAAAGAACGGTAATGAGGGTACTAAACCCTGTCTTCCGGGTTGGCCAGTTGATTGCTCCCAAAGAGCGTCCGCTAGACTTATAGTGCTTGGGAGCCCTTATGGCCTGGATGCGTCGTGTATTCCGTATACCTGCTTCAGAAACCCAGACGGGGCTGACCCTCGCGCTGTGCATCTTTTCAATGAGCCTGATGGCCGTCGCGCTGATCTGGCAAGCCCAAGTCATCGCCAAGCAAAACGCCGTTATCCACATGCTCCAGACGAAATTCGGCGGCTGAACCCACCCTCGTTTCCTCTTTAGAAACCCGATCCGGGCTTCTTCTTTCTTTCTCCTGACTTTCGGCTCGCGTTGTGGTTGAATTCTGCCTACAGGGGATATTTCCAAGGGAGATTCCAGTGAAGAGCATCTTTTCGGTGGTTGCCGCAGCACTTTGCTTGTCAGTTGTTTCCGCCGGGCAGCAACCTTCGCCGCCGGAAACGTCGGGCAATCCGTCCACACAGCACGCCTCAAAACACCACCACAAACACCACAATTCCAAGAAGCGCGGCGGGAAACGCCCGCATACCTCTCATCACTCCACGCCGCAATAGAGCGCCATTCAGTTGATACTTTGAAGAGGAAAGGGCAACCGCGAATTACGGCAAACCAGCGCCCAATTTAAAACTGGAATCTGCAAAACAAAGAGGGCCCTCCATGAGGGCCCTCTTTTTTCTTTTGCTGCGTCGCTTGGCGAGCAGATTAAACTTCAACCAGCTCGCTCGCGACTCGCACCGCAAGAGCGGTGTGCTCAGCCTTCTTGTGCTTCTAAGCCCGGTGGATTCATGCAACCCTCCGGAGCTCAAGGAGCTCACGATTTCCTTGTACGCCCGGGGGATGCGTGGCGCAAGCGAAAAGAAGAAAAAAAACGAAGACCCAGGCATCTCGCGCATTCTCAGCGGATTGACTTGTGGATTTCTTATACGAAGCCAAGGTATGCGGATTTGTCCTGATTTCAGGTGCCAAGTCGCTCAGTCAGTCGTTGCCGCCGCAGTCCAAAAAAAAGGGACCACCCAGCCTGGCAGGCGGTCCTGAGAAAAAATGAACGGAAAATCACTTGATAAAAAGAGTTTCCCGAAGCTGATCGCGCCCTATGAACGACTTCATGGTCCGGAAGCGGGCGGGTGGCTCAGGCCAGATGGGTTTGAATTTGCTGACATAGAAGCCGATGAGAGGATATCACTGCAACAATCGGCGTGAAAGTAGAGAGCCGGAGGGTGACCCAGGTTCCGACTTCTGGTACCTGGGTCTTGGGGTGGCGACGCTTAGGCTTGTGTGTCCCTTCTACTGGTCAACGGGCAAGTGCTTCCCTTGGTCGTTCTTCCCCCGTAGAATAAAAAGACCGCCCAATCTGTCAGGCGGTCCCGGTTAAGAAATCAAAAGGAAAATTACTTGATAAAAAGAGTTTCCCGAAGCTGATCGCGCCCTACGAACGACTTCATGGTCCGGAAGCGGCCGAAGAGATCCTGAATCTCGCGGTTTTGATAAACCTTCTGCGCGGGGAAAATCGTCTTGGCGGACAAAACCTGCAGCGTATTGGTATCAGCCACCCGATAGCGCTGAAATCCCGCCGGCTTTTTGCTGTGAAACATCGCAAAAACCACGCCGCCCGGACGCAACAGATCCGTAAGCTGGCCGATCATCATCTTGGCAAGCGACGGCTCCAGGTAGTCAAGCACATCCCAAAGAAGCAAAGCATCAAACGAAGCCGCCGGGTATTGCAGATTTTCTTCCAGGAAACGCTTGGCTCGCGCCTCCGGTGTGCGTTCTGCGTAGTCTTCAGCCGTGACATTCTCCTTCGCTTTGGCTTTGGCTTCTTCTTCCGCCAGGAACTGCGACCAATCGCGAAGGATATCGTCGGAAGTAACGCGGAAACCGCGCTCAATGAAAAACGTTAATGTGGTCTGCCACGCCGGGCCCAGGTCCAGCAGCGTGCCGCGCCCAAGTCCATCCAGATTCCACAGGAATTCCTTCAGCCCATTCGAACCCCGCGTAGTTTCCTGAGGTTCCGGCGGCCGATTCGTTCCGACCGCCACCACCGAACCGTTGCCCTTGTGAGCGTTGCGCTCGCCGGCAATCGGCCGCGCGCCTTCACGGGCGGTCTGCGCGCCAATACCAATCCCCAACTTGTTCAGGAATCCCATGTCTTCAGTCCGCCCCCGCCACTGCCGCACCGGGCGCAGGTTTCTCCAGGTTGGTGTCCGCATCTTTTGGTTTCGCGTTTTCAATTTTCTTCGCAGGAGGATTGTCCGCAGGCCGCGAGGGCGCTTTCCCGGCTTCCACCTTTCCGCGGTATTCCGCGCCATCTTCTATGGCGATGCGCTGCGAGCGAATGTCCCCATTCACCTTTGCCGTATTCCCGATATGAACGCGCTCCGAGCCGTCGAGTCTTCCCTCGACACGTCCCCGTACCACAATTTCGCGCGCGTCAATGTCGGCCTTCACGCTGGCGTTCGGCCCAATCGTAAGCACTGCATTGCGGAATGTCACCTTTCCTTCCACGTTTCCATCAATGAACAGGTCTTCGCTTCCCGTTATCTCGCCTTTGATCCGGATGCCCGGGCTCAGAGATGCGACGCCATTTGGAGACGTCGGAACGCTCGACAATTGTTTTGAATTGGCAGGCCCGAGAGCAGGGGAAGTAGCGGAATTCATAGGACCTGTGGAAATCTCATTCGGATTCTGCGGCCGACCATCTTCTTTTCGCCACATAAAGACACCTCGACGTTGGGTTTTTGTCTCTAAAGTCGCCTATCGAGGGCTGGGAGCGTACTGCGACTCAGAAAGAACAAGATATTACAGCACTTATGCCGTGTAAATAGCAATGCAAGCTTTTTCCAAAATATTGTGACCTTAGGGTCACAGCGCGGCCTTCGGGCGTGGCAAAAAAGCGCCCAATTCCCTTCTC
>Ga0210399_10003878_pt1 | contig 11650 bp, 10 predicted proteins | sample IncBWC14MmetaG_FD_150865 | JGI IMG/M metagenome (GOLD analysis project Ga0210399, IMG submission 150865) | Forest soil microbial communities from Barre Woods Harvard Forest LTER site, Petersham, Massachusetts, United States - Inc-BW-C-14-M | ecosystem: Environmental > Terrestrial > Soil >...
ATCGAGGGAATCACCTGCTCGGCCGGAATTCCCTTGAGCGCCTGAATATTCTTGTACTCTTCCTCCGCAAGCTTGTGCCCCGCCGGAGCCACCGGAGCTTTCGGCGCACCGGACTGTGCCCAAGCCCCGGCAATCGCAAGCAAAACGCTCGCTGATGTTCCGCCGGCGGCAAGCCGGAAATATCGGCGATTCTCGCGCATGGATTTGACCTCGCAGATATTGTGACAAAAACGTGCGCGGCATGGTTACAAAAAGCAACTGTTTCCTCAGCAGTTCGGCGCAAGATCAGAGACGGCGTCCGAAATCCTCTTTTGATTTCGCGAATCCGCCGCGATTCTGAGACACTATTAGGCGCTTATGGCTACATTATCCGGTGCAATTGGAACCGGCAGCAAATGGCTGCTGGACAGAATTGTTGGCGCCATCGCCGCCACCGGAATCAATCCCAATCTCCTCACCTTTCTCGGGCTGGTAGTGAATTTTATCGCCGCCGCTTTCTTTGCCGTCGGCAGCTTTTTCACCGGCGCCTTGATCATTTTCTTCGCAGGCTTCCTGGACATTTTGGATGGCCAAGTGGCGCGTCGCCAGAACCGCGTCACCGCTTTCGGCGCTTTCTACGATTCCACCCTCGACCGGTATGCCGACATGGCCCTCTACATGGGCCTCCTCGTCTACTATTCCGTCAGCGGCCGCACTCCTTACGTCATCCTCGCTGCCGTCGCCACCGCCGGCTCCGTAATGGTCAGTTATGCCCGCGCCCGCGCCGAGTCCCTCATCCCCTTGTGCAAAGTCGGTTTCATGGAGCGCCCCGAGCGCCTCGTCCTGCTCATCATCGGCGGCATCTTCAATCGCATGGGCCCCGTCCTCTGGGTCATCGCCGTCGTTTCCACCCTCACCGTCATCCACCGCATCTATTTCACCTGGCAAGAAACCCGCGCCGGCCGCACCCTCCCCGGCATCAAGCTCTCGTTCTAGCCCGCAGAATCTTTGCGAATACCATTCAGTGAGGGAAGCCGACGCGGCGCACCAGGTCTTGAAAGCGCCAGTCAGAGCGCAACGAGTCGAGTTGGGCTCCGTATTTCCAAGCTTAAATTCGTATTACTGTTTCATCTTGCCCCAACCCACTCGGTGCCGAGTGCCGGCGGTCGGAGCAATGTTTGCATCACTACACAATATTGCTCCGTCTTTTCGCGCAATCCACGCAGTTGTTCGGGAGTTGCTTTAGGCGCAGCAACATCAAAACGAAGACGAACGCTCTCAAATCCGACGGGCACGTCTTTTGATATACCAAGAGTGCCTCGAAGATCCAAGTCTCCCTCCACGGTGACCTCAATACGTTCGGTTGGTATGCCCATAGCCGCAGCGACCATCTGACAGGTGATCTGTGCGCAAGCCGCCAGAGCCCCAAGCAAAAGGTCTCCGGAACAGGCGCCGGTGCCTCCGCCTCCGACCCCCTTGTGGGCCTCGGCATTGTAGATGGCTCGCCCGATATCAACTTTGCAGGTAATCGGAACATCCGTCTGCGCGCCTTTCGCGCGGAGCGTGATCAGCGAGCAATTTGGGTCTTTGCGGTATTGCTCTTTCAGCGGCTTCTGAAGCGATCGAAGATCCATGGTGACCTCATTCTTTACTTTCGGCCATTTTCGTTGACCGGGCAGCTGCGGCGAAGCGGTCTTGTAACCGCCCCATCTGCTTGTTAGCATGTGCGCATCGGGGGTGCGCCCATGCCAAAATTCGTCATCGAACGCGAAATACCGGGAGCCGGGAATCTATCCGATGCCCAATTGCAGGAAATCTCCCAAAAGTCGATCAGCGTTCTCAGGGTAATGGGTCCCGAGATTCAGTGGCTCCATAGCTACGTAACCGGCGACAAGCTTTACTGCGTCTACCTCGCTCCAGACGAGGCGGCGCTCAGGGAACACGCACGAAGGGGAGGGTTCCCTGCGAATCGCATCTCCGCAGTCCGCAGAATGATCGACCCAACAACTGCAGAATGAGTGTGGATTGAAATGCGCCGCGCAAGCGGCCTGAGCTGTTGGACACAAGTTATGTGGCTGGGGCGTCTGGTCCCGTGGCCGTAACCGAGCGAGCCGCGGAATGTGACATCAGCACCTCCTCAACAGCTTTTTCGACCGGCATGGCCCAGCCCTCTAACCAAGCCGTCGCGCCTGCCGTGTTGGTCACTACCTGCCGTGCCAAGTCAAGGGTGGATTCCAGCTTGGCCTGTTCCGCGGGCGTGAGCGGAGCACCAATGTTTCGTCGCAGCGCCGCCGCTGTGCCCGCTAGCCGTAGCGAACGCTCTGCTTCGAGTTGTTCTGCCGCTGAGCAAGCGAAACACTCCAGCACGCGGGCAATTCCCCGTTTATGTTCCAGTTCCTGGAAAATTTTTATGCTTTCCCGATACAGAGAGTGCGCTCCGGGATAATTCCCCTGTTCCTTTGCCAAGCTTCCCAGGTCCGCCAGTGTGCCGGCAATACCCCAGCGGTCACCGAGTTCCCGGAAAATTGTCAGGCCCTGTTCGTACAATCTTCGCGCGGCTGCGGAGTCACCCTGGTCGCGCACGACATCCCCCTGATAGTTTAGAGACCAGGCGACGCCTGTCCGATCTCCCAGGCCTCGGAAGATTGAGAGGCACTCCGCGTATAGGGAGCTCACGCGGTCATAGTCACCCTGCAATTTGACGACATTCGCTAGGTTACTGAGAGAACGAGCGACAGCCTTCTGATCGCCCAAATCTCTCCAAAGCAAAAGGCTTTCTTCCAACAGAGAGTGCGCAACGGCAACATCACCGCGGTCGCGGGCATGGACCGCCAGAGCGTTCAGACAAACCGCAACGCTTCGTTCGTCCCCCAATTTACGAGCGATCTGCAAACTCTCCTCAATGAGCGTGTCCGCGGCAGTGTAGTCTCCTTGCGAGGCTGCTAAAACGCCCACAGCAAAAAGCGCTCGTGCTCGTGCTTCATTTGGTTCCCCCGCTCTTTCCAGGTTGAGGATCTTGCGCAGCCGATCCCGTCCTTCCGTGAGATATTCGCGGGTCTCCCAAAAACGAAAGAGAGCTGTTCCCAGGCGCAGTGCCCAATCTGCATTCCCGGAGTCCGTCAACCAATCGAGCGCGGAAAGGAGATTATTGTGTTCAGCTTCGAGGCAATTCAGCCATTCCGAACTCTCTGCGCCAGCTTCATTTGAAGCTCCCTCTTCTGCCAATACAAGGTAGTATGCGGCGTGGGCGCGCTTCGTCAGTTCCTCTTCCCCGCTTGCGGTCAATTTGTCCAGTGCATATTCGCGAATCGTCTCGAGCATCGAAAAGTGCAATTCTCTTTGAGGTTGATCAACCTGTTGCACCAGACTCTTATCCACGATCGAAGCCACCCCATCGAGCAGATCCAATCCAAGGTCGTTTTTCGTGTTGCATACAGCTTCTATCGCCTCCAGAGTACCACCGCCCACGAAGACCGAAAGTCGCCTGAAAAGCTTTTGCTCCGCTGCGTTCAGAAGGTCGTAGCTCCAGTCGATTGCGCCCCGAAGAGTCTGTTGCCTTGTCGGCAAGTCGCGTGCGCCGCCAGTCAATAGCTGCAACCGGCTCGCCAGCCGTGTCAGCATGGAAGAGGGCGAAAGAACTTTGACCCGGGCGGCCGCCAGCTCGATTGCGAGAGGCAGACCATCCAACCGGGCGCAAATCTCGGTGACGGCCGCCGCGTTTTCCCGGTTAAGTTCAAAATCTGGCTTGGCAGCGACCGCGCGTTGCACGAATAGCGCGACCGCAGGATACTGCGACAGAACCTCAACAACCGGAGGCTTGGACCGCGGATCCGGCAGCGCCAGCGGCGGTACCGGAAATTCATGTTCTCCGTACACGTGCAGCGCAGCGCGGCTCGTTACTAGGATTTTAAGATTGGGACCCATGACCAGGAGCTCTGCCACGGTAGGTGCCGCCTGTATCAGGTGCTCGAAATTGTCCAGCAGGAGCACCATTGGCGCGCGCAATGAATCCTGTAAATTCTCCTTGAGTATTTCGAGCGGTGACTGACCTCCCGCCTCCCGTATCCCTAACGTCTGAACGATCACGGAAGCGATCAAGCTCGCGTCGCTTAGGGGGGAGAGCGCTACAAAATGGATCCCACCCGCAAACCGCTCGATAAGGCCGCTCGCAACTTCCACTGCAAGACGCGTTTTGCCGATCCCACCTGGACCAGTGATCGTGACCAGGCGTACATCCTGACGCAACAGGAGTTCCTTGGCGGCCGCGACTTCCTTTTCTCGCCCTACAAACCCGGTCCGCTGCACAGGAATATTGGTCGGGCGAGCATCCATCTGTTCAACTGGTCTCTCCGAGAAGCGCTCGCGAATGGCCGCAAGTTCCCGTGCGAGATCTCGCGTAGAGAGGTAACGCTTGTTGGGATCTTTTGCCAGACATCTCTCGATTGCCCAACGTAGCGGAGCGGGGGCGTCGGGGTTTTGCACTCCGATCGGCTCGGGCTGTTCCCGGAGAATGGCCACCAGTGTCTCTGCTGCTGTGCTTCTCCGAAAGGCGTGCCTTCCGGTCACCATCTCGTAGAGCACCAGGCCGAACGAGAACTGGTCTGATCGGAAATCCAACTGATCGCCGCTGGCCTGCTCCGGTGACATGTATCCCAGCGTTCCTAGAACCACACCCGGTCCAGTCTCCCACGTGGACGGAGTGCACATATCCGACAGCTTTTCGCTGGCCGACATGAGCTTCGCCAGGCCAAAGTCGAGAATTTTGACGAACCCATCTTGAGAGACCATCAGGTTTTCTGGCTTTAAGTCCCTATGCGCGATGCCCGCTTCATGCGCCTTGGCCAGCCCCTCTGCAACCTGCGCCGCGATTTCAATTGCGTTTCGTATTGGCAGCGCGCCGCCGGCAAGCAGCTTGCGCAGCGTCTTTCCCTCCACCAGTTCCATCGCGATGTAGTGGGTGGAACCGTCCTGTCCGAGCTCATAAATGGTAACGATATTCGGATGGTTCAGGGCGGAGGCGGCTTCGGCCTCGCGGCGAAATCGCGCCAAAGCCACGGAATCCTGTACCACGCGCTCAGGAAGAAACTTCAAGGCCACGAAGCGATGCAGATGGGTATCCTCGGCCTTGTACACCACGCCCATCCCGCCCCGTCCGGCTTCTTCGACCAGCCTATAGTGTCCGATGACGCGGTTCAGGGGTAGCTCGGGAGGTCCTGATGAAGTGATTTCCAAAAGTTCCGGAGCGCCTGCGGCGAGAAACGCGCTGCCTGCTTCTTCGTGCGACGCCATCAGCGATTCTACTTCGGCGCGCATCTCGCTATCCGCGCCGCAAACCAAGTCCAGATAGGCTTGCCGCCGCTCGGGCGATATCCGCAGCGCTTCCTCCAAGACCTGCTTGGTTCGCTCCCAGCGCTCGGTACTCATGCACTGCAATTCCTGGAGATCTCTCGATGTAGCCATGCCCGAGCCGCCGTCCAATCCCGTTGCACCGTTGCCGGAGCAATTTCCAGTACCTCAGAAATCTGCTCCAAGGAGAGCCCGGCAAAGAAGCGCAATTCTACAACTCGGCTCTGACGCGGATCGATTTTGGCAAGACCTATAAGAGCATCATCAAGGGCTACGACTTCTACGTCTTTTCGGGAGGACGCCTTCGCTCCTTCGTCGAGGGAGAGTTTGCAGACATTAGTTCCGCGCTTCGCTGCGCCGCGGCGGCGGGCATAGTCGACAAGAATCTGGCGCATAAGCTGGGCGGCTATGGCAAAGAAATGAGTGCGGCTCTCCCACTGCAGACGGCTCATCCCGACCAGTCGAAAATACGCCTCATGAACCAGCGCGGCGCTCTGCAAGGTGTGGTTTGGCCGTTCGTTCCGCAGTTGAAAGTGGGCCAGACGCCGCAATTCTTTGTAGACCAAGGGAAGCAGCGCGTCGAGTGCCTTTCGGTCACCGCTCCGCCATACCTGCAACAACTGCGTGACCTCGCTTGGAGGCTCGTGCTCCACAGGGGTTCTCTGGAATGGGAAACGTCCTTGCGGGCGTAGCCTAGCGGTTCTTAAGTCCCCTGTCAAATGCGAAAAGCCGTGCAAATCAGCAGGTTAGGAAACCCTCCAGTCTCCGCAAATTTATTTCATGCGCGGATGATTAAAACGCTCGCTGTTTTGCGCTGTTAGAAGACAGAGGGGAAAAACCTCAACAACTCTGAGAGAGGGAGAACCATGGTGAAAACATCTTTAGGGAAGTTCGGTTTGCTCGCTGGTGGTTTGATGTTCGCTGGAGGTTTGATGTTCGCTGGAGGGACGCAAGAAGAAGATCCTCCAAGTGTTGCTCAAGTGGTGGCCTTGGACGAATGCGATCCAACCACCTTCAATGCCGCGCTGGGGCCCGATTTCTGCAAGAACGTCGCGCTTGGAGCAACCACGAAATTGACCGACCTATTTGCAAAGGCAAAAGCTGGAACCCCGGACCCGGGCTGGGACTTCGAACCTGACACCGTCCACATGAAGAAAGGAGCGATTCTTGACGTAGTCGACCAAGGCGGCGAGCCTCACACCTTTACCGAAGTGGAGCAGTTCGGCGGCGGCTTTCTGCCGGTGCTTAATGCACCAGGGGAGAACACGATTTCCGAATGTGCCGACGGCTTTTCCAACCTCGCGGTGGCCAGGACGCGAATCCTTCAAGGCAGCCATACCCAGATCACCGGTCTGTCGAAAGGTGAGCATCTTTTTCAGTGCTGTATCCATCCCTGGATGCGCGTGAAAGTCGTAGTGAAATAGCCCGTAGCTCCTCGACATTTCGAGCTTCGTGAGCTCGACCCGTTCCCCTAGGCTGAAAGAGTTTCTATGTGCAAGCTGGCCTTGTGTTCATTCGTTGCAGCGGCTCTGCTAATTTCGCTCTTTGTGTTTCCGGAGTGTGGCGCAACCTTGAAGCCCGCTAACACGGTTCGCGTGGCCTACCTTTGCGGTCTTGCTTCTGCAAAGGTAGGATATTCTTTCCTTTCCTAGCGTGTAGGATTTGAATTCGTTTTTTACGACGCCACTTGCCCAGACTCCGGTTATCCCGCAGAACCCAAAACACTTAGAATAATCATTGACAAACAGTACCAATATGCTACGGTGGTTTGGTTATGTCGGCAAGATTCTTCCCGCCCTGGTAAGCCCATGTGCTCCCGCCACGCGGTCCTTCTAACTCCTCCAATACCTTTGCGCTTCCGCCGTAACTCCCATGGAATCATATCGTTTGCAGACCCCCACCACTTAAACTCTGTCGTATCATATCGTTACAAAGACACGGGGAGGGGGGCCTTTCTAGGCTTTCAACGTTCTAACATTCAACCTTCCAATCGAAGCTACCGTGGCTTTTGGGAGCGGAGATCCCGACCTGGTCGGGACGTTCCAACGTACTCAGATTCTAAATCCTTTATCTGCAACACTTATGCAGCTCCCCGCAAGTGTTGCAAGCAAAAGACTTACGGCTCAACTAAATCTCAGTTAAGCCCTGTAGATGCAACACTTGCAAAAAACTGGGGGGGGCCCCTACCGACTCCCCGCGTGTCGCAAATCCTCTTCCACGGGTGCAGCTATGATTTCGCGAACGAGTTCGCGCAGCGCCGGTACAGATCGGATTGTCATGCCTTTGGTCTCGATGGTGTCATGCAGATAAACCGTAACTTTTGCCGGCCACAGCATCCAGTGGCCCGTCCGGTGATGCGCGAACGATCCCACCAGGCTCACCGGAACGATGGGAATCCCGAGTTGCTGCGCCACCCGGAAGCCGCCGTCCTGGAATTGATCCACATGCCCGTCGCGCGTCCGCTTGGCTTCTGGAAAAATAATCAGGCTGGTACCGCCGGTAACCGCGTCTTGCGTCAGCCGCCACATGCGCTTCAAATCCGAAGGCCGCCGCACATCCGGAACCGGTACGTTCCCGAACCGCTTCATCAGCCAGCCATACGCCGGAATCTTGAAGTGCGATTCCAGCTCCCATCCGCGCACAAACTGCGGGATGGCGCAGTAAAGCATGAACGGATCGAACAGGTTGACGTGATTGACGAAGAAAAAGCACGTCCGGCTGGCGTCAAAGCCGGCCGAACGGATCACTTTAATTCGAGCGCCCGACAAAAAAACGACGCGTCTGCACAAGCCGCGCTGGAGCCAGTCATGTTTGCGCGGATCGAGAAAAATCCCCAGGAACACCAGCGTCGGCGCAACGATGAAAAAATGCAGTCCGCTCAAAATCCAAAGAATGGCGCTGCGCATCGCCAGCCAGGTTTTCTTCATATGAAGATATCCACGGCTCCGGGAACAACGTCGAGCGAACGGCATGTTAGTGTGGCCACTTCGCCGTCAATCATGACGTCCACGGGCTCAGCATCTCTGAATTCGACGTGGCGTACCGCGCGCCGCGAAGCCAGCGGATGCTTTATATGCGAACCGTCGTATAGACGCGGCAATGTACGCAGCAACGCCAACCGGCCGATCGGGCCCCAGCGCACAAATTCTATGAGCCCGTCGGTAGGGTCCGCATTCGGCGCGATGAGCATTGTCCCGCCCGTGTACTTGCTGTTGTTAAACGACAGGAAAAGAGAACGCCCTTCTTCCCACTCCCGATCCTCATCGCAGCGCAGCGCCATGGATCGCCTGCGCAACTGCACCACCCGCACGAAAACGCCCAGCAAATAACCGAGATCGCCCAGCGGCTTGAACATGCGATTCGTCAGGGCAGCGACGTCCGCCGTAAAGCCGACACTCAGAAGATTGAAGGAGTAGATTTCGCCGGCGGCGTGCGTCAGCCGCAAAAGATCGACCGTGCGCGTGCGGCCCTCGAGCAGCGCCTGCATCGAAGCCGCTTCGCCGTCCTTCGCAAAATCACGGAGAAAGGAATTGCCGGTGCCCAGCGGCAGGAATCCCAGGGCGACGCGCTGCACCGCGCTGCGTCCCGCAAAAACGCCGTTGAGGATTTCGTGAGCCGTGCCATCACCGCCGGCCGCGAGAAAGCGCCGGTAACCTTGATCGTAAGCCTCGCGCGCAAGTTGCACCGCGTGGCCCTGGGCCGTCGAAGCGATGACGTCGACCTTCAACCCGTGCTCGCGTAAACGCGCCAGAGCAGGCCCCGCGAGTTTCGCGGAGCGGCCGCCACCGGCGGCGGGGTTGACGATGGCGAAAAATCGGTCCATGAGGAGTGCGTGCTATCCCAAACTCTAACTTCCGGCCAGCGCTATTTTTTCAAGCCGACTTCACAACGGTAGAATCGCGGACGCGCTGTCCAGCTTCCCAAGGCGTTCCGCCAGAACGTTGCGTTTGATCTTGAGAGAAGCCGTCCGGGGAAAGTCCTCGTCCAGCAGAACCACCCCGTGGATGCGCTTGTAGTTTAGCAGGCGATTGTTGCGCGCGTTGATGTCGCGGCGAAGTTCTTCGGCGAACTGCTGTCCTGGCTCGAGATGGAGGACCAGCACAAGTTTTTCGCCGGTCATCGAACGTTTTGGCCAGATGTAGTTGGCCGCGAAAATGCAAAATTCTTTTACAGGGAGGCTCTCGAAAACAGTCTCGATGTCCTCGGGATAAATATTTTTTCCCTCTTCGGTGACGATCATATTTTTCTTGCGGCCCGCGAGCTGCAAATGGCCCGCGCCGTCGAAGCGCCCGAGGTCGCCGGTCATCAGCCAGCCGTCGACAATCGTTTCCGCGGTGAGTTCGGGTTCATTCAAGTAGCCCGCCATCATGGTTTTGCTGCGGACTGCAACTTCGCCAACGCCGTCGGCAGCAGGATTCACGATACGTACTTCCATGCCGGGCAGCGGCTTCCCAACCGTATCCGCGCGAAACGGTTTCAAATCGTTGACGGTGATAGCCGTGCCAGCTTCGGTCAAGCCGTATCCGTTGGCGACGGGAATCCCGAGGTCGTAGAAAAATTGGAGAGTTTGCGGTTCGGTGAAAGCGCCGCCGACGATGATGGTGCGAAGCTCTCCGCCAAACGCTGCATGAACTTGCTTGAGCAAGAGGCGGCTGAGGCCGAGGCGCGGTTGGCTCTTGGTGAGTGCCTTGTTAATTCGGACGAGCGCATTGAAGACTTTGCGTTTGCCCGGCGGCAGCGCATCGAAGCGCGCCTGCAAGCCTTTCTGCAAGTTTTTCAAAACGAGAGGAACGAGACTCACATAAGTAATTTTGTATTTCGGAAAAGCTTCGCGCACGTATTCGGGACGCAACGTGCGCAAATGCACGACCGTCGCGCCGCACGTGAACGGCCCGAAAAATCCGACCATGAAATCGATGGCGTGATTCGTCGGCAAAATACTGAGGTAGCGCACGCCCGGCCAGAACGGATAAATCGACGTGAGCGCGACGCACTGCTCCAGATAATTTTCGTGCGTCATCATGCAGCCCTTCGGCCGACCTCCGGTCCCGGAGGAGTAGACAATGCACGCGGTGTCCGCACGTTTGCGCGCGACAAAATCGGGTTCGCTTGTGCCGTGAAATTCTTGCCAGCGCTGTGCGCCGGAGAGTTCGGTGTTGGCGGGCGCCTCGGTGACCAGCACGGTCCGAACGTTGGTGGCAGCAGCGCGGCCGCTGGAGGCGCAAAGTTGCCGCCAGATCGGATATTCGGTTATGAGAACGGAGGCGCCAGAATGCTTGAGCAATTGCCATTGCTCGTCGGGCGTAAGCTTGTAATCCAGTGGAACAAGAACTCCACCCGCAAAGAAAATCGCGTACGCGGAGATCAGCCACTTGGACTGATTCGTCATGATGATGCTGGCGCGGTCCCCAGCCGAAAAACCGGTTCCCTGTAGAGCTTTCGCAAGCGGATGCGCGCGTTCCTTGAAATCGCTGTACGTCAACCGTTCCTTTTCGCGTTCGCGATCGGCTTCGATCAGGCACACTTCGTTCGAGAACTGCTCCAGCGCATCCCGCAGCGCTTCGCCAATGGATTGATATTTGGAGAGGTCCAGCATTACAGGCGGGACTGAATCCGTTCGGCCAGAGTCCTGAAGTCGCTGACGCCTTGGACTTCGTAGTCGGGCAGCTCGATGCCGAAATGATTTTCGAGGCGCGAGAGCATCTCGAGCGTCTGGAGGCTGTCGATGCCGAGTTTTTTGAAGAAATCATCTCCCGGCGCGAGTGTTCCCGCAGGCAGTTGGAAATGCTTTGCCGCCAGGTCGAGGACTTCCTGTGTGGTCTGTTCGAGCGTGCGCATGGAAGAACAAATTTATCATCCCTAAGCCGGGAAAGAAAATTGCGAAGGCGACGATGGCGCGGTCTCGCCGAGCAGGGGCGCAGCATGCTGCGCCCCTACAACCGACCCACTGTCCGTTCACTGCGCTTATGTTGGCGAGTCAATTTCCAGTTCACGCATTGTTTGCGAGAGATTTGGACTAGAGCAGGACGAGACCGTGGCGAATTCCTATGGAGACGGCTTCGGTGCGGGTGGAAGCGCCGAGTTTTCCCAAGATGGAAGCCACGTGGAATTTTACGGTGTGCTCGGAGATCGACAATTTGGCGGCAATTTCCTTGTTGCCGAGTCCGGCGGAGATCATCTGGAGCACTTCGCGTTCGCGCGGCGTGAGTGGCTCCGGAAGCTCGGGGATTGGAGCGGACAACGCAGCGGGTGCAGGGAGAACGGCGCTGACTTCGGAGGGATGAACGACGACCAGCCCCGCCGCAGCGGCTTCGAGAGCAGCGCG
>Ga0210399_10003879_pt1 | contig 11644 bp, 12 predicted proteins | sample IncBWC14MmetaG_FD_150865 | JGI IMG/M metagenome (GOLD analysis project Ga0210399, IMG submission 150865) | Forest soil microbial communities from Barre Woods Harvard Forest LTER site, Petersham, Massachusetts, United States - Inc-BW-C-14-M | ecosystem: Environmental > Terrestrial > Soil >...
CCCGCAGTAGCGACGGCGGATGTGCCGAACATTCAGACGTACTTCAACCCTGCATCTGAGATCAGCCGTGCTTTCAAGCAAGGCTCGCTCGGTATGTTCAACGGCTTCGAATGGCATCAATCGATGTCAATCAAGCGTCACACTGCTGGCACGGCAGGTACCGCTGCGGCGGTTACGATCAGCGCGAACGTCAACAGCAATCAGAACTTTATCACCGTTACAGGGACAGCGGCAGAGACATACAAAGCAGGCGATGTAATCAGCATCGCGGCTGTGAACTACGTCAACCCGATGACGCGAGAAGCTCCGAACGTTGTGCTGAAGCAATTCGTCGTGATGTTCGATACTGTGCTGACAGGGGCAGCTGGCGATGTTGTCACTATTTCGCCGACAATCTACGGTCCTGGCTCGCAGTATCAAAACGTCGATGCGCTTCCGCTAGCAGCTGCTGTCGTGACGCTGTTTCCCGGCACGGCAGCACCACAAGGCAAGAGTGGCGCGCAGAACTTGCTGCTTCATCCAGACGCTTACGCGCTTGTCAGCGTAAAGCTCGAATCGCCAGAAGCGGTGGAAGTTATCAGCCAGAAGCGCGACCCGAAGACGGGGATTGCTATTCGTTTCGTGAGAGCGTTCGATCCAGTGCAATCACGCATGATCAACCGTTGGGACATGGTGTACGGATTTGGAGCCATGTACCCCGACAATTGTTGTGTTCGGATGTTGGGTGCTTGATTAAATGACTGAATGGTTACTGTTTCTTGAGGGCTTTGATTTTATGCATCAACTCACGACGTTTTTTCAAATCATTTTTGGAGAGTGGCGGCCTGCCATATACTCCGGGATGTTTTTGATTAAGTCGCATGGAAGTAATTGCGTAATATTCAAGACCTACAAGAGCTTGTTTGCGTTTAACGATAAGAAATGGAAGCATCGCTTTGAGCAGATGCGCACCTTCTCTAGCTTGTGCGGACCATCTCCAGAGCGTTTTTCTTGGCATTCCGTTCTTCAGCGGTGGATACCAATTTTGCGAACTGTTGTTGATTACCCCGCCACAGCGTTTTTTAATATGTGCGAGAACTTCATAGTTCGTATTGGATATAGAAACCGACAAAGAACAATAAGGATTTACAGCGCCTGTGCCAGAATTAGCTACCGATCTTTCGTAAATGCCCACACAGCCTTCTCCGTCAAAGAATCCAGCGAGATAGCAAGCATCCATTGGCGCTATATCGATTAAGGGCTTTTTCATAGGAGACAGTATACCACAGTTATAAGGATAAAATGAACATGAAAAAACAAATCAAGCAATATCTCATTCGAGCATTTCTAATTTTTGCTTTCATCGTTGCAAACCACGTCTTCGACGGTGGCCCGTTCGACTTGTTCATGCAAGTCGGCCCTGCTTCGGCTCAAGTCGGGCAAGCACTGACAACGACAACGACTGTCGCAATTATCGGCGCTGGCCAGAACTGTTTCACGCTGACGAGCGTCGCCGGTATCAGTGGTTTCGGACCGGGGATTAACAATCCCGTAGCTGGGACTGCCGCCGGTACGGGCAACGTCACTGATCTCTACATGGACCGCGAGTTGATGCAAGTCGTCAGCACGAACACGGCAGCTAAAGTCGTATGCGTGCTCAGAGGACAAGGCGGCTCGCAAGCCTCTCCGCATCAGCTCGGTGTCACTGTATGGATCGGTCCTCCTGGTGCGTTTTTCAATTACGACCCAGAAGGGTATTGTGCCGGACCAGTCAGCGGCACGAACTTCGGTGGCGGACCTTCGAACCCTCCACAGTTCACGCCGTGGATCAATCAGCGCACGTCAATGCAGTGGATTTGTAGCACCGCACTAGGTGTTTGGGTTCCTGGTTTTGGAAATCCAGGGGTATCGGGAACTCCACCTAATGCTACTGCCATAGTTCCTTCTGCTGCAACAATAGCTCCAAGCGGACCAATTTTCCATACTACTGGTACTGTAGCTATGGTGACAATCACGCCGCCACCAGGTGCTGTAAACGGAACCACAATCACAATCTTTTTTGATGGTTCTGCTGCTGGCTTGACATGGACCGCAGCCGGGAATATTGCTGTAGCAGGTACTGCTACGACAACTGGTTCTTCAGTTGTATTTACGTGGAATGCAACAACTTCGAAATGGAGCCCATCTCGCGTAACGTAGTTTAATTGGGGGCGAATCGAAAGGTTCGCCCCATCTTTTCTAAAAGGTGGAAAATGAGCAAAATAGAACAATTCAATATTAACAGGAGTTTTATCTCACAAACCGGAACATTGGCAGATACTACGTTGTTCACGCCAGCAACCGACGGAGATTTTCTAGTATCTGTTTATATGGAAGATATTACAGGTACTGCTTCTGTTCAAACCACCCTGAAATGGACAGATGACATTGGCGCTCAATCAATCACTCAGGTGTCGGCTGGTTCTGTTTCTCAAGTTAAATCAATTCACGCTATAGCTGGTCAACCAGTAACAATTGGGGCGACTGATTTTGGTGGCTCTCAAACCTACAATATATTTGTCGTGGCGGTACAATTTCCAGTTTCTAGTTAAAAAGGAGAAGCTCTCGTGACACAAATCGCAACAGTAAGAACGCCAAGCGAGCTACAAGGGCCGCGCGGCATTCCAGCTCGTGGTCTTGGCGGTGCTTATGCGCCACGCGAGCAGCAAGACATCATTGACGGCGATGCATTTGAAGGCTCGATTACTGAGTTGAGCGGCACGACGGATGCAATCGATCCGACGAAGCCGGGCAATTACATCATCAAGACAGGATCGGCTGATGCAATCACGCTTGGTCTGCCGCGCGCCGGGATTGACGACAATCTTAGCATCGCGATTTTCTCAGACACGGCTTTTGCTCACACTGTAACACTTCCATCTGCGCAATTCGCTAATGGTACAGCGCTAGCAACTGCTGCAACTTTCAAAGCATTTCGCGGTAGCGGTATTGTTCTTCGTGCCTATAACGGCACTTGGCAAGTTATCGGATCGAACGTTACGTCGATTGCGTAAAGGATGTTATGACCGAACAAAAGTGGTGGCCGAGCGAAAAGCACCGCGAAAAAGAAATTTTAGAGAATCAAGCGCGCGAATCGCGTGCTGAGCACTCCGACCATGAGCTTCTTCTTCAAATATTGCATGAGATCGAAGAAGTCGAGCGCGATGTTGCGGAAATTAAGCGCATTTTGCGCCAGCGGAAAAAGGCAGTTTCAGCAGTATTGTTTTTCGAAGATTCAAAAGGAGAATTATCTATGGATGTAACTGTACATTTGAATGATTCACCGCTTAAAGCAGTGCAAGTTGAATTCGACGGGCCGAACGGGTCTGGTAACTCAGTCCCGAATATCGGGCCGACAAGTTACACGTCGAGCGATCCGACCGTGGCAACGGTTGATCCTGTCAGCGGCTTTCTGAAGTATTTGAAAGCTGGCGTAACGACAATTACCGGTCTGAATGCAGGTAATGGATTGACGAGCAGCGGCGTCTTGAGCGTCATTTCCGGCCTCGCGCAGTCTGCTGAGTTGCAGTTTGTTTCACAAGTGCCAGTTGCCGCGTCTGCGAAGTAAGTAGTTTTTCACAAAGCGGGGGCTGTGCGTTTTCCGGCAGCCCCTCACTTTCCTTGCATTGAGAGACTATGCCGCCAACGACAGTGATGACAGTTGTAACGAACGCGCTCTTAGAGATCGGAGCTTACGCGCAAGGCGACGTAATTCCGCTCGCTGATGGTACGTTTGGCCTGTCGAAGCTTCGCCGCATGCTCGATTCGTGGGTTTCAGACGATTTGTATGTTTATGGCGTAGACTTTTTGACTTTTACGCTTGTACCGAACGTGCAACCGCTGTTGATCGGCGAAGGCTGTAGCGTTACGCGCGTTTCTAGTGATGGCACGAATGCGACGTACATCGCGCTGAACAATTATCAAGAAGGAGATTTCGTTTCTGTTGGTGGGGTTGGCATTATTGGCGGCAATCAGTTCAATGCTTCGAATCAGATCGTAGTTTCAGCGACAGCGACACAATTTCAGCTAATCAATGCAGGTCCTGTCGTTGCTTCCACTGCCACGCCATTAGGTCAAGCGATCTATGCAACGCCTCCAATAGATGTTTTCCCTAACTATTTGACAGTAGCGCAGCGGCCAGAGAAGATCGAAGACGCAAACATCATTTTGAACAATTTATCGCCTATCGTAAAGTGCCCGCTGCGGATTCGCGATAAAGATTGGTGGATGGCGAATTCGATTCCGAGCGTGCCGACGAGCATACCGACAGATTTGTATTATGAAGATGCTTTCCCGAATGGCGAGATTCGTCTCTGGCCATTGCAAAACGTGACGTACCTGCTTGAACTTGAAGTTTGGACAAATCTATCGCAATTCACGAGCTTAACGCAGCGCTTCTGGCTGCCACAAGGTTATGAAGACGCTATAACGTATGGGCTTGCCGTTGCGCTCGCTCCGTCTTATGGTCGCCCGCTCGACTCGACGCTTGCAGCGCTTGCTGTGAACTCGAAGAGCAAGATTCAGTTGCGCAACTCGCAATCGCCGAAGATGAGCACTCGCGACAGCGGCATCCCGCGCGGCAATCGTGGCGGAACGATGTTTAATTGGCTGAACGGGACAACGGTGCCGCCGCGATGAGCCGCTTCGGTCTAGTCGGCCCGTCGTATCAGAGTCAATCGCCTAATCTCGATCTTGAAGCGTGCATCAATCTTTATGTCGAGCAAGATGACGGCGGTGCAGGTAACGCTCCGTTAGCGATGTATTCAACTCCCGGCACGAAAGTTTTTACATCTTTAATGACAGCTGGTGGTGGTTTAGCTAACGCGACTGTCGATCAAGTCTTGACGAATACAGCGACGAGCGCAACAGCCGCTGCTGCTGGAACGCCAACGCATACAGGCGAAGTCGCAGTTTATCTTCAAGTGAACGGCTTAGGTAGCGGGCCGCCAGGTGCTATTGCCCCGTCTACAGGGTGGACGTTGATCGATAACCCCGATGGCGGCGCTAGTAGTTCGATGTATTCGAAGTTCTTACCGACAGCTGCGCTAGTTTCAGAAACGCAACCGATCGGTGGTGGTGTCGATAATTGGGCAACACTGCTTGCGTTTTTCGGAAGCACGAACGGCTTGCCTGTTTCGCTGATTCAAGCTGTCTCGCTCGTTAGTGGCGCTTTTGGCGGGCCTCAGACTTATAACGGCTTGTTTGTTAACCCAATTGCTGCCGGTAGCGGCATCATGCTCTTAGTTGTAGCAGCGCATACGACAGCATCAGCGACTGGCGTCACTGTTACTGATAGCAAAGGGAATATTTATACGCTTGTTGGTAGTGTTGCGACTGTTGGCGGCACAACGCTTCAAATGTGGTGGGCGCCGAACGCAGCTGTCGGCACGACGACAATAACTTATGTGCAAGTGACAGGTTCTTTCTCTGGTACTACGATCAAAGCTTACGAAGTCGGTGGCGTCGGTCAGATTCTCGGCTCGAACGGCCCTGTACGCGGAGAGCTTTTCATCAACGGGCGTGCTTTTGCCGTCAGCGGGCCAAACTTTTTCGAAGTTTTACCGAACGGAACAAACATCAATTGGGGAACTGTAGCGAACGACGCGCTGCCTGTAACGATGGCGGCATCGCCGCAGCAATTGTTGCTTGCAAGCGCTGGCACTGCTTATGTTTTCGACTTGATGGCGAATACGCTCGTAGCGATACCCGGCGTGACGTTTGCTGGACCTGTCGCAGAAGCTGCTATTTGTGATGGGTTTTTTATATTGACGATTCAAAACTCGAAACAGTTCGTTGTCTCGGCTCCGCTTAACGCGCTAGATTGGGTGACGAACGGAGCTGCGATTGTCAGCGTGTTCCCCGACAATATCGTTTCGATGCTTGTCTTTCAGCGGCAAGTTTGGTTTTTCAGCGATGCGCAGAGTGTCGTTTATTATGATAGCGGGAACATTTTCCCGTTTGACGTAAACCCGAATGCTTTTATCGAAGCCGGCAGCGCAGCAGAGAACTCCCCCGCAATTTTCAACAATTCGATAGCATGGCTCGGCGCTGATGCTCGCGGCAATGGCAAAGTGTGGCTTGCAAACGGCTATACACCGACGCGCATATCGAATCATGCTATTGAGTTTGCGATTCAATCGTACAGCCGCATCGACGATGCCGTAGGCTTTTCATATCAAGATCAAGGACATGAATTCTACTGCTTATACTTCCCAACGCCAAGCGTGATGTGGCTTTACGATGCAATGACGGGCATGTGGCACCAGCGCGGCTTTTGGGTCGAAAGTGTCGGTCAATTCCGCGCCGCGCATTATCAGAATCATATGTTCGCTTTCGGGAAGCACCTCGTTGGCGATTGGCAGAGCGGCAACGTCTATCAGATGAGCATTCCTGTAGCCGCTGGTACGGGATGGGATTTCGTCACCGATGCAGGGAACCCGATTCGGCGCGTGCGACGTGCGCCGCACGTCTCGAAAGAGCAGAAAAAGCAGTTTCACGTCGAGCTGCAAATCTATGTCGAGACCGGACTTGGGCCGATACCGCCACTGCTTGATGGGAACAATAATCCACGCGATCCGCAGCTGATGTTAAGCTGGAGCGACGATGGCGGGCATGTATTCAATAACGAATTTATTCTCGATTGCGGCAAGGCCGGAGAATTCAAGAAGCGTGCGCGCAAGCTGCAATTAGGTTCTTCGCGCGACCGCGTATATCAGATTGCGATGAGCGACCCAATACCGTGGCGCGTAGTAGACGGCTATCTTCAGATCATACAGGGGACTGGAATCTAATGGCTGCAAGTCATGTACAACGCAATACTCTAGTCGCGCCGTTCAGCGTGAATTCGCCGCTGCTTGAGAAAGGCGATGCGAAGAAAGCGCCAGTTATTGCGATCACCCACCAAAAATGGTTCACAGAAGCGCAGCAAGCGATTAACGGTTCGGCTCAGATTACGGGGGTGATACCGGCGAATAGCAATGCGCCTGGCCAGCCGGGTACTTTTGCATTCGATTCGAATTGGCTTTATATCTGCGTTGGGCATAATATTTGGCGGCGCGCAGCGCTGAACGTATTTTGATTGAGATGTTATGAACACGAGAACAAAAACAAAAACGACGAAAGAAGAGTTTGAGAAATTCATCGCTGCATTCGAACGTCCGCTTACATTTGACGGTATGCGCTACACAGAAGATGTTCAAATGCGCGGCGGCGTTTGGAAAAAGCCTGTCGCTGCAATAGTCGAAGGGAAGTATTTTCTGATCAATGATTAATATTCGCCGCCTTCATGCTAGTGAGTTTGATCTCCTAAGGAGCGTTGACGATGGCTTTACGCCCGATCCTGACAGCAGCATTGCGATGGTTGCGCAGAACGGCAGCCGAATTATTGGTCGAATCTTCTTGGTCGCACCAAGCCACGCGGAAGGGATTTACATTTCCGAAGAATACAGAGGCGGTTCGCTCTTTAAGCAAATGATGGAAGCTCTTGAGATCGAAGCGCGAAGCGAAGGTATCTTAAAGATGTTTGCTTACGCTGTAAGACCTGAGATTGAGCATTACGTCGTTCGAAGGTGTGGTTACGAGCGCTTACCGTGGGCTGTGCTCTCGAAGGAGTTGCTCTAATGCCGATAGGACTTATTGGTGGTGCAATCTCTGGCGCGACTTCGCTTATCGGTGGGCTTCTTGGTGAAAGTGCTGCTCAAAAAGCTGCGCGATTACAAGCTGCTGCTGGCAAAGCTGCTGCTTCAGGACAGCAATTAGCAGGAACGCAAGCGCAAGACGCTCAACGCACTCAGCTTGGCTCAGAGCGCACGACAGCGCAGCCATATTTGAACGTTGGTCAGCAAGGAGCGAACGCGCTTTCTAGCTCGCTTGCGCCTGGCGGCGATCTCAGCTCGCGTTGGACTTCGACGTTCAGCGCTCCAACAGCAGCGCAAGCAGAACAGACACCCGGCTATCAATTTCAGCTTCAGCAAGGGCTGAATGCGCTGCAAAACTCAGCCGCCGCGCGTGGTGGGTTGCTTTCGACTGGTACGGCAAAGAATCTCAACAACTATGCGCAAGGTGTTGCTTCAACAAACTATCAAAACACGTACAACAATGCGCTTCAAGCGTATAATACGAACTTCTCGACGAACGAACAGTCGCAAAACGATCTTTTCAATCGGTTGTATAGCACGACAGGGCTAGGAGCAAACACAGCTGCGAATCTTAACTCGACTAGTGCAGGAACAACGAACGCTCTTGCTAGCGGCATCATGGGCAACGCTCAGCTTGTCGGCAATGACATCATGGGAGTTGGAAACGCACAAGCTGCTGGCACGATTGGAGGCTCGAATGCTCTCGTCGGAGGGATTGCAGGAGCAGGGAATGCAATCGGACAAGGCGTGACACTGCAAAGCATCCTTGGCGCGATGAACAGTTCGAATCAAAGCAATCAGATGGTCTCTGGTGGAGAATATAACGGACAGAATCCGCCTTACGTTCCGTTGCCACCTGGGATTGTGAGATAGTATGGGACTAGCACCTAACATTCCGCTCTCTGGCATTCCGACGCCGCAGCCGCAAGGCCCGCTCGACATGGCGCAAAAGGGCTTGAACGTACAGGCTCTTATTAACGCCGTACAACGGCAAAAAACAGAAGAAGCGACTGCGCAGCTACAGCAGCAGCAAGAGCAAATCAAAACGCAACAGATGCAGCAGCAGCAGCAAGATTTGAATACACTGCGCGATCTCGCTCCAAAATACGCGAAGAAAGATCCGGCGACAGGAATAGGGACATTTGATCTTGAAGGGCTTGCGAATGAAGCACAATCGAGAGGCGTGAATCCTTCTACGATTAATGAATTACGGAAACAAAATTATGCGCTAATCGAGCAGAAAGCGAAAGCTGGGACTGAAAGCCTTGCTAATGAAACGGCGCACAATAAAGCGATGTACGAAGTTTATGAAGGAGTGAAAGGAATTAACGATCCAGACGAACGACAAACTGCATGGAATACTGGAAAGAATCGCCTTCAAATTTTAGGCGCTGATGTTTCTCATCTTCCAGCTACGGCTCCAGACGATAAAGGATTGTCACAGTACGAAGTGCCATTAGCAATGAATGGACAACATCTCGCCGACGCCAAGACGCTTGCAGAGACGAACAAAGCAAATGCCGAAGCCGCCGAAAAAGAATGGCAAAAATTCCCCGAGCTTGGCGTCATGGTGAATACGAAGAACGGTGAGCAGAGAAGCGTGGCCGGTGGGCCGGTCACGCCGCCAGCAATGCTCGAAAGCAAGTGGATGGCGATTCAACAGAAGAAGAATCTAGGTCAACCTGTCAGCGCAGAAGAGTCTGCTTTCAGCAAGTCGTATCAGCAGTATAAGGAAATGGTTCCGCAGTTTAATTTCAATCTTAGCGGAGGTGCTACTGGCGGCATGACGCCGCAAGCTATCGATGCGCAAGCCGAGAAATACTTTCAGACTGGACAGCTTCCGCCTGCTGGGCGCGGGCCAGCAGGGATTGCATTTCAGCGTCAGATCATGCAGCGAGCGAATGATTTGCATCCCGGTGAAAGCCTTGCTGCAAGCAGTGGCGTTTATAAAGCGAATGCTAAATCGCTCGCTGAGCTACAGCCGAAACTCGATCAAGTCAATGCGTTCGAAAATACAGCACTAAAGAATCTCGATCTGTTCACTGGCCTTGCTCAGAAAGCGATAGATTCGGGATTGCCGATTGTTAACGCTCCGCTGCGCGCAGCGGCTAGCATGCTTGGCGGTCAAGATCAAGCAGCGTTTAATGCTGCGCGTCAAGTTGCTGTGAATGAGATCGCTAAAGTTACTTCATCGCCCGGTTTGAGCGGTCAACTCTCGGACAATGCGCGGCACGAAGTCGAGAACTTCATCCCCGCGACTGCAACTGTCGGTCAGATCATGCGTGTCTCTAGCGTGCTCAAGCAAGACATGGAGAATCGTCGCATGTCGTATCAAGAGCAGATCGGCGACATTCAGAAGCGGCTCGGTGGTCAGCCGCCAGCAGGAGGTGCTACGAGTGCTCGAAAGACTCTTACAAGCGCTCAAATTGCGCAAGCAGCGAAAGATCATAATGTTTCCGTCGAAGAAGCTACGCGGCAAGCACGAGCCGCTGGTTATGAGGTCAAACCGTAAATGCCAGAGCCGCAACAGTCTAGCGCAGCGCCTCAAATCGATTGGGGGAAGTATAGTGCTCCGGCTACAGCGCCAGCATCTGATTCTTCTATTGATTTTTCTAAATACGAAGCTGGGGCGGCTGCTGCTGATAAAGGACAGCCCGATGGCGCAGGGCAGCGCTTCATGGATTCGCTTGGAGCTGGACTTCCCGGCTATCACAAAGACGACGCTTTCGGGGCGATCAAAGATTTAGGCTCCGGCCTTGTTCACATCTTCAGTCACCCACTAGATTCTTCGAATCTAACGTATCACGGCATTGTTGACCCGATGCAGTTAACAAACGAAGATGCTGTCGCGCGAATGAAGAAGCAAGGCGTAATGAACAAGATAAATGGCGCGATAGAGTATATGGAAAGCGGCGTACCGTTCTTAGGGCCTGCTCTCGCGCAAGCTGGCAAGCAGATGGAAAGCGGCGATGTTGCTGGCAGCCTAGGGACGACTACAGGAGCAGCGCTGCCTGCTCTCGTACCAGGTGCAATGGAAGGAACTGCAACAGCAGGCAGCAAGATTTGGAGTAAGGTTTCTCCTGCTGCTTCAATTGAAAAAGCTCTCAGCTCGAAACTCTCGGCTGTTGAAGCAGATGCACCGCGTCCGGGTGGACAGATACAACCTGCGCTGAACAATACGCCGCGCGAAGTACTGCAACACGCAGCCGATGAAGGAATCAAGCTTACGCCTGGTCAAGCCACAGAGAGTGGTCTTGCGCAGCAGCTGCAAAAGGCAGGGCAAACTGCTGCCGTTGGCGGTAAAGAGCTTGCGAGTGCTCTTACTGAACAGAAAACACAGTTTGGGCAAGCAATCAACAATTTCATGGATAAAGTAGACCCGAAGCGTGCAGGCTTGAGCGCCGAAAGCGCCGGCGAAGCGATTCAAGACACGCACAGCGTTGCGAAAAGCGTTTCGCACGACAATGCTTCGCAAGGCTACGCGAAAATCGATCATTTAATGGAGCAGCCTGTCAACGCGCAGCCAATCTCGCAAGCTTGGAATCAAGCGAAGCAGAATCTCCCTATGGGCGCAGAAGAGGCAATCCTTGCGCAAACACCTCGAAGCATGCGGGCCGTGGTATCTGACCTTCTCTCCGGTAATCCTGAAGGTTTTAAGCCGACGTTTAATCAAGCGATTCAATTACGTAAGTTTTTTCGCGATCTTGGCGAAACGGAAGGGCTGCCGACACAAGCGCAAGCGATGTACAAGGGGATGTCGAAAGCTGTAGATAGCTCAATGGAATCTACTGCTAGTTCGCTGAACTCCGCCGATGATTGGCGTGCTGCAAACGCAGGCTGGAAAGATTACGCGACAAAGTACGGCGACCCGCAAAGCATTTTGTATAAGATCGGAAAGACGCAAGACCCGACGAAGATCGTCACAATGCTGCAAAACGCGCCTGCAACTGATCTTCTTACAGTGAAGCAAGAGATGGGTAACGCTGCGC
>Ga0210399_10003880_pt1 | contig 11642 bp, 5 predicted proteins | sample IncBWC14MmetaG_FD_150865 | JGI IMG/M metagenome (GOLD analysis project Ga0210399, IMG submission 150865) | Forest soil microbial communities from Barre Woods Harvard Forest LTER site, Petersham, Massachusetts, United States - Inc-BW-C-14-M | ecosystem: Environmental > Terrestrial > Soil >...
TGGGCGTGTCGGTGTTGCCCAGCTCGGTGATGTCGGGGGCGTTCTTGCCGCTGGCCAGCGCGTCGTTCCAGTCGGTGGTGCGGCTGGTCCAGGGCACCCACACCACGTTGACCTTGGTCTTGGCGTCGGCCGGGAAGTCCGTGTGGAACTGGGCGACCACGCCGTTCATCCAGGTGACCTGAGATGGGACCGAAGCGCCCATCCGCCAGACCGTGAGCTGCGCCGGCGCCGACGATGAGGATGATGATGATGAGCCGCCGCCGGACGACGAGCTGCTTGAGCTGCAGCCCGCGATCGCGAGCGCAGCCGCGGTACCGAGCGCGACCAGCGCGGCCGGTGTTTTCCTGAGTCCCACTGCTGGCACTCCTTCCGGGATGATGAATTCGGCGTCGAGACTATGACTAACCGTAGAGCGAAACTAACAGGAAACTTTCCTATAAGATAGCCTTCGTGGCCAGATCGAGACGAAAGCTACTTCCTTGACGTGATAGGCGGGGGGCCTTCGTGTTTTGTGGAAAAGTTCGCGTTATGCCGAAGGGGACCGCGATGCAGCACCCACTCCAGTCACAGCCTGCGGCTGAAGCGCGCGGCCGCCCGGGCACACCGAGCCTGCTGCGTGAGCTGAACGACCGGGCCGCCCTCGACCTGCTGCTGCGCGGCGGGATGCTGACCCGCACTCAGATCAGCGAGTACACCGGGGTGTCCAAGGTGACGGTAGCCCAGATGCTGGTCCGGCTCGAGGAACGCGGCCTGGTGACGATCGTGGGGGAGCAGGCCGGGAACCGCGGCCCGAACGCCGCGCTGTACTCGGTCGTCCCGTCCAGCGCCTACGTAGCGGGCCTGTACATGGAATCCGACCTGGTCAGCGCCGAGGTGGCTGATGTGACGGGCCGTAGGGTGGCCGATGTGAGCGTTAATCCGAACGGCGCCGACGACCCGACCGAGCTGGTCCGTGAGGTCATCGAACGGGCCTGCGCCAGCGCCGGGGTGGACCTCGCCCGGCTCAGCGCGCTGGTGATCGGCAGTCCCGGCGTGGTCGACCCGCAGACCGGCGACCCGCGGCTGGCGGTGAACCTGCCCGCGTGGCACGAGGGCGCGCTGGACGCGCTGCGCGGCGTCCTGCACAAGCCGGTCGTGATCGAGAACGACGTGAACCTCGCCGCCATGGCCGAACGGGCCGCGGGCGCCGCCACCGGCGCTGACGACTTCGTCCTGGTGTGGCTGGGCGGCGGGCTGGGCCTGGCCACCATGCTCGGCGGCCAGCTGCACCGGGGCACGGCCGGGGCGGCGGGCGAGATCGGCTACCTGCCGGTGCACGGCGCGCCGCTGCACACCGATATCACGCTCCCCGACAACGGCGGGTTCCAGCTGCTGGCCGGCGGAGCGGCGGTGCGCGCGCTCGCAGCCCGTCACGGGTTCGGGGCTCCGACGGCCGCCGAGGCCGTCCAGGCCGCTGTGGCGGCGCAGGCCACCGTGGCGGCGCAGGCCGCCGGGACCGGGCACGGGCCCGGCTCCACCGCGTTCCTCGATGAGCTCGCGCAGCGGGTCGCGGTCGGGGTCGCCTCGGTCTGCGTCGTGCTCGACCCGGGCCTGGTCGTGCTCGGCGGCGAGGTGGGCCGCGCCGGCGGCACGGCCCTGGCCTCCCGGGTGGCGGCCGCCGTAGCCGCCATCTGCCCGGCCCGCCCGCGGGTCGTCCCGACCGGGGTGCCCGGTGAGCCGGTCCTGCGCGGCGCGATGCTGGCCGCCGTAGACCAGGCCCGCGCCGCCTTGCTGGCCTCAGTCGCTGACCCTGGGCGATAGGAGTTTTATGCCGAACGGACCGGGGCGCGTGCGGTCCGCAAAGACACAGCGCAATCCGTTGGTCACGCTGATGAGCCGGCCGCCAACCGCAGAAAATGACCCGCACGATGTACATGCCCGTGATGCGTCTGCACGTGCATAATGGTGGTGACAGCAAGATCCCGATACTTCAGAAGGCTCCCCGTGCCTGAACCTCCCCGTGTTACCGATTTAGCGTTCCGAGGAGGATTAGACGCAACCGAATAGATGGGAGTTGCGGGCGGTGCCCTCACCGACTGAGCAATCAGTACGGTTCCGGGTGGGCGACATGCCTGCGCTGGTCGAGGGATTTAGCGACCGGCCCGATACCGCTCGGGGCATCCTGGACGCTCTCATCCCAGGGTCGACCATCGCGCTCGTGCCCGGCTCGGAATTCGCCGAAGGCAAGCAGAACTGGCTGGGCGCGTCGGGGAAGACTCAGATCGCGGCGATGCTCGCCGAAACGCTGTGGCGATCCGGCGCCGTCGACGTGGTGGTCTGGATCTCCGCCACCAGCCGGGCGGCGGTGCTCTCGGGGTACGTCGAGGCATGGATGGCGGCCACCGGCATCGAGCCGACCGGCACGGCCGAATCGGTCGCGGTCCGCTTCGTCAGCTGGCTTGCCGAAACCGATCAGCCGTGGCTGGTCGTGCTGGACGACCTGCCCAGCGCGGACGAGCTTGACGGGCTCTGGCCCGATGGCCCGGCGGGCCGGCTCCTGATCACCAGCGCTCAGTCGACCGTCGCGGCCAGCCGGTACCGGACGCGGATCTTCCCGGTCGGTTTCTTCAGCGTCCGTGAGGCCCTGGGCTGCCTGACCGAGCGGCTCAGCGTGAACCCGGTGCAGCGCCAGGGTGCCATCGACCTCATCGAGGCGCTCGGCCGTGAGCCGCTGGCCCTGGCCCAGGCCGCCGCGGTGATCGCCAACTCGACGCTGGCCTGCCGGGACTACCGGGACTACTTCGTCCGCAGGCGGCAGCAGATCGGGGTGGCGGCGGGCGAGGTCCCCTCGGCCGCCTCGGTCACCTGGACGCTGTCCCTCGGCCAGGCCGAGCAGTTGTTGCCGGGCCAGTCGGTCCGGCTCATGCTGGTCCTCATCGCGCTGCTCGACGGTCACGGGATTCCTGGCACGGTGTTCAGCACGCAATCGGTGAGCGTCTACCTGGGCGGCCCCACCGTCGGGTTCGGCACGCCAGTCGATCCCAAGCCCGCCTGGGACGCGCTGCTCATCTGCGAACGGGCCGGTCTGATCACTATCAACCGGGGCGAGGGACGGGCGACGATCGTGATGAGCCCGGTGTTGCAGGCCGCGGTCAAGTTGGCCGCCCCCGCCGCGTTCCACGAGCGGGCGGCGCGGACGGCGGCCAGCGCGCTGCTGGAAGCGTGGCCGGTCGACGAGCCCGAGCCATGGACGGCCGTCGCGCTGCGCGCGAACGCGACCACCCTGCAGGGCGCGGCCACCGACGTCCTGTGGGCCGACGGGTGCCATCCGCTGCTGCTGCGCGCCGGGCGGAGCCTGGACAGCGCCCGCCTGGCCGGGCCGGCCGTCGAGTACTGGCGGGAGCTGTCCATCCACTGCGACAACAAGCTGGCCCCCGGGCACCCCGACGCGCTGGTCGTCGCCGCCAAGCTGGCCGGCGCCTACCTGGCGGCCGGCTACGGCGCCGAGGCGGTCACCTGGTTCAAGCGGGTCCTGGCCGAACGCAGCGTCGATCTCGCGCCCGGGCATCCGGCCATCATCGCGGCCCGGGTCAGCCTGGCCGACGCGCTGATCGCCGCGGGCGAGGCTGCGGACGCGGTGACCGTCCTGCGCCGGGCGGTGGCCGAATCCGAGCAGTTCCGCGGCCCGAGTCACCCGGACACCCTCGCGGTCAGGGACCATCTCGCGCGGGCGTACGAGGCGGCGGGCGACGCCGCGGCGGCGATCGGGCTGCTGACCCAGACGCTGGCCGAGCGCGTGCGGCTCCAGGGCACCCACGACGTGCACGCCATTTCCACCCGCGATCAGCTGGCCGCGGCCCTGCTCGCCGACGGCAAGGTCAAGCAGGCCATCTCCGGCTACAAGCGGGTGCTGGCGGACCGGGCGGCGGTGCTCGGGCGCGACCACCCGGACACCATCGCGACCAAGGCGAGCCTGGCCGGTGCCTACTACTCCTCGGGCAAGATGCCCTCGGCGGTGCAGTTCTCCGAGCAGACGTGCGCCGATTCGGAGCGGGTGCTGGGCGCCGATCACGTCGACACGCTGACCCGGCGCGCCCAGCTGGCCCACCTGTACTACACCGTGGGCCGGGTCGGCGACGCGCAGGCGTTGCTCAGGGACGCCCTCGCGCGCTGCGAGCGGGTCCTGCCCTACGGCGATCCGCTGCGAGAAGCCGTCCGCCAGAGCCTGACGAACATCGCGGGCGACGCCTGAATGAAGCGACGTTCGGTGACTGTTGTTACTTAACAGCAGTAGAGTGAGTCGAACGCACCTCAGTACCAAATGCCCGTGGGCGGTTGCGGTGGAGCTAATCGTCTGGTGCACGTGCAGAATCACTGTGTCGGGAAAGATGCCGATATGCGCAAAGCTCTCCGGGGCGGATCGTTCGCATGTTATTAGATGTTTAGAGGAGGCTCCCCGGCGAGCGGCATCGATGGGGGTGGCGGGCGGTGAGGCCCAGTGGGAATGCCAGCTGAGCCGATGCGGCGATTCCGCATCGGCGAGATCCCCCCGCTCACCGACGGCTTTACCGACCGTCCCGACACCGGCGGCGGCCTCGCCGACGTTCTCGTCCCGGGTTCGGCGGCGGTGCTCGTTCCGGATCCCGCGGTCGTCCAGACTCTGCCGAACTGGCCCGGCGCGTGCGGCAAGACCCAGATGGCGGTGATGATCGCCGAGTCCTTGTGGCGATCGCGCGTCATCGACGGGCTGATCTGGATCTCGGCCACCAGCCGGGCGGCGGTCATATCCGGGTTCGTGCAGGCGTCATTGACGGCCACCGGCCTGGAACCCACCGGCACCGCCAACTCGGTCGCGGTTCGCTTTGCCCGCTGGCTGGGCGAGACCCGGCTGCCCTGGTTCGTGGTCCTGGACGACGTGCCGGAGAGCGTCGACCTGACCGGGCTGTGGCCGGCCGGGCCAGCCGGGCGGCTACTGATCACCAGCTCGCGGCCCCCTCTCGCGGCCGGCCCCCCCGGGACACGGGTCATCCCGGTCGGGTTGTTCAGCACCCGGGAGGCGCTGAACGGCCTGTCCGAACGGCTCACCGTGAACCCGGTCCAGCGCCAGGGAGCCATCGACCTGGCCGAGACGCTCGGCCGCGAGCCGCTGGCCCTTGGCCAGGCCTCCGCGGTGGTCGCGAGCTCCAACCTGACCTGCCGGGACTACCGGGACCTGTTCCTCAAGCGGCGGGACGAGATATGGACCGGTCCCGACGAGATCCCGTCGGCGGCCATGGTGACCTGGATTCTCTGCCTGGAGCGAGCGGAATCGCTGCTGCCGAGTTCGGCGGTCCGGCTCATGCTGGTCTTCATCGCCCTGCTGGACGGTCACGGCGTCCCGGGCACCGTCTTCGGCACGCAGGCCCTGATCGGATACCTGGGCGGTTCGGCTACCCCCTTCTCCGCCGACCCGAGACGGGTCTGGGACGTGCTGCTCGCCCTTGAGCAAGCAGGCCTGATCGCCATCAACCGGGACGTCGCGCCGCCCACCGTCCTGATGAGCTCGGCCCTGCAGGAGGCGATCAAGCTGGCGGCGCCCGCCGATTTCACGGAACCCGCGGCGCGGGCGGCTGCGAGTGCCCTGCTCGAGGCGTGGCCCGCCGACGAGCCGTCGCCATGGGCGGCCGCCAGCCTGCGGGCGAACGCGGCCAGCCTGCAGGACTCGGCCATTGACGCGCTGTGGGCGGACGGGTGTCATCCACTGCTGCAGCGGGTGGGCCGGAGCCTCGACGAAGCCCGCCTAGCCGGGCCGGCCGTCGAGTTCTGGCAGGATCTCGCCGCGCGCTGCGATGCCAAGCTGCCGGTCGGCCACCCCGATGCCCTCGCGGTGGCCGACCATCTGGCCGCCGCGTACCTGGCCGCCGGGAGCGCCGAAGAGGCCGTCCAGTGGTACCAGCGGGTGCTGGCTGACCGGACCCGTGAGCTCACGCCGGGGCACCCGGCCATCGTGGCCGCCCGGGTCAGCCTGGCCCGGGCCCTCATCTTGGCCGGCGAACCCGCGGACGCAGTGACCGTCATGCTGCGCGCCGTCGGGGAGTACGAGCAGTCCCGCGGCGACGCGCATCCGGAGACCCTCAGCGCCCGGGATGAGCTGGCCGCCGCCTACCAGGCCGCGGGCGACATCACCGCGGCCGGCCGCCTGCTGACCCGCAGCCTGGCCGATCGTGAGCGGCTCCAGGGGCCGCGCGATCCGCTGACCATGGCCGCCCGGGAGCGGCTGGCGGCGGTCTGCCTGGCCGACGGCAGGGGAAAGGACGCGATCGGGCAATACAAGCGGGTGCTGGCCGACCGCGAGAAGGTGCTGGGACGCAGTCACCCGGATACGATCGCGACCGCCGGCAACCTGTCCGCCGCGTATCAGGCGGTCGGCCGGATCCCGCCCGCGATGCAGTACGCCGAGCGGTGCCGCGCGGATTCGGAGCGCGTTCTCGGCAGCGACCACGCGGATACGCTCGCCCGCATGCTGAACCTGGCCCACCTGTACTACGCCGTGGGCCGGGTAGGGGACACCGTGGCCCTGCTCCACGAGACGGCCGTCCGCTGTGAGCAGGTCCTGCCGCCTGACGACCCGCTGACTCAGACGGTCCGCCAGAGTCTGGCCAACATCGGCGACGGTTGACCGCCAATGATGACGAAATGTGCTCATTTGCCGGGTAGTTCATAATCGGGGCGTGTCCGGCGGTTACGTATTAGAGTTGGCCACGGCCTTGTAACGCCGCGTGCACAGGTCGGGCCGGCTGGGGAAACCGATCAGGAGAACAGATGACGGATCGAACCGTAACTGCTATCCCCATAGCCGGTCAGGCCCCCGCGGCCCGGCTGGAGCCCGACGCGATCGGGGCCGCCCAGGACACCATCATCGGCATGGGCAACTCGGCGCCCACCGTGGCGCTGGGACTGGTGCTGGCCTACCTCGCGGCGTCGTCGGCCTACGGCAGCGGGCCGATCATCGTCCTGTGCGGGATCCCGATGCTGATCATCGCCAACGCCTACCGCAGGCTGAACCTGTGGAGCGCGAACTGCGGCGCATCGTTCGAGTGGGTCGGCCGCGCGATCAACCCGTACCTCGGCTTCATGACCGGATGGCTGATGATTGCCGCTAGCCTCATCGCGGCCGTCTCCGGCGTGGTGGTTCTCGGTCCGTCAGTCCTCGCGATCGCCGGCGTCAACGCGGTAAGCACCTGGCCCAACATCTTCATCAGTACGGCCGTCATCGTGGTCCTGCTGGTGATCGCCGTCGTCGGCATCCGCCTGACCGCGCGCAGCCAGGTGGCGATGGGGGTGATCGAGTACGCGATCCTGATCGGCTTCTCGGCGTGGGGGCTGGTGTGGGTGCTCGGCCACCACCATGGCACGGTCCCGATCACCAGGGGCTGGTTCAGCCTCAGCGGCATCGGCGGGCACGGCGACGTGGCGGCGTCCCTGCTCTTCGCGGTCTTCATGATTGCCGGCTGGGACGCCACGGTCTACGTCAACGAGGAAGTAAAGCACCGCCGGCAGAACCCGGGCAAGGCCGCCGTCATCGCGGTCGCCTTGCTCATCGTCATCTACACCTTCTGTCAGACGGGCCTGCAGGGAGTGGTGTCACCGGCCAAGCTGCGGGCCCACGCCACCGCGCCGCTGGTCTTCATCGCGCAGGCGCTGGGCGGCGGCAGCGCGGCCAAGGCCATGGCGCTCGCCCTGGCCCTGTCGGTGATCGCGTCCACCGGGGTCAGCATCGTCATCCTGGCCCGGATGCTCTACGGGATGGCGAGTCACCGGGTACTCCCGGCCATCCTGGGCAACGTGAACACCCGCTTCGCCACGCCCGCGATCGCCAGCACCGTCATCGGCATGATCCTCGTCGTGGTCACCTGGGTGTACCTGCTGGCCAGTTCTGTCGCGAGCGCCTTCACCGCGCTGATCGACGTGAGCGGCGTGCTGTACGCCAGCTTCTACCTGCTGACCGCGACCTCCGCCATCGTGTATTACCGGCGCCGTATCTTCAGCAATGCCTGGGACGCGGTTCTGATCGGCATTCTTCCCCTGGCCGCCACGGGGTTCCTGGTCTGGATCGTCGTCAAGTCGGTCCAGAACGCGCCGCAGTCGCAGCGGTGGTCGCTGATCGGCGTCGTCGCGGCTGGCCTGATCCTGATGCTGGCCGCGCGCTTCGTCTTGCGTTCCCAGTTCTTCCACATCCAGCGGGAGAGCGCGACCAGATAAGCACGCCGCGAACGGCGTTTCCGTGCGGCAGCCCCGCGCTGATGCCTGCCCGCGAAAACCGTGTTGCTCGGATTGTTACTGGGGTGTGACCGCCATCGGGGTTGCGGTGAATGTTTCCCCTTTGATTGGATGTCACCGGAATCTCCGGAGGTGCGACGTGTCTCAGACAACCGGCGCCGAGTTCGTCTACGAAACGACCGCCAGTGCTGTTGAGGAAAAGAAGAAGCTACGGCGGAACTTCCGTCGCTTCGACATGTTCTTCTACCTGATCTGCACGGTGGTGACGCTCGACACCATTGGCGCTGTCGCGGCCAACGGAGCGCAGGGTTTCACCTGGTTGATCTTCCTCGGGATTTTCTTCTTCCTGCCCTACGGGTTGTCCATTGCCGAACTCGGGTCGGCGTTCCCGCAGGAAGGAGGCCCCTATGTCTGGAGTCGGCTGGCGTTCGGACGCCGGATAGCGGCCGTCAACGCGGTCATCTACTGGATCTCCAATCCGATCTGGGTGGGCGGGTCGCTCACGATCGTGTCGTTCGCCGCGATCGAGGAGTTCTTCGGGAACGTGCCCGGCGGGTGGAAGTACGTGTACGCGCTGGCCTTCATCTGGTTCACTATCACGGCGGCCATTGTGTCGCTGCAGTATGGCAAGTGGGTGCCGACCGCCGGCGCCTGGGCGCGCGGGTTGATCATCGCGTTCTTCGCGATCACCGTGATCGTGTACGCGGCCAAGCACGGGGTACACGGCTTCGGCGGGCACGCGTTCGTGCCCACGTACGCGATATTCATCGCCGTGGTCCCCGTCCTGTTCTTCAACTACGCCGGCCTGGAGGTGCCCTCGGCGGCGGGCGAGGAAATGGTCAATCCCCGGCGAGATGTGCCCTTCGCGGTGCTCTGGTCGGGCGCCGGGGTGATGGTCGCGTACGGGCTCCCGATCCTGCTCATCCTGATCGTCCTCCCGTCGAGCGCGGTATCCGGGCTGACCGGGTTCCTGGACGCGATCAAGGCCGTGTTCACCGTCTACGGCGGTCATGTCGCCTCCGACGGGACCGCGACGCTCACCGGGGGCGGCCTGATCCTGGGCCGGATAGCGGCCGTGGTATTCATTTTCGCCCTGGCCAGCGCCGGGACGACCTGGATCATGGGAGCGGACCGGGCCGAGGCCGTGGCCTCCTTCGACGGCGGCGGTCCGCGGATACTGGGCCGGTTCTCGGCGCGCTTCGGGACCCCGGCCGGGATGAACGTGCTTTCCGGGCTGGTCGCGACCGTCCTCATGATCGCCGCGTTCCAGATCACCGGGGCCAATTCGGGCAGGTACTTTGCTGCCGTACTGGGGCTGACGATCTCCACCACCACGATCTCGTACCTGTTTATCTTCCCGGCGCTGATAAAGCTCAGGTACTCCCGACCCGATGTTCCGCGTCCCTACCGGGTGCCGGGTGGCATGGTGGGAGCGTGGATCTGCTCGGTCGTTCCGACCTTCTGGGCCTTGCTGGCGACCGTGGCGCTGATCTGGCCTGGGTTCGGCGTCAACTGGTTCGGCGCGGGCGGGAACCCCAACGACAGTCTCGCCGCGCTCAGCTTCTCCGGCGAGCGGCTGGAGTATGAGCTCAGCCAGATCCTCCCGCTGCTCGTCATCGTCTTGATCGGCGTCGTCTTCTACCTGCTGGGCAGCAGCACGCGCAAGCAAGAGGTCACCGAGCCGGTGGCAGCGGCCCTGGCGGGAGTCGGAGGCACGGCCGGCGCGGTCACGGACGTCGAGACCCCGGTTAAGGACGCCGACCCGACGGCGTAACACCGGAGTCTGGGTCGCGCACGGGCCGGCCGCCTCCGGCTGCGCGCCGGCCCCGTGAATTTGATCAACGAGAAGGCCGCTAACTGAACTCGGCATCCGGACATTACCGGCTTCCCTCGCGTATGGGACGTGTGCTAGTCCTTAAACGATTAGAGTTACGTCGAATACATTCCGCTTCTGCGCGCAGAATAGGCCGACCGGGGAAGGGGGAGGCCATGCTGGTTCCGCTGAGCCGGTTCTCGCGGGCCCCCGAAGCTGGTCGCCTAGATCCATCGACGAGCGGCGGGATGTGAGCAGCATGCTAGCCGGAATCCTCTTCCTGGTCCTGATCCTCGCGGTGGCCGTGCTCATTACGGTGGACGTAGTGCGAATGCCGAACGAGGCATCGATCGGGCAGCCCGACCAGCACGCGCATGACGGCGAGCGAGCGCGCGGCGGTGCCGGAGTCCACGCGTTCTCCCGCGAACCTGTCGCGCGGGAGCATTCCGTTCCGGCTGCGGTCACACGGATCGGGGCTGGTCCGGCCGAGGTGGACTCCTTCGAGCGGCCCGATCAGGCGGCGCGCGTCTTTGACCAGACGCACCGAGACATGCCGATGCCCACGGTCGGCGACGGCGCCTCACGCGGCAAGTCCAACGCCATGTTCGTGAACCTGTCCCGTCGCAGCCAGGCCTTGGTGGAACGCCAGCTCCGCCTGATCGAGAGCCTTGAGCACGGCGAGCACGACCAGCAGCGCCTAGCCAGCCTGTCCCGCCTGAACCGTATCGCCATGCGCATGCACCGCAACGCGCAGAATCTGCTCGTCCTGGCCGGCCAGGAGCAAGCCACGAGCTGGAACCAGCCGGTGACGCTGGCCCATCTGGTCGAGGCCGCGCTGGCCGAAGTCGAGGACTACCAACGGGTCTCCTTCGAGGTCCAGCCGGATATCGCGGTGCGCGGGCCCGCCGTCCACGACGCGGTACACCTGCTCGTCGAGTTGATCGACAACGCGACGTCGTTCTCGGCGGCCGATATGCCTGTGTATATCAGGGGCCACGTTCTGACCACCGGCGGGGCCTTGGTCGACGTCACCGACCGGGGCATCGGAATGGCCGCCAACGAGATGGCTCACGCGAACCAGCAACTGGACAATCCGCCGCCACCGGATAGCGATATCCCTAAGTGGATGGGCTTGCTGGTGGTCGCCCGGCTGGCGGCCCGGCACGGGATCAGGGTCCGGCTGAATCAGGCCGACCTCGGCGGCCTCACGGCGCTCGTCTGGCTCCCGGACGAAATCCTCACCCACTACTCCGCCGTCAGCGATCCCGGCTACCCGGCCGCCGCGCCGCGCGCCGCGACGGCCAGATCCCCGGCCTTTGTGCCTACGCGGGTGGACCAATCAGCGGCCCAGCCCGGTCCGGCCTGGTCGGCTCGCGGCCCGCAGGCCACAGTCCAAGCCGAGCCGGCCGCCGCGCGGCTCTCGGGTGCCGGCCGCCCCGACGCGGCGGGCGGGGACCTTGGCGTGGTCGTGACGCAGGCGGAGAGCCGGGCGACCATGCGCCGGCTGCCCATCTTCGACGCGGTCGAGTCACGCCTGGCCCGGCCGGCTGCCCCGGGCCGCGACGGGTCGACCGGATTCCAGCGCAGCGCC
>Ga0210399_10003881_pt1 | contig 11641 bp, 3 predicted proteins | sample IncBWC14MmetaG_FD_150865 | JGI IMG/M metagenome (GOLD analysis project Ga0210399, IMG submission 150865) | Forest soil microbial communities from Barre Woods Harvard Forest LTER site, Petersham, Massachusetts, United States - Inc-BW-C-14-M | ecosystem: Environmental > Terrestrial > Soil >...
ATCAGGACTCCAGTGCCAGCTCTATCGTCGATATGCGTTTTTCGCCTGACGGACTGCATCTGGCAGCCATTGTCGAACCGCGGCTCCTTCTTTTTACTGACCAGCCGTCAGCGCAACCAGCAGCATTCGAGGCGAAGGGACGCTTGAAGGCTGCTCGCTTTTCCCCAGATGGCAAGATCATCGCCGCTGTTTCCCAGTCCGGCGAACTTTGTTTCTGGCAAACTTCTGGCTCAGGTCAACAGCGAGACGCCTCTGGATGCCGGACCCTTGATGGCGAACCGGATATTCAGGACCTAGCATTCCATCCCGCAACAGGCCAACTCCTCGTTGCCCTCCAAGCCGACAAGAAAGGGATTCTCCAGCACTGGGACCCAAGCCTGTTTCGTCTAATCTCTGCCGAGCCGCTCCCGTTCCTCCCCTCTGCGGTCGCCATCGCCTCGGATGGGCAAATTCTCTTGACCGCCACCGCCGAGACGCCGCCCGGTACCCAATGGAAAGCGCTGGTGAACGGCGAACGCGTCGACTCGCTCGATGTTAGTCCCGACGGGAAGCGCTGGGTCGGCTTGACTCCCACCGGCAGCATCGTGTTCTGGCGCCCGGGTTCACCTCAGTCCGTATCCATGGATCAGGCTGGAGCCAAAGCTATCGCGTTCGATCCGAAAGATGAGTATCTGGTTACCGCGCGAACGGGCTCCATCGAGTTCCACGATATCGATTTTGCCTTCGAATCGATGGGCTCCCGCGCGACGCCCTGTGTGGGTGACAACGCGGTGCTTGCGATCAGCGCGACCCGCCGTCTGGCCATCGCCTGCGAAGGCTCCATCTTCCTTTGGGACCTACCGCCAATCAAGGAGCTCCGCAACTCGCCCGGCAAGCGTACCATCGATATGAATGCCGCCTTACTCGTGTTTCATCCCACTGACCCTTTGCGCCTCGCTGCCGCCATGCCCGATGGCAGCGTCGAAGTGATCAACGTCCAAACCGGCGACCGGCGGTCGATTCATCGCAGCGAATGCGGTACCTCTCTTGGCTCTCAGTTGGTCACCATGGGATCTGCCGCTTTGGATCGTGATGTGGCATCCATGAAATGGTTCGGTTCGGACCACCTTATCGTCGCCCAGAAGAACGGTGCGATTTGGACCGCCAGAGCGGATTCCAAAGACGCCGATTGCAAAGAGAGATTCCTCGGCGGTCGCACGTGCTCCTTTACATTAAGTGCCGACGATGCCTGGCAAGCCGCCATTACCGAGATCGCCGGCCGTGCTCTCCTCTCCATCGGACCCTCGAAAAAATCGGATGGGCATCAGGCGCTCGACTCCAGCCAGGGTCCTGTACGCTGTACAGGCGCAATCGCGTTTCATCCCAAAAATTTGGCGCTGGCCGGCGGAGCCAACAACGAGCTGAAGCTCTGGACACCCGCCTCGGATGGCAAGTGGACGTCTCGAACTATCGAGCACTTCGACGCGCCTCTGACTGCCGTTGCCTACAGTGCGCAAGGCGATTGGCTGGCCGCGGGAGGAGGCTTGGGCCAGCAGAGCGGTTACTTGTGGTTGTGGCGCACGAACATTCCCAAAACTCAGGCTCGGTTGTACACGATTCCGGAAGCCGCCGTCGAATCGCTCGCGTTGAGTCCCCAGGGTGAGGTTGCTGCCGGGCTCTCGGATGGCACCGTCAGTTTGTGGACCTTAGACGACTTGGAGGGACGTCCGATGCGGCTCGGCGGGACCTCGGAGTTGATGGACGACTGGAACCCGTCTGCACCGCTCGAAAGCGCAGCCAACCTGTCCCGTGTGCTCGGTCCGATTACCGTAACGCCCTCCGAAGTTGACGCCATGGCCGCTCCCAAAAGGTCGACCTACCTCAGTCCTACATTCAACGCGGACGGGACCCTCTTCGCCGCTGTGTCGCACGAAAGAATCCAGATCCTCGAGACAGATGCAACGAGTCTGGCAGGCCAGGTCTGTCAGCTCGCCCCGTCGAATCTCACTAGGCTCGATTGGGTGAGATTCATGGGAGCGGGCGAGCCCTATGAATTGACGTGTCCCAATCGCCCCGTACACTCGTCGGTCTTGGCCGAAGCTGACCGTGCTGCGGCTGCCGGAAAGGATCGGGAAGCGCTTCTTTTATATCGCGAGATCAGACGTCTCCAGGGAGCCTTGGGGCTCGATCCGGACCGTCGCCTCGCGCTTTGGAAAGACCGCCGTCAGGTCGGCAACAATATCAAGCCCGATCGCGAGCGGCTCGTGATGGCCTTGGATGCATGGTCCCGTTTCGCCGGATCTCCCGGGCATGCTGGTATCCCTCCACTCTCCTTTCAGGACACCCTGCATTTATGCCGCTGGTCTATCCTGCTGGCAGCTGATGCTAAACACGCTCTGCCGGTTTGCGAAAGCGCTGTTCAGCTTCTGCCCGACATGATGGCAATCGACAGCCGCGGAATGGCACGGGCTCTGACAGGCGACTGGAAGGGAGCCCTTTCCGATTTCGGCAAGTCTGCGGACTATCTTTCGGCCCCGTCATGGAGGAAGGAGCACGCCGCCTGGATTGAAGCCCTGCAAGCCGGGCGCAACCCGATTACGCCCGATGTCCTGAACCGGATCTCGGCTGACGAACTTTCGAAATGAAAGTCATGGTTTCCCGCAAGGTCCGAATTTTGAGTGGCGGGCACTGAGCGCATGGAACAGCTCGAAACATGATTCAAATAACGCGGCGTCCCGCCACAGCGCGGTAATGCGCGGCGAACTCAGTCACGTTCGACGGACTGAGTACTCCCCGAACAAGCTCAGACGTTCCAGGCACGACTCCTTGATCCTGCCACAAACGGCTCCGCATACGCGCTTAGATTCGGACTCCGGGTGGGCGGCTTTACTCACGCTACGCCACTTTCTTTCAGCATCGCCGTTTGCCGACTTCCGGAACCTGGCTCTTGGAGGCCACCTCGCAAAGGTAGCATTTCGCGGTGCTAGGTCCAACGCGACGGATGATGGACAGGCCACTGACCGCGGACGTTTGGGGAACTGGGAGTTCAGTACAAGTCATCAGTTAAGGCCTTGATGGTTTCATCGGCACGTCGGAGTGCTGCGGCATACCGATTGACAGGACCTGAGGGAAGCACGTCGGCCGTGCAGCTAATCGGGCATCATTTCGGGCTTACTTCTGCGGGCATTGAAGAAGAACCCATAGCAGGTTGCCTCGGCGCGTCACAATCCTGTCTCCAAAACATCGTACGAATTGGAACCATTCTAGGTTCTAGGGGCGCCGCTTTTTTGTTCATCGCCACCTACGGCAATTCCCTTAGAATGGACTGCCTGTGAGCACCGAAGCCATTTCGGAAGCAACCTTCCTTCGCGAATACACGCGAGAGCTTCACAACAAGAACGCAGCCGTCTTCGCCGGTGCGGGCTTGTCTATGACATCAGGCTACGTCGATTGGGGAGCCCTGCTTAAGGACATCATTGTGGACCTCGGCCTGGACCCCGCCAAGGAACACGATCTCGTCACGGTTGCTCAGTATCACTGCAATCAGGCGGGCGGGAGCAAAACGAGTCTAACCCAGGCTATTTTTAATCATTTCGCCCCGATTAAATCACCGACTCAAAATCACCGCATTTTAGCGCGCCTTCCGATCCATACCTACTGGACGACCAACTACGACAAATTACTCGAGAAGGCGCTGGAGGAAGCCAAGAAGGTCCCAGACGTGAAATATGCACTCAAGCAGCTCTCTGTGACGCGACCGGACCGCGATGTTTCTGTTTACAAAATGCACGGCGACGTAGATCACCCAGCGGATGCTGTAATTTCCAAGGACGACTACGAGGCCTATCCGCTCAAGATGAGCGCTTTCGTTTCAGCGTTGCGTGGAGACCTCGTCGAAAAAACTTTTCTTTTTTTAGGGTTCAGCTTCACCGATCCGAACATCGACTACATTCTCAGCCGGGTGCGCGTTCAGTACGAGCAACACCAACGCCATCACTACTGCATCCAGAAACAAGTTTCCAAGAACGCCGACGAATTGGATAGCGAATTCAAATACAGGCAACTTAAGCAGCACTATTTCATCCGGGATCTGAAGCGTTTCAGCATCTACACCCTTCTCGTTGAAGACTATTCGCAAATCACGGCGCTGCTTGAAAAACTCGCTGCAAACTACAAGCGCTCGTCAATCCTTATTTCAGGAGCTGCTCAGGATTACGGAGACTGGACTCAGGCAGAATCGGAAGCTTTTCTGCACAAGCTCAGTCATGAAATTGCAGCGAGGAAGAACCGGATCATCACCGGATTTGGCCTCGGCGTAGGAGGGGCTGTTATTAACGGTGCCCTGGCTTATCTAAATGATGCGGGAAAAACGATATCCGATGAGGACATCGTAATGCGCCCGTTTCCGCAAGTGGCCACCGGCACCTCGACGCTCGCGGATCAGTGGACACTATATCGGAAGGCGATGATTGATTACGCTGGCATTGCGCTTTTTGTTTTCGGTAACAAGCGGGATGCTAAGGGAAACATCGTCCTCTCGAACGGAATGCGGGAGGAATTTGATCTGTGTGTCCGGGCGGGAGTTCGGCCGCTGCCGGTTGGCGCGACTGGGTTCATGGCGGCCGAGCTGTGGAGAGAAGTATGGAAAGGCTTCTCGCGATACTTTGCCGGTGCAACGGACCATTTTAAGCAGGAATTTGAAAAACTAGCCGATACGTCGAAGCGCCCGGAAGAACTCCTGCCCACCATTCTCAAGCTGATTGAGCTTCTCCAGAAGACCACCTGATTATGGCAAAACGCGTCTACTTTGCCTTCCACTACCAGGACGTATCCGACTTCCGTGCAAATGTTGTACGAAAGCACAACTTTCTCGGAGGTGTCGAATCCGCGGGCTACTACGACCACTCGATTTGGGAAGAGGCGAGAAATACCAGCCCATTGGCTCTGAAGCGGTTGATAAACGCAGAACTGGAAAACACTTCCGTAACTGCAATCCTGATCGGTTCCGGTACCTGGGCACGCCGATGGGTTCGGTATGAAATCATGAAAAGCATCGAGCGCGCCAATCGGGTGATAGGCATTCATATTAACGGCATTGCCGGGAAAGACAGGCTTACGAAGCCGCTTGGCGTAAATCCCTTCGATAATCTCGGCGCCGAAATCAGTACGGATGGCACCCGCGCTAAGCCGACGGAATGGAAGGATGGAAAGTGGTGTTACTACTCTGATCTCGATCCCTTTCCCGTTGTTCAGCAACCCGAGGCAAACCGGGGATTGCACCTCCGGCTCTCACACTGGTTGCCGGTCTACGACTGGGTGGCAGGACGCGGATACGATAACTTCAGCTCGTGGATTTTGTAGATTTTCATCAAACTGTTAAGGAGTTAGCGCGGCGGCAAGAAGAGCATTTTTTAGTCTCCATTACGAGCAGGATTGCTGGCGAGCCGGGCAGGTTCGGAATAGCTGGGTAACAAAAGAACAGGGAAACGCCGGCTTTTGAGATGCGGCTGCGTTGGAAGTGCCCATCGTCACGTGCTTTGCGTGCATTACATTTTTATGACAGGGAGTGATTTTCAGTGGATACAGAATCGAGAGCGGTCAGGTAAGCAACTGGATCCATGGAAGAAAGGGAAAAACGCCATTGTCCGGCATCCCCGACCATCTGTCAAAAAAGCAGAAGGTCGGGGTGAACGGAGTTTTATCCAAAGCTTACTGCTTCAATGAGTTCCAAAAGAGTGGCGCGCCCGGTGGGACTCGAACCCACGACATCCTGCTTAGAAGCCATTCGAACTATTTTGCCAAATCTTGCCAGAGGAGTGGCTAATCGAACGGATTCAGCAAGTTGGGGCAAATTCTTGCAACCCGCTTTCTCCTGCCTCTATTGCTATTTGCGGCATCTTTGCCGCCGTTTTCTGCAATTTGCGTTACATTTTCGTGACAGCATCGCGATCCAGCCGAACGCGTCTAGGGAGCTAGTCAGCGATGGGCCGGGTCGTGCAAATTGCTCAAGTTGGCAGACTGCATCATCGCTACGAACATTTTGCCGCCTGAACAAGCGCCACTCTTCGCATATTCTCAACTGGGACCCGTCGTTCAGCGGTTATTTGGTTCGCTTAACGCTCACCATAGAATCACTGGCTCAGAGCTGCTTCGATACCGACAACCGAAGAACGAACCTGGGTTCTAAGTAGGTATGGCGGAAGCACTGGGACACGGGTGGCCAAGACAATAAGTTCTCGCAACCGCTGAATGGAGTTTTTGGGTACCACAGCTATCGACACACCGACGTGTAGGCCGCAGCACATAGACAGTGCTGCAGCTGTAGAATTGAATTTCGAACCGATCCTCCCAACTGCTCGACCACAGCTGCTTAAAGCTTAACGCTGGGGGCGAAGTTGGGGCTCACCTTGGCCAGTAGTTCGTTTCTCAATCGCGGCAATCGCATCGGCTGCCAACTTCCTAATTGAATGCCCGTCCACTTCTGGCTCTGGATCTGCCTCAGCAACCTTCCTGAGCGCTGGAATTGTATCCTCTGCACCAAACCCTGCCAGCGCATGGATTGTAAGAGCCCTGACAAGTTCGTCCGGATCCTGGAGAGCGCCTAAAACGATCCGGCTTGCCGACTGGACCGTTCCGGGATCGAGAGTGTCTTTTGCTTTTGCCAAGGCTTGAACCAACACCGGAACAGACGCGGCGCGATTCATACTTATGACACTCGCAGACCTCTTCATAAGACATGGGACAGTAACCCTTGCATGGTCAGCAATTTCTTCAGTGAAAGCCGACTCGTCGCTGGAGTTTGCGTCCACCAAAATGCAAGCTTGTCGCGGGTCGTTCCAGTCGGCGAACGAATCGACAGCGCCGACAAGATCGCCGAAATATTCAACGAATCCCGCGTTGTCGTTGTCGCCTTCGTCTGGATGGCCTTTTTCTTGGGCCTCAAGAAGTTGTGAATCAAATTCATGATTCTCGCGATCGAGAAGATCCAACAGTGCTGACCGCACTTCGGGGCTCTTCAGGTTTGCAGAGTCCGAGTGAAGTTGCACGAATGCTTTCGCCCTTTCTGACCCATCGCTGGAATGAAGTTTTTCGAGCAATGCTGGTACATTTTGTTTCTGAGTTGCCTGCTGTTCCCGGCTTGCTGAGGCTGTACCACATGCCGCAGCGAAAAACAATACTGCGAATCTCAGTTGCATTGTGATCATTGGTCACCTTTTTTTTTAACGGGCATCCAAAAGGCATTCGGACACGGCTTCTTCCATTGGCCATGAACGTGATGATCGCCGTCTTTCTGTTTGAACAAAGGTTCGACACAAGCTTGTGCGGCCCATGCGGCCGCGCGCAGAGCCGTATAAGTATCGGCGTTACTTGCCACATCTACCGCGTCGCCACGAATGTGCTCATCGTTAGGGTACTGCGGGCTAAGCAAGTGCTGAACGTAGGGGGTTCGATACCCGCTTTTGATCTTCAGCGGCCCACCGGAGAACCCCCGCCACAGTTCCAAGCCAGCCAGCATTTTAGGCTGCAGTATGGCCCAGTCGGGGTAGTCACCGTACTGGACATCGTCCAGATTCAATTCTGTGAAACTGAAGTCCACAGTGGGCCGAACATTTGTCGAGGGCACGAACTCCGGCATGAAGCAAACGGGAAGGAAATCGGCGTTGTACGCTGGGTATTCCGCGATGATTTTGTCACGATTATCGCGGCAGACCGGGGAGGTTTGATTTCCAGACTGATTGGCTGCCGAGAAACTCCAGTACGATGGTGCTGGAGGGATAATCGAAGCGTTCATCAGCCGCTCAATAGATCCGAGTTGGTATGTGTTTTCAGTCCACGACTGATTCAGATCCGCAATCTGTCCGCTAGCGTTGCCGTTTTGGTTATAGGTGACCCCGGAAGCCCCAATGACTCCCCCATCGGAAGTAGCTATCTGTGGGCCATCATTTGGCACGGTCCACAAGGTCTTACCAGACTGATCGAAGGCGACCATCATGTTACCCTGTTGTGCGGAGACAATACCGACGTAGGACCCGTCAGAGCGCTGGACCACAGGTTGGATGGCGCTAACTTGTCCCGGGATAAACGAGGGTGTAACAGGAGTCGCTGTGGTCCCCGATGTTGTTGCCAAATGGAAAGTGTCGTTCTCACCTACGCAGCCACCGGATGTATTACCAGACGTGACGGCACAATAAGCCGGTATCAAGGTCAGCCAACTCACAGACACGCCCGTGTCCGTGTTTGTTATCGGAGTAGCCCAGTCTATAAAAGGGATTGGGGCACTTTGCGAGATAGAAGAACCGCCTGCGAAGCAAAAAGGAACTCCTGAAAACAAGTAGTTATAATTCCAATCACCCAATGGAATTAGGTACGAATCTCCCTCAGTCCCTACCCTGAGCAATCGCAGGTGCAAAGATTCAGTGATAGCATCTGTGCTGGTATAGCCGTTCAGACTTCTAATATCTGTAGAATTGTCGTAATATGTATACAATATATATGCATAACCATCTCCGGCAATGATAAGTTGACCTACATTCGGTGGGTACAAAGCACTCCCGGTCGAGGGCGGGCCGACTATTTCTGCTCCACATACGCCCGGCGATACATAACCGCTAGCTATTCCAGGATCAAAATAGTAAAAGCTTGATTGGTCCATTTGAACATGGAATTTTGGCTGGCCAGTCTGAGGGTTGATGCCGACAAGCGTGCCGCCGTCCACCGTGAAGATGGTGCCGTCCGTGTGAACTACCGGTGTCGTAAGCGCGCTGCCGGAGGCCGAGGTGTAAGCCGGATAGGCTTGGCCGGTTATGCCGTCGAGCCTATTGATAGACTGTGTGTTGGCTACGACTAAGCCTCCCTGAAAATCCGGGATGAGATTGTTGCCTGTGCCTACAAAAGCAGTCCACGCAATCAAGCAGTCACTGGTGATAGCCAGCACGTTTCCGTCCTGTTGGAGCGAGAACACGTCCGCCATGCCGGTTGCACTGGGAACAGCGGGAAGAATGGTAGTGGCACCGGAAGCATCTCCCGGATTCGAGCAAATGACGGTCCCCGTTGGGAACGTGGTGCCAGCGAGTACAGTGATATCAGCGGAAGCGTTTCCAGCAGTAATCGTCGTATTCCCAGCCGCAACGGCCGTAATAATTGGCGGATCATCCGTGGAAAGCTTAGCGATGGACGTATTGCTTAATGTCCATGTCAAGCCAGTAACGGATTGGTTGCTAGCATTCAAGGCTTGAATGGAGCGAGAGGTGCCAGCTAGCATGTTGATGACATTAGGAACTAGCGTCACCGGGGTCGTAGTGCCTCCGCTGGTTGAAACGGTAAAGGTGACAGCGTTGCTCCAAGTTCCGTTCTGCTGAATTTTGACGATGCCACTGAGCGCACTGGAAGCCACATTTGCCACCACTTGTGTCGCGCTCCAGCTAGTCACCACACCATACGTACTTCCTATCCAGACGGTGCCACTGCCCTGCGCGGCTCCGAAGCCGCTTCCGCTGATCGTTACCGCCGTGCCCGCGCGCCCCGAATTAGGGTTCATGCCAGTAACATGAGGCAGGTTTATAATGAAAGCGATGGAATTACTCCAAACTCCGTTCTGCAAAATTTGGGCTGTTCCCGAGGCCACACCCGGGGCCACGGTGGCAGTCACCTGGCCGTCGCTCCAACTGGTCACCACACCAGGCGCGTTTCCGAGCCAAGCGATTCCGCTGCCCTGCACCGCGCCGAAGCCCGATCCGGTGATCGTGACTTGTGTCCCGGCGATGCCGCTGGTCGGCGTAGCACCTGAAACGGCTGCGGTGTTCACTGTGAACGGCACAGAGTTTGAGGCGACTCCGCCTTGCTGAATTTGCGCCACACCGGAGGCCGATCCGGTATTCTCGTTGGCGATTACTTGGGCGTCGCTCCAGCTCACGACTGCGCCGAGAGTGGTGCCCAGCCAGACCGTGCCAACACCCTGGTTAGCGCCGAAGCCTGAGCCCGTGATTGTTACTTGTGTTCCCGCCGCGCCGGTAGTGGGCGAGACATTGACAATGCTTGGTGCAACCACGGTCGGCGGCGCAAGCACACTGACTGAGGTGGCACCGCTGACTCCGTCAAACACCGCGGTGAGGTTCGCAGTTCCGACGCCGACTGGCACCACCACCGTGCCCTGTGCGGACGAGTTTGGCATGAATGTTGCAACCGAACTGTTCGAACTACTCCACGTCACATAGCGTGTGAGATTGTTCGAACTTCCATCCGCATAAATCCCGGTGGCCGCGAGTTGGAGAGCCTGGGACGAGTTCAGAGCGATAGACGGATTAGCCGGAGTGACCGCGATAGAGACCAATGGAGCGGTAACGGTAATCTGAGCGGTAGCACTTATGGTCCCCACCGACGCTGTGATGGCGGTTGTCCCACCGTTCAACGAATTGACGATCCCCGCACTTCCCGTGGCGTTGCTGACGCTAGCCACCAACGCCGAAGACGAATTCCATACAACTGACTGAAGCGGGCCTAGCGTGATCCCAGAGCTGTTATACCCCGTGGCCACCAGGGGCAGCGTCGTACCGAGAGCCATCGGACTCCTTGAAGGAGTGATCGTGATCGAGGCAAGTTGTGGTAGAGCGAGGCTCGACGGCTGGTACGAATCGGTAGTAGCTAGCGTTACGCCATTGTTGATGCCTCCAATCAAAAGCACACTGCCGTCGGGGAGCAACGTGGCAGTGTGGCCAGACCGCCAGGTCGTCAAGGCCTGGCTGGAAGTGAAACCGTTCGTTTGTGGATTGAAGAGCTCAGTGGTTGCATCCGACACGCACGACGAGACGCAAGAGTCAAAGCCCCCCGCAAGAAACAACTGGCCGTTTGTTAGCAAAGTAGCCGTTTGATCATAGCGCGAGACAGTCATATTCCCGATAGGGTGGAACGCGCCGTTTTGGTAAATTTCGGTAGTGGCTGTGGGGCAACCGGGCGAACTGCAAGTGGATCCGCCTGCAATTAACACCATCCCGCCGCTGTTTTCGAGCAAGGTGGCGGTGGCATAGGCTCTTGGAGTGCTGTTTCCCGTGCTGCTGAAGGTGCCGCCGACAGGATCATACAATTCCGCGGTTAGGGTAGGATAAAAGCCGCCATTGAAACCGCTGGCGATCAATACCTGTCCCGAATTCAGCAAGACAGCGCTAGCGTTGAAGCGAGCCGCGTTGAGCGAGCCGGTCCCGGTGAAAGTCCCGGCCGCTGGATCATATAGTTCAGCGTTGTTCAGAGCATTACAAGTTGTCAAGGAACTACAAGTTTCCCCGCCCGCGATCAATACTTTACCGTTTCCGAGCAGTGTCATCGTATGACCATAGCGATCAGTGGTCATGTTTCCCGCGCTGCCGAAGGAACTGGAGTTAGGATCGTATATCTCGACGCTGCTTAGCGAGGCGCAATTTCCGTTCGTGTCGCAACTGTAACCACCAGCGATAAGTACTTTGCCGTTGCCCAGCAGAATTGCTGGCGCTGAGCGAGCGGCCGCCAAGCTTCCCGTGTACGTAATAGTTCCCGAACTCGGGTTGTACAACTCAGCGCTGTTCAAGTAGATGCAGGAACCGGCAGAAGCACAGCTTACTCCGCCTGCGATCAACACTGAGCCATTGTTCAGTAGCGTGGCGCTGTGCTGATACCGGCTGGTGCTAACTGC
>Ga0210399_10003882_pt1 | contig 11639 bp, 10 predicted proteins | sample IncBWC14MmetaG_FD_150865 | JGI IMG/M metagenome (GOLD analysis project Ga0210399, IMG submission 150865) | Forest soil microbial communities from Barre Woods Harvard Forest LTER site, Petersham, Massachusetts, United States - Inc-BW-C-14-M | ecosystem: Environmental > Terrestrial > Soil >...
GAATTCATTAGCCCAGCGCGTAAGCGCTGGGTGCAAGCGAGGAGAAGACGCGAGCCCGCTTCAGCGGGCGACAGCAAAATCGGCAGCAAGCGTAGGTCCCCGAAAATTCGAAGTGTCCAACCGGACACTCAAGCCAGCTTGCGCCGCGAACCGTGAAATTCGCGCTGCCGGGATAGCCACAGGAGAAAGTGAATGCAATTGGGAATGGTGGGCTTGGGAAAAATGGGCGCGAATATGACGCGCCGCTTGATGCGTGGCGGTCACCAGGTGGTCGTCTCCGACCTGAGTCCCGACGCCGTGAAAGGTCTGGCTGGCGAAGGGGCCGTTGCGTCCACTTCCCTGCAGGATCTGGCCAACAAACTGAAGGCCCCGCGCGCGGTATGGATCATGGTGCCGGCCGGTGGTCCCACCGAGCAAACCGTGCAGACGCTCGCCCAGTTCCTCGAAGCGGGAGACACCATCATCGACGGCGGCAACTCCTACTTCAAAGATGATGTCCGCCGCGCCCAAAGTCTCAAGCAAAAGGGCATTCACTACGTCGATGTCGGAACCAGCGGCGGCGTTTGGGGCCTCGAACGCGGCTACTGCATGATGATTGGCGGTCCCAGAGAAGCCGTACAGCAACTCAATCCCATCTTCAAGACTCTCGCCCCCGGCATCGGCGACATTCCGCGCACGCCGGGCCGCGAGAAACTCGGAGGCACCGCCGAAGACGGATACATCCACTGCGGGCCATCGGGTTCCGGGCATTTCGTGAAGATGGTCCACAACGGGATCGAGTACGGCCTCATGCAGGCCTACGCGGAAGGCTTCGACATTTTCAAGAACGCCAACAGCAAGGAGTTACCGGAAGACCTACGCTATGATCTGAACCTGCCCGACATTGCGGAAGTCTGGCGCCGGGGCAGTGTGGTAAGTTCGTGGCTCCTCGATCTGACTGCGATGGCCCTCGCGGAAAATCCGACGCTCGCCGAATACAGCGGCTTCGTGCAGGATTCCGGCGAAGGCCGCTGGACGATTCAGGCGGCCGTTGACGAGGCAGTGCCCGTCGACGTACTCTCCGCCGCGCTGTTTGTGCGTTTTCGTTCGCGTCAGGAACACACTTTTGCGGAGAAGATGCTCTCGGCGATGCGCCAGAAATTTGGCGGACACGTCGAGCCTAAAGCCGCCCGGAAAACTGCCTGACCGGGTCCTGATCGTTTTTGTGCACGTGATGACACGAAGGATTTATGGCCCAGACCGAGACCGCTCCTCTCGCTAGCACTCAGCCCGTCGGAAAAGTCGCCGACCCGTGCGTGATGGTCATCTTCGGGGCTTCCGGTGACCTGACTCGGCGAAAGCTGATTCCTGCCCTCTACAACCTTGCGCGCGCCAAATTGCTCTCGCACGAATTCGCCGTAGTCGGCATCGCCCGTCGCCCCATGTCCACTGACGACTATCGCAAAAAAGTCAGCGAGGACATGAAGCAGTTTGCCACCGGTGACGTCGACCCCGATTTGTGGGAGTGGTTCGTACGCCGCATGTACTACATGTCGGGCAACTTCGACGACCCGCAGACCTATCCGAATCTCAAAGACCTGCTCACCAAAATCGACCAGGAGCACTCCACTCGCGGAAACTACTTCTACTACCTGGCCACCGCTCCTGATGCTTTCGGAACGATCGTGGAGAACCTCGCCGAACACGGCCTGATGCAGCAAGACAACAACCACTGGCGCCGCGTGATCATAGAAAAGCCCTTCGGCCATGATCTCGAAAGCGCTCGCGCGTTGAACCAACAACTGCTCAAGGTTGCCGACGAAAAACAGATCTACCGGATCGACCATTACCTCGGCAAAGAGACCGTCCAGAACATCCTCGCTCTTCGCTTCGCCAATGGAATTTTCGAGCCCATCTGGAATCGCCGATACATCGATCACGTCCAGATCTCGGTCGCCGAGACGGTGGGCGTCGAGGGACGTGGCGGCTACTACGACACCGCGGGCGCCCTGCGCGACATGGTGCCGAACCACATCATGCAGCTCATCACCTTGACCGCCATGGAGCCGCCGGTCTCCTTCCGCGCGGATGCCGTGCGCGATGAGCAATCGAAGATCCTGCATGCCATCCAGCCGCTCAGCGCGGAGGATGTGCTGACCCGCACGGTTCGCGGCCAGTACGGCGAAGGCGTGATTGCCGGGCAGAGAGTTCCCGCCTATCGCGCCGAGCCCGGGGTTCCTCCCGATTCCAAGACCGAAACCTTCGTCGCCATGAAGCTGCAGATTGACAATTGGCGCTGGGCCGACGTTCCCGTCTATCTGCGGACCGGCAAGCGCATGCCCGTCCGCAATACGCACATCGTGATCCAGTTTCGGCGCGCACCGTTCGTCCTGTTCCGCGACACGCCGGTCGAGAACCTGATGCCCAATCAACTCGTCCTGCACATCCAGCCCGAGGAAGGCATCTCCCTGCGCTTTGCCGCGAAGGCTCCCGGCGCCTTGATGCGTCTGGGGACCGTGGACATGAATTTCGAATACGCCGACTACTTCGGAATGCAGCCCAGCACCGGATACGAGCGTTTGCTGCACGACTGTATGATCGGCGATCAAACGCTGTTTCAACGGGCCGACATGGTGGAGGCCGGATGGTGCGTGGTCAGTCCTCTACTCGATGTCTGGAAAGCTCTTCCACCCCGCAATTTCCCGAACTATGCGTCGGGCACTTGGGGACCCCGGGACGCGGATGAACTCCTCGAGCGTGATGGCCGCCGCTGGAGGAACTTCGAGAAATGATTCTCGCCGGCGATATCGGAGGCACGCACGCACGGCTCGCCTTCTTTCAATCGCAAAATGGCCATCTCACTCCCGTCGCGGAGGGCGTCTTTCCCAGCCGCGACCACAGCGGGCTCGATGAGATCGTGGGCCAGTTCGTCGCCAAGCAGTCGCTTCGTCCCGATGTCGCCTGCTTTGGAGTCGCCGGCCCCGTTCGCAATGGCAAGGTCGAAACCTCAAACCTTCCCTGGACGGTGGAAGCCTCGCGCCTGGCCGGCGAACTGCATCTTCCCTCGACCATGCTGATCAATGACCTCGAAGCGAATGCCTGGGGCATAGCTAGTCTTGGAGACCAAGACCTGGTCGCTCTCAACCGCGTAAAAGGGATGCCGGTCGGAAACCAGGGGGTGATCTCCGCCGGAACCGGACTCGGCGAAGCGGGGCTTTTCTGGAACGGAAATGGATATGAGATTTTTGCGTCGGAGGGCGGCCACTGCGATTTTGCGCCCCGCACCGAACTGGAAATTGAGCTGCTCCGCTACCTTGTCGCCCGCTTCGGCCACGTCAGTTTCGAGCGCATTGTCTCTGGCCCGGGCCTGGTGAACGTCTACAACTTCCTGCGTGACACGCACCGCGGAGAAGAACCCCAGTGGCTCACCGACGAACTGGCTCAAGGGGACCAGGCCGCCACCATCTCGCGCGCCGCCGTGGCCGGCAAGAGCGTTCTCGCCGAGCAAGCGCTCGATCTCTGGATTTCCATTTACGGCGCCGAAGCCGGCAATCTTGCCCTGAAACTGATGGCTACCGGTGGAGTCTTTCTCGGCGGAGGGATTGCTCCCAAAATTGTGCCCAAACTGTCCAGTCCGCTTTTCATGCAGGCCTTCGTCAGCAAAGGACGTCTGCAACCCTTACTGGAGTCGATTCCGGTGAAGGTGATCACCAACGACAAGATTGCTCTTTTCGGGGCGGCCCGCTACGCTGTCGCGAAGGGAACGCCACAGAACTCACGCCCATGAAATCTTCTCCGGATCTTCGCATTCTTCCTGATCGTGCAGCCTTGTTTCAGGCAGCCGCCGACGAATTCATGCGCCAGGCGAACGCGGCCATAGCCTCGAAAGGGCGCTTCACGGTTGCGCTCGCCGGAGGCTCGACTCCAAAAGGCCTTTATAGCCTGCTTGCCCTAAAGGCTAAGCTAGCGTGGGACAAGATGTATTTCTTTTTTGGCGACGAGCGCCATGTCCCACCCGACAATCCCGAAAGCAATTACCGGATGGCGCGCGAGGCATTACTCTCCAAAGTCCCCATCCCACCGCAGAATATCTTCCGCGTTCCAGCCGAAAATCCGGACGCCGCGCAAGCCGCCCACACCTACGAAGCTACCCTCCGTCAGTTCTTCCCGCCTGCCGAAGCTTTCCCGCGCTTCGACCTGATCCTGCTCGGCATGGGCCCCGATGGTCACACCGCTTCGCTGTTCCCCGGGAGCAAGGCTTTGCAGGAAAAATCTCGTTGGGTGGTTTCCAATTGGGTGGAGAAGTTCAACACCGACCGCATCACTTTGACCCTGCCCGTGCTGAACAACGCAGCCGTTGTGATGTTTCTCGCCGCTGGAGAAGACAAAACGGAAACGCTAAAGGAAGTTCTGCAAGGGACGAAACCGGGAGAGCAGTTTCCCTCAAAACTGATTCGCCCAGCCAACGGACAACTCCTCTGGCTGGTCGACCAAGCGGCCGCAGCAGCGCTTTCGAGCCAGCACGCCTAAAAGGCCGACAGAGAGGTCGATTCCTGATGCGTTTTGAAAGGATGCGGCTTCGAGATTCGCGTAGGGGCAGACGCCCCGTCTGCCCAGCCGAGCGAAGCTCGGCTTCCATCTGCGAACAGGTTGTCTCGAGCAAGCTGCCGCCGGGCCTAGGTGTGCATCGCGAATCTGCTTTAAAAAGGATCGGCTTCAGCAGAACCGTTAGGCAACAAACTCAATGCGGCTGCCGCTGAGGGAAACTGCGATACCGAGAGTCTTTCGGCAACCCGCAAGACGGCGTGCCTAGGCGGCGCTGCCGCGCCAGTCGGCAATCTCTTTCAAACCATCCCCGAACGAATGCTCGAACAGCCGCACCATATGCCGCGAATGTTCAAATTCGTGAATGTCCGCCCAAACCTCCGCCTGCCACGGGAGTTCATGCGTCTCCGACTCGCCGCAGGTAGCACACCGGGTGTGCAGACGGGTGGAGGTCACCCGCTCACTCGGCACCGCGCGCGGCCCATCCGGCAACTCAATAAAGATGCACCGGACCTCTTCGATTTCCTCGTTGGGGCCGATCAGATGTTCATAGCGCAGTAGATATCCAAAGCCCAGCTTTCGAGCCTCCGCCTCAGCCTCAGCACGCGTGTGGAAAGGCCCGTATTCGGCCCGCAACTGATCGGTCGAGTCGCAAGCCATCCAGAATGATTCCTTGTAAGCCATTCCTACCTCGCCTAGGTCGTGAGCGGAACTCGTTGGGAGAAACGAGTCTCTGACATTTCAAGCACAGCGCTGCAATTGACGTGCCGCTCGGACAACCCCGGAAGCACCTGTGCACACGGCAAATCCGGCAACTTGCCCGTTTCCGCCACTCAAACAAATGCAAGAATTTGCAGAATGTTTCCGGTGAGGAGAATGCCTCGGCGGATTTCATGATTGTGGCTTTTCAGCAGACCGATCAGCGCCACAACTTTAATGCGGCTCCAGTTTGAAAAACTCTCGCGATAGCGAAGCACACGTACGCCCAGACGCCGGGGTCCCCATCAAGCCCGCTTTTGGCTTGATGGGGTGGAGACGCCCTCGTCTGGACGGCCGGGCGCCAGCCCGGCGGCAGCTTGCTTCGAGACAGCTCCGCTCCCGATTGGCAAGTAGTCATGATTCCTATCTGTTTTCCGTCCAATGCGCCGTTGGTGGGCGGTAGCTCCTAAAGCCGAGCTTCGCTCCGCTGGGCAGACGAGGCGTCTGCCCCTACGCGAAGTAAGTACTGCTAGTAACACACCCGGGTGACTTACGTACATTGCGGTGTCCGTCCGCTCGGTCTAATGTCTGAAATTCAAATGAGCCTGAAACCGCTGGAACCCCGTCCGCAGTCCACGCTTATGAATCAAATCGCCAGTGCGGCCATCAATCGCAATCGAACGGCAAAGCGTCGGAGCAGTCGGATGGCCCTCACCGCTACCATAGGGTTGTCTGGTAAGGATCGACAAAAGTGCTCATTTACGATGCCCGCCAGGGCAACGAACCTGAACAGGCATGGAGCTGCTGTCCAATTAAATCGCGAGTTGTTGGTTGGTTCTGTCGTCCTCGTGCGAAATAATCGCGGCATTCAAGTTTCTGCCCGTATCGTCACGCAGTTGGCTACCCTCAAGGGCGTTTCCAGCTATGCAATCGAGTTTGTCAATCAGGACGATCAGTCTAATAATTTCTGGGGAATCACCTTCCCGCCATCGAACTCCGAATAACCGGGTTTCTCGAGTCGGTCCCCACCAAAGTATTTCTCGCAATTGAATCCCGGAAGCCACAGCTCGTCGGTTAGTAGAGAGCTTTGTGCAAAAGGGGGAAAAATGCGTGCGCATTTCTGAGTCAGAAAAGTCCTGGTCGGGTCCCATATTTTCCAAATTGCCCCGGGCTGGAAGGGTTCCGGGTGGTCACCACCCTTCGAGGCCGATTCGCCACGGAATAGGCCGGCAGGCCTGCGAGGGCCACCTCCACCGAACTACAGATCGCAGCCAGGGTTGAAGGCGTGCCCCGATACGGGCAAAAGCAACCGCTAGATCTCCGAACCCTGACCTCCAATCACCCCGCGCCCCCGCCGCTTTAAGTGTGTGCGTGAGAACTCAATTTTCGGCTGCCACTGTCACAATCTGTTGGGCTCTACAAATCTGTTTGGCTCTACAAAAAGGTAAACCGCAACATATGGCCGCGAGATCCAGGTCACACGCACACACTTTAAGCCGCCGGGGTCGCGGGCGTCGCCGGGCAGCTGTTTTCGGCAGACTCTTCAGCCCGCCGCTCGAATGCTGCCAGACCTGTGCCGCGCCCCACGCAGCTCACCGACTCGGCCTCGCCCGATGCGTCGGCGTCCTACCGGTCGGCCAAAGCCATCCGGGCCGCCTGCCCCTCGGCTCCGGCAGGCGCTCCAAGTTCTATTTGCGGCGGCGACGCCCAACTCGCGCCTCCATGGTTCGCCACATAGAGCGCAAGCTCCAGCCGGCTCCACACCCCGAGCTTGTCGAATGCGGTGCGCAGGTAGTTCTTTACGACTTGCTCGGTGGTGCCGATGATTTTTGCGATTTCCCGATTGGTCAGGCCTTCCCACACCAACGTGGCGACTCGGATTTCCTTTGCGGTTAGCTGATCGCGTGGTTGCATGATTGCTCCTTGGCGAACGCGGCCGTCGCCAGCTTGACTCGTTTTCGGCCTTCGGTGATGCCGGCCCGCAAAAACAACGTACGGAGGTGCTGCTTCACCGTGCGCGGACTGATGTGCAGGCTTCCGGCAATTTCCTTGTTGCTGCATCCCTGGGCGAGCAGATGCAGGACTTCCTCATCACGCGGCGTAATTTTGATGGCATCCAGATTGATCATTGACATTCCCTACTCCCGAACTGGGTTAACGAACACGGCCTATCGGAAAGCACGCCTTTCGCCAAACATTCGCCAACCAGCTTGCCCCATTTTTCCTATGACTTGCGCCCCAAGGGTGACACCACACGGGTCATGCTTATCCGGTTTTGGGCTTAAGGGCACTCCCATAGGTCCGGAACGGGAGTTCCCAGATAAATCATCTTTCATCTCACGCTGCGCATTTCATCTCACAGTCCAGACGGTCGACGCTTTCAGCTTTTCTTAATGTTTTGTTCTGTATGCTTAGGCGCTGAAAGTCGGAGGAAGGGGACTATGAGGATCTTTGGCGCTTCGCGCACTCGCCTTGCAACCACGCGGTTGCCTTACCTCTGCGCGGTTTTGCTCGTGAGCTCAAGAATGCTGGCGCAGTCTGAGCCTAGCGCGCCTCACGGCAACAACCCTCCCTCGAATGCCGGCGCTCCGCTCACCTTGACGCTGCAGGATGCGCTGCAGCGTGCTCACGTCAACAGCCCTGAATTCCGCGCCGCGCTGACCGAACTCGGCCTAGCTCACGAAGACAAAGTCCAGGGACGGGCCGCACTCCTCCCCGGCGTTAACTACGACAACTCATTCATCTATACCGAGGGCAACAACTCCCGTTCCAATACTCCAGCCTTCATCGCCAACAATGGGGTCCATGAATACATCAGCCAGGGCAACGTGCATCAGGATTTCTCCCTGGCAACTTACGGCCAGTATCGGAAGACTGCCGCGCTCGAGGCGGTCGCGAAAGCACGCGCAGAGATTGCCACCCGGGGACTGGTCGTCACCGTAGTGAAGTCGTATTACGGCCTGGTAGTCGCACAGCGAAAGTACGGCACGGAACAGCTCGCCGCTGACGAGGCTCGCAAGTTTCTCGACATCAGCCAGAAACTTGAAAAAGGTGGGGAAGTTGCCCACTCCGATGTAATCAAAGCCCGCATCCAATTCGAGCAGCAGCAGCGCGATCTGCAGGAAGCTCGCCTCGAGATGGGCAAGAGCCGCCTCGAGCTTGCCGTCTTGCTCTTCCCGGACTTCAACGAGAATTTCAACGTGGTCGATGATTTACAGATGCCGCAAGCCCTCCCCCAATTTGCGGATGCGCAAGCCATGGCGGGCCGCAAGAATCCTGACCTCCGTGCCGCGCTCGCATCCGTGCAAGCCGCCAATCACGAAGTCACGAGCGCCTGGGGAAATCTGATTCCATCGGCGAGCGTCGACTACTTTTACGGAATCGATGCCAGCCACTTCGCCACCCGCCAGTTCGATCCGATCGCAAACGTGTTCATCAACAACCTGGGCTCTTCGGTGGTGGCCAGCGTGCAAGTGCCCATCTGGCACTGGGGCGCGAACCTCAGCAAACTCAAGCAGGCCGACCTCCGCCGCACCCAGGCGCGCGTGGAGCTGAGCTTTGCGCAACGCCAGCTGCTCGCTAATCTGCGCACGTTCTATGACGAAGCCGAAACTTCCCGTGCCGAACTCGAGTCGCTTCAGCAATCGGCAGAGCTTGCCAGCGAAAGTCTTCGGCTCGTGAGCATGCGTTATCAGGCCGGAGAATCCACGGTCCTTGAAGTCGTGGACGCTCAAAATACCCTCACGCAAGCGCGCAACGCGTATGCCGACGGCCAGGCGCGTTATCGATTGGCCATCGCCACATTGCAGACTGTGACCGGGAGCTTCTAGACCAATGACGCTCGCAAATCGACCGACATTTCGATTCTCTCCTCGGCCCAGGCGGAAGCCGAGTCTCGCGCCGTGGATGACCACGCTCGCGATCGCGGCCACGTTGTGCCTCTCCGCCGCATGCTCGAAACAGCCGGGCGAAAAGGAACCAACCGTGGCCGTGCAGGCGGTCGCCGCCGAGAAGACCACCCTGCACCAGACGGTCACGGCACAAGCCGTTCTTTTTCCTCTTCAACAAGCCGCGATCACGCCCAAGATCAGCGCGCCCGTCAGCAGGTTCCTCGTGAATCGCGGCAGCAAGGTTCACCAGGGTCAATTGCTAGCGGTTCTGGAAAACCGGGACCTGCAGGCGGCGAGCGAAGAAAACAAGGGAGGCCTCGAGCAAGCCCAGGCCGCGTATGAAACCACTACGGCGGCCAGTCTTCCGGAGGAAATGCAGAAAGCTGAACTGGACACCGAGGCCGCCAGGAAAATGCTCGACGCCCAGGAAAAGGTTTTTCAGAGCCGGCAGGAACTGTTTCAGCAGGGCGCTCTTCCTCGCAAGGAACTCGATCAGGCCGGAGTCGACGTTACCCAGGCGCGCAACCAGTACAACATCGCGCAAAAGCACTTCGATGCCCTGAAGGCGATTGGCAGACAGCAGGCACTAAAGTCCGCCGCCGGCAGTTTGCAATCCGCCAAAGGCAAGTACATGGGCGCCGAGGCGCAGCTTGGCTATTCAGAAATTCGCAGCCCGATTAATGGATTTGTTACCGATCGCCCGCTTTATCCAGGCGAGATGACCGCTGCCGGCACTCCCCTGATTACCGTGATGGACACCTCGAGCGTGATCGCCAAAGCGCATATCCCGCAGCCCGACGCTGCCCTGCTGAAGCTCGGCGATAAGGCAACACTCACCGTGCCAGGCGTAGACGATCCCATCGATGCCAAGGTCACAGTAATCAGCCCCGCGCTCGATCCGAACAGCACCACCGTCGAAGTCTGGGTGCAGGCCCGAAATCCGAAACAGCAGCTGAAGCCGGGCACGAGCGTGCAGGTTTCGATGCTCGCACAAACCGTCGACGATGCCGTCGCGGTGCCGGCAGCATCGGTCCTCACGGGGCAGGACGGAGCCGCTACCGTAATGCTCATCGGGCCCGACAATCGCGCGCATCAAACGCCCGTAAAAGTGGGCGTCCGCGATGGCGACCGCGTACAAGTCGTCGAGGGCGTCGCCCCGGGCGCCAAGGTTATCGTCGCCGGCGCGTATGGCCTGCCAGACAAGACCAGGGTCACCATCGAAGCTGCCAATGAGCCCGCCGAAAAGAAGCCTGCGGCCGGCTCACAAGACAAGGACGATGACAAGAAGGACGACAAGAAAGACTAGCCCCGCGGAGATCACGTTGAATTCTTCGGAAAACTCGTTCTGGTTCACGCGGCACTCGCGTTCGGTCATCTTCCTGATCCTGACGCTGGCCCTGCTGGGAGGCTATCTCGCCTTCACCATCCCCGTGTCGGTGTTTCCCTCGACGAATTTTCCCCGCATCCTGATCGCCGTCGACAACGGCGTGATGCCCATTGACCAGATGATGGTCACCATCACCCGTCCCATCGAAGAGACCGTCAACAGCGTCCCAGGCTTGCTCTCCGTACGCTCCATCACCAGCCGCGGCTCCGCCGAGGTGGATCTCTTCTTCCGCTGGGACGTCGACATGTTCCAGACCCTGCAGTACGTCAACGCGGCGATCTCGCGCGTGCAGCCCGAAATTCCGGCCACGGCCAAGATCGAAGCCCACCGCATGACCTTCGCAAGCTTCCCCATCCTCGGCTACAGCCTCACCTCGCAAAACATGCCGCCCACCAAGCTGTGGGAGATGGCCACCTACGAAATCAAGCCGCGTTTGAATCGTCTTGAAGGCGTCTCCACCGTGATCGTTCAAGGCGGACAGGAACCGGAGTTCTACGTCACGCCCGATCCGGCCAAGCTGCAACTCGCCGGCATCACTGTGCCGGACATTCTGGAAGCAGTTCGGCGCACCAATCTGATCGATTCTCCCGGCCTCATCGAGCGCAATCATCAACTCGTGCTCGGCCTCATCAATGCCCAGGTGCGAACCCCGGAACAAATCGCCGCCACGGTGGTCAAGACAACCCAAGCCGGAATTCCCGTCCGCGTCGGCGATATCGCCAGCATCACTCCCGGCGTCAAGCCCGTCTATACGATCGTCAATGCGAATGGCAAACCTGCCATTCTGCTGAACATCAATCGCCAGCCTGATAGCAACACCGTGCAGGTGGCCGAGGAAGTGCACGCGGAGGTGGAGCGCATTCGCAAATCGCTGCCGCCGGGAATCGAACTGCGTCCCTTCTACGATCAGTCGATCATTGTGAACGATTCCATCAAGAGCGTTCGCGATGCCATCCTCCTTGGCCTGATTCTGGCATCCGTCATTCTGGTGGTCTTCCTGAGGGATTGGGGTACATCGATCGTCGCCGGGTTGGTCATTCCGGTCACGGTGTTGGTGACCTTCATCGCTCTGAAGGTCATGGGTGAAAGCTTCGATTTGATGACACTCGGCGGTCTCGCCGCTGCCGTCGGCCTTGTCA
>Ga0210399_10003885_pt1 | contig 11633 bp, 9 predicted proteins | sample IncBWC14MmetaG_FD_150865 | JGI IMG/M metagenome (GOLD analysis project Ga0210399, IMG submission 150865) | Forest soil microbial communities from Barre Woods Harvard Forest LTER site, Petersham, Massachusetts, United States - Inc-BW-C-14-M | ecosystem: Environmental > Terrestrial > Soil >...
AGCAGGAATCCCTGCGCTGTGGCACCATCGACGGCGGTCGCGACGATTGCCTCGATGCTGCCAGCGCCCCATGGCGCGCAATCGATCCCAGCCGCCCGCGCCTTGCGTATGACCGCGTCGACTTCGGCTCGCTCGTTCTCGGGTCGCCAATTGCGCATTGCGATCAGCCGCCGGACCTCTGTCGGCGTCAGCGAGGCGGCGACCTGCGCAAGCGCGCCGGCAACCGCCCGGCGCACAGTCGAATTTGGGTCGAGCAGGAACAGAACCGCGGCGCCACGCGCTTCGGGGATGCCAGCAAGCGCCAGGCCCACGGCCAAGGCGCTGCGGGTTTCCGCCGGCATGGCATGACCGCTTTCGATCAGCGAGCCCACGGCCAGGAACGGATCGCCATCGCAGGCGCTGAGGATGCCGGCGAGAGCGGCGTGGACGTCGGTCGGAAGCGGTCCATCCTCGTCCGGGTCGACGGGCTGCCTTGCCGACGCCGCGGCAAGCTCAGGCGATGCCGGGATTTTCGACTGGTGCAGGGCTCCCCCCACAAAGGCAAGCATGCGGCCGTCGACGTTTCCGGCCTCGACCTGCGCGACGACATCGGCCTGAAAATCCGCAATCAGTTTGGCTGCGTCCGCGTAGCCGCGATCGGTGCGATAACGTAGATGCTCGAGCAGCCGCTGCAGCAGAAACAGATAACCGATCGCAAGCAGCTCATCTTGGCCAGCCGGAGGCATGTGGCGAGCCGCGCCCGTGAAGGCGGCAAAGATTTCGCGTGGCGAGCCTTCGCAGTACCGATCGAAGGCATCATTGAACGGGGGCGGTCGACCCTTGGCGATCGCCTGCGCGATCCGTCTCGCATGCTCATCCGTCGGCGAGGATTTTGGCTGGGTTCGGCTCATCGAGGCGCCTCCGCGAATCATTGCCAATGATAGCCGGGAGTTGGTCTCGTTCCTTTCGGAGCTCGCGATATCCACTCACAAAATCCGCGCCCTTGGCGTCGGACAGGCTGAAAAGGAATTATCCGGCTTGGCGGCCTCTTTGTAATTCCGTCCGCACGCTTCTAACGATTTGGTCGCTCGACTGTCGCGTAGCGAGTCGCTCGATCTGACCATCTGGCCGGAAAACAAATCGCGCGCACCCAATATCTCGTAACCAATTGACTGATAGCCAATGCGGCGTTTCGCAGCCATGCGGGCCAGAACCGGCACTCTCATGTCGACATAACCATATATATGATCACCTCGCGCTTGGCGTCGTTTCCATGCAATCGGCGTGGCAAGAAAAAGGGTATCGAGGCGGGAATCATCGAACCCTTCGCCGAGGTAGCGTCCGGTCGCGACTATGACACGTTCCTCGGCCTGGGGAATTGCTGCGAGCCGCGCGACGATGCTTCTCGCTTTGCCCACCGCGCAATACGATCACATGCCTCGCGAAACGCTCGAGACGCTTTGCAATGGTCTCCAAGTGGGCGGTACGTTCCGTTATAACGACAGATCAGCTTTACGCAATCTTGCTTCGCCCGATAGCTGTGCAAGAAAGGGGCCGATCACAATCGGCGGATCCAAGCCCCGAGTTCGCCGTTTTTTTCTGAATGGCGCCAATTTGGCGCCCCGCCTTTCCCCCGAATGCCCGCCGCGGTCGCTTCCGCGCCGGCAGCGTCGCGATCGGCGCAGAGCACGCCGGCGCCAAGCGAAGCAAGCGCTTCGGCAGAAGATTTTCCGATGCCGGAGGCCGCACCCAGCACAACGGCGGTCTTCCCGGAGAGATCGAACAGTTGCGATAATCCGTCACGTCAAAGCCTCCCTATACAACCCAGAATAAGCGTGCTTGCGTCATTCGGCCGGTTCATATACTAATATATTAGTTTAGGGAGCAAGGATGCGCGAACGCGCCACCAGAAAAGCCGAGGCGCCGACGGCCTCGACCGGCCTTCGCCGCAATGGCCGGCCGCGCACGGCTACAGCCGCATCGCGCATCTATGCCGATTTGCGCGCCGAGCTGGTGTCGCTGGAGCGCCGCCCAGGCGAAGCCATCTCGGAAGGCGAGATCGCGGTCACCTATGGCGTGAGCCGTACGCCCGTTCGCGAAGCCATCCTGAAGCTGTCGGACGAGGGCCTGGTCGATATCTTTCCGCAATCCGGCATCAACGTCTCGCGCATACCGATCGCGGCGCTGCCGGAAGCGATCGTCATCCGCCGCGCGCTGGAGGAAACCACGACGCGGATCACCGCGGAGCACGCCAGCTCCAGCCAGATTCTCGCCCTGCATTCGGTAGTGGAGCGGCAGCGCGAGGCCGACGCCGCGCAGGATCGCGAAGCCTTCCACCAGGCCGACGAGTTGTTTCACGCCACCATCGCCGAGATCGCAGGCTACCCCGGCATCTGGAAGCTGATCTTGCAGGTGAAAGTCAATGTCGACCGCTTTCGCCTGTTGACGCTGCCGCAGGCGGGTCGGATGGGAACCGTCATCGCCGAGCATGAGCGCATCCTATCCGCAATCGAGGCGCATGATGCGGACGCCGCAGTGGTGGCGATGGCGAAGCATATCGAGCGTCTGCTCGGCGATATCGCTGCGATCAAGCACATCAATCCGGAGTTCTTTGACGACCAACGCTAGCAAAACAACAATCAGGCTACGGACAGAACGACAAAACACAAGGGAGGGATAAGATGAAGCGACGCGATTTTCTCAAACTGAGAGCCGGACTTGGTGCAGCCGCAACGCTGCCTCCGCTATCGAGCGCGCGAGCGCAGGCAAAGTCCGTGTTCAAGGCCGCCGACGTGCAACCGGCCGGCTATCCGACCGTGGCCGCAACCGAAAGCCTCGGCAAGAAGCTCGAGGCAGCGACCTCTGGCCGGCTCTCGGTCCAGATGTATCCGTCCGCCCAGCTCGGCGCCGAGAAGGAAACCATCGAGCAGACCCAGATCGGCGCGATCCAGATGCTGCGCGTCTCGGCCGGTGCACTGGGACCGATCGTCGACGACATCAACGTCGTCAACATGCCGTTCGTGTTCAAGAACACGGCGCATGCGCGAAAGATGATGGACGGACAGGTCGGACAGGATCTGCTCGACAAGATATCGGCGAATGCCAATGCCGGACTGGTCGCGCTGTGCTGGATGGATTCGGGCGCCCGCAGCATCTACAACACCAAGCACCCGGTGAAAACCGTCGACGACCTCAAGGGACTGAAGGTCCGCGTGATCGGCAACCCGATCTTCATCGACATGATGAACGCGCTCGGCGGCAACGGGATTGCGATGGGCTACGACCAGGTGTTCGGCGCGCTGCAGACCGGCGTGATCGACGGCGCCGAGAACAACCCGCCGAGCTATGTCTTCAGCAACCACTATACCGCGGCGAAATATTACTCGCTCACCGAGCACCTCATCATCCCCGAGGTGCTGGCCTTCTCCAAGCGGGCCTGGACCGCGCTCCCGGCCGACGACCAGGCCCTGATCAAGAAGCATGCGCGCGAGGCGCAAATGGAGGAGCGGGAACTCTGGATCAAGTATGAGCAGACGGCGATGGAGAAGGCCAAGGCCGCCGGCTGCGAGATCATCGAGATCGCAGACAAGGCGCCGTTCCAGAACGCGGTGAAGCCGGTCTGGGACAAATACGGTCCGAAGTATCAGGACATGATCAAGCGCATCCAGGAGATCGCTTAAAGAGCGATCTCCAAGGAGGAGAGTTCTGACATGGCCGGACTGTATCGCCGCGCGATGGACTATCTTTACCTGCTGTGCGTTCTGGTCGGCGGCATCGCCCTGGTGATGATCTCCGCGATCATCCCCTGGGCGGTGTTCACCCGCTACGTGCTCAACAGCGCGGCGTCGTGGCCGGAGCCGCTCGCGATCCTGCTCACCATCGTGCTGACCTTCATTGGCGCGGCGGCGGGATACCGGCTCAACCTGCACATGAACATCTCCTATTTCGCCGACAAGCTGCCGCAGCCGTGGCGGGGACTGCTCGATCTCGTCGTGCAGCTGTTGATGGCGCTGATCGCGATCTTCATGATCGTGTGGGGCGAGAAGCTGGTCGAAGTGACCTGGCACAACACCATCGCCGATTTCCCCTTCCTCTCCGTCGGCGTCACCTATCTGCCGATCCCGGTCGGCGGTGTGTGCCTCCTGCTCTTCATCATCGAGCGCATCTTCCTCGGCGCCCCGCCGGATCCGATCGGCCACCACTCCGAAGCCGTATCATTCGACTGAACAGGTAACCCCTCATGGAAATCTTCATCCTGCTCGGGACGATGATCGTGTGCTTCCTGATCGGCATGCCGATCGCCTATTCGCTGGCGATGGCCGCGATTGCGGGCGCGTTTGCGATCGGGATTCCGCTGGAAGCGTTGATGCTGAAGATTTCCGACGGCGTCAGCAAGGTCGCGATGCTGACGATTCCCTTCTTCGTGCTCGCCGGCGCGATCATGGCCGAAGGCGGCATGGCGCGGCGGCTCGTCGCCTTTGCCGACGTGCTGGTCGGCTTTACCCGCGTGCGCGGCGGCCTCTCCGTCGTCAACGTGCTGGCCACGACGTTTCTCAGCGGCATCTCCGGCTCGGCGGTGGCCGACACCTCGGCGATCGGCTCGGTGATGATCCCGCAGATGGAGAAGACCGGTTATCCCCGCGTGTTCGCGACCAACCTCACCATCACATCCTCGGTGCAGGCGCTGCTGGTGCCGCCGAGCCATAACGCCGTGCTGTATTCGCTTGCGACCGGCGGCACGATTTCGATCTCGGCGCTGTTCATGGCCGGCGTGTTTCCCGGGCTGCTGCTCGGTTTCGCCCTGATCGTTCTGTGCCTCGTCATCGCCTATCGCGAAGGCCATCCGCGTGGCCAGAGCGTGGCGGCCAAGGATGCCGTCAAGATCACCATCGACGCAGCCTGGGGATTGATCACGCTCGTGATCATCCTTGGCGGCATCTTGGGCGGCATCTTTACGGCGATCGAAGCAGGTGCCGTGGCCTGCCTCTGGGCGTTCTTTGTCACCATGTTCATCTACCGCGACTATCGCTGGAGCGACCTGCCGGTGCTGCTGCACCGGACCTTGCGCACGGTCGCGATGGTGATGACGCTGATCGCCTGCGCCTCCGCGGTCGGCTACATCATGGCACTGACGCAGATGCCGGCCAAGATGACGGCGTTCTTCCTGTCGATCTCGTCAAACAAATACGTCATCCTGTTTCTGATCAATATCCTGCTGCTCGTGCTCGGCACGCTGGTCGACATGGCGCCGTCGATCCTGATCGCGACTCCCATCCTGCTGCCGGTGATGGCGAATTTCGGCGTCAATCCTGTTCATTTCGGCATGATCATGCTGCTTAATCTCGGCATCGGACTGTGCCATCCGCCGGTCGGCGCGATCCTGTTCGTCGGCTGCGCGGTCGGCAAAGTCTCAATCGAACAGGTGATGCGAAAAATCTGGCCGTTCTATGCGGTAATGTTCATTGTCCTGATGTTCGTGACGTATGTCCCTGAAATATCGCTGTGGCTGCCGAGGCACGTGCTGCGCTAAAGTCGGCGCACACTTCCACACGACAAGGCCCCTTCATGAAAATCGTCGACCTCAGCCGCGAGCTCTATCACCGCACGCCCAGCTATCCCGGACATCCTCCCATCATGCACGGCGTCTGGAAGAACCACGCCGACGCGCTCGCCGACTCCGGCAATGTCTGGGGACTGGCATCGATGTTCATCTCGATGGCCGATCATGGCGGCACCCATATCGATGCGCCCCGGCATTTCGGCCCAAAGGGGATTTCCATCGATCAATACCCGCTCGAAAAATGCATCGTGCCGGGCATCTGCCTCGATCTGCGGCACATTGCGCCGAAGACTGAAATTACGCCGGCTGATCTGGAAGCGGCCGTCGAGAAAGCAGGCGTCGGCGTGCCGAAGGGCGGTACCGTGCTGCTCTGCACCGGCCATCACGAGCGCACTTTCCCGCGGAAGGAATATTCGACCGACAATTCCGGCGTGAATGTCGCGGCCACCGAATGGCTGGCCAAACAGGGCATCGTGCATTTCGGCATCGATTCGATGCGGCCGGGCCCGATGAGCGACGTCAACCTGCTGGTACACAAGGCCTGCCTCGATCTCGACATCACCCATATCGAGAGCCTGTGCAACCTGGAGAGCCTGCTCGGCCAGGGCCAGTTCACCTTCATCGGCTTGCCGATGAAGTGGCGAGAAGGTACGGCTTCTCCCATCCGCGCGGTGGCCGTGTTCGGCCTTTAGGACGCGGGCACGGGAGAAAACGTCATGCGTGAGAAAACACCGCTCTGGTCGCGCCGCGAGTTGCTGCGGGCGACTGGCGCCGCCATCGCCACGGCAAGCCTCAGCCCAAGCCTTGGCTCGAGCATCGCAAGAGCCGCCGGCTATCCCGACCGCCCGATCAAGATCATCGTCCCCTTCGCGCCAGGTGGCCCGACCGACATCATGGCACGTATCGTCGCCGCCCGTCTGGGCGAAGCCATCAATGGCACGCTGGTCGTCGAAAACCGGCCTGGTGCCGGCGGCAATATCGGCATCGGCATCACCGCTCACGCGGAGCCGGACGGCTATACGCTCTTGATCACGTCCAGCGCCTATGTCGTCAATCCCGGCCTCTACGCGAAAATACCCTACGACCCCTACACTGATTTTGCACCGATCGCGGAACTCGGCACGTCGCCCAATGTGATCCTGGTCGATCCCAAGCTCGGCGTGAATTCCATCGCCGATCTGGTCGGGCGCGCCAAGGCAAACCCGAACGAATTGAACTACGCGAGCCCCGGCATCGGCACCACGCCGCATTTGTCCGGTGAACTCTTCAAGCTCGACGCCGGCGTCAACCTCACCCACGTTCCGTTCTCCGGCGCCGGCCCGGCGATCCAGGCGGTCCTCTCGGGCACGACGCAAGTCACCTTTGCCGCGCTGCCGCCGGCGCATCCGCATATCGAATCCGGTGCGCTGAAGGCGCTCGCGGTCACCGGCGAGCATCGCTGGTTCGACCTGCCCGATGTACCCACCATGGTCGAGCTCGGCTACAAGGATTTCATCTCCGACACGTTCCAGGGTTTTCTCGCGCCCGCAAAGACGCCTCCCGAAATCGTCCAGATGCTTTCGGCCAGGTCGATCGAGGTGCTGAAAGTGGCGAAGACGTCGGATCAACTGCGCAATGACGGTTTCGAGGTCATCGCCAACGGCCCCGACGGCATGAAGAAGCGCATCGACGACGAAGTGCCGAAATGGCGTGACATCATCACCAAGGCCGGCATCAAGCCGGTCTGATCGGATTTTTTCCGCTGCGCGCAAGGCGTGTGCCTTGCTGCCGCCCCGTTGCTTGTTCTACCCTCAGACCCAACGAAAACAAAAGCCAGGGAGGACCTCGTCATGACGACACGCCGCGATTTCCTGAAAACAGGCGTCGGCGCCGCCGCCGGTATTGTCTTTTGCGGTTGCGGCATGCCGCATCGCGCCGGCGCCCAACAACCGACACGCCAGACCATCCCAGTGAGCGTTGCCGGCAAGCGGGTCAAGACCATCGACGTACACTCCCACTGTCATTTCCACGAAGCCGGCGCTTTGCTCGGCGCCGATGCGCCAAAGGTTCAGATTCCGCCCGTCAACGGCGCGGAAGATGCGTTCATCGCCGTCGAGAAGCGGCTTGCCACGATGGATTCGCAGGCCATCGACGTCGAGGTGCTGTCGATCAACCCGTTCTGGTATGGCAAGGACCGCGATCTTGCCGCGAAAATCGTGGGGATCCAGAACGAGAAGCTCGCCGAACTCTGCGCCTCGAAGCCCGACCGCTTCGCGGCCTTCGCCTCGCTGACCTTGCAGGCGCCTGACCTCGCCGTTCAGGAACTGGAGACCGCGGTCAAGAAACAAGGCCTCAAGGGTGCCGCGATCGGCGACCGCGTGGAGGATCGGGAGTTCTCCGATCCGAAATTCCATCCGGTGTGGGCCAAGGCGGAAGAGCTCGGTGTACCGCTCTTCATTCACCCGCAGGCCCAGCCCGAGCTCAACAAGCGGCTTGCGGGCAACGGATGGCTCCCTAACGCCATCGGCAATCCCCTGGGCACGACGATCGCCCTGTCGCACCTGATCTTCGAAGCAACGTTCGATCGCTTCCCCGGACTAAAGGTGATCGCCGCGCACGGCGGCGGCTATCTCGGCTCCTATGCCGACCGTTCGGATCATGCATGTCTGGTTGGACCGAAGGGCTGCAACCCCGACATCAAGCTGAAGAAGAAGCCGACGGAATATCTGAAGCAGATCTATTTCGACTCACTGGTCTTCGAACCCGAAGCGATCCGCCATCTGGTGGCGCAGGTCGGTGCCAGCCAGGTCGTGCTCGGCAGCGACTATCCCTACGCCTGGGAAATGCATCCGGTCAATCCGATCTTTGCGACGGCATCTCTCAGCGACGACGAGAAGGCCGACATCCTCGGCCGGACGGCCGCAAAGCTGCTAAACGTTCAGGACTAGGGCCACAACAAGAGGCGGAGTGAGCGCAATGGCGCGAAAGCTGATCGATATTTCCGTGCCGTTGCAAAATGACGTCCCGGCCGATCCGCCGGGCAATAATCCGACCATCACCTACATCGATCACCAGCAAGGCCTGCCGCGCATGCTGCAGTTCTTCGATGGTTTGAAGAAGGAGGATTTGCCTGACGGCCAGGGTTGGGCGGTCGAGCAAGTCTCGCTCTCCACCCACAACGGCACCCATCTCGATGCGCCCTGGCACTTCCACCCGACCATGAACCGCGGCGAGCGCTCATGGACCATCGATGAAGTGCCGCTGGAATGGTGCTTCCAGCCGGGCGTGAAACTCGACTTCCGGCATTTGCCGGACGGTTATGTCGCAACTGCCAAGGATGTCGAGAACGAGTTGAAGCGCATCGGGCATACGCTCGCGCCGCTGGAGATCGTCGTGGTGAACACCTCGGCAGGCGCCAAATATGGCAGGCCAGATTACGTCAATTCCGGCTGTGGCATGGGCTATGAAGCAACCATGTATCTGCTCGAGCGCGGCGTGCGGCTCACCGGCATCGACGGCTGGAGCTGGGACGCGCCCTTTGTCTTCACGGCGAAGAAGTATGCCGAGACCAGGGATGCGAGCCTGATCTGGGAAGGCCACAAGGCCGGCCGCCACATCGGCTATTGCCACATCGAGAAGCTGCACAATCTGGAGCAGCTTCCGTCGGCTGGCTTCATGGTATCGTGCTTTCCCGTGAAGATCGAACGCGCCTCCGCCGGCTGGACGCGAGCGGTTGCGATCATCGACGCATGAAGCCTGCCGCTCGGCGCGCCTGCCCAACTCGTAATCATCGACTTTAGTTGCGACCCGCGGAGGCGGCTGGCAGCGCCGTTCCTCTTGCCGAGGTCGCCTGCGCCGTTACAATGGTTGGAAGGCAGCGAAATACTTAACAAGTGGAGAGAAACAATATGAAAAAAACATCCCGATCGCCTGTTCTCCGGTCACTGAACGGGCTCCTCGGAGCCACCGCCCTCGCCCTCATCGCCGCTTCCAGCCCCGCCTATGCCGCCGACCCGATCAAGATCGGCGTGATCGCCGAAGCCCAGGCAATCGCCGGCGCCTCGATCCCGCAAGCTGCGCAGATGGCTGCCGACGAGATCAACGCCAAGGGCGGCGTCGACGGCCGCAAGATCGAAATCGTCACCTACGACAACCACTCTTCGTCAGCCGATTCCGTTCGCGCCTTCCAGCGCGCGGTCAACGAGGACAAGGTCAATATCGTCATCGCAAGCTATATCAGCGAAGTCGTGCTGGCGCTCGAGCCCTGGGCCTCGCGCCTGAAGACACCTTTCATCACGCCGGGCGCTGCCTCCAACGAGATCAGCAAGAGCGTGCATGCCGACTATGAGAAGAATAAATATACCTTCCATGGCTACCTGACCTCGGCCGCGCTCGCGCTGTCGGTCTGCGACGCCGCCAAGGAATTGCTGGTCGAGCAGAAGCACATGCAGACGGCGGTCATCATGAGCGAGGACGCGGCCTGGACCAAGCCGCTCGATGTCGGCTACGAGGAATGCCTGCCGAAGATCGGGTTGAAGGTGCTCGACCACATCCGCTTCTCGCCCGACACCACCGACTTCACGCCGATCTTCAACAAGATCGAGGCCGCAAAGCCCGACGTGATGATCACGGGCATTTCGCATGTCGGCGTGCAGCCGACGGTGCAGTGGAAGAACCAGCAGGTGCCGATCGCGATGTTCGGTATCTCGTCGCAGGCGACCAACTCGACCTTCGGCAAGGACACCAACGATGCCTCGAACGGCGTGCTTTATCAGGGCGTGTCCGGACCGGGCGTCGCGGTGACGCCGAAGTCGATCCCGTTCGCCGATGGCTTCAAGGCCAAGTTCGGCAACTACCCGTCCTATGCCGGCTACACCGCCTATGACGAGGTCTACTACATCGCCGACGCCGTGAAGCGCGCCGGCTCGACCGACGCCGACAAGCTGGTCGATGCGCTGGAAAAGACCGACTGGGAAGGCACCATCGGCCGCGTCCAGTTCTACGGCAAGGATGATGCCTTCACTCACTCGATCAAATACGGCAAGGGCCTGATCACCGGCCTCATGCTGCAATGGCAGGACGGCCAGCAGATCGCGGTCTGGCCGAAGGAAGTGGCCAAGACCTCAATCAAGTTCCCGGCCTTCATCAAGGTCACCGCGAACTGATAAGCATCAGGCAGGCTCCCGGCATGTCCGGGAGCCTGATGGTATGGGCGATTCGTTGAGTGAAGGCAGCGGTGCTGCCGCGGCCGAGATAAATGCTTACCTTACAAATCCTGATCGACGGCTTTGCCGTCAGTGCCCTTTACGCGTTGGGCGCCACCGGTTTCACCCTGATCTTCGGCGTTTCCGGCGTGCTCAATCTCTCGCACGGCGCCATCATGGTGGCCGCCGCGGTGGCGGCATGGGCCGCCGCGAGCGTGCTGCACACTGATACCTATACCGGCGCGCTGATCGGCGTCGCCGTGGCGCTCGCCATGTCGTTCGCAACCTATTTCGCGGTCGTGCAGCCGATCCAGAAGTCACGGCGGATCCCGGGCGAGGAGAAGGAAATCTTCGTCCTCACCGGCACGCTGTTGTGGGGGATCATGATCCAGGAGCTGATCGCCTACTTCTTCACCAACAACGCCAAGACGGTGCTGCCGATCGTCGAAGGCGTGGTCGATGTCCTGGGCGTGCGGACGCCGAAGAACGAGATCTTCACCGCGGTGGTTTGCTGTCTTGTGATCGCGCTGCTCTGGCTTCTGGTGAACCGCACCCGCACCGGCAAGGCGGTGCTGGCGGCCTCGATGAACCCGCGCGGCGTCACGCTGTTGGGACTCGAGCTGACCAACATCTATATCGTGGTCTGGGCCATCTATGGCGTGCTTGCCGGCATCGCCGGCGTGCTGCTCGGCATGTTCCTGGGCGTAAGCTCCTACAGCGTCGGACCGCTGACCGCGAGCGCGTTCTCGATCGTGGTGCTCGGCGGTCTCGGCAGCGTGTCGGGTTCGCTGATCGCAGCCTTTGTCGTCGGCTATCTCGAGACCATCACTGCCTATCTGATCTCGCCCGCTTATCGCACCATCCCGGCGCTGCTGCTGCTCGTCGTCGTCATGTACATCCGGCCGCAGGGC
>Ga0210399_10003886_pt1 | contig 11629 bp, 10 predicted proteins | sample IncBWC14MmetaG_FD_150865 | JGI IMG/M metagenome (GOLD analysis project Ga0210399, IMG submission 150865) | Forest soil microbial communities from Barre Woods Harvard Forest LTER site, Petersham, Massachusetts, United States - Inc-BW-C-14-M | ecosystem: Environmental > Terrestrial > Soil >...
TAGGAGTGGCGCTGGTTGCCACCGAGGCCGTGCTCCGGTCGATCGAGGACTTAGCAGTTTCCCAACCCGGGCTCGGGTCGCTGACACCGCAGCGCTATGTCGAGTTCCGGGAATGGCAGCCGGGCATGAAATTCCGCGCGGCACCACCCCAGATCCGGCGAGACAACCCCGGCGGTCCCGTCCTCGACGTCTATCCCATGGACATCGATGGCGATGGCTTCATCATGCCATCGCGCGTGTACACCAAACCCGACCTCACCATCGTATTCCTGGGTGGATCCACGACCGAGACGATGTACGTCGCGCCTGAGACTCGCTTCCCATATCTGGTCGGGCGGCTCCTGGAGCAGCGCACCGGGCTCAAGATCAACAGCTTCAACGCAGGCAGATCCGGCAACAACGCGATGCTCTCGAGCGCGGTCATGCTGGGCAAGCTGCTGCCATTGCATCCCGACTATATCGTGATCATGAGCAATGGGACCGACCTCGGCGTGCTGTCTCGGTTCGGCACTTACTGGAACGACAGCAGCGACTTCGCGGTCGTCCGTCCGGAGCGGCGCGGCGTCGAGAGAGGGGGCTCCCTCGTGCGTGACGCCTTGATACCGGGGATCTACCGGGCTTACCGGCAGGCGGCGTTGCGCGTGAGGACGTGGCGCAAGCCCACGCCGCCCTCGCCGCTGCCCGCCGTCCCACCGGCATCCCTCGAGACGCAGCGCGAAGAGTGGCCGGAATGGGGCCGGGACTATGGCAGCGCGCTGCAGCAGCTGATCGAGACCGCCCGCGCTTGGCGCGTGCGCTCGGTCATCATGACCGAGCCGGTCGAAGTATCCGATCCGACTGCCGGACAGGGGGAGTATCGTGCGGCATCTCGGCTGGATGGCGGGGAGTTCTCCGCAGCCGGTTTCGCGGACGCCCACGAGTACTTCAATGGGATTGCGCGCGAGGTGGCGGCAGAATCGAAAGCCGGTCTGGTCGACCTGATGGCGCTTGGCGGTTGGAGCCGGAGGGAGCTCTATGACGGCATGCATTTCAACGATGCGGGCTCGCAGCGCGCCGCCGCTGCCATCGCGGAGGCCCTGGAGGCCATGATCAAGGCTGACCGGCTGGCGCAACGCGCCGCGACGAATTAGCCGGCGCCGATCTTTCAATCCGGCTCGAAGCGATCCTTGTAATCCTTGCGAAGCGCCGCCGGCTGGTCTTCCTTGCGCAGGTAGCAGTTGCCGGCGGCGAGAGCCTCAATATCCGTGCCCATGAAACAATGGAAGGCGTCCTCGGGGGTACACACGATCGGCTCTCCCCGCACGTTGAAGCTGGTATTCACGATCACCGGACAACTCGTACGCTGTTTGAACGCAGAGATCAGCGCGTGATAGCGCGGATTGGTATCTTTATGGACCGTCTGAATGCGCGCGGAGTAATCGACGTGGGTTACCGCGGGGATCGTGGAGCGCGGCACGTTCAGCTTCTCGATTCCGAATAGCGCGTGCTCGGCCTCTGTCATGGCGCGGTGGTGCTGACGCAGCACGTCGGCAACCAGCAACATGTAGGGTGAGTCGTCCTGGAGTTCGAACCAGTCGGCGACATCCTCGCGCAGCACCGACGGCGCGAACGGGCGGAAGGACTCGCGAAATTTCACTCTGAGATTGAGCGTCTTTTGCATGGTCGGGGAGCGCGCGTCCCCTAGGATCGAACGAGATCCCAGTGCACGTGGACCAAACTCCATCCGGCCTTGGAACCAGCCGAGCGCCTTCTGCTCCGCGAGTGCCGTCGCCGAGCGAGCGACCAGGGCCTCATCGTCGAGCACCTCAAAAATCGCTCCCATCGCCGCGAGTCTGGTCTCGATCTCGGACTGTGGGAATTCGGGTCCAAGGTACGACCCCTGCATGGAATCGTGGCCGTTCGAGGCTAGCCGCGGGTTGTGGGCGTGGCCATGGTAAGCCGCCAGCGCGGCACCCAGCGCGCCTCCGGCATCGCCCGCTGCGGGCTGGACCCAGATGTGCCCGAATCGGCCGTCCCGAAGCACCTTGCCGTTCGCGACGCAATTGAGCGCGACGCCGCCGGCAAGGCACAGGCTCCGGTTTCCGGTTTCATCGGCGAGCGAGCGCGTGAGTCGCAGGACCACTTCCTCGGTTACCGCCTGGATCGAGGCGGCGAGATCCATGTCGCGCTGCGTGAGCAGGCTCGCGGGATCGCGCGGGGGGCCGCCGAACAGATCGGCGAAGCGATCGCTTATCATGGTGAGGCCGGTGCAATAATCGAAGTAGGACTGGTCCAAACGGAAACTTCCGTCGGGCTTCAGATCCATCAGCTTGTCCAGAATCAGAGGCGCGTATTTCGGCCGGCCATAAGGCGCGAGGCCCATCACCTTGTATTCGCCGGAATTGACCTTGAAGCCGATGTAGTGAGTGAACGCGGAATAGAGCAGCCCCAGAGAATGCGGAAAGTGCAACTCCTTCACGACCTCGAGCTGGTTGCCGCAGCCGAGTGCCGCCGACGTCGTCGCCCATTCGCCTACGCCGTCCATGGTCAACACGACAGCTTCGTCGAACGGCGAGGGGAAGAACGCGCTCGCCGCATGGCTCTGATGGTGCTCGGAGAACAGCAGCCGGCTCACCCAGTCGACGTCAGGGTCTAGAGCGCGGAGCTCCTTGGCCAGCAAACGCTTCTGGAACAGTTTTTCCTTGAGCCAAAGCGGCATCGCCATGCGGAACGAGGCGAGCCCCCTCGGTGCGAAGGCGAGGTATGTCTCGAGCAGGCGCTCGAATTTCAAAAAGGGCTTGTCGTAGAAAGCCACAGCGTCGAGCTCGGCGGCGGCGAGCCCGCCGGCCTCGAGGCAATACTTGGCCGCGGTAAGCGGAAAACGCGCGTCGTGCTTCTTCCGCGAGAACCGCTCCTCCTGCGCGGCGGCGACGATCCGGCCGTCGACCAGCAGGACTGCGGCGCTGTCGTGGTAGTAGGCGGAGATGCCTAGGATGCGCACGCGGTCGCTAGAACAGCGTGTAGATGAAGGGTGCGATCGCAGAGCCCTGGGCCAGCACCAAGAGGCCGCCGAACAGGAGCAAGACGATCAGAACGGGCGCCAGCCACAGCTTCTTTCGGACCCTCATGAAGGCCCACAGTTCCGCGAGAAATGCCATGGAATTCCGTGCCTAGAATTGATTGCGCATCGTGTCGGGTGCCGGCCCTGGCGGCTGCCGCTCGATCCAGTACGAGTCGGCTCCCGGTTCGAAGGTCAGGCGAAGCGGGTCGCGGCCGATCCATCGGATGATCAGAGCTGCCGGAGTCACCACGGCAAAAAACAGGAACGCCATGACGACAGGGCTTATGACCTTATGGAGCAGCAGGCCGAAGCGCAACCAAAGCCGATTCAGCGGCGACAGTGTCCGAGGCGCAATCAGCGCCAGGACTAGGAAAGCCGCCGCAATCGCGAGCACGCCGAGTCGCACGCTGCCGCCATGGCGCAACGGGGCCAAGGCGATCAGCCCGAAAACCGCGGCGAATACCAAGCCGAACCCGCGATCCGATGCTCCCCCGACTTCCCGTTGGGCGCTGAAGTTCTCGTGTGTAGCCGCGGTCCTGCCCATATGGTGACTTTTACCAGCGGCGGGTGTGGCCCACAACATCGCCTCCTGCGAGGCCGCTGCCTGCCTCTCCCACTAATCGCGCCGCCGCCGACGCTCACGCAAGGCGATGTAGAGACCCGACGCCACGATCAGGCCGGCGCCAACCCAAGTCCAGGAATCCGGAAAATTGGCGAAAACGAAATAGCCGAGCGTCGTGCTGCTCAGGAGCTCGAAATATCCCAACGGCGAAATGAGAGCGGCGGGACCGAGCCGGAAGGCTCGAATAACGAAGTAATGGCCGAAGCCCCCGAACACGCCTAGGCCCGCGAAGAGCGCGGCATCGGCGAGACTGTGTGGCCACTCGAAGCCGAACGGCAGGAGCAGGCTGGTGACGATCGTGCCCACCAGCGCGGCGTAGACGATCCCGGTCTCAGCACTATCGTGCGTGCCGCTGCGGCGGGTTGCGATCTGGTAGAGCGCGTAGCAAGCAGCGCCGCCGAGCAGGAACAAAGTCGCGGTCGTGAGCGGTCCGCTCCCCGGGCGGACCGCGATCAGCACGCCGATGAACCCCACGAGGACGGCGCTCCAGCGCCGCGGACCCACACTCTCGCCGAGCAGCGGCACCGACAACGCCGTCACGATGATCGGCGACGAGAATCCGATTGCAGACGCGGTGGCGAGCGGCACCAATCCGATCCCGCTCACGGACAACGCGGTCGAGGCCAGCAGCAAGAACGAGCGCGTAATCTGGATCGCGGGCCGGTGCGCCCGGAAGATCGGCCAGCCCCGGGTCGGCAGGAACACCGCCACCATAGTGAGGAAATGTCCCGCGAAGCGCGCCCACACGATCTCGATCAGGGAATAATGCGGCGTCAGCAGCTTCAGGCAGGTATTGAGGAACGGAAACATGCTGACGCCCAAACACATCAGCAGGATGGCTCTGAGCGCATCGTTCTGTCGCGGGCTCGCCGCGTCAGCGCCGCTGCTGCGGCGCGGCTGCGCGGACAAGAAGAAGCCGGGAACCCAGCGGCTCCCGGCAGTCGAACGGTCTCGGCTCATCGGCCTAGTTTGGCAGGCCCAGCCTCTCGGTTCCAGCGTAACGGCGGCTTATCGGGCTTGGCGGTCCGGCGCTTGCGGCCAGTCGTCGCGAGGCTCGGCCTGGGGTGACCGAGCCTCGCTGCGAATGCGTTGCGCGGCGCGTTGTTGAACTCGCCGGCCGTGCCGGGCGTCTGCGGCCGGGCCTGGCCGTTCAGCCGCTCCTGCGCCCTCGGCTGTGGCGGAGTCGGCGGCTCCTGCTGAGCCCGATTGGTCCGCTGGCCCTTGGGCGGTTGCGCATTGGGCTCGATCTGCTGAGCTTGACCGGTCGGGTGCTTCCCGTTCGGCGTGGCTTCGGGGGCCTGAGCGCTCGGACCCTCGGGCGATCCACTGTGCGTCCCATGACTGGGCATCGTCGGAGTCGCGGTCTTGCTGCTTTTGCCCGGCGGCTGTTTTTTGCTCCTCGAGCGCGCCGTTCGGTCCGCTGCTCGATTGCGCGAGCGCCATGGGCGTTGCGAGGGCGAGCGCGGTTATGGCGGTGGTGGCAAGCAATATGCGTCTCATTCAAAGACCTCCCTTGGGGGTATCTCGACTGAGCCAACGAGCGGCATCGGAGGGAGTTCCGGCGCAGGCCGGCGTCGCACGATATGATTCATGCTGGGCGCTCGGTCGCGGAACCATGCACGCACCGCCGCCCGGACGATCTGGATCGGCGCTATGCGAGGGAGACGGGGCGGTTTCATCCGCATGGGAAATCTCAAGCTCGCGCGCTCCACATGGCGCAAGCCGGACTCGCTTCTATCCGCCCAGGAAATGTCCGATGCTTGCCAAAGGCGCGATCCGGTCGCAGACCATCTTGAAGACGGCGAGCAGCGGAACCGCCAGCAGGGCTCCGGCGATACCCCACATCCAGAACCAGAAGATCAGCGACAGCACGATCAGGACCGGATTCAGCGTGAACCGGCGTGCCACGATCATGGGCGTCAAGCCCTCACCCTCGATGATGTGGATCGCCAGGTAGGCGAGCGCGGGGAGCAAGGCGCGCCATAGCGAATCGAAGCTCATGAGCCCCACCACGGCGAGAATGCAGAGATTGGTCAGCGGACCCAGGATGAGCACGTAGTTCAGCAGGAACGCGAGCGCGCCCCAGAGGAGTGGATCAGCGAGGCCGCAGAGGTAAGTCGCAATCCCCGTGGCCAAGCCGACGCCCGCGTTGATCAACGTGACCGTGACCAGATAGCTCGAGATGTTTCGCTCTATCTCGTGCGAGATCTCGACCAGCTGCTTCTTGTCGCTGAGTGTCGGCAAGACCTCGACCAAACGCCGCAGAAACAGATCGCCGGACACGAGCAGGAAATAGAGCACGACGATCATCGTCCCGAGCCCGGTCACGACCGCCCGCGTGCTGCTGAACAGGAAATCTCCGATGCCCGGCCCCGCGACCGCAATGCGCGTGGAGCTTCCGGTGAGGGTCTGGGCCAACCGCTCGAGCTCTTGGTTGGCGCTCCGAAGCTTGTCGAGCGGACCCCGCAGCGCCCAGAGGTCGCTCTCCAGCCGGGGCAGGCTCTCCGGCGCCTTTGCGACCCAGGCCGAGAGAGGTCCGGCCAGGCTCACGCCGAGCAAGAGAAGCAGGCCGAGGAATATGAAGAGCGTCAACAGCGCGGCAACCGGTTTCGGTATGCTGAGCCGATCGAGGGATCTCGCCGCGGGCTGGAGCAGCAGGTTGAGCACAAAGGCGAATGTGATGGGCACCAGGATGTCGCGCGCGAAATAGAGCACCCAAAAGAGCAGCAAGCTAAAGATGCCGATGAGCGCCGCGCTCTGGATGTCCCACGCAGAGACCTCAGGCTCCGCCGCCTCGGCTTCGCGCTGTCTGTGAGCTCGCCGCACCACGAATCCGCCCCCGCTTCACTTACGTATCACTAGAGGTAACGCGATCTGAATAGGGATGGTTGCGGGAGCGGGGGCTGCGGCCCGTCGTGACCTTATGCGAACACCCCATGTGCCATCTGTGGGACCTTGGCTTGGGCGCGCTTTCTGGAGTGCAGCCGGAGGCTTCAGCCGGGCAGCTGCCGCTGCCCTGCCCGACGCTAGAGCGCCGGCCGGCGTTCCGGGACCGATTGCCAGACCTTCTCGTCCCACAGGCGGATGCCTCCGGTGATGCCGGTATCGTTGGAGGCGATCCGCACCCTTTTCGGCAGAGGGAGGTCGATGTGCGCGGCGTTGCCGCCGCCGAGATAGAGCTGGTCGTAATTCAGCAAGGAATTGACCAAGGCAATCATCTTCCGAACCCGGCGGTTCCATTTCTTTCGGCCGTGCGCCCGGTGGGCCTCGTTGCCGAGGTAGTCGTTGTACGTCTTGTCCTTGTGAATGGGATGCTGAGCGAGCTCGAGGTGCGGCGTGGGCCGGCCATCGCTGAAGACGGCGCTTCCGACCCCTGTGCCCAAGGTCAGCACCACTTCGAGCCCCCGGCCTCGGATGATCCCGAGGCCCTGGACCTCCGCATCGTTCAGCAGGCGCGCCGGCTTCCCCAGCAGGAGCGAGATCGCCGTTTCCAGCGGAAAGTCGTGCCACAGCGGCGTCCCAAAATGCGGCGCCGTAATCACGCGTCCCGCCCGGATCACGCCGGGGAAGCCGACCGATATCCGCTGGAATGGCGGCAGCGGGGCGGTCAGCTCGGCGGAGCAGCTTCAGCAGGACGTCGGGCGGGCAGGGGTGCGGGGTCAGCGTGCGAACGCGCTTCGTCACCATGCGTCCCGCGCCATCGAGCACGGCGGCTTTGAGGCCGGTGCCGCCGACGTCGATCGCGAGGGTGTGAATGCCGTTCCGCCTAACCTCGCCAGACCTGCCCCGGCGGGTCGCCGTCATGCCTTGATCACCTCCACGACCACGGAAATTTCTCGTGCTGAGAAGCGCGGGCCAACCGCGATGCTCACCCGTCCGAGATCGGCCGCCAGCGGCGCCCATCGCGGGCCAACAGTTCGTCTGCTTCGGGCGGACCCTCGCTGCCGGCCTCGTAAAAGGCGAGATCGACGCCGGGTTGCTCGGACCACACATCCAGAACCGGCTGCACGATGCGCCAGCCCGCCTCGATCATATCCGCCCGCTGGAAGAGGGTGGCGTCGCCGGCCATGGCATCGTAAAGCAGAGTCTCGTATCCCGTGTTCGGCGATGCCTTGAAATAGTCGCCATAGTCGAAATTCATCTCGACCCCGCTGGCCATCAGGCTGGGCCCCGGCAGCTTGGCATTGAAGCGCAGCAGCGCGCCTTCCTCCGGCTGGATCTTGAGCACGAGATCGTTGGGCGTGAGCCTTTCCACCGGCGTCTCGCGAAAGAGAGCCAATGGCGCCTGCTTGAACTGAATGACCACCTCGGTTCGGCGTCGGGCCAGCGCCTTGCCGGTGCGCAAATAGAAGGGAACCCCGGCCCAGCGCCAGTTGTCGATCATCAGCTTGAGCGCGACGTAGGTCTCCGTGGTGGACTGCGGCGATACGTTCGGCGCTTCGCGATAGGCGTCGACGGGACGGCCCGCGATCGAGCCTGCGCGGTATTGGGCGCGCGCGAAGTATCGGTGCACGTCGGCGGGCGCGATCCGATGCACCGCCTGCAAGACCTTGAATGTCTCCGACCGCACCGCGTCGGCCTCGAAGCAGATCGGCGGCGCCATCGCGGTCAACGTCAAGAGTTGCAGCAGGTGATTGGGCACCATGTCGCGCAACGCGCCAGTCGCGTCATAGAACCTGCCGCGCCGCTCCACGCCCAGCGTCTCCGCGACGGTGATCTGCACGTGGTCGATGTGATCGCGGTTCCACAAGGGCTCGAACAGTCCGTTGGCGAAGCGCAGGACCATGATGTTCTGGACTGTCTCTTTTCCCAAGTAATGGTCGATCCGATAGACCTGCTGCTCCGCGAGGCGGCTGAGGATGTGTCGGTTGAGCGCCTGTGCGCTCGCGAGATCGGTCCCGAAGGGCTTCTCGATGATCAGCCGCCGCCAGCCGCGCCCGTCCTCTCGCGTGAGCCCGCTATCGCTCAAATGATCGATGGTGGTCTCGAAGCCGCCCGGCGGGATGGCCAGATAGAACAGGGCGTTGCCCTCGGTGTGCCGGCTTTTGGCGCAGTCCAAGAGCGAGCGGCGGATCGCGTCGTAGGTGCGGGGATCGTCGAGCGGCCCGGCGACGTAGCGTATCCGATCGGCGAGCCAACGCCACGCGTCCCGCAAGGGCTTGCCCTCGGCGGTCTCCGGCAGCTGGTCCTCGAGGCTTTTGCGAAAGCCGGCGTCGTCCATCGGAGCGCGGGCGACGCCGATCAGCGCGAAGCGGTCGGACAGCAGTCCACTCTGCCTCAAATGGCAGAGCGACGGTATGAGCAGGCGCTTCGTCAGATCGCCCGTGGCGCCGAAAATGACGAGCGCGCAAGGCGGTGCCGGTACGGCACGGCTCCGCGCCTCTTTGGCAGGTGAGCGATCCTCGGCCATGGGTTTTGCCGTCAATATGCCTCTCGATGGGGGCGCCGGACCCAGTGCCGTTGCGGCAGTTGAGCTCCTGGGCGCCCCACCCATCTTAATACTAGCGCCGCCGCTGCTCGTTTCGATCCCGCGGATTGTCTGGTTGAACGAGGCAATCCGAGCCGAGCCCTTGCAGCAGTTGTGTGCGGGTTCGAACGGAACTGCAAGCGCGTTCGCAGGTTTCGCACCGAGCGCCAGGCGCTCGGGCAGCCGGCGCCTATACGCTCGTCCTGCACGCCATTCGGGAGGCTTTTGAAATGAATACCAAGTCCGAGCCCCATTGGGGAGCCGATCGGATCGAGCCGCTGGACGAGAAGACACTGCAGAAGGCGGTGCAGGAAGCGCGCGGGCTGGTGGTGGTCGAGGACCATGCGATCAATGGCGGACTGGGCGACGCCGTCGCCGCGGCCGTCGGCGGAATGGCGCCGGTCCATCGCCTCGGCATCGCCGAGATGCCGCGTTCGGGCAAGAAAGACGAGCTGCTGGAGCATTACGGGATCTCGCGGCACGCGATCGAAGAAAGAGTCCTCTCGCTGGCGGCATGACCGCCGGCGATTCCAGATGCAGCGCATCGAGGACTACGCACTCATCGGGAACACCCGGACCGCGGCACTAGTCGGGCGGAACGGGTCGATCGATTGGCTGCCGCTGCCTCGCTTCGACTCAGGCGCATGCTTTGCCGCGCTGCTCGGAGACGATGAGAACGGGCGCTGGCTGATTGCGCCCGCGGCCGACGCGAGGACCGTCGAGCGCCGGTACCGCGGCGATACCCTCATCCTGGACACCCGGTTCGTGACCGCGACCGGCTCGGTCCTGGTGACGGATTTCATGCCGGTGCGCGAGGGGATGGATCCCGCGATCCGCGCGACCGAGTTGGTGCGACTCATACGCGGCGAGCGCGGCGTGGTGCCCATGCGCTTTGAGCTCGTGCTGCGCTTCGACTATGGCGCCATCGTGCCGTGGGTGCGGCGCCGGCCTGACGGGATCAGCGCGATCGCGGGTCCGGATGCGGTCCTGCTCCTGACGCCCCTGCCTCTCGTCGGCAAAGACAATCGCACCGTGGCGGAATTCGAGGTGCTCGAAGGCGACACGATCCCCTGCACGCTCGTGCATTATTTCTCGTTTCGCACGGAGCCCGACTGCGGCGATCCCGCCCGATCGCTCGCCGAGACGGAGCGCTACTGGCTGGGCTGGAGTGCGCAATACCGGGAGCAAGGCGAGTGGCGCGACGCGGTGGTGCGCTCGCTGATCACGCTGAAGGCGCTCACCTATAGTCCGACGGGCGGCATCGTCGCGGCGCCCACCACCTCGCTGCCGGAGCTCCTGGGCGGCTCGCGTAATTGGGATTACCGCTATTGCTGGCTGCGCGACGCGACCTTCACTCTCGATGCGCTGCTGATCTCGGGCTTCCTCGAGGAGGCGAGGGCTTGGCGCGAGTGGCTGCGGAAGGCGGCGGCGGGCGCCCCCGCGACGCTGCAGATCCTGTACGGTCTGGCCGGCGAGAGACGGATCCCGGAATACGAGATTCCCTGGCTCGCCGGTTACGCCGGGAGCCGGCCGGTGCGGGTCGGCAATTTGGCCTACACCCAGCATCAGTGGGACGTCTACGGCGAGGTCTTGGACGCCGCGTACTGCGCGATCGAGCACGGGCTTGAGTACGATGCGAAATTCCAGCCCGTTCTATGGGCTCTCATGGACTTCCTCGAAGGACACTGGCAGCTGCCGGACTCGGGCATTTGGGAGATGCGCGGTCCGCTGCGCCGGTTCACCCACTCCGCCGTCATGACGTGGGTCGCCGTCGACCGCGCGATCAAGCTGGCGGAAGGGGGCGGCATCGAGGCGCCGGTGGAAAGGTGGCGGCGGCTCGCCGCGCGCATCCACGAGGAGGTCTGCCGTTGCGGTTATGATGCGGAACGCGGCGCCTTTGTTCAGTACTATGGCTCGCAGGAGCTCGATGCCTCGCTGCTGTTGATTCCCTTGGTCGGCTTCTTGCCCTTCGACGATCCGCGCGTGGTCGGGACCGTGCGAGCGATCGAGCGCGAGCTCATGGTCGACGGGCTCGTGTTGCGCTACCGCACTCGCGAGCACGTCGAGGATTTGCCGCCGGGCGAGGGGGTGTTCCTCGCCTGCTCGTTCTGGATGGCGGACGTGCTGGCGCTGTCGGGTCGGGAGGATGAGGCGCGCAAGCTGTTCGACCGGTTGCTCTCGCTGCGCAACGACGTCGGCCTGCTCTCCGAGGAGTACGACACGAGAGCCGGCCGGGCGCTCGGCAATTTCCCGCAGGCCTACTCGCATGTCGGCGTGATCAACACCGCGCACAATCTCACTCTCGCCCGGGGTCCCGCCGAGCGCCGGGCCCTGCGCTAGCATTGTTCTACTGCGAGAGTCGCTATGCCCGAAACCGTGTGCCATCGGTGGGAACCACGGTGTGGGCTATCTGGGGGACTGACTGACGCGCTGGTTTCGTCGACGCGCGAAGGAGCGACGGGTCTGCGCGCGCGATTGGGGGAAATTGCCGCATAAGCAG
>Ga0210399_10003888_pt1 | contig 11627 bp, 10 predicted proteins | sample IncBWC14MmetaG_FD_150865 | JGI IMG/M metagenome (GOLD analysis project Ga0210399, IMG submission 150865) | Forest soil microbial communities from Barre Woods Harvard Forest LTER site, Petersham, Massachusetts, United States - Inc-BW-C-14-M | ecosystem: Environmental > Terrestrial > Soil >...
TCCGCCGCAGCGCGGAGGAAAGTTCGGAGACCGTGAATTCCGGTGCGTTGATAAGGGCTTCGCTTGCGGTCATCTCGGACAATCGATTCGGGCGTTTGGTGCCCGTGCACAAGGTAGGGGTTTTGGCTCCCCCCGCAAATTGGCGGGTTGCACGAGTATATACTCTATAGTACAGAGTTCTCTGTAATATCTAACTCTGAACAGGTATGTCATGTCAAAACGGCTTCTACGTGGGTCACTCCATGCGCTGGGATGGGTTCTCGGCAGCATCGGCGCTGTTGCCCTGTTGCTGACGGCTCTCGTCGCCACTCCCCTGAAAAGCCCTCCCGAGCTGCGTTCGATCTCGCAGTCCCGCAATACCCTCGACTTCCCGACCTTGCCCGCCATCGAGCGGTTTCAGGCCCGTGACGGCACGATGCTCGGCTTCCGCCATTATCCCGCAAGCGGCCCGGCCACCGAACGCGCGGCCATCGTAATCCATGGCTCGTCCGGCTCCGGCGGAACCGCAATTTATGCGCTGTCAGGCGCCTTGGCCGCGCGCGGAGTGGAAACCTGGGCTATCGACATTCGCGGCCACGGCACCTCGGGGACGCGCGGCGACATCGCCTATGTCGGCCAGCTCGAGGATGATCTCGCCGATTTCGTCGCGGTGGTTCGCAAGAGCGTGCCAACCGTGCCGCTGACCTTGATCGGCCACTCCGCGGGCGGCGGCTTCGCGCTAAGGGTCGCGGGCTCGCCGATCCAGGACCTGTTCGCGCGCACCGTGCTGCTTGCGCCCTATCTCGGCTATGACGCCCCGACCAACCGGCCGGATTCCGGCGGCTGGGCCAGCGCCGATACTCCGCGCGTTCTCGGATTGATTGCGCTGCGCAAGATCGGCATCGATTGCTGCGAGGCGCTGCCGACATTAGCCTTCGCGGTGCCGCCAAATTCCGAAAAGACGTTGGTGCCAGCCTACTCGTACCGGTTGATGCGCAATTTCGCGACCCGCGGCTATCGAACCGATCTTGCGGCTGCGACCAAACCGCTCACGATCTTCTCGGGCGCCGACGACGAATTGATGCTGGCGGACAAATATGTGGAAGCCGTGCGCGGCATCTCGCCGGCGGTCCATGTGAAGCTGATCGATGGGGTCAACCACATTGGCATCGTCAGCGCTCCCGCCGCTGTCTCGGCCATCGCCGATGATGTGGTGAATGGGGGAAGCGGATCATGACCAGCATCGACAGCAGACAGGCCTCCGAGGCGCTCAGCGAGATCAACGAGATGATCCGCCGCGTCCGCCAGTCGCGGATCTATGACCTTGCGAGCAAGATGCTGATCCTGTCGGGCATACTGGTCTTCGCGGGCAATCTCGCGACCTGGGCCTGGCCGCAGCATGGCGGCTACATCTGGATCTGTGTCAATGCGCTGAGCGTCGTGGGCTGCGCCGCGATCGGCACTTTCGGCTATCGGCGGAGCGGGGTGCGCGCCTTCGATCTGCGGACTCTCGTCGCCGTGTTTTTGTTCTTCGCATTTGGAACATTTTGCAGCGCCGTGCTCGGCCATTTTACACCGCGCCAGATGGGAACGTTCTGGCCGGTCTATTACATGCTGTTTTACACCCTCGCCGGGCTGTGGGTCGGCTACGCCTTTGTCGCGATCGGCCTTGGCATCACCGTGCTGACGCTGATCGGCTATTTCTTCGTCGGCGGTTTTGCGTTCCTGCTCTGGATGGCGGTCGTCAACGGCGGCGGGCTCCTTCTCGGCGGGCTGTGGATGCGCCGGAACTAGTTCCATGGCCGAGCTCGACGACATCATCCACCAGCCGCTGCGCTTGAGGATCATGGCCGCGCTGAATGCGCTACCGGCGACCGCGGGTCTCGAATTCGCCCGGCTGAAAAAGCTGACCGGCGCCACCGACGGCAATCTTGGCGCCCATATCGAAACCCTCTCGAAGGCCGGCTATGTCGCCGTCGACAAGGCTTTTGTCGGCAAAAAGCCACAAACCACGGTGACCGCCACGGCGGCCGGGCGCGGCGCGTTCGCCCGCCATGTCGCCACGTTGCAGGAAATCATCGCGGCCTCGGCGCGCGAATCTTAGTTCACTCGCCATTCCGGATCGGCGTGCCGGGGCGCGCCGTCCGGAATGACGGTAACCCCCTTGCAGGGGGAGTGGGACTCGTGCGACCGAACCGGTCTGACGCTCCCTCGCTCCGGCCGCATTCATGCACATCCTCCTGCTCGGTTCCGGCGGCCGCGAACATGCCCTGGCGTGGAAGATCGCGGCGTCTCCGTTGGTGACGAAACTCTGGTGCGCACCGGGCAATGCCGGGATCGCGCGGGAAGCCGAATGCGTGGCGCTCGATATCGCCGACCACGGCGCGGTAATCGATTTCTGCAGGTCCAACGCGGTGGACTTTGTCGTGGTCGGGCCGGATGCACCGATCGCGGCAGGTATCGTCGACGATCTTGACGCGGCCGGCTTTAAGGCGTTCGGACCGACAAAGGCCGCAGGAAGGCTGGAAAGCTCCAAGAGCTTCACCAAGGCGCTGTGCCACGCCAACGATATTCCGACCGCGACTTACGAACACTTTGCCGACGCCCAGCAAGCGAAAGCCTACATCCGCGCGCGGGGCATGCCGATCGTCGTCAAGGCCGACGGCCTGGCTGCCGGCAAGGGCGTCGTCGTAGCGATGACGAAGGAGGAAGCGCTCGCGGCCGTCGACATGATGTTTGGCGGCGCTCTCGGCGAAGCCGGCGCCGAGGTTGTCGTCGAGGAGTTCATGGAAGGCGAGGAAGCCTCATTCTTCGCCCTGTGCGACGGCGAACATGCGCTGGCGCTTCCGACCGCGCAGGATCACAAGCGCGCCTTCGATGGCGACAAGGGTCCGAATACCGGCGGCATGGGCGCCTACTCGCCCGCGCCGGTGATGACGGAGGCGATGTGCGCGCGGGTGATGCAGGAGATGATCGAGCCGACGCTGCGGGCGCTGGCGGCGATGGGATCGCCGTACAAAGGCGTGCTCTATGCCGGCATCATCGTTACCAGCGACGGGCCGAAGCTCGTCGAATACAACGCCCGCTTCGGCGATCCTGAATGTCAGGTGCTGATGCTGCGAATGATGTCGGATCTCGTGCCGGCGCTGATCGCTTGCGCCGACGGGCAGTTGAAGAATTTCAGCCTGCGCTGGTTCGACCAGGCCGCGCTTACCGTGATCATGGCGACCAGGGGCTATCCGGGCAGCTACAGCAGGGGCTCGGTGATCGAGGGTCTCGATGACGCCGCCAGAATCGAAGGCGTCGAGATCTTTCATGCCGGCACCATCGCGAAGGATGGCGCGATCCTCGCCAACGGCGGACGCGTGCTTAACGTCTGCGCGCTGGGCAAGACCGTCACCGAGGCGCAAGCGCGCGCCTATGCGGCAGTCGAGCGCATCAAATGGCCGGAAGGTTTTTACCGCCGCGATATCGGCTGGCAGGCGGTTGCAAGGGAGCGTGAATAGTGATCCAGTTAAGACGGTGCGGCGCTTTTACTCTTCAACCGGGTACGACGATGCGGCTGTGCGGCCAGATCCTCGCGGTTGCCATTGCTTGCTTTGCAACTTCCTCGGTTGCCGAGACGCTTGGTCCGCCGGTAATTCTCGTCTCCGACGCAATTGAACCGCACGACCCGGACATCGACATCTATGCCTTGATGTCGGGCAAGTGCACGACGCTCAAAGTCGCGGGACGCGATTTTGCATGCAAGGTCGTAGGCTTCTTCCATGGCGAACATGGCCGCGTGAACTTTGCGGTCGCGCTCGATGACCCGGCGGACGATAGCCACGTGATCTCGTTCTCGGGTGAAAATGGCCAGCGAACGCAGGATAATCTGTACGAGCTGCCCGTCGACCGGATGCTGCTGAGCTCCAAGGAGCGGCCGAAGGTCGATGGCCTTCCGGTGCCCTCCGTCGAATTATCGGCTGGATTCTGCAAGCAGCTTGGAAACTTCGCGGCGAGACAAGTCGCCAGCATCTCCTGTGCCGCGACGGATAAAAGCGGCAAGAAATATGAACTGCAGTTCCAGTCGGATGGCCTGCCGATCACGCTGCGCAGGGTCAGGCAAACCAAACCGTCGATCAAGGAGTACCCGTTTCAATGACGCCTCACGCGTCATCGATCGACCGATATGTCATCCTCGCCGCGCGCGGGAGGAATCAGGCCGCGTCGTCCGGGATCATGTTCCGACCAGATCGAATCGGATCATGATCCCGGATCATGCTTCAAAGCAAATCGCCGCCCGCGGCCAGCGCCGTGGTGCCGTGCTCGCGGAACGCCTTGATGACGTTGCGGCCGACCCGCCATTTGTGCACTTCGTCCGGTCCATCGACCAGCCGTTGCGCGCGGACCTGCGTGTACCATTTCGCCAGCGGCGTATCCTGGCTGAAGCCGAGCGCGCCGTGCAGCTGGATCGCGGTGTCGATCACCTTGTGCACCATATGGGCCAGGTACACTTTGGCGATCGAATTCTCCTGCCGCAGATCCATGCCCTTTTCCGCCTTGTAGGCGATATGCAGCAACATCAGCCGCCCGATATAGAGCTGGCTTGCGCACTCGGCGAGCATGAACTGCACGGCCTGGCGATCGGCCAGCAGCACGCCGAATGTTGAGCGCTTGGTGACATGGGCGACCGCCATGTCGAGTGCGCGCTGGGCTTTCGCGATGTTGTGCATGCCATGGCGCAACCGGCCGTAGGCGAGCCGGTGCTGGCCCATGTTGAAGCCGTTGCCCTCGCCGCCCAACAGATTGTCGGCCGGTACCTTGAGATCCCTGATCTCGATTTCGGAGTGACCGCCGTGGACCTCGTCGTAATACGCCCCCTCGATCGCCATGTTCTTGATGTTGCGCTTGATCTTGTAGCCGGGGTTCGGCAGTTCGACGATGAAGGTCGAATACTGCTTGTGGCGCGGCGCATTCGGATCGGTCTTCGCCATCACCAGCGCCATGTCGGCGACGCTGGCGGAGGAGGAGAACCACTTCTCGCCGTTCAAGATGTAATTCTCGTTGCCGTCCTTCACGGCTGATGTCTGCATCCCGGTAGCGTCGGCGCCGGCGGCCTTTTCCGTCATCGAGAAGCAGATGCGCTTGTCGCCATTGAGCAGCGGTTTTAGGAATTTTTCCTTCTGATAGTCGGTGCCGTGCGTCAGGATCGTCATCATCGAGGCGTCGTCCGGCCCCTGCGTGTTCATCGAGAGCGCCCCCAGCATGCTTTCGCCGAGTTCCATCTGCACCAGCGCGTTGGCAAGCGGGCCTAGGCCCATGCCGCCATATTCCTTCGGCACGAACGGGCACCACAATCCTTGCTTGCGTGCCTTGGCGCGCAGCCCGGCGAGCACGTCGTCGAACGGCTTGGTGTCCAGTTCCTTCTCGGCCGGGATACATTCCTCCTGCACCCATTGGCGCACCTTCTCGCGGATCGCCTTGGCCTCGGCCGGAATCTCGAAATCGATCGACATGGCATTTCCTCAGGTTACGGTTCTTGATGCTTGGACTTATGAAATGGAATATATCCGAGCCGCGCCGGCGGCAACGACAAACAAAGTTTGAAGCACAATGTCCGATCTCGCCGATCTGTTTCGAGGTTATCGCGCCGAATGGATCAACACCTCTTCGGGCCGCATCTTCGCCCGGGTCGGCGGCAAAGGTCCGCCGCTATTGCTGCTGCACGGATTTTCCTCGACCCATGTAATGTGGCACGCCGTGGCGCCGCAGCTTGCCGACAAATTCACGCTGATCATTGCCGACCTGCCGGGATATGGCTGGTCGGACATGTCGGAGAGCGACAAGGACCATACGCCCTACACCAAGCGCGCGATGGCCAAGACCATGGTGGAAGCGATGGAGCAACTCGGCCACGTGCATTTCGCGCTCGCCGGCCACGACCGCGGCGGCCGCGTATCGTACCGCCTCGCGCTCGATCATCCCGGCCGGCTGTCGCGATTGGCGGTGCTCGATATCTTGCCGACCTATGACTACTGGGAGCGCATGAACCGCCTCTCAGCGCTGAAAATCTATCATTGGACGTTCCTGGCGCAGCCTTTTCCGCTGCCGGAAACCCTGATCGGCGGCAATCCCGATTTCTTCCTCAAGCAGAAGATGGCAAGCCAGACCAAATCCAAAAACCTCGACGCCATCGATCCGCGCGCGCTGCAGCATTATCTCGCGCCGTTCCGCGATCCTTCGCGCGTGCATGCGATGTGCGAGGATTATCGCGCCGGCGCCTATGCCGATTATGAGATTGACAAGGCGGATTTCGAGGCTGCCAGGAAGATCACGATCCCGATGCTGGCGCTTTGGGGCGATGCCGGCATTGCCGGCGCCGCGGCGACGCCGATCGACACCTGGAAGCAATGGGCGACGAACGTATCGGGCGCGCCTGTCGATTCCGGTCATTTTTTGACGGAAGAGAATCCGGACGCGACGGCGCGGTTCCTGAGGGAATTCTTTCTGGCGGGGTGAGCGTCATTCCGGGGCGCATAGCGAACCCGGAATCTCGAGATTCCCCGATGTGCAATTGCACATCTGAGGTCTGGTCCTGAGCCTGTCATCGGGCGCGCATTCGCGCGACCCGTTGGGACCATCCCGGAATGACAACCCTGTTCACCGCCGCGCCTTGAAAAACTCCCGCAGCAGGCCTGCGGCTTCGCTTTCGCCGACCGCAGAATAGACCTCGGGGGTGTGATGACAGGTCGGCGAAGCAAAAAAGCGTACGCCGGAATCGACCGCGCCGCCCTTGGGGTCGGCCGCGCCGTAGTACAGCCGCCTTACCCTCGCAAACGAGATCGCGCCCGCACACATCGTGCAGGGCTCGAGCGTGACGTAGAGGTCGCAGTCGACCAGCCGCTCGGTGCCGATCCTCTCGGCGGCCTGCCGGATCGCCAATATTTCGGCATGGGCGGTCGGATCGCGGTCCGTCAGGGTTCGATTGCCGGCCGTAGCGATCACCTCGTAATCGCGCACAATTACGCATCCGATCGGAACTTCGCCGGATTTTCCGGCGTTTTCCGCCGTTTTCAGCGCCAAATCCATGAAGGAGGGTGCGGTCATGCCTCGTATCATCGGAAGAAACCTGCTACTAGATGCGCCTTCAGCAAAAGTGGATTCCGGCCTCGCGTGAGATAGCGCCGCTGACAGCGCGCGTATCGTCATTTGTCCTGCACCTTAAGTGAGACCCTTCATGCCCCGCGACAACGATAAAGACAACGATTCCCGCGGCCGGCGCGAGCGGCCGCCCGGTGGCAAGGGCCGCTCCGGCCGCGCCCGGGGCCCAGAGAAGAAATTCGCCAAGAAATTTGTCAAGGTCGGCCTTGGGGACAAGAATTTCGATCGCAAGAGCGAGGGCGACAGGCGTCCTTATCCCGGCAAGTCCGAGGGCGCGAGGTCGTTTGCCAAGAAGCCCTATTCGGGCTCCGGCAAACCTTACGTGGGCAAACGCGAGCGCGCTCCGCCGCGTCGAGATTACGACGACACTCCGCGCGCCCGCGACAATCGCCCAGGCTACAATCGCGAGGATCGCGCTCCGCGCTCCGATCGTGGCGAGGCCCGCTCGGCCTCGCGTTTCCAGGACAGGAAATTAGGCGACAGGAAATTCGGCGACAGGAAACCTCATACGCCGCGTGATGGTGACAAGCGACCCTACACCGCGCGCGGTGAAGGCTTCCGCAAGGACAGGGATCGGCCGCAGGGTGATCGGCCCCACGGCGGTCCTCGCGGCGATCGGCCCGAGCGAAAGTTTGGCGGCGACAAGAAGATCTCGCGCGCAGCGCCGGGGGATCGCAAGAGCGACCCGGGGGATCGCAAGAGCGACCCGGGGGATCGCAAGAGCGACCCGGGGGATCGCAAGAGCGGCCCGGGTGATCGCGGCTCCCGCAAGGATTTCGGTACCGACCGCGGCGATGCAAAGCCGTGGCAGAAGCGTGATGATCGCGGCGAGGGTCACTCCCGTCCCGCCCGCGACGGCGCGCGAAGTTTCGGCAAGCCGCGCTTCGACAGACCCCACGACCGGGATCGCACGAGCAACCCTGGAGGTCGCGGCGGCGATGAACGTCCGCGGTTCTCGCGTTCGCGCGAAGGTCGCGAAGGTCGCGAAGGTCGCGAAGATCGTCCGCGCCCCCGTCGGGATCGCAAGGGCGACCCGGGGTATCGCAACAGCGAGCCTGGGCGGCCCGAAGGCCGCAACGACTGGCAGGAACATCCGCGCAGCGAGGCACGGTCCCCGGAGCGGTATGCCGACCGGCCGCGCCGTGACAATGAAGACGACAGCAGGGTCTTCGCCAAACGTCCGGCCTTCGGTGGCCGCGCCGCCTATCGTGAACGTGCGCCGGACGAGCGCCGTCCCGCGCGGCCGCCACGCGAAAAGAAATCCGGCGAGCGCATCGCCAAGGTGGTGGCGCGCGCGGGGCTGGCCTCGCGCCGCGACGCCGAGGAATGGATTGTGCAGGGCCGCGTCAGCGTCAACGGCCGCGTGATCAACTCGCCGGCGCTCGACGTCACCGTCAACGATGTCGTCACCGTCGACGGCAAGCCGTTGCCGCCGCGCCAGCGCACGCGGCTGTTTCTCTATCACAAGCCGCGCGGCTTGATGACCACGCATGCCGACCCCGAGGGGCGGCCGACGGTGTTCGACAATTTGCCGGAAGCGCTGCCACGGCTGATCTCGATCGGCCGGCTTGACTTCAATACCGAAGGCCTCTTGCTCTTGACCAATGACGGCGGGTTGGCGCGCGCGCTCGAACTGCCGGAGACCGGCTGGCTGCGGCGCTATCGCGTCCGCGCTCACGGCGAAGTCACCCAGGCGCAGCTCGACGAATTGAAAACGGGCATCGAGGTCGATGGCGTCAAATACGGCCCGATCGATGCAACGCTGGAGCGCGACCAGGGCGCCAATGTCTGGCTGGTATTTGCGATCCGCGAAGGCAAGAACCGCGAAGTGCGCAACGTGATGGCGCATCTCGGCTTGGAGGTGAACCGGCTGATCCGCGTTTCGTACGGTCCGTTTCAGCTCGGCGAGCTCGCCGAAGGCGAGGTCGAGGAGGTCAAGACGCGGGTGCTGCGCGAGCAGCTCGGCGAAAAAATTGCCGCGCTCGCAGGTGCCGATTTCAACCGGCCGATGCCTGGCGAGCCTGAGGCAGGGGCCGAGAGTGAAGTCGCCGACGCCCCGCGCGGCAAAAAGCCGTTCAAGCCGGCCGGCAAGAGCGGCCTGATCGCCGACCGCAAGGGCCGCCGCGTGCTGGTGCAGCGCACCGGCAGCGAAGAGGCACGCGCGCGTAACGAGGCCGAGGCCAATGGCTATGGTCCGCCGCGTCGCCCGCAGCGCGGCTATCACGGCAAGCGCGACCTGACGCCGCGGGACGAGTAACGCGCGATGGTTGGAACGATATCGTTAACTCCTGAGAAGCCGTCATGGTCGGGCATAGCCGCCCGAAGGACGGCGTCGCTTCCGCTCGCCTATGCCCGGCCATCCACGTCCTTCCTGTGGCGACGGAGTGAGGACGTGGATGCCCGGGACAAGCCCGGGCATGACGAACACTTCTAATGCGCGTCGTCGGCGGGCGATTGAAGGGCCGCAATCTGGCCTCGCCGTCATCGCGCGACATCCGCCCGACCGCTGACCGGCTGCGCGAGTCGGCCTTCAACATCCTGATCCATGCCTATGACGATCCGATCGTAGGCGCGCGCGTGCTTGACCTGTTTGCCGGCACCGGCGCGCTCGGGATCGAAGCGATCTCGCGCGGTGCGGCATTCGCGTTGTTCGTCGACAACGGCACCGAGGCGCGCGCGCTGTTGCGCAACAATATCGAGGCGCTGGGCCTCGGCGGGGTCACAAAGGTGTTCCGCCGCGACGCCACCAATCTCGGCCCGGCGCATCCGGTCGAGCCGTTCTCGCTGGTGTTTCTCGATCCGCCCTATGCAAAAGGTCTTGCGGAAAAGGCGCTGGCCTCGCTGCGCGATGGCAGCTGGCTGATGCCGGGCGCGTTGCTGGTCGTCGAGGAGGCCAAGGCCGCGGCATTTGCGCCGCCGGGAGGTTTTGAGGAACTGGAGCGGCGGGCTTATGACGATACAGAGTTTGTGTTTCTCAAATATGCAGCGTTGTAGGGTGGGCAGAGCGAAGCGTGCCCACCGTCACCAGCAAACGAAGCCATTGGTGGGCACGGCGCAAGAGCGCCTTTGCCCACCCTACGAAGTCACCTTCGCCCGAACAGTCTCTCGATATCCGAAAGCTTCAATTCTACATAGGTCGGACGGCCGTGGTTGCACTGTCCGGAATTCGGCGTGTCTTCCATCTCGCGCAGAAGCGCGTTCATCTCTTCCGGCTTGAGCCTGCGGCCGGCGCGCACCGAGCCGTGGCAGGCCATGGTGGCGGCGACATGCAACAGCCGGCGCTCCAGCGGCAGCGCCTCATCCCATTCCGCCATGTGCTCGGCGAGATCGCGCAGCAGCGCTCCGGCATCGGTCTTGCCAAGCAGCGAGGGCGTCTCGCGCACCGCGACCGCACCGGGGCCGAAGGATTCGATCGCCAACCCGAACGACGAAAGCTCCTCGTTGCGCGCGAGCAGGCGTTCCACCGTCGCTTCATCGAGTTCGACGATCTCCGGGATCAGCAGGATCTGCCGCTGCACGCCGTTGTGCGCCAGCGACGCCTTCAGTTTCTCATAGACGATGCGCTCATGCGCGGCGTGCTGGTCGACCACGATCAATCCGTCTCGGGTCTGCGACACGATATAGGTTCCGTGGATCTGCGTCCGTGCCGCGCCCAAGGGACGATCGATCAGCTCGCTCGACGGTTGCGTCTCGAAGCGTATGTCGGCGGTGGGCGCGCCGACGTCGAAGGCCGCTTGCTCCTGTTCGGCAAAGGCCGGCGCTGCCGAGCCGTCGAATGCCGGCATCGGACCTACGGGGTAAGAAGGCGAGCGCCGCCAGTCCCAATTGCCGGGCCGCGGCGCGAACGAGGGGCGGAAGGATGAGATGGCGGCGGCGCCGCTATTGGCCGCGGTGCGCCTGCCTTCACGCGACAGGCCCTCCTTCAGCGCATGCACGATCAGTGCGCGAACCAGGCCTGCGTTGCGAAACCGCACCTCAGTCTTGGCCGGGTGCACATTGGCATCGACCTCGCGTGGATCAAGCCTGACGAACAGCGCGACCACCGGGTGGCGGTCGCGCGGCAGATAGTCGGCATAAGCGGCACGCACCGCGCCAAGAATGAGCTTGTCGCGCACCGGGCGGCCATTGACGAACAGATACTGCCCGAGCGCGTTGGCGCGGGTCAGCGAGGGCGCGGCGGCAAAGCCCTCGACCGCGACGCCGTCGCGCTCAGCGCGCACGTCGATGGCGCAGCCGCGAAAATCCGCGCCCAAAATATCGCCGAGCCGCGTCAGCCGGCCGGCCGCACCTGGAAGCGCCGCGGCCCAGGTGACGGGGCTGCGTTCCTCGCCGGCCAGCGTGAAAGCGATGTCGGGCCGCGCCATGGCGAGCCGCCGCACCACCTCGCGGATCGCCTCGGCCTCGGTGCGGTCGGTCTTGAGGAATTTCAGGCGCGCCGGCGTCGCATAAAAGAGATCAGAGACCTCGACGCGGGTGCCCTGCGAAAGCGCCGCCGGCATGATTTC
>Ga0210399_10003891_pt1 | contig 11626 bp, 10 predicted proteins | sample IncBWC14MmetaG_FD_150865 | JGI IMG/M metagenome (GOLD analysis project Ga0210399, IMG submission 150865) | Forest soil microbial communities from Barre Woods Harvard Forest LTER site, Petersham, Massachusetts, United States - Inc-BW-C-14-M | ecosystem: Environmental > Terrestrial > Soil >...
AATGAGCGGCGTGTGATGATTGGTCAGCATCGTGCCGTGGTCTTCAATGAAGTTGAGCAAATTGGGAATCTGTTCAAGGTCTGACGGGACGTTCGGGTTGTCGCGGCGCAGATGCACGTTGTCGAACTGAATGTGAACGATGTGCTTGATGCCGTTATCGAGCCGACAGCTTGCCGCACTTGAGGCCTTGGCCGCGTTGGCGTGCACCGTCGCACTCATGAAAGTCGAAGCGAGAAACACCAACGCTGTACTCGAGCACAGCAAATTTGCGAAATTCTTCATATCGCCCCCGCAGAGTTGTAGAGATTTTTCCTTGATGCGACCGGCGCCAGCGCCGGTAGCCAGAGAGTAGCGACGTCGCGCTACCCGCTGATGTCACTCAGATTGCAAAATCATGGCTTGCGCCGCGCCGGGAACGATCGATGCGCGTTTTGTAATTCTTACTCGCACATCGTCGACAGCCTTGCAAGGATCACTGGCGGGTTCGGGGGCACCCGACGGTGCAATTCAAATGGCTGCTAGCGGCGTGCCGTAATCGCGGGCAAAGTTATCGTCCATGTCTTCGGCGTAGCCGCGCCACGTCCGATCGTGCCGGCGATACTCGTCGCCCGAGAAGGGACGTTGATCAGGTCGTTTGTTTCGCTGCCGTCTCGCGAGAGTTCTTCAATGCTGTCCAGTTGGGGGCGTATTTAAGTGCCTCGTCGTATTTCTCGATCGCTTTTTTGCCTTGGCCTTGCTCCATAAGCACATCGCCCCACGCCTTGAGCGGGTCCGCCCAGTGCGGCCCCTTCTGATTGGCGTCCTTGAACTTCTCTGCCGCACCCTCGAGATTCCCGTGCTTGGCGAGTGCCACTCCCCACGAGTAGTAACCCGACGGGATACTAGGTGCAAGATTCACGGCCTTCGCATACCACGCCTGCGCGCTCGGCCAGTCGCCCCGCAGGTCCAAGATATCGCCTCTGAACCGGTCGCAATCCACCAGCGTGAGCGAGCCAACGGCATTGAGTGCCGCCTCCGCCTTCGCCGACTGACCCGTCTTCTCGTAGCTCGGTGCCGCAAAACAGATCGTATGAGGATCGTTAGTCCGGACGCTGGGGTTGGCATATGCCTGCACATAAACATCCCACTCCCGCGCCGCCGCCTTGGGATCGCTCTTCTCTTCCGCGAGCAGCGCTCGCACAAATGTTGCCTGTGCGACGTCGGGTGCGTACCTGGGATCGACGGGCGTGGTGTTAAGGCGCAGGGTGGCCGCTTCGACGTCGTGCATTTGCACCTCATACTGCGCGATTTGCAGACTTTCGGCGCCGCCGGCACTGCCCGTCGTTCCGATGCCGCTGTGGGATTCCACGTCCGCGATGGCTTCGGCGCGCTCGGCGGGCAGGTCCCAGACCGTCCGGTCGTAGTTTTGATACTCATGCTCGGGCGCCCGGCCCGGCCGCCCGCCGGCGGCCAGCGTCAGTTGTTCACTCACACGCACCAAACCTTCCTCATCGCCAAGACCATTGAGCGCGTACATGATGTTGTTGTAGGCGGTCCAGTAATCGGGCTTCCGGCGCAATGCCTCTCGATAGAGCGGCAACGCCTCTCGCATCGCTCCCTCAGCCCCCTTTCCGGCAATAGCGTTCGCCCAGTAATTGAGCACATAAGGTCGCTCGTTGGAATCTGCCCTCGCGTAGGCCGTCTGACAGAACCGAATCGCTTCGTCGTTCCGCTCATTATTGGCCAGGTAAGCGGCGAAGAGACCGGGCTGCGATTGACCGTACACGTATTCGCCCGCCTGTGTCAGCAACTTGTCGAGGTGGCGCGCCTCATCGATGAAAGTCTTGGGCAAAATGCCGGTGCCGCGTACGGTGAGCGCGAGACCGCCGCTTTCGCTTTGCGCCAGATCGCCGTCGATGTGTTGGTCGCGACCGAAACGGGCCTTCATCGTGCGCTCTAGTTGCCCGATCGAGATCCCCGTCTCGGGCACGTCGATCGCGATGTCATTGGACCAGGCGCTCGACAGTGATCGGTGCTCCGCGCGGCTCCGGGTAGCCGCCTGAATCCGTGTCAGCACGTCGAGTAGACCCGCGGCCACGATCTTGCCGCTGGGCACTTGCGCGGCAACATTCGGTGCAATATCGAACGCGTCGATGACGACGCTGCGCGACCCGACAGCGTCGTGAATCATGATCGCGGCGCCGATTGCGATGCCGATGGCGATAAGCACGATCACGGCATGTAAGCCGATTCGAACGCGTATGCCAAACTGGCGAGTGTTCTCCGCGCGAACCTGGTTGCGCAGGTGCGCAAGACGCAGCGCGTGCTCGTCCTTGAGGTAATCTCTCTGCACCTTCAAAAGTTGCGCTTGTTCGCTCAAGAAATCGACTGTTTTGCGCGCCACTTCAGGGTCGTTTCCCGAGAGCTTTGCGGCCACGGCAGCGGCAAACGCCTCGGTGGCGGCGAGCGCAGCCGGAGCCGCGACTTCCGACTTGTCGTCCTCACCCCCCAGGATTCCGCCAAGTACGCCGTAAGCCATCCCAGCCTCAGTTCTCCTAGTCCTTGGACTATGTTCGACTACGCGCTTGGCCTTGGCAACCAACGGACAGGTCGGCGCATTTGCCATCCTTGACGCTGTATATTTGGTCGGCCTTTGAGGCAACCCAGCACGGTCTCCGCCAATTTGACGGTGCCATTCGAGTGGGGCGACTTCGAGTCAACCGCAGGTAGGTGTCAATCATGAGTTCATTGATAGTAGGCTCGATCGTGTTTGTCTGCATCTTCGGCAGCGGAGTGCTGGGCTTGTCTATTCGCTCTTCCCTTCCCGACCATCACCTGAGCGAGGATTCGACCGGTATCGTGAAACTGGGGGCCGGCCTGCTCGCGACGCTGGCGGCTCTCGTCCTCGGTCTCCTGATCGCCTCCGCAAAAGTTTCTTTTGACCGGCTCAACGAGGAGTTCACACAGACCGCGGCCACGGTAGTGCTGATCGATCGCAGCCTGGCCGATTATGGCCCGGACACAAAGGCAATCCGCGAACTCCTGCGCCGCACATACGCGTCCGCTGTGGAACTGTTTTTTTCTCAGGGAGGTGCCGGTATGGCCAAAGTGGACGCTATGGACAGGCTCGCGGGCGTGGAGCAATTTCAGCAAAAGATTCGAGAACTGGCACCACAAAACGACGTGCAGCGCTTGCTTCAATCGGAGGCTCTGACCCTCAGTCACAACCTGTTGCAAACGCGCTGGATGATGATTGAACCAGGATACGTCGCGATCCCAACGCCATTCCTGGTGGTGCTGGTGTTCTGGCTTGCCATCCTGTTTGCTGGTTTCGGCCTGCTCAGCGCCTACAACCGAACCGTCATTGCGACACTCTTCGTCTGCGCGCTATCAGTCGCCGGCGCAATTTTCCTGATCGAGGACATCGCCCACCCGCTAGAAGGGTTGATGCAGATCTCAAGCGCCCCGGCGCGCAGCGCGCTCTCTCATCTTGGTCAGTAGGCCGACTCCGGCTTCTCGCCGCTTGCATGGCATCGATTAGCAGCCGACAACGTCCGGCAGCAGCCACCTCTTGAAGGGGGTATCTTTGGGGGTATCGGTACCGGACCGAAATCAGAATCGGCGTTTTCTAACTGATTTCGGTTCCGTCTCGGGGAGCATAAAAGCTAAATACAATCATAAGTTTATACAATGTTATTGATCTTATTTAAAGCAACATGCTTTTAGCCATCTGCTTCTTTTGAACATAGCGAGCGGATGCTAGCGTGCCGCTGGATGCTATGGCGCGAAGCAGTCGTGTGGCACCGTCAGGGGAAAATGCTGCTTACAATGATCCATTGTCCGTGACGGTTCACCCAAGTTTCCGTAAATAGGCCTTCGTCCGTATATTCCTTGCCATCCGTTGCACCCTTTTCGGTGTATTCACCCGAGAATATTGCGATGTCCCCATGCACAAATACCTTGGTATTTCGCAAATCCACCGAATGATACTTGCGGTGCCCTGACCTTAACTGCTCCGCCCACTCGTCCCTCGTCCTTGTGGCCCACTTTGCCTTCTGCCCATTTGCAGCTGGCTCGACCCACATGAGCACGTAGTCATCCGACGCAAAACTACGAAAGGCAGGAATGTCACGATCAATCGCTGTCTTGATCCAGGCAAGAGAGCGAGCCTCCACTGCTTTTTCTATTGTAGTAACGGACCTTACCGCAGGGTTCGGATCTGCGGCCCCGCCAGGAATCGCAAACAATATCGCAAGCACGCCAACCATCCACGATGATTTCATTCTTGTCTCCCAGTGACAGTTGCTCAAGAATTGCTTACATCAGTTCCCGTTATTCCTAACTCTGTAATATTTTCGTCCACGAGCCCCGCCATGGCAACCGATTGCCCGGCGGCTTTCGGTGACGCTGCGGGACTTGAAACTACTCTGCCGGCGAACTCGTCGTCTTGCCTACCCCGGGGTGCCCGCGGCGCGGCGTTGCCAAGGACACGACCCAGATCACGGCCGCGAGCGCCACCAGCAAGATGAGCCAGCCCAATGCGCTCTTGAGCCCGCCCGCGGTGATCGTGGGCCAGGGAAATTGTTTCAGGATGTCGAATCGGTCTTCCGTCCAATGCCAGGCCTGATGGGCGACCAGGGCCGACAGAATGATGGTGCCCAGCCTCTGAGCCACGACGTAACGGAACAACAGATTCACGGCGGGCACGAACAGTGCCAGTACGAACAATTGCCCGATCTCCACGCCGACATTGAAGGACAAAAGCGACGTCAGGACATGCGAGCCGGCGAACTGCAACGTGTTGCGCAGGATGAAAGAAAAGCCGAAGCCGTGTACCAGGCCGAAGAAGAACGTGATGATCCAGCGCCGGGTCGGTTGCTCGACCACTATATTCTCCAGCGCCATATAGACGATCGATATCGCGATCAGCATTTCGATTAAGGGCGCGAACCACAGCACGTCGGGCGCAAATCCATAGCCCGATGCGATTAGGGTGATCGAATGGGCCACTGTGAAAGCGGTGACGATCGGTATCAGCGGAGAGATGCGTCGGAACGGAATGATCAGGCAAAACAAAAACAATAGATGATCGGTGCCTTCCAGGATGTGGTGGAAGCCCGCGACCACGAACAGGCCTGCGGCGTGGTACCAGTTGGGGTCCAGCCTCACCAATCCGGCATCGCCTTGCAACTCGTAAACGCGCGAAACGCCATCCGGTTGCAGATACTGAACCGTGGTGATTTCATGCTGCGCCAAGCGGTCGAAGGCGGCGTGCATCGAGATATAGGACTTTTCCGACTGTATGGGATATTCGAATAAAACATCGAGCTTGCCCTGCTCCCAGAACATGTTCGTCTCTGGTGGCAGCGGTGACCCTATGACATGGGTTAGCGCCTTATCGTAGCTGGCGAAGGAGTTGTCCGAATCCAGCGACATCCGAGCCGAGACAATGCGCGGGTTGGGGAGCTGCCGGTCTCCCTCCTACATCGTAAGAGTTTCCAGCAGGATCACGGTCGCGGCGGCGCGCAGCGAAGGCTCGACCTTGGCGAGATCGACATAGTCGCCGGCGCGTCGCGGATATTCGGCGTCTGTATAGGTCGTCAGCGGTACCCGGACCAACACCCGGAGGGCGTCGCCTTGGGGCTTCACAAACATCTGGACCATCGCGCCGGCGGGAATGTTGTGCGCGAAGGCGTGGGAGGCAAAAAAGGTCAGCGCCGCAACCAGCAATGCAGATCGGCGGCGCATGAGCTCATTCAACATGAAAAATCTAAGCTTCGGAGCCTTTAGGATTTAGGCCAGGGCACTCCCTGATCCAGTTTTGTCACCGGCGCCATTCCCTTGTACATGAACTTCTGGATGCGCCGGCCTTCATAAGTCTCCGTGGTGAAGAGGTTGCCCTTGGAGTCGATGGCGATCGAATGCACGCCATGGAATTCGCCGGCATAGCGGCCGCCGTCGCCGAAGGTTGTCACCGGCTTCAGGGTCTGACGGTCCCAGACAACCACCTGCTCGTTCACGCCATCCGTCATGAACATCCATTGCTGCTGAGGATCCTTGGAGAAGGCAATGTCCCACACCGAGCCGTCGGCCTTGGTGGCGGGCTTGTAATAGGCCTCCTTCACGAACTTGCCGTCGGCCGTGAAGACCTGCAGCCGGTCGTTGACGCGGTCGCAGACATAGATCAGCCGGTCGACCGACATGTCGGCGCAGTGCACGGGATTGCCGAATTGCTTGGCATGCGGCGCGGCCGGATCGTAAGGGCCGAGCGGCGTGTCGTCCGGCTTGTTGCCATAGGCGCCCCACCAGCGTTTCATCTTGCCCGTATCGGCATCGATCACCGCGACGCGATGGTTCAAGTAACCGTCGGCGATGTAAGCTTCGTTTTTGTTGGCATCGACGAATATTTTAGCGACGCGGCCGAAATTATTGGGATCGTTGGAATCGGCGGCAAAATCCTTCTCGGACGCTTCCACGTTGGCCTCGGCGACCGCGCCTGCCTTTCGGCGCGCGCCCGACTTGCCGTATTGCATCAGGAACTTGCCGTCCTGGGTGAATTTCAGGATCTGGGAGTCCGGACCGCCATTGCCGCCAATCCAGACATTGCCCTTTGGGTCGACAAAGATGCCGTGATTGGATTCCGGCCAGTCATAACCTTTGCCCGGGCCGCCCCAAGCATGGAGCAGATTGCCTTCCTCGTCGAACTCCAGAACCGGCGGCGCCGCTTGGCAGCATTCGCCCAGGCCGTGCTGCAGCTGGCTTTCCGTACGGTCGACGCTGGCAGCGCGGTGCACCATCCAGATATGGTCGTTGTTATCGACCCAGACGCCGATCGCCATGCCCATAATCCAATGATTGGGCAAAGGCTTCGGCCAAAAGGGGTTCACTTCGAATTTCGGCGCCATGTTGCCTTGTGCAAGGACTTTGCGGGCAACTACAAACTGCCCGACCGCAAGCGCGCCAAGCGCCACGGCGAAACCGGCGCCAATCAAGAAATTCCGAGAACGGAAAATATTCTTCATGGCTCCCCCAAATGGCGGAGGAGTGGTGTGAGCACCTTTTTCCCTCCCGTTTTGTGTTGATTAGGATTACACGCAAGGCGGCGGAACACAAGAACCGTCCGAGGTGCGCGCAGCAGCACGCCGCCGTCAAACGTGCCTCCTCAATTTTCCAGACATCGCGTTAATGTTATTCAGTCGCCTCCATCCGGCCACAACCGGTTGCCAGCGTCTGCTGTGCCGCGATAGCGGCGTCAGCTTGATTGGCTATGCAGGTTTTTTCTTCTGCTTCATTGCCCTAATACTTGCTTTTACCAGCCTCTGCACCAACGCCTTCGGTATTGCTTTGTTCGCTGGAAAACTGATTATGGCTTTTGAAGTGGCGTAATCTCCAATGTGCTTGATGTTGTCTTCTAACACAGGAGGGCGAACATGTAAGCGCACATAAGGCGTCTTAAAGCTGAACCAAGCGAACATTCCATTGTAATCGTAACCCGCGTAGCAATATCCAGGCATTTGAAAGTAACTGACTGTTTCGGTGGAGCCGGGAGCTGCTCCCCGTATAGCACTTCGAATATCCTTCAACCGGGGCTGTATCCCGTTTGGACATTGTTTGATGTATTCGTCAACACCTCCAGATTCGATAAAATTTGATTTGCTGTTCGCTTTGCGTTTCATACTATCTCCCCCCGCCCCAAGCAGGCGGACAGCCATTTCGTGGCCCGCTTCCGTAAGCCACTCCAACGCGACTCCGTCTCCGCCGCTCGCATAAACTTCAACTTCACTGCGCGTAGGCTATTGAATGCCGGTTTTTATGCCCCGAAATCAAATCACCGAATGTCGGCGGGCGTCCAGGGCTAGCGAGTAGGAGACTCCTGCCGACCCCTATTGGACGGCCGCGAACGTCCGCTGAGCAGTAGGCCGGCAATACCACTTTGGGGTTGCCCAACGACGGAAATAAGTGATCTAACTCAGTGGCTTTCTTACTCAGCCCGCGCATTTTATGATTTCGTCACACAACAGTCAGAGATTTGCGAATAACCACCTATGAGCACCATTCTCCTCCTAAGCTTGTCAAACGTTTTCATGACTTTCGCATGGTACGGACACCTGCGATATGGTCATGACTGGCCCCTCTGGAAAGCAATTCTGATTTCTTGGTGTATTGCGTTGCTCGAATATTGCTTGGCAGTGCCCGCAAATCGCTTCGGGTTTGTCCAGTTCACTGGATTCCAACTCAAGATCATTCAGGAGGTGATCACGATCTCAGTCTTTATCCTGTTCGCGATTTACTTTCTCAAAGAAAAGCTCGCCTGGAATTATATCGTGGCATTCGCCTTCCTCGGTGTCGCTGCATTCTTTGCATTTGCGTTCAAAGCACCAGGACCAACGGTCATTTGAACAGCTTGTCCGTGCGAGAGCCGCACAGGCGACCTTTCAATCCGCAGTTAACAATTTCCAGTTGGCGGTTTTTGGCCGCCGGTTCGCCCTGTCACTTCAACTGCAGTCGTTGTGCAGGATGCCCGTAGCCGGCCCGGCGATGCACGGAACGGTGCTGAGATACTCATAGATGGCCCGCATCTCGTGCTCTGTCATGTGCCGGTCCTCGGGCCACGGCATGATCTGCAAAAGATCACCGTCGAAGGGCAGATTGGCTGGGAAGCAGGTACTGCTGCTCGTAATCGTTGGGTCTGTACAGTTCGGATGCGCGTGATCCAAATCGGCGCCGGTCGTCAGGATCCAACGAAACTCCGCGAAACTGCGGCCACCCTCGGGCCGACCGGTTCTATCAGGCGTCAGATTACGGGAAACAATGACCGGAGCCCCCGGCGCCTGGACTGGGAAGACTCTACCGCCTCCTAAATAAGTGGCCTGATTGATTACCGTTGGTTGGTTACCCTTGAAGTAAGGGTTTCCGCCCTTCGCATATTCAGTGGCAGGACCGGCAGAGTGGCAGACATTGCAATGGCCCACTCCATTGACTAGGTAGCTGCCGAGTCCAACTAAATTTCGATTCTTACCTTCCAGATTCAGGGGTACCGGAGCGATTTCGAATCCCCGGCGAATTTTAAACTGCTCGCCGTCCGCTTCGTCGTTATCGGCCTGCGCCCGCGAGACTCCACTTAGTGATCCAACGCCAATCACCACCGCGAACGTGGCTCCCATGGTCAGCGCGATGAGTAGATGTCTAATGTTCATATGACCCCCAGTGATAGTTCCCGGCGCGACCCGCGCACCCACAAACGCACAGTCGGACCAGACAGGCGCTCTGGCAAGCGGCGTTGTACGGCAGGCCGCGGAATCGGACCGCGCGTCGTACAATGCCGCGGATTGCCGCTCCCTAGATTTGATGCGACAATCTTCGACGCACATCTGGTGATCGGCTGGAGCGCGCTTTGGACGATCCTCAGAACAGCTCGAGCGGCGCCTCCAATCGAGGACAGCCGGACGACCGGCTCGACTCGTGGAAGAAAATCGCGTCGTATCTAAAGCGCGACGTTAGGACGGTGCAGCGGTGGGAACGGCGCGAAGCGATGCCGGTTCACCGTCACCTGCATGACAAACTGGGTTCGGTCTTTGCATTTCGCTCGGAACTGGACGCCTGGTGGGAGAGTCGTCGCACGCGACTCGCGCAGGAAGGTGCCGAACTAGGCGAGCTGCCCGCACACACCTCACAAACGGTTGAAGACGTCTCTTTCGACAATGCGCCGCCCGTCCGTCCAAACCGAGTCTTGCGGGTGGGCGTGCCACTCGCAGTCGTCCTGTTGGTGGGCGCACTGGCCTGGATCGCAGAAGAAACGGATTACTTTTGGCGTAGTCCTCTTTCCCACGCCAAATTCACCCGCCTGGACTCCGCTGGGACTGAACAGGCCGCGACCATCTCTCGCGACGGGAAATTCGTGGCATTTCTGGCGGACCGGGACGGGCAAAGCGATGCCTGGATAGGCGAGGTAGGCAGCGGAACGTTCCGGAATTTAACTCACGGCGCGTTGAGGGAGCTGGCGGTTGTCAATCCCGCGCTTCGTGCGCTGGGGTTCTCTGCGGACGCGTCGCTCGTTTCAATTTGGACAAGGCGGGCGGATGGCTCGCAGACCGGCGATGTGAATATCTTGGCGGTACCGACGGCGGGCGGTCCGATGCGGCAGTATCTCAAGGAGGCCGGCGAGTTCGATTGGTCCCACGATGGCACGAAGCTTGTGTACCACACGACCGCACCGGGCGATCCGTTGTTCGTGCGCGAGTCAGGCAAGCCTGACGAGCGCAGGATTTATGTTGCGCCGACGGGCGTGCATTGCCACTTCCCGCTGTGGTCTCCCAACGATGCCTTTATCTATTTTGTTCGCGGTGTGCCTCCGGATGATTGGGATATCTGGCGAATTCAACCGTCCGGCGCGGGGCTCGAACGGATAACAATGCACAACGCGCGCGTAACCTACCCCGTGATGCTCGATCAGCGCACACTGGTCTACCTTGCCACCGATGCAGACGGGTCTGGGCCCTGGATGTATACCGTGGACGTTGAGCGGCGCCGTCCGCACCGCATCAGCTCCGGCCTCGAAGGCTATTCATCCCTTGCCGCAAGTGCGGATGGCTCCCGACTCGTCACGACGACTTCCAACTCCCGGACGAGTGTATGGCGCACGTCGTTTACGGAAGATCGCCCCGGTGCGACGCTGACCAGCAACCCGTCACTCGTTTTGTCGAATGGTGTCGCACCCCGGCTCGGTGCAGACTTCTTGTTGTATGTCTCGTGGCAAGGCGAGAGACAAGGCATTTGGTCGCTGACGCACGGAGCTCGCCGCGAGATTTGGAGCAGTGCCCGTTCACGTATCGTTGGAGAGCCGGCCGTCGCTCGCGATGGGCGACACATTGCTTTCTCGGTGGAGGACAGCGGCAAAACGGTGCTGTACAGCATGGACTACGATGGCTCGCAGGTCAGAGTCCTGGCGGACTCGCTCGCATTGCGTGGTAATCCGGCCTGGGCTCCCGATGGGCAATCGGTTGTGTCTGCGGTCATTCGCGACGGAGAGCCACGTCTGACGCGCATTTTCCTGAATGGCGATTCACCCCAGCCGCTGGTGTCGGAGTATTCGATTGATCCAGTCTGGTCGCCAGATGGTCGATTCGTTGTTTATTCAGGTGCAGACGTTGGGACGACCTTCCCTCTGCGGGCCGCCGCCGCGGATGGCAGGCCATATCCCCTGCCGAGTGTGATGCTGACGCGGGGCGCACGCCGGGTTGTGTTTTTTCGCGACTCGCAGACCGTCGTGATTCTTGGCGGTGAAATCGTCCACAAGAATTTTTCCCTCCTGGACCTTCGAACCGGTACGCAGCACATAATCGCCGAGCTTCCCGCGGATTTCGTCCTGCGCGATTTTGACGTCTCAGCCAACGGCTCCGAAATCGTATTCGATCGCGTACAAGTGAACTCGGATCTAGCGCTGATTGAACGAACGCTTTGATTCCGGAGTCGCTCCGCTGCGGCCGCCGGCGAACGGCAGCTTCCACGAAACCAAATCATGCCGAGTTTCTTGCGATTGCGGCGCGTGCGTCATTGGCGGATGCCCAGTCGAGCGGCGCCACCTTACGAATCATCAAGCCCCAGCCCGCTATTCCGATTGTCGCCATCGCCGCCGCGGTGATGAACG
>Ga0210399_10003892_pt1 | contig 11623 bp, 9 predicted proteins | sample IncBWC14MmetaG_FD_150865 | JGI IMG/M metagenome (GOLD analysis project Ga0210399, IMG submission 150865) | Forest soil microbial communities from Barre Woods Harvard Forest LTER site, Petersham, Massachusetts, United States - Inc-BW-C-14-M | ecosystem: Environmental > Terrestrial > Soil >...
AGTTCCGGCTTCAGCGAGCTATAGAGTTTAATTTGAATGTAACCAAGGTCCGCATAGCGATTCACCGCCGCCCGCGCTTCCTCTTCCGTGGTCACATACAATCCGGTAGGAGCCTGAAATGGTCCCGGGCCGTCGATAAATCCCGATTTCCAGACGCGCGGCCCAATCGCTGCTCCGCTCTGCCATTGGCCTTGCAGCCGCCCCAGTTCTTCGATGTCATTCCCCATATCGCGCACGCTGGTCACGCCGCTCGCAATATTCAGTAAGCCATCCAGCGGCTGAGCATGCGCGTGCATGTCAAACAATCCCGGCAGCAACGTCTTGCCGCTGCCGTCAATCCTCTCGGCATCTTTAGGAACCAGGATCGCCTCTGCCCGACCGGCCTGCGCGATGCGCTCGCCCTCGATCACCACCGTCTGATCTTCCAGCACTGCCGCCTGTTCAGAATCAAATATGCGAACATGCTCTATCGCCACTGCATGTTTCGGGTGCTCGGCTAACTCCTTTGCCAGCCGCTCGTAGCGGGTGTCTCCGGCCTTTCGCTGCAGTTCATACAGTTGCTGGTTCTTGCTCTCCCAGCCTTCCCGCAGTATTGCGAACCACTTCCCCGGCGTCCCAAACAACCGGTATTGGTCATCGAGCCAGACCGTCTGAGGCTCAAACGAGAGCCCCGTAATCGCAAACTCCGTCACGTGCAACTTCTGTCTATGATCCTCGATCGTCGCGTCCATCACTCGCTCCAGCCGCGCCTCCCCCGCCGGCAAGAGTTTCAAGGGACCGCCTTTCGCTTTCGCCAACGCGGCCACCAGCAGGGCGATCTCCGCCCCCGGCCCGTTGTTGCTAACGTAAAATCCCTCCGTCTGACTGTTTCCAACCTCCGAAGTGCTCTTCCAGTGAGCGCGCCCCTGCTCGAACGCAAAATGTTCGTCCACGGGTGCTTTCAAATAATCGTTCCCCGTAATATCCGTGCGCACCGGCAGGCCGTTTGCTCCCACGGTGTACGTCGCGGAAATTTTTGGCCCGCGGCCGCGGTCATTGAACTCAAACGTGCTGTCGATGCGGCCGTCCGCACTAAATTTGTCTACTTCCGTTCCGGCAACAGTCTCATTCGACACGATCTTGTAGCGAAGCGTTTCTTGCGCGCCGGCACTCCCAGTCCAAAACAAAGCAGCCATGCAAACGAAAAGAAGAACTGCCAGTCGGTGTGTTCTCATAAGTCCTGCATTCTGCCACCAATACGCCCGCCCGGCCAGCGCTTGATTCCCATATTCTGAATTAACTAGAAATGATCGCAAGGGATTGCCGCGTTACTCCTCAATCCTCGAGTGTAGGCAGGGTCTTTAAGACTTCCGAAGCTTTCGGCCGGCTCAGCACCGCATCGTCTTTGCGAATCTTTCCGTCCCGGAACACCATCACCCGCTTGGCAAATTGCGCGATGTCATGCTCGTGCGTCACCATCACGATCGTCAATCCTTTGTCGTTCAGATCCTGAAACACTTCCATGATCTCCACCGACGTGCGGCTATCGAGATTGCCCGTAGGCTCATCCGCCAGCAAAATAGACGGGCGGTTCACCAGCGCCCGCGCCACCGCCACTCGCTGCTGCTGCCCTCCCGACATTTGCGAGGGGTAATGTTGTGCACGGTCGGCAAGCCCCACCATCGCCAACGCCTCTACGGCACGCTTTCTGCGCTCGGCTTTGTCGATTTTTGTATACAGTGTCGGCAATTCCGTATTTTCCAGCGCCGTAGTCCGCGCCAGCAAATTAAACCCCTGGAATACGAACCCGATCTTTTGATTGCGGATCAGCGCCAGCGCCCTTTTGTCGTGCTTCGATACATCGATCCCTTCCAGCAAGTACTTCCCGGAGCTCGGGCGGTCCAGGCAACCAAGTATGTTCATGAAAGTGGACTTGCCACTGCCGCTTGCTCCCATGATGGCCAGAAATTCATTCCGCTGAATTTCCACGCTGACCCCGCGCAGCGCATGCACGCGCGTTTCTCCCAAATCGTAATACTTGTGCGCGTCTTCGACGCGTATAACCGCGCTCGCCGCAGCCACAGCTTCCTTGGCTTCGATTTGACTGGCAGACTGCATCGACGATTTTTCTGCAACGTTTCCCACGCGAATCCTCAGCGCCGCAACGTTCCAGGCGCTTGGCTCTTCGGCACCACCGATCGAATGATCAGCGCGTCTCCCTCTTTCAGTTCCCCTTTAATCACTGAAGCCACTTGGGTATACGCGTGGTCCGTTATCCCCAGTGAAATCTTGACCGGCTCCATGGTGTTGTCCGCGTGCAGCTTCCACACCACCGCATTCTCCGCTCGCGGCGCGCGAGGTGCATTTTGATTTTCGCCACTACCTTGCGGACCGCCTCCCGCCGGCGCAGGATCAGCAGCCGCCTGCAACTTCTCGTTGCCGTCGATTCCATATTGCTTGTAGATGGCAAGAATCTCTTCCGGTGCCATCGGCGGCTTGTAGCGCAGCGCCGTGTTCGGCACCTTCAACACGTTCTGTACCGTATCCACGGGGATGGTGACGTACGCCGTCATTCCCGGAAAAAGCTTCGTCTCCGGATTCGCAAACTCGATGATCGTGTCGTAGGTCACCACGCTTTGCACCGTCGTCGGATTCATCCGCACCTGGCTGACAACACCGTGAAATGTGTCTTTCGGGAAAGCATCCACCTTAAACGTGACCGCTCTTCCTGGCCGGATGTTGCCCACGTCGGACTCGTCCGTCTTGGTGTAAACCAGCATCTTCGTGAGGTCCTGGGCGATCGTAAAAATCGTCGGCGCCTGCAGCGACGCGGCCACCGTCTGCCCCACATCCACATTGCGCGCCACCACCGTCCCATCGATCGGCGATCGAATCACCGTGTAGTTGAGATTGGTTTGCGCCACCGTCAATGCCGCCGCCTTTTGGCTGACCTGTGCTTCGGCTTGTGTAACGTTGGCGACCGCCGCCCCTACCCCCGCCTTCGCCGAATCATAATTCGCTTTCGCCAGATCCAGCTGCTGCTGGCTCATGATTTTTTGCGTGGTGAGCTCCGCGGTCCGATCGAAGTCGGCTTTGGTTTGCTGCGCCGTGGCCGCAGCCTTATCCAGATTGGCTTTCGCCGCCACCAGGTTCGCTTTCGCATTATCCAGATCGGCGGAAGCTTGCAGCAGCGCACCCTGGAAGAGCGCCGGATCAATCAACGCGACGATGTCGCCTTTGTGCACGCGGGAATTGAAATCCACATTCAATTTCGCGATGGTGCCGGAAACCTGCGATCCTACTTGCACCAGGATCACCGCGTTGATCGTTCCCGTGGCGTCCACCACGTCGTGAATGTCTCCGCGCTCAGCTCTCGCCGTGAAGTGTTGCGCCTGCGTGCTGCGGCTCAATCCGAAAAACACAAATAATCCGGCGAGCACTGCGACGCCAATCAGCATCAGCCATTTTTTGTTCAAATTCATTTCCCGTCCTGAGATTCAATTCCCGGATGCTCACTCATATCGCAGGGCTTCGATGGGATCGAGCAGCGAAGCTTTTCGCGCCGGGTAATATCCAAAAAACACGCCCACGGCCACGGAAAAAATCGCCGCGATCACCACGGACTCCAGCGACATCTGGATGGGCCATTTCAGTGTTTGTCCAACGAGGTAAGAGCCAACAATTCCGCAGAGAACTCCCGCTGCGCCGCCAACCAGACTTAGCATGATCGATTCGCCGAGGAATTGCAGTTGGATGGCTTCTTCCGTTGCGCCAACAGCGACTCGTACGCCGATCTCGCGCGTCCGCTCCGTTACTGAAACGAGCATCACGTTCATGATCCCGATTCCGCCAACCAGCAGCGAAATGGAAGCGATGGCAATCAAAAGAATGGTCAGCGTCCGGCTAGCGTCCAGTTGCGCCTGAATGATGTCCTCGGGATTCCGGATGTTGAAGTCATCTTCTTCCTCGGGACGCAAGTGGTGACGATCCCGCAACACCGCCGTGGCCTCTTGGCCGGCCACTTTCACCGCGTCCGCCGAAGTCGCCGAGCACAAGATGTCGTCGAGCCAGGTAATCCCTTTGAGCTTCTTTTGCGCCATGGTGTAAGGAATGATGATGGTGTCGTCCTGGTCTTGCCCTGAGAGCGATTGCCCCTTGGGAATCAGTGTCGCCACAACCTTGCAAGGCAGGTTTGTCACCCGAATGACTTTACCAATAGGATCTTCGACGCCAAAAAGTTGGTCTCTCACCGTGCGCCCGAGCACGCAAACATCTGCTGCCCGGTCCACATCGTCCTGCGAAAAAAACGCTCCCTGGTCCACAAACCAGCGCTTGATCTCGAAGTATTCCGGCGAAACTCCTCGATAGGAGGTGTGCCAGTTCTGGTTTCCGTACACCACCTGGACTGGATCATCCACGTTCGGCGAAACGCTTTTGATCAGTGAAATCTGGCTTTTAATGGCCACCGCATCGGCTACCACCAACGTTTTGGTATCGTGGGTTCCTGTCCGCACGCCATTCACGGCCCGGCCGCCAGCTTCAACCCAGACAAAGTTATCGCCAAGATTGTTCAGTTGCTGCTCGACTCGCGCTTGTCCCGCTTTACCGATCGCTACAACGCAAATCACTGCGGCGATCCCGATCGTGATGCCGAGAACTGTCAGAATGCTGCGCATTTTGTTCCGCAGCAACGCCACTAGCGCAGACTGCAACAGAGCTGCGTAGTTCATCGATTCCACCGCCTGACTGAGCCTGCCCCGAAGAAAGTTGTTGCTCCAGCATCGCGGAGCATCCCTTGCGCAAGGCTTTACGGATCACTCGCTGATTTGCTGTCGCAAGACGTGCCCGATTCTCGCTATCCCAGGATAAACGGAAGATAAATCGGCCGAACGCGCCCTCCGTGAGGGCATATTCCCATATCTCAGGATTCATAACCAGCCGTCTCGCTCTCTGTTATCATTTGGGTTGGGACCCCATGCGGCCTGAACGCATTCCGTTGTTTCCGTTAAACGTCGTTCTCCTTCCCGGCGCGGAGCTTCCTCTGCATATTTTCGAGCCGCGTTACCGCGAAATGGTGAAAAACTGCATCGAAGAAAAGTCCGAATTCGGCATGCTTCTTTCCCTAACCAAGGGCCTCGCGCGCGTCGGCTGCACTGCGGAAATCAAAGCGGTCGTGCAACGTTACGATGACGGCCGAATGGATATTCTCACGGTTGGCCGGGCCCCATTCCGAGTCGTCGAACTGTTCACGGAGGATCCGCTCCTTCAAGGCCACGTGGACTACCTTGATGACCGAGAGAATCCCGGCAATCCGCGTGTCCAGCGCCAGCTCGTCGAGCTTTTCGAGGCTTGCCATACTCTGATTTTCGATGACTATCCGAAAAATCTGGAAGGCGCTTCGACGGAGGAACTCTCTTATCTCGTTGCCGCAACGCTTCCCATGGACCTATTGTGGAAGCAGCAAATCCTTGAGCTGCGATCGGAGGCCGACCGCCAGGAGCGTCTGGTAGCGTACCTCCGGGAGTGGGCCCCGCATCTACAGAATAAGGGAGCCTTGCGCCAACGAGCCGGCGGCAACGGACACGGTTTGAATTAGTTTGTGGCGAGCCGATTTGCGCGGCTCGCGGAACGGGACTTCATGACAGCAAGCACCTCGATACAATCTTCGGGACATCCCAAACCGCGCACGCTTGGTGAACTCAAACGCATTCCCGATTTCGATGCCAGCAGCGCCTCTCGCTCCGTCAAAAACGAGTTGCGCCGCAATTTGCTGCGTGCCATCGAAAAAGGCGAGACGCTTTTTCCCGGCGTGCACGGCTACGAAGACACCGTTGTCCCGCAAATCGTCAATGCCCTGCTCTCGCGCCACAATTTTATTCTTCTGGGACTTCGCGGACAGGCCAAGAGCCGCATTCTTCGCGGGCTCATCAATCTTCTCGATCCTGAAATGCCCGTTGTTGCCGGCTGCGAAATCAACGACGATCCTCTGAAACCCATTTGCCGCGCCTGCCGCGAAAAAATCGCCGCGGAGGGCGACAACACTCCCATATCCTGGATGCCCCGCGAGAATCGCTTCGTCGAAAAACTCGCCACTCCTGACGTCACCATGGCTGACATCATCGGCGACGTCGATCCCATTCGTGCGGCGCGCGGCGGACGCGACCTCTCCGACGAACTCACCATCCACTACGGCCTGCTTCCGCGCGCCAATCGCGGCATTTTTGCCATCAACGAGCTTCCCGACCTTGCCGGAAAAATCCAGGTCGGGCTATTCAACATCATGCAGGAAGGCGATATTCAAATTAAGGGTTATCCGCTTCGACTTCCTCTCGATGTGCTGCTCGTCTTCACCGCAAATCCGGAGGACTACACGGCGCGTGGAAAAATCATCACGCCACTCAAAGACCGCATCGGCGCGGAAATTCGCACCCACTACCCTGCCAGCGTCGAAGAAGGAATGACCATCACAGCGCAAGAAGCCTGGGTAGGCCGCGATTCGGGCAAGAAAATTGATGTTCCGCAATATCTTCGCCAAGTCGTCGAAGAAATCGCGTTTCAAGCCCGCGAAGATAAGCGCGTGGACCGCCGCTCCGGCGTCAGCCAGCGTCTGCCGATCACGACTTTGGAAAGCCTCGTCAGCAGCGCCGAGCAGCGCGCCGCTCGCAACGGCGAGAAAACCGTGGTTGCGCGGGTTGCCGACGTCTACGCCGCGCTTCCCGCCATCACCGGAAAAATGGAGCTCGAATACGAAGGCGAACTCAAGGGCGCGGACACCATCGCCCGCGAACTGATCCGCACCGCCGTCGGCCGCGTTTTCAGCAAGCATTTCACCGACATCAATTTTCAGCCGGTCATTCAATGGTTTGAATTAGGCGGCGAACTAAAGCTCCCGGAACTTGCCACCACCAGCGAGCGCCATCAGCAACTCTCGAAGATTCAGGGCCTGATGGAGCATGTCGAAAGACTCGGCGTCAAAGACCGCAAAGAGTCGGGACCAGCCGCAGCCGCAGCGGAAATGATCCTTGAAGGCCTCTGGGCGCATCGCCGCATTGGCCGTAGCGAAGAGCGCGGCTACTTCGCCGAGAAGCCCAAGCAACCCGAGCAGCGCGATTCGCGCGAAGGCCCGCCGCGCCCCCCGCGCCGGCAGTTTAACTAATGATTCCTCCACTCAAATTTGTCTCTGCTAGTAGGGGCGCAGCATGCTGCGTCCCTGCTTGGCAGACCTTTAACCTCTCAAGGTCTTCCTCATGAAATTCATCCGCTACGGCAAATATACGGGCGAGCCAGCTGACGCTGTCGACCTGGAAGAACTCATCAAACGCCTTGGCGATTTCTTTCTCCAAAGCGGCTTTGAATCGCAATTCTACGGCGTCTCCCAGATGGACCAAGAGCGTTCCATGGAAGCCTTGCGCGAAGCCATCCTCCGCGCGCTTCAGGAAGGGGATCTGCTCCCCGAAGACGCGATGAGCGAAGAACTCCGCCAAATGCTTCAGGAACCGGGCGCCATGAACAACCAGGCGGTCAAAGATCTGCTCGACAAAATCACCGAGCGCCTGGCCAACGAGGGCTTCATTAATCCGCAGCAGCCTCCGCAAATCACCCCGCCGCCGCAAACTTCCGCGCGAGGTCAGGTGGGCCAGCCGCACGAACGGCAGCCCGAAGCGCGCTTTGAAATCACCGACAAGACCATAGATTTTCTGGGATTCAAAACCCTGCAGGATTTGCTCGGCTCTCTCGGTCGCAGCAGTTTTGGCCGCCACGATACTCGCGATCTGTCTACCGGCGTCGAATCCGGCGGCGTTTCACGCCCCTACGAATTCGGCGACACCCTGAACATGGACATCAGCGCCACGCTCTTCAATGCCGTCCGGCGCGAAGGCGCCAAAGTCCCCATCGAGATGACTTACTCCGACCTGATGGTCCACCAGTGCGAATACCACAGCTCCTGCGCCACGGTAGTCCTTCTGGACTGCAGCCACAGTATGATTCTCTACGGCGAAGACCGCTTCACTCCCGCCAAGCGCGTGGCCATGGCGCTCTCGCATCTCATCCGCACGCAGTATCCCGGCGACACCCTGAGCCTGGTTCTTTTTCACGACTCCGCCGAGGTAGTTCCCATCGGCGAACTCGCTCGCGTCCAGGTCGGACCGTATTATACGAACACGCGCGAAGGCTTGCGCATGGCTCAGCGCATCCTCCTCCGCCAGAAAAAAGATATGCGCCAGATCATCATGATCACGGACGGAAAACCATCTGCGCTCACGCTGGAAGACGGCCGCATTTACAAGAACGCTTTCGGCCTGGATCCCTTCGTCGTCGGCCAGACTCTCGAAGAAGTGAATAAGTGCAAGCGCGCCGGGATTATGATTAACACCTTCATGCTCGCCAGCGATTATTCGCTCGTCCACTTCGTCCAGAAAATCACCGAAATGTGCAAAGGCAAAGCCTACTTCACCACTCCTTACACGCTCGGCCAATACTTGCTAATGGATTACATGCAGCGCAAGACCAAACAAATCCACTAAGCTCCACGCGTCGCCGCTTTTTCCTTCTCCGTACCCTTTGCGAACCCTGCGGCCTCGGTCTTAAATCTTTTTCCTTCCTTGTTTTTCAATGTGCTTCTCTCGAATTTCTTAGCGGGCGAACAAAACTGTCGGCTCTTGCTTGTATGTTGTCCGCAAGACTTCCTTAAACCCACACTTCTCCGCCACACGAATTGACCGCTCATGTTCCGGATGAATGATGCACACCGTCCTCCCTAGCGCTGGCTGCGCTGTCGCGAGGTTCGCGTCGCCCCAGGCCATCGCCGCGCGCACCGCCTCCGTGGCGTAACCTTTGCCGTGTGCGGGGGTGGCGAGCACCCAGCCTATTTCCGGCACGCCTTTCAGTGATGGCTCAATCTCGCGCTTCCAATCCGAAAAGCCCATCTCTCCCGCAAATTTGCCGGTGGCTTTTTCCTCGACTAACCAGTACCCAAAACCCAGCCAAGCCCAATGCCCCAAGTAGCGAAGCACGCGCGCCCAAACATCTTCTTCCGAGAGTGGCTGCCCGCCGATGTAGCGCGTGACCACCGGATCGGCCCACATCGCGGCGCAATCGGCAAAATCGTCTGGCCGGTGCCCACGCAAAAGCAGCCGTTCCGTCTCGATCACCGGCACTTCCACAACTCTCGACACATTACTTGCCATGGCCAGCCTCATGTTGATTTGGGATCTCGATTATAAACCCGGAATTCCGGCGCTTTGCGGCGGTGGACTTTCCTGCGCTACACTGAAGCGATGGGAATTCTGCGGCGGCTATCACGCTGGATGGGAAAACAGGATCACATGACACATATCGTTGCTGGGAATACGGTTCCGGGATTTTCGCTCAAAGCTCTCGACAATAAGGAATACTCGCTTAATTCCCTGATGGAACGCGGCCCGGTCGTGGCGGCGTTCTTCAAGGTCTCGTGCCCCGTCTGCCAGTTCACGTTCCCCTTTCTCGAACGCCTCTATAAGCGGTACGGAGGTAACGGCGTGACTTTTCTCGGGATCTCACAGGACGACACGCGAGCTACGGCGAAGTTTGCGAAGGAGTACGGAGTAAGCTTCCCCATCTTGATCGACGATGAGGATGGCTATCTAGTTTCGAATGGGTATGGATTGACGAGCGTGCCCACGGTTTTTCTGATCGATACTGACGGAACGGTGAAGGTGAGTTCCATGGGGTTCGACAAGAACGACTTGGAGAAAATCGCAGCGGAACTCTCCGAGCGCAAGAAGATATCCCTCACGCCGCTGTTCCGTCCCGATGAAGTAGTCCCGGCCAACAAACCGGGGTGAGGGTCGAAGAACTAGGCCCGGTCGGGCCTGGAGAGTTTTCAGCCGTTAGTCTTCAGTAGTCCCTTGAATAGAGTTGTTTTTTAGGATTGAGTATTGGGTTCACTGTCTGAGCGGAAGTGGTTTCACTCCGTCTCGACTTCGATCAATCGTTTCTTGTGTTTTGCCGGCCGTTTGCGTTTATCGGGAATGACGCGAGTAGTGGCCGGAGCGATTCCTGAATTCCGGGCGGCGCGCCGCGCTTCGGTGCCCTTGTCCAAGACTTTTTTCGGTTTTTTCATCCCGGCCCCAGGCCGGAAGTTTAACGGAATTAGAAATTGAAGGAAACCTGCAAATCGATTCGACGATTTGCTGTGGACGAAGAAAACGGCCCACCTGCCAGTCCATTGGATTCGCCAAACAGCGGTGAACTGAGATTGCCGATAGGGTTCGAGACGTTGACGTTGTTGAAGAGATTTCGCGCGTTAACGCTGAACGTCAAACTGTAACGGCTGTTCGAGGGAGCGCCTCCGAACATGCCGCCGCCGCGGTCGCCTCCGCCACCCCCACCCCGCGGACCTCCCCCGCCTGGGCCCCGGCCAAACGTGCCGCCACTGCCGGGGCCACCCGGTCCGCCAGCGGCCTGCGCTTCCTTTTTCCCCCCGAAACCAAAGGTCTTGCTGACGCGCAAATTGAGCGTAAAACGGCCCGGGCCAGTTTCGTCATTAATAGGAATGACTGGAACACCGGGGAGAGTGACAAGATTAAAACAGCCGTAGGCAGTGTCTGCAACACCCGTAGCACTACTCGAACATGTGCCGGGTGTGGCGCGGGTGTTGAAGACCGCGTTTCCGTACAAGTCCTGTCCGGTGGTGACGTTAAAAGGCGAGCCGGAGCTGGCAATCATAAAAGGGCTCAAGCGAAAGTCGTGAGGCAAACCGATCGAGCCGCCGACGAAGACGCGGTGGCGAACATCGAAGGAAGCGCGGCCGAAGTCTTGTTGCAGATCAAAAGGATTCGACGGAATGCTTGAGGCTCCTGACGTATCGCTATTCGAATAGTTCAACGTGTAGTAGCCGAAAAGAGACAACTTGGTCCCCAAGCGAATGCTGCTATTCACTATCAATTGATTCTGCTTGAAAGTGCCCGCGGACTGGTATTGGTAGTCGATCTCGCTGGGTGGCGGAGCCACGATTTCTCCGGGCGGAATCTGATTGGCGTTGATGAAGTTCGTGTAGAACTGATGATTGCCGCGCGAACCGAGATAGGTGACGGAAAGATTCGCCGTTTTTGTCAGTTGCCGCTCCAGAGTGACGCCTGCCTGCATCGTGTAGGGAGTCCGCAGGTTGGGATTTACCTTATAAATGGTCTGCGGGGAGGTGCTGGATGCCGGGAACTGTGCGGGCAACACGGCTTGATTTGGATCAAAGAATGCAGGGTTCTGAACAACAAACTGCTGTTGGACGAGGCCGTTTTGAAGCTGCTGCTGCAACACTAGGTCAGAAGTGAAACGATCGTAGAACATCCCGAAACCCAAACGGAGGACAGTCTTTGGGGATTTGTTTTTTCCGTTGGCATCGATTCCCCAGGCCAGGCCGACGCGCGGCGCAAAATCGGCATGATCGCCAATATTGTTTTGGGTCTCGTAGCGAAGGCCAGAACTCAGAGTTACATTTGTTTTGATGCGCCAATCATCCTGAAAGAAAAGGGCACCATCCACCCAAGTTTCTTCGGCGACGGCACTTCCTACTGTGTTGTAGTTCAAATTGTAGAAACTGGCGCCGCCCCCGTTGGCGATAGCCAAAGCAATATTTGCCGGCGTATTCCCGGCGGCGAGGGCTTGA
>Ga0210399_10003893_pt1 | contig 11623 bp, 8 predicted proteins | sample IncBWC14MmetaG_FD_150865 | JGI IMG/M metagenome (GOLD analysis project Ga0210399, IMG submission 150865) | Forest soil microbial communities from Barre Woods Harvard Forest LTER site, Petersham, Massachusetts, United States - Inc-BW-C-14-M | ecosystem: Environmental > Terrestrial > Soil >...
TGCGGACTGGACAGGAGGACTCGAAGTTCGGCTTTTCGGTCTCGTCGGGGGCGGCGACGGAGGCAGTCGCCGCACTTGAGCTGCTGCCGACCATCGAGCTCATGGGTGTGCACGCTCATATCGGCAGCCAAGTCTTCGAAGCATCCTCCTTCGAACAGGCGGCCGCGGTGCTCGGCGCGTTCTTCGCCCCGCTCGGCCTGCCCGAGCTGGTGGTGGGCGGCGGGCTCGGTGTGCCCTACGTGAACGGCGAGCGCGCCCCGACTCAGCGCGAGTGGGCCGATGCCACCCATGCCGCTTGTGCAACGGCAGGCGTCGATCCTGCGACCCGGATCTCCGCCGAACCCGGCCGTTCCATCGTCGCTACCGCCGGCATCACCCTCTACAGCGTCGGTACGGTCAAGCACCTGCCCGGCATCCGCACATACGTGAGCGTCGACGGGGGCATGAGCGACAACCCGCGGCCTGTGCTCTACGGCAGCGGCTACGAGGCATTTCTGCCCCGCGCCACACGGGCAGCGCGTCCGCGGCCGGTGCGGGTAGTTGGCAAACACTGTGAGAGCGGTGACCTGGTCGTGCCGGACGCCTTCGTGCCCGACGACCTCGAGGTGGGCGACGTGTTGGCCACGCCCGTCACAGGTGCCTACGGGTACTCCATGGCCTCGAACTACAACAAGGTGCCCCGTCCAGGTGTGGTCTTCGTGGCCGACGGCACCGCCCGCGTCGTCGTGCGGCGCGAAACGTTCGACGACCTGCTTCGGCTCGACGCCTGAGCCCTACTCGGACCAGCCCGCGCCCCGGCGTGGTGGTAGCACCACCCGTTCGGCTTCTGCGAAGTGGTCCTCTTGCAGCTGAAACACCGCACGGCCGGAGTGCACGTCGCCCGTGGCCGCTGTGGGCAGCCTGTACCGTTTGGAGGTGACCGCGGCCCAGGCGAAGCTGCCCATGGAGACGCAGACCGCGCCGGTGCACGGGGCGCCCCATGCCCACCCGGCGCCGACGGTGCGCGTCGGGCTGCTCGGCTGCGGCAACGTCGGCAGCGCCCTGGCTGAGATCCTCCTCACTCGCGCCGACGACATCGCTGACCGCACCGGCATCCGCCTCGAGCTGGTCGGCATCGCCGTGGCGGACCCCAAGAAGCCCCGCGGGCCGGCGATCGACGCCGGTCTTATCGGTACCGACGCCGCGGCGCTCGTCACCCGCGACGACGTCGACGTCGTGGTCGAGCTCATCGGCGGCCTGCACCCGGCCCACGAATTGGTGGAGACCGCGTTGCGCAACGGCAAGCCGGTGGTCACCGGGAACAAGGCGCTTCTGGCCGTGGCCGGTGCCGAGCTGGCCGAGGTCGCCGCCGAAGCGGGCGTGGACCTGCTCTACGAGGCGGCTGTGGCCGGCGCCATCCCGGTCATCCGTCCCTTGCGTGAGTCGCTGGCCGGCGAGCAGATCCTGCGCGTCATGGGGATCGTGAACGGGACGACCAATTTCATCCTCACTCGCATGGAAGAAAAGGGCGACGATTATGACGACGTCCTACGCGAGGCGCAGGAGCTCGGGCTGGCGGAGCGCGACCCCACGGCGGACGTCGACGGGCACGACGCCGCAGCCAAGGCGGCCATCCTCGCCGTCCTCGCCTTCGGCCTCGACGTGGTGGACGCCGACGTCTATCGCGAGGGCATCGGCGCAGTCAGCGCGGCGGACGTCGCCTATGCGAAACAGCTCGGCTACTCGGTCAAGCTTCTCGCCATCGCCGAGCTCGTCGATGGCGGTCCCGAGGTTTCGGTGCGGGTGCACCCGGCGATGGTCCCGCATACGCATCCGCTCGCCTCGGTGCGCGGCGCGTTCAACGCCGTATTCGTCGAGGGCGCGGTGAGCGGCGAGCTCATGTTCTACGGACGCGGCGCCGGCGGCGGCCCCACGGCGACTGCGATGCTGGGCGATCTCGTTGACGCGTCGCGCAACCTGCTGGCCGGCGCGCCTGCGCCAGCACCCAAGCGCACCAGTTCAACCATGCGCGCGCAGCAGGACCTTCGTTCGGCCTTCTACCTGAGCCTGGACGTGGCCGACCGTCCCGGTGTGCTCGCCGCAGTGGCCAAGATCTTCGGCGATCACAACGTCTCCATCCGAGCCATGGAGCAGGTCGGCCTGGCCGAGGAGGCGCGCCTCATCTTCTTGACCCACGTAGCGCGCGAGGGAGACCTGCTGGCCACAATCGACGAGCTGCGCCAGCTCCAGGCCGTTGACCGGGTGAGCGGGGTGTTGCGCGTGATCGGCGAGACCGACAACGGCGGTGCGTCGTGACGGCGGGATGGCGCGGCGTCATCGACGAGTACCGGGACTTCCTCCCGGTCACGGACCGCACGCCGGTCGTCACCCTCCGCGAAGGGGGCACACCGCTGCTGCCGGCGCCGCGCCTCTCCGAGCGCGTCGGCGCCGAGGTGTGGCTGAAGGTCGAGGGTGCGAACCCGACAGGCAGCTTCAAGGACCGCGGCATGACGATGGCGATCTCCATGGCGGTGGAGGAGGGCGCGAAGGCGGTCGTGTGCGCGTCGACGGGGAACACCTCGGCCTCGGCTGCGGCCTACGCGTCGAGGGCGGGAATCGCCTGCGTCGTGCTGATCCCCGACGGCCACATCGCGCTGGGCAAGCTGGCCCAGGCGCTCATGCACGGGGCACGCGTCCTGCAGGTGCGCGGTAACTTCGACCAGTTGTTGACGATCGTGCGCGACCTGCCGAACCGCGCGCCGATCACCGTGGTCAACTCCGTCAACCCGCACCGAATCGAGGGGCAGAAGACCGGCGCCTTCGAGATCGTCGACGTGCTCGGTGACGCGCCCGACGTGCACTGCATCCCCGTCGGCAACGCCGGGAATATTTCGGCGTACTGGAAGGGTTATATCCAGTACAAGGAGGCGGGAAGGTCGACGAAGCTTCCCAAGATGTGCGGCTTCCAAGCTGCAGGTGCCGCGCCTATCGTGTTGGGGCACCCGGTCGAAAACCCCGAGACGATTGCCACCGCGATTCGCATCGGGAACCCCGCGAGTTGGTATTCGGCCACGGCCGCCGCGTCCGAGTCCGGCGGATCCATCTCGGCTGTCACCGACGACGAGATCATCGAGGCGTACACGTTCCTGGCCAAGGAAGAGTCCGTGTTTTGTGAGGCGGCCTCCTCGGCTTCGGTGGCGGGCCTGCTGAAGCAGGACGTGCCGGCGGGGTCAAAAGTGGTGTGCGTGTTGACCGGCCACGGCCTGAAGGACCCAGACCTTGCCATCCAGGCGATCTCGGTGCCGTCGGTGATCGACCTCGATCTCGACGCGGTTTTGGCCGAGATCTCGCTCTAAGGCCCTACGGCAGGTTTCGCCTGGTCGGAGCGGGTGGGGCGCCGAGGCGGCCAGCACCAGCGCGGCCGGCCAGAACGGGGGCTGTGTTGGCACAACCCGCCAGCCCCGCTAAAGTGTTGATATCCCCACTGCGCTTCAAGGCGCTCTCCGCGGGTACAAGCGGTCTCGGGAGAGCCAGACGCAGCAGCGGTGACCCTGGGGGGAGGGCATTACACGCAAACCCTTCTCCAACCTGAAATTCCCTCGCCGCGCGCGGACTCCGGGCCGGCGATAACCCTCATAGGTGAGGAGCACGATGACTGCGGAACAGCAGCTCGAACGATCAGTTCTCGAAGGCAAGGAGCGCGAAGAGCTCAGTGCCATCGCCCAGGCCATGTCGCTCAAAACGAACAGCCGGACGAAAAAGGCTGACATCATTGATCAAATTCTCGACGCGACCGGTGTGACCTCCGGGTCCCAGGCCGCGTCAAACGGGGACGGCGAAGGCGGCGACACCAACGGTGTGAAGCCGTCTCGCCGAACCCGCTCGGTTTCGGCCTCGGCGAGTTCAGGCTCGGACGAGGCCGCTGACACGGTGGCCGGCTCGCCCTCTGCGGGGGCCGGCGACGCCACCCCGACCACGGCATCCGCCGACTCCGAAGGTGCCGGGTCCGAGGTCTCAGCGGGCGGGACGCCCTCGGCGGGTGTGACCGCCACCGCGGAGGCGTCGAGCTCGAGCCCGAGCACCGACTCCGGCCCGGCGATCTTCGTCGAGCCGCCCGACCTGGCGACGGGCACCGAACCGGCGCCACGCCAGAACGGCCAGGGCGGCGGCGGCCAGGGTGGCGGCGGGGGCAACCGGAACCGCCAGAACCAGAACCAGAACCGCCAGGGCGGCAGCCAAGGCGACGGCGATGTCGGCAACCGCCGCAGTCGCCGGCGCCGCGGTCGCGAGCGCGGCGGCGGCCAGGGCGGCGAGCTGCAGGGTGGCGGTGGCCAGGATCAGCCCTACACGGGCGAGCTGGTCGAGGTGAAGGGCATGTTGGACCTGCGCGACGAGGGCTACGGCTTCCTGCGTTGCGAGGGGTACCTGCCCTCTACCAAGGACGTGTACGTCTCCATCAGCCAGGCGCGGCGCTTCGCGTTGCGGCGTGGTGACTACATCGAGGGCGCGTGCCGCCCGGCGAGCAACAACGAGAAGTACCCAGCGCTGCTGCGCATCGACTCGGTGTCCGGCCTCGATCCCGAAGCGGCGAAGAACCGTCCCAAGTTCGAGGACCTGACGCCACTGTTCCCCGACTCGCGGTTGAACCTCGAGATGCCGGGCGACAAGGACAACCTGACGGCGCGCATCGTGGACCTGCTCTCGCCGATCGGCAAGGGACAGCGCGGCATGATCGTCTCGCCGCCCAAGGCCGGCAAGACGACGGTCATGAAGCAGATCGCCCACTCCATCGAGGCGAACAACCCCGACGTGCACCTCATGGTGCTGCTGGTGGACGAGCGGCCCGAAGAGGTCACCGACATGCGCCGCACCGTCAAGGGCGAAGTCATCGCATCGACCTTCGACCGGCCGTCGGAAGAGCACACGCAGGTGGCCGAGCTGGCGATCGAAAGGGCCAAGCGCCTGGTCGAGATGGGCCGCGACGTCGTGATCATTTTGGATGGGATCACGCGCCTGGCCCGGGCCTACAACCTGGCGGCGCCGGCGACCGGGCGGATCATGTCCGGTGGTGTCGACTCCGGTGCGCTGTACCCGCCCAAGAAGTTCTTCGGCGCCGCCCGGAACATCGAGGAGGGTGGTTCCTTGACGATCCTGGCCTCCGCACTGGTCGAGACCGGCTCCAAGATGGACGAGGTCATCTTCGAGGAGTTCAAGGGCACCGGCAACATGGAGCTGCGTTTGGACCGGAGGCTGTCGGAGCGCCGGCTCTACCCGGCCATCGACGTCAACGCTTCGTCGACCCGCCACGAGGAGCTCTTGTTCGAGCGGGGCCAGCTCCAGCAGGTCTGGAAGCTGCGCCGAGTCCTGAACGCCCTGGCCTCCGACGGCAAGGATGCTGCTGGTCTGGAGCTCTTGATGGACAAGATCAAGACGACCGGCAGCAACGACGAGTTCCTGGCCGAGATCGCCAAGGGCCCGGGCGCCTAGATCGGATCGTTTTTTCTGGGCCGTCGGGGTCGGGCATATTTCCGCCCCGATCGGCGTTCTGTCTGGTACTGCCCGGGACAGAGGCTGCGGCTTGCGAGCCGTAGACTGGCCCGGCCCACAAGTTTGGAGACACCAATGAAGTCCGACATTCATCCCGCCTACGTCGAGGCCACGGTCAAGTGCTCGTGCGGCAACACGTTCACGACGCACTCCACGAAGGCCGACCTCCACGTCGAGCTGTGCAACGAGTGCCACCCCTTCTTCACGGGCAAGCAGAAGCTGGTCGACTCCGGTGGACGGGTCGAGCGCTTCCAGCGCCGCTATGGCGAGCGCAAGGGGCGGGCCAAGTCGAAGCCGGACTCGGGTTCGGGATCGGCCTCGGCCTCGGCCTCGGCCTCACCGGAATCGGAATAGCTCGGGGCGCGACCGGTCCGCCGGTCGCGCCGATTGTGAGCCCTAGCCTTAGCCTCCAGTCATGATGGACGACCGGATGGCCGCGCTCGAGGCCGAGTTCGAGTCGGTCGAGGCCGACTTGGCCGACCCGGCCACGTTGTCCGACGCCGACAAGCTGCGCGACCTGTCCCGTCGCCATAAGGAGCTGGCCGAGGTCGTGAAGACCTGGCACGAGCTGTCCTCGGCCCGCTCGGACGTCGCGACCGCCCGCGAGATGCTGACCGAGGCCTCGGGGGACGACCGGGAGGTGATGCGCGAAGAGATCGAGTCGTCGGAGGCCCGGGTGGGGTCGCTCGAGGCGCGGATGGAGACTTTGTTGCTGCCTAAGGACCCCAACGAGGGCCGCAACGTGATCATGGAGATCCGCGGCGCCGTCGGCGGTGACGAGGCCAATTTGTTCGCGCGCAACCTCTACGACATGTACCTGCGCTACGCGGCCGCGAACAAGTGGAAGGTCGAGGTGTTGTCGGAGGACCAGTCGGACAAGGACGGGATCAACGAGGCGGTCTTCGTGGTCAAGGGTCCTGACGCCTACATCCGTCTGGAGCACGAGGGTGGCACGCATCGAGTTCAGCGGGTGCCGGTCACCGAAGCCAAGGGGCGGATCCACACCTCGACGGCGACGGTCACGGTGCTGCCCGAGGCGGAGGAGGTCGAGGTCGAGATCGATCCCAACGACCTGAAGATTGACGTCTACCGCTCGACCGGTCCCGGCGGGCAGTCGGTGAACACGACGGACTCGGCCGTGCGGATCACGCACATCCCGACGGGCACGGTCGTGGCGATGCAAGACGAGAAGTCGCAGATTCAGAACCGGGCCAAGGCCATGGTCGTCCTGCGGGCCCGCCTGTTGAAGGCCGAACAGGACCGCCAAGCCGCCGAGATATCGGCCCAGCGGCGCGGCCAGGTCGGCGCGGGCAGCCGTACCGACAAGATCCGGACCTACAACTACAAGGAGAACCGGGTCACCGACCATCGGATCAACCTCACCCTCTACAAGCTCGACCAGGTACTGGCCGGCGACCTCACCGAGTTGACCGACGCGCTGATGGCGGACAAGCGGGCGCGCCAGCTGGCGGGGGAGGAGGCGGAAGGCGCGTGACGCGGGTGGGTGGCGCGGGCGCCGGCGCTGCTGACGCCGGGGCTGCGCCTGCTGCTGCTGCTGCTGCTGCTGCTGCGCCCGCCCGTGCGAGCGCTCCGACCCGCGGCGAGCTCGTGGCCGAACTGGCCTCTGTGGTGGACGCACCGCACGAGGCGCGTTTCATCGTCGACGAGGCACTCGGGCTCGGACTGACGCTCGGGCACGCGACCCCTCCCACAGGGCCGTTGGACGACGCGGTGGTGTCGGCGGCGTGGGCGATGGCGTCACGGCGTGCTTCGGGGGAGCCCTTGCAGTACGTGTTCGGGCACTGGCCCTTCCGGCGCCTCGACCTCCTTGTGGACCCACGGGTTTTGATCCCGCGGCCCGAGACCGAACAAGTGGTCGAGGTCGCGCTGGCCGAGGCACGGCGGCTCGGCGCGGCCGTCGGCGACGGTTCGAGTGCGGGCGCCGGCCTCGTGATCGCAGATGCCGGCACCGGCTCGGGCGCCATCGCATTGTCGCTCGCGACCGAGCTTGGTCCTCGCGTGGTGGCCGAAGTGTGGGCGACGGATGCCAGCATCGACGCGCTCGCCGTCGCGGCGTCGAACCTCGAGGCCGTGCGCGGGGCGCAGCCGGCTGCGGCCGCATTGCCGCCGACGACGTTGGTGCACGGCAGCTGGCTGGAGCCACTGCCGTCACGCCTTCGGGGCGGCGTCGATCTGGTGGTCTCGAACCCACCGTATGTGAGCGAGGCCGAGTGGAACGAGCTGGCGGCCGAAGTCCGGCTCGAGCCTCGGGGCGCGTTGGTGGCCGGCGCAGCGACCGACGGCACGGCGGGGCTGGCTGACGTCGAGGCGGTGCTACGTCAGGCGCGTGCTTGGTTGCGCCGTCGCGGAGCGGTCGTGATCGAGATTGCGCCACATCAGGCGGGGGCGGCGACTGCCTTGGCATCGGGCCTGGGCTATGGCGAAACCCGGGTGGATGAGGACCTGGCTCGGCGTCCGCGCGTGCTGGTCGCCCGCAGCAGAGACTAGAGATGTGAGGGTCATGGGGGAGGACGAAACGGAGGAGCACGAGGTGGCGAGGCCACCTGTCGTCGATGCCGGTGACGCGAAGATCGCCACCGCGTTGGCCGATGGCGCCGTCGTTGCCGTGCCCGGCGTCGGCGGGTATTGCCTTGCAGTGCGCGTCGGGACACCGGGTGCCGAGGCACGGCTCGTGGCTATGGCGGCCGACCCCGACGGACCGCATTACGCGGTCGGCCAGCGCGACGACGTGCGCGCGCTCACTTCGGGCTGGAGCGACGAGATTGCAAGCCTGCTCGATCGGTGCTGGCCCGGCCCGGTCGACGTCTTCCTGCCCCGTGCGGTGCCGGTCACCGAGACTGACGATCTCGGCCTCGAAGGCGTCGACGATGCGGACGGTGCCGACGGTGCCGACGGTGCCGACGGTGCCGACGGTGCCGACGGTGCCGAATCGGCCGAGGCCGAGGCCGACGCCAATGGCAGCGGCGAGGTAAGGGCTGTGAGCGAGCCCGGTGACGCTGACAGCGGCGGATGGGCCGTCACCGTGGGGATGCCCGACGGCCGGGCGCTGCGGCGGCTTTGCAAAGAGCAAGGACCCTGGCGGACGATACCGCTGACTTACAACGAGGCGACCGAAGTGGCCAACGCGTTCGACGTGGCCGACGTCGAGCTCGTCGTCGACGGCGGCCGTCGCGACGGTGAGCTGCCGACGCTCGTGGACGCGACCGTCTCCCCGGTCCGCGTCTTGCGTGAGGGTGCGCTGCCCTCCAACTTCATCGACGCCACCATGGCCATGGGGGGGCGGAAACGCTGGTTCGGTCGGTCACGCTCGAAAGAGGACTGACGGCAGCGGGCGGCTGCCGGTTACCGACCGCATCGGTCCCGCTCGAACCGGTCCTCAGTCTTTTTGCTCGGCCCGAAGCGGTGCGGACCGGTGGCCCGCGTTCTGTCTGAGCTATAGGCGGCGCCGCGTCTTATGCCTTCGAGGGGCCGAGAAGCCATAAGGGCAGGCCCGTATGCACTGCGGGGAACCCCCCCCGAACCCCGCTACGACCCCGCTGGCACCCGCTCGACTGCGGGCAGCGAGCTCACCGAGCGCTTGGCCTCCCAGTGGCTGCGGCCCAGCGCCGCGAAGTAGGGCGGCCGGTCGGTCAACGCGTAGGTGGCCAGCCACAGCCGCTTGAGGTGCCGCTTGTAACCGTGGTCCACGTCGTCCTCGTACGCGGTGCGGCCGTGGAGCACGTGGTAGTTGTTGATGAACTGCATCTCGCCCGGTTGCAGGTCCATGTACACGTTGAAGTCCGGGTCGTTCGCCAGCTCCGACGCCTTGGCGATCGCGGCCCGGGCCGCCTCGCTCAACCGGGGCGCATCGGGGTGGCGCTGCGAGGCGAGGATGTACTGAGGGATGAAGCGCACGAACAGCCGGCCCCCGTGCTCGGTGAAGGCCGGGATCGAATAGAACGCGCTCGTTCCCGTAGCCTGCTCGCCCCGGGCGTCGTAGGGCATCGGCTCGTACAGAGCCGCGGCCAGCTCGGGGCACGAGCGGACCATCTCGTTGTGGATCGCCACGGCGTTGGCGACACAAGAGAGCCCGCCGGTGCGGGCGGTGCGGAGGCACAAGAGCCCCACGAGGTCGGAGCCGTCGGTGTGGTAGTCGAGCGCGATACCGCCGAGCTCGTTGCCGCGGACGGTCGGGTCGTCGATCGTCTTGCCCTGGTCGGTCACGTCACCCAGCACGTGGCCGTGCTTGTTCTGCGCCAAGGGCGCACCGAGATGCAGTCCGATCCCCCAGTACAACAGTGTGAGGTCGTCGTCGTAGCGCCCTGCCTCCAAGGTTCCGATCCGGCAGAACCCGCGCCCGTTCAGCAGGACGTCGACGACGCCGTCCAACTTCGCCGCGAGGCCCTCGAGCGGGAAGTCGTCGCGTCCAAGCTCCAGAGGGTTGCTGCTCTTGGCCTTGGCCGTCGCCAGCGCGGCGTCGAGCTCGGCGTGGTCGTCGTCGTCCAGCTGCAGCGTCCACGCCCCCGGGTCGGCCACGTCCGCCGCCCGCCACTCGGCCGCCGGCTCGAGCTCGTGCAGTTCCCTCGTCGTCATCGCGCTCTCCTCCGATCCCCGAAGAACTCCGTCAGGCCGCCGCCGTGTCGCGCCCGCCCCGTACGAGCCGACCCGGCAGCGCGCCGGTGTGTTCGCCGTCTCGATACGTCACCCGCCCGTCCACGATCGTCGCCCGGTACCCGCGTGCGCCCTGGAGCAACCGTTTGCCGCCAGCCGGCAGGTCGTAGGCCATGACGGGGAACTCGCACCGCACGTGGTCGAAGTCGATGACGTTGAGGTCCGCCTTCATCCCTTCGGCCACGACGCCGCGGTCGGCCAAGCCCACCGCCCGCGCATTGTTCGACGTCAACCGCTGCACCACCTGGCCCACCGGCATGCGGCCGTGCGCCCGGTCGCGCGCCCAGTGAGACAGGAAGTAGGTCGGGAAGCTGGCGTCGGCGATGAGCCCGACGTGCGCCCCCCCGTCGCCGAGACCGAAGAGCGTGTCTGGATGCCCGAGCATCTCGCCGCACGCGTCGAGGTTTCCGTCTGCAAAGTTGGAGAAGGGCGAGTAGAGGAAGTTACGCCCCTCCTTCTCGGCCAGCAGGTCGAGCGTCAGCGCCGCGGGGTCGATCCCCCGAGCGGCGGCCAAGCGCTCGATGCTGGTCTCCGGCGCCGGCTCGTAGTCGGGCACCTGGCCCATCGGGAACAGGTTGGAGTAATCAGCCAGCTGCCGCTGCGCCCCACCCTGCCCGTCGTCACGAGGCACCTCGGCCAACAGCCGCTCTCGGAAAGCCGGGTCGTGCAGCGCCCGGGCCTGCTCGTCCGCCGGCAGCCCGGCCACCTCGCGCCACGACGGAAGCCTGAGGAACGGGTGGTACGAAGCCTGCAGCCCTAGGAGCACCCCAATCGGACGCGGCGCAACCTGGCCGCGGATCGGCAACCCCTCGGCAGCGCTCTCCTCGATGCGGCCCAACAGATCGCGCCAACCCTCCGGTTGGCGGAAGCTCTGCGCCAGCGACAGCGACAACGGCCGCCCCGACGCCTCGACCATAGATCGCACCAGCTCGAACTCCCCGTCGGCGTCGGGATAGAAATCGGAGATCAGCTCGATCACGCCGTGCCCGGCGTCCGCCAACCCGGAGGCGATCGCCACCAGCTCGTCCACCCGCGCCCGCAGCGACGGCGTCGGGTCACCGCTCGCAGTGCGATGGTTCAGCGTCCTCGAAGTCGAGAACCCGACCGCGCCGTCACGCATTGCCTGGGCGGCGATGTGGCGCATGGCTGCCGCGTCTTCCTGCGTTGCATCCTCCAGGCGGGCGGCCCGTTCCCCCATCACGTAAAGACGCAACGCGCCGTGGGGGAGTTGCGCGCACAGGTCGATGTCGTGGGGCCGGCGTTCCACCGCGTCGAGGTATTCGCCGAAGCTCTCCCACGTCCAATCGATGCCCTCGTGCAACACCGCGCCGGGAATGTCCTCCACACCCTCCATCAACGAAATCAACTGATCGTGCGCGTCGGGGCGCACCGGGGCGAAGCCGACGCCGCAGTTGCCCATGACCAC
>Ga0210399_10003896_pt1 | contig 11620 bp, 8 predicted proteins | sample IncBWC14MmetaG_FD_150865 | JGI IMG/M metagenome (GOLD analysis project Ga0210399, IMG submission 150865) | Forest soil microbial communities from Barre Woods Harvard Forest LTER site, Petersham, Massachusetts, United States - Inc-BW-C-14-M | ecosystem: Environmental > Terrestrial > Soil >...
GCAACTCGCGCCTCGGCGGTCCCTGGTGGAAATGTATATCTGTCTCTCGTGAGATCCAAGCAGCAGCGGGGTCTTTCGACTACGTTCGGCTGGCGCCTCACTCCGCTCAAGATGACAGACATGTGGGGTGTGAGGGCGTGCAGGGTGCGGAGGTCGCGATTAATTTCCGCTTGGCGGGAGTCACGCCAACTCGCGCCTCGGCGGTCCATGGTGGAAATGTATATCTATTCTCGTGAGATCCAAGCAGCAGCGGGGTCTTTCGACTACGTTCGGCTGGCACCTCACTCCGCTCAAGATGACAGACATGTGGGTTGTGAGCGCGTGCAGGGCGTGCGGAGGTCCATTAATTTCCGCAGGCGGGAGTCACGGCAACTCGCGCCTCGGCGGTCCCTGGTGGAAATGTATATCTGTCTCTCGTGAGATCCAAGCAGCAGCGGGGTCTTTCGACTACGTTCGGCTGGCGCCTCACTCCGCTCAAGATGACAGACATGTGGGTTGTGAGCGCGTACAGGGTGCGGAGGTCGCGATTAATTTCCACTGGCGGGAGTCACGGCAACTCGCGCCTCGGCGGTCCATGGTGGAAATGTATATCTGTTTCTCCTGAGATCCAGGCAGCAGCGGGGTCTTTCGACTACGTTCGGCTGGCCCCTCACTCCGCTCAAGATGACAGACATGTGGGTTGTGAGGGCGTGCAGGGTGCGGAGGTCGCGATTAATTTCCACTGGCGGGAGTCACTGTAACTCGCGCCCCTGCGGTCCACGGTGGAAATGTATATCTGCTTCTCGTGAGATCCAAGCAGCAGCGGGGTCTTTCGACTACGTTCGGCTGGCGCCTCGCTCCGCTCAAGATGACAGACATGTGGGTTGTGAACGCGTGCAGGGTGCGGAGGTCCATTAATTTCCGCCCAAGTAGTTCCCCGCCCAAATGGAGCTTGGACGGGGCACCCGTTTATGGTCATCTCACCGGTGCTCGTGATGGTGGTCCTTGCGAGCGGCGACCGGGAGCGTGAACATTTATTGGGGTAGAGTTATGAAAATCGTGTGCGTGGTTCATGACGAGGAGCGGATTCTGGATGTCACGCGCGAGTCGGACCCCTATACGATCCGGGAGTGGGAAGGCGGGAGCCGGCAGGAGATTCGTCTGAGCGAAAGCGAGGCCAGTCGCATCGTGCAGGTGATCATGGAACTGCAGCAGAAACGGCGTCTGGGTGATAAGGCGGAGCAGATCGGCGGCATTCACTTGCAGCCGACGCGCGTGGTTGGACTGGATTGATGCGCGGGCGAAGCATGGGTTAGAGTACGCGCGTCGGCGGGCTCGCATGGAGCTCGCGTTCCGTATCCGATGGGGGGAAGCTATGCGCCGGGTCCTGTCGGTATTCCTAGTATTTTCACTGTGGCAACTCTCGTGGACGCAGGAAGTTCCGCCGGGCGACCTGGTTCCGCTGGGGACCAGCGTCGAGATCGAACTGCTCGAAAACATTTCTTCGGAAACGCTGCAAGCCGGGCAGCCCGTGTCCTTCAAGCTGGTCGGCGCGCTCGCGCCGCATGGGGTCGTGCTGCTTCCCTCGGATACGGGCTTCAACGGCACGGTGCGGGCGGCAAATCCGTCGGGGCACTGGGGCAAGGCGGGCGCATTCGATCTGAAGCTGGAACCGCTGAAGCTGGCGGACGGGACCGAGGTGCGCCTCGATTTCCACCGTCCGGTGCGCCGGAATACTCGCGGCGAAAAGACGGGCGAGACGCTCGGCTCGGCGATTGTGATGACCTACTATTTTCCGCTCATTCCCCTGGCGCTCATCTCGGGATCGCGCAAGGGCAAGCCTTTCAACATTCGAGCGGGCGAGCGCTACCTGGTGTACGTGGTGGGGGTAGATGCGCCGACGGCTACTGACCCGGCGAAACCGTAGTCTCCCTTTCGAGCACCAGAAAACCTTCGGCGGTCCAGCCCACACGCCAGACGAAATCCAAAGGCGTGTAGCCTTCCTGATCGGCCGCGTTCACACCCTGCGCGAGCTGCGCAGCATCCTTGGAGGCGAGCACTCGGTAGGTGAAAGTCCGCTTGAAGTGCGTGTCGCGCTCGAGCAGATGAGGCCGCACGGTGAGCGTATCGGGCAGCACGCGGAAGCCGTCATTGCCGAGGGGATTGAGGTCGCGCTCGATTTGGGCCGCATCTTTGGCGTCGAAGTAGCGGTATTCGTAGCGGCCGGAGCAATCCTCGACGCATTTCTCCATCATCACGGCGATGCCTCCGCCCTTGTTGGAGTCGTGGGGCGCGAGGAAGCGGTAGCCCTGTTTGGCGAGTTCGTCGACGTGTTTGAGGATATTGCCAGCGTGCATGGCATCGACGATCTGAATCTCGCTGCCCGGCGGGAAAGGTGAGGCATGGGCCGGTTGTCCAAGCTGATGTTCGAAGTACATCTCCTTGGTGCCGGCTCCGAGCGCGTGGGAGAAATAGGCGATGCCGACCGGGCGATAGCCTTCTTCGTACAGCGAGGAGAGGTCGCGTCCCTTGGAAGGACCGAGCGCGCCGTGCGGCGAGTTGCGGTACTCGTAATTCCGGGGATGCGGCGCTTTTTCAAGAAAAGCGGTGTGCGCGAGCCAGCGATACCCATGGGCTCCTTGTTCGTTGATCCAGTTGCTGAACTGCGCTGGACCGCCTTTCTCTTCCAAGCGGTGGTAGCGATAGGTGTCGGGCGGCGTCGCGTCCAGACGGAGGATGGTGAACGGTCCCTGGATGAGCACGCGATAGCCGCGATCGGCGAGTTGGTTCACGGTGTCGAGGAAGGTGTCTTTGTTATCGGTCTTGAGCACGGCGTACTTCGGCTGGGTCTGCGCGTGCAGGGAGAGAATCAGGAGATATGGGACAAAGAAGCGCAGCAGAGTCTTCATGACGAGTGGCCTCTGCGAGATGTGGCCCGCGGAACCATTGCGGGCGTGGGTGGGACGCCGATTCTGTCCGTCGCCCCCCGTGAGTATCGCGCTGTGGCGGCGGGCGTACAAGATGGGCGGTCACGGTCGGCGGTGACATAGTCGCTGAGGGTTGTTGCGTTGTTATGTGGAGGCGATTCTCTCTGACCCACAATTTTGGGGGATCGGCTGCTATCCAAACGACGGTGTTTCCGTCTAGCCACAGCGGAGACCTGATCTGCGATCTCCACGTCTCGGACCTGCCATTCCAGTGATCTCATCAGCAAAGGAGAATCCCATGTGTCCAAGGAAATCGGTACGGCCAGTATGGATTGCTCTGCTCGCGTTGTGTACGGCGAGCTGGATTGCGTGCACTAAATCAAGCAGCAACGTGGCTGCTTCCTCCGACGGTGGCAAGATTCCCATCACGACCAGCTCGGAAGAAGCGCGCAAGGAATTTCTGACGGGGCGCGATCTTTCCGAGCGGCTGCTGGCACAGGAGTCGCTGCCGCACTTCGACAAGGCGCTGGCGCTCGATCCGGAGTTCGCGTCGGCGGAGCTGGCGCGGGCTGTCAGTTCTCCGACAACCAAGGAGTTTTTCGAGCACCAGAAAAAAGCAGTGAGCCTGGCGTCGAAAGCTTCGAATGGAGAAAAACTTCTCATCATGGCGAACGAGGCCGGGGCCAACGGCGTCACGGAGATTCAGAAGGAATATCTGGATCAGCTGGTGGCGGCGTATCCGAACGACGAGCGTGCGCAGTTTACTTTGGGGAATTACTACTTCGCGCAGCAGGAACTCGATCAGGCGCTGGCGCATTACAAGAAAGCCACGGAGATCGCGCCCAGTTATTCGCAGGTCTACAACCTGCTGGGCTACTGCTACCGGCAGAAGGGCGACTACGCCAATTCCGAGGAGTCGTTCAAGAAATATGTGCAGCTGATTCCCAACGATCCGAATCCCTACGATTCTTATGCGGAGTTGTTGCTGAAGATGGGGCGGTATGACGAGTCGATTGCGCAGTATCGCAAGGCTCTGTCGATCGATTCGCATTTCAATCCTTCGCGCTTCGGAATTTCTGCCGACTATATGTACAGCGGCAAGCCGCAAGAGGCCGCGGCGGAGTTGCAGGCCATGGCCGAACAGGCGCGCAACGACGGCGAATTGCGGACCGCGCTGTTTGGGATGGCGGTGCTGGCGTCGGACCAGGGAAAGTTTGACCAGGCACTGGCGGCGATCGACAAGGAATTTGCGGTGGCGGAGAAGAAGGGCGACACGGCCTCGATGGCGGCGGACCTGCAGGCCAAGGCGAGGATCCTCGAGCAAATGCAGAAGCACGACGCGGCGGCCAAGGAGTTCGATCGCTCGCTGCAGTTAGTGGAGAATTCCAACTTGTCGCAGGAGCTCAAGAATAATGCCACTCTGCAGGGTCATTTCAATGCGGCCTCAGTAGCGATCGGGAAAAAGGATCTGGCTGCGGCGAAGAGTCATGCGGAGGAATTCCGCAAAGGGGCCGAGGCCCGGAAGAACGATGCGCAATTGAAACAGGCGCATGAGTTGGCGGGACGAATCGCGCTGGCGGAGAAAGATAACGCTAAGGCAATTACGGAACTCGAGCAGGCAAACCTGCAAAATCCGCAGAATCTCTATCGGCTGAGCCAGGCTTACCGGGGAAACGGAGACGCGGCGAAAGCTCAGGAATATCTGAAGAAAGCGGCGGAGTTCAATTCGCTGCCGGCTTTGAACTATGCGTTCATTCGGGAGAAGGCTCAGAAGGAAGCAGCGAAGAGTTAGGAAAACGGTCGTTGGAAAAACCAGTCGTTGATCGTCGGTTGTCGGAAGACGGTGGTTGGTTGTCGGCAAAAACCGAAGATCGAGGCAGTGGTGGAATCCCACCCTAACCTCGCAACGAACGCGAGGTTAGGATGGGGCACCCGGATGTTCGTGTAGGCCGTTGATGGGGTAGCGCCGGCATCTTGCCGGCATGTTTGCGGGATCGAAACAGCGGGCGAGATGTCGGCCTCTAAAGCCGGCGAGACGCCGGCGCTACCCGCCAGACCTGAATTACGCTTCTTCTTTCGTCTTGAGCCAGTCGATGAACATCTGCTCAATGGGCTTGTCGTAGGCCATGAGGACGTGGCGGACGGTGTGTCCGCTGACGAAGTGGCAGACTTCTTCGGCAAGATTTTTGGCGTGATCGCCCGCGCGTTCGAGCGACTGGGTCATGAAGATGACTTGCAGGCTGGCCTGGCGGGCGACGTTTTCGGGATTCTCAATGTGGCGCAGGAAGATGAGGTTGCGGAGACGGTCCATCTCGGCGTCGGCACGGAGCACGTCGATGGCTTTCTTTACGTCGCGGCTGGAAAATGAGGCGCCAACGTCGGTCAACATCTTTTCGAGCACGGTGGCCATCTGGGTGAGCTCGCGAACATCCTGAGGGTCGAGCCGCCCTCCGGCCGCGTGCGCGCTGTTGGCGAAGCTGAGCAGGAGGTCTCCGATGCGCTCGAGGCCGATCATGAATTTCATGCAGGCCAGAAGTTCGCGCGCTTCGGAAGCCCCTACGCGCGTGATAGCATCGGTCACGCCGTCGTCGATTTCCATATCGAGGCGGTCGAGTTCTTTTTCGCGTTGCCGCAATGAATTGAGGAGAACGGTGGAGCCGGTGGCGATGCCTTCGGCGGCCGCGCCCGCGGCTTCTTTTGCCACCTGGCATGCTTGCACCGTGAGCCGCACCAGATGACCGTGTTCCGGTTGCGGTCCCGGGTGTTTCGCAGTGGCAGTGCTCATGCGCGGGTTCCTCCGAGGTGGTGCGGTAGGCGTGGAAAATTCTGCACTCTTCTTGCGGCGCCTAGATAGATGGATGTCCAAGTAATGAGCATAAGTTGTTTTCAGGGAGGGTGGGTTAAAAGGGTGTAAATTTCGCAACACAAATAGGGCAGTTCGCAGCGCTGCGGCCGGCCGCTGCTGGAGGACGCCCGCATCTGCGGGAGGCGGTCATTTCGGCAGTTCCTTAGGAAACCCCTTTACAATAACGATTTTGTTGGCTAGGGTAGGGCTGTTCTTCCAGGAGCCCTTCCAGATGACTCGATTTCTCCGCCTTTTGGTGCTCTCAGCGGCCCTAGTTCCTTTCACCTCCCTGGTTGCGACGGCCGTCGATTCACAAAAAAGCTTCGAGACGGTGGTCTACATTCCGGTGGCCGGCACGGTGAAGATGAAAGATCGTCAGTGGCTGGAGAGCAGCTGGGCGGCGATCAGCAGCCAGGTGCACGTCGATAAGGTATACATCGAGACCTATCGCAGCCGCGTGCTGGCCGACGACCAGGTGCTTGAGGCCGCCAAAAGGTTTTTCATCCAGCACGGGGTGAAAGTCGCTGGGGCGATCTGCTACTCCGACAGTGATAACGGACAATTTGTATCTTTCACCTATACCAAGGCCGCCGATCGCGACTATGTGAAGCACGTCGCCGAATTTACCGCCCGACACTTCGACGAAATCATCCTCGACGACTTTTTCTTTGCCAATACCAAAACTCCGTCGGACATTGCCGCGAAGGGCGATCAGAGCTGGACCGACTTCCGGGTTAAGACGATGAACCAGGTTTCGCGCGACCTGGTGGTAGAGGCCGCGCGGGCGGTCAATCCGAAGGTCAACATCACCATCAAATTTCCGAACTGGTACGAGCATTTCCAGGGGAACGGGTACGACCTGGACCAGCAGCCTAAGATTTTCGACGCCATTTATGCCGGGACCGAGACGCGTGACCCGGTGATCACCGACCAGAACCTGCAGCAGTACGAGGGCTACGCCATCGCGCGCTATTTCGAGAACATTGCTCCGGGCCGGTTGGGCGGAGGCTGGGTCGATACCTACGATATCCGATATCTGGATCGGTACTCGGAGCAACTCTGGCTGACTGTTTTTGCCAAGGCGCACGAGATGACGCTGTTTAATTACCTCGACCTGTTGGGAGAGCCGAAGCCCGGCGGCCGTCCATGGCAGGATCAGCAGACAAATCTCAACTGGAAGCGAATCGAAGACCGCGGCAAGGGCAAGCCGACGTTCGCCTCGGTGGCGGGTGATGCGCTCGACCAGGTCAAACCGTTCATCGATCGCTTGGGTAAGCCCATCGGGATTGCGAGCTATCGTCCAGCGCACGCGACCGGTGAGGACTTCCTGCACAATTTTTTCGGCATGATCGGCATCCCGATCGAACTCTACCCGAGCTTTCCGAAGGATGCCGGCGTGATTCTGATTACCGAGTCTGCCAAGTCAGATCCGACCGTGGTTGCGAACGTGAAGGCCAGCCTGGAGGCAGGCAAGACCGTGATTCTTACCTCGGGCCTGGTTCGCGCGCTTAGAGGCAAAGGGATGGACGACCTGGTGGAACTCCGGATGACTGGCATGCAGGAACCGGTCACCAGCTTTATCGGAGCGTTTGGTCCGGGGGCGGGGACCAGTTTGGGTAGTGCGAGTTCGCCGATTTTCTTTCCACAGATTCGCTTTCTTACGAATGACGCCTGGCCCGTGATCCGCGGCATTGCCGACAATAATGCTTTTCCGATTCTGCTGATGAACGAGTACGGTAAGGGCAAGCTGTTTGTGCTGACCATTCCGGCCAACTTCACCGACTTATACGAGATGCCGGAACCCGCGCTGAACGCGATCCGCAGCTATGTGATGGGGGATTTCCCGGTTCGCCTCGAAGCGCCCGCAAAGGTGAGCTTGTTTGCTTACGACAACGGCAGTTTCATCGTCGAATCGTTCCGAGATGAACCGGCTGCGGTCACGTTGTTGGTTTCGCAAGGCTCGAGCGTGACGAATCTGGTGAGCGGGGAGCGGTTGACAGAAGCGAGGGGTGGGCAGCTTGCGCAGGATGCGAATGCGCGGCACGGCTCCGCGTTTAAGGTCGAAGTGCAGCCACACAGTTACATGGTCTTTACTATGAAGTAGGCAGTCGTTGGTCGTTCGTCGTTGGCCCGAACACGGTCGGTCGTTGGCAAAATCATGAGATCGATACGGTTGTGGACTCCCACTCCCACCCTAACCTCGCAAATAACGCGAAGTTAGGATGGGGCACCCGGGTGTTCGTGTAGGTCGCTGATGGAATAGCGCCGGCATCTTGGCGGCATGGTTTTGCGGCGCCAAAACAGCGGGCGAGATGTCCGCCCTAAAGCCGGCGAGACGCCGGCGCTACCTGCCAGAGCGAAATGGCACCCGCGGTTATTTGTTTTCCTGATGGAACACGGTCGTCGTTGGCAAAATCATGAAATCGATACGGTTGTGGAATCCCACCCTAACCTCGCACAGGACGCGAGGTTAGGATGGGGCACCCGGCTGTTCGTGATGGGGTAGCGCCGGCATCTTGCCGGTATGTTTGCCGCGCCAAAACAGCGGGCGAGTTGTCCGCCGTAAAGCCGGCGAGACGCCGGCGCTAACTGCCAGAGCGAAACGTCACTCGCGATTATTTGTTTTCCTGATGCTAGCTTTCCTTCGCGAAGGGCAGAGTGAATGAGAATTCGGAGCCGTGGTTGAGTTCGCTGTCGGCACGAATTACTCCCGAATGGGCGAGCACGATATGTTTGGCGATGGCGAGGCCGAGACCGGTGCCTCCCGATTCGCGGGAGCGGGCTTTGTCGACACGGTAGAAGCGCTCGAATAAGCGCGGCAGGTGTTCGGAGGGGATGCCGGGGCCGAAATCGCGCACGTAGAACTCGACGCCGCGTTCTACAGACCGCGCGCCCAGCAAGATTCGCTTTCCCGAGCCTGCGTACTTCATCGCGTTCTCGATCAAATTGGAGAAAACCTGGTGGATGGCCTCGCGGTCGGCGTTGACGGGCGTATCCAGGCTGGTCTCGATGGTGAGTTCCATGCCTTGTCCGCGCACCACTTCCCGGAAACTCTCCTCGGCGTCGCTGAGGAGTTCTGCGGGTGTGGTCGGCTGGGGATCGAAGCGCTGCTCGCCGGATTCCACGCGCGCCAACGTGAGCAGATCTTCGGTGAGGCGCGACATGCGGGCGGCGTTCTTGCGGACGATTTCCAGAAATTCGCGGACGTGTCCGTTCTCGCTGGCGCCGTCGAGCAGGGTCTCGGTGTAGCCCTGGATGGAGGTGAGCGGGGTGCGCAGTTCGTGCGAGACGTTGGCGATGAAGTCGCGGCGTGTTTTCTCGACGCGCTCGGTTTCGGTGAGGTCGCGCAAGACGGCGACGGCGCCGCCTCCGGGCAGAGGAGCGGCGGTCACGTCAAAACTGCGGCCGGGGACGATGGAACCGGCGCGCGCCGAGGCGATCTTCTTTCCTTCAGTCGCATCGCGCACGGCGGCCAGGAACTGGGGATCGCGCACGGTTTCTACGACGGGAGCATTCAGCCGCGTGCGCTGCGGCACCAGGCGCTCCATGCCTCGATTGGCCCACTGCACTCGGCCGTCGGAGCCCACGGCGATGACGGCATCCTGCATGGAGTTCAGAAGAGTTTCGAGCTGACGCTGGCTGGTTTGCACCGCGAGGAAACTTTCTTCCACCCGGCGTGCGGTTTTGTCGAGTGCGGTGGCGACCTGTCCGATCTCATCCAAGGAGGTTGCCGAGATGCGGGCGGTCAAGTCACCCGCGGAAACTTGTTCCGCAAAACGCAGGATGCGTTGCAAGCGCCGGGCAGTGTAATGAGCGGCCAGTGCAGCCAGCAGCATCACAACCACGAAAGCAATCAGCGAACCGAGGAGCAGAGCGCGATGGATGCGCTGCGAAGCCGCTTCGACATCGGAGAGTTGATACGCCATGCGTACGGCGCCGCCTGAGACGGGCACAGCCACGTACAGATAAGGGACTCCGATGGTGTGGCTGCGGCGCTCGTCGACGCCGATATTGCCGGCGAGAGCGGCCATGAACTCCTTGCGGCCGCGGTGGTTTTCCATGCTCTTGGCGTCGGCTTCGGAGTCAGCCAAGACTTGGCCCGTAGGATCGATGACGGTGGCACGCGCACCCGCCGCTAAGGCTTCCTGCGAGGTGAGGTCCTGCAACGATTGCTTGTGATCGCTTTCGACGCGGTTGGCGAAAAGTCGGGCCCGGGCCGTCAAGCCACGTTGGATTTCATCCCGGAGCGAACTCTCCCAAACACGCCGGATGGTGACGTCCATGGTGATCGCGGCAATGACGACCACGATGCCGGCGGCGGCCAGCATCTTGAAGAAGATCCGGTTCCTCACTTGGGAGCCTCAAAGCGATAGCCGGCGCCGCGCACGGTTTTCAGGTAGCGGGGATTCTCGGGGTCGGGCTCGATCTTTTCGCGGATGCGGCGCACATAGACGTCGACCGAACGAGGAGTCACGTAGGACGTATCGCGCCAGACCGAATCGAGAAGCTGGTCGCGAGTGAAGACGCGGCCGAGGTGGCGGGCGAAGTAATCGAGCAAGCGGAACTCGGTCGCGGTGGTGGTGACGGATTTCCCTTCCACGTTCAGCGTCATGGCGGCAGGATCGATTTCGATGCCGCCGACACGAACTGGACCGGGGGCGAGCGGGCGCTCAAAGCGTCGCAGCACGGCCTTCACGCGGGCCACCAGTTCGCGTGGACTGAAAGGCTTGGGAATGTAGTCGTCCGCACCCAACTCCAGGCCGAGTACGCGGTCCGCCTCGCTGTTTTTCGCGGTCAGAAAAATCACCGGAATCATGGCGAGCGCCTGGGTCTGCCGAATCTGGCGGCAAAGTTCCAGACCGTCCTTGCCGGGAACCATAATGTCGAGAAGAAAGAGGGCCGGGCGCTGGCGCTCGGCCTCGGTGAGGACGGTGTTTCCAGTGGGGTACAGCTTCACCGCGAAGCCTGCACCTTCAAGGTGATGGCGCACCAACCTGGAAATGTCTGGATCATCTTCAACCACGGAGATGTGCGGCTTCACGGGAAGTATTGTAGCTGCAATGGGGGACTGGACCTAGAGCGTGGCGCCTGGGGAAATGAGACACCGGCAAGATTCACGGTCCTGTAACAATTCGGAGGAGCGCGGAGTAATCTGCGGAAACGAAGAAGGTAACCGCGAAGTACGCAAAGAAGGGCCGCGAAGGACGCAAAGAAGATCCGCAAAATCGGCTAATGGTTCCGCGTGCTCACCGCCGTGATGATGTCGATCAGCAGATTGTTTGCGTTGTCGAGACGGAAAGACATACCGGGCGGAACGGCCGTGGTGGCGCTGTACTCCGTGAGGATGGCCGGGCCGGAATATTTTTTCCCGGGCGTGAGGGCCGCTCGGTCGTAGATATGTGTCGATATTCGCTTGCCGTCGAAGACGACGGGACACTGCTCAACTGGTGTGCGAGGGCTCGCGCTCGACTTCTTTTTTCTCTCTGGGGCGCGGTTTACAACATGAGCTTGCGGCGAGCGGAGAATGCCTCGCAAGCGCAAGGTTACGAGTTCAATCTCGCGCTCCGGATGGCTATACCCGTAACGCTGGGCATGGGCCTGGTGAAAGTCACGAATGAGGTTTCGCGAGATGGGAACGGAAAGCTCGTATCCCTGGCCGCGATACCGGGTATCGATGTTGCGCTGCTCGTGGATTGTGCCCGTCCAGCCTTCTGCCCGGAAATCCTTGCGCGCGGTTTCGGACAAGCGCTCGAACTCACGATCGAGTTTTGGAAAAGGAAGGTCGTCGGTGGCGCGCCAGAGCACGGTGCGGGAATAGTCCTTGATGACGTTGCTGACCAGGATGCCGAAGGCGAGAGCGCTCCGGGCA
>Ga0210399_10003900_pt1 | contig 11614 bp, 11 predicted proteins | sample IncBWC14MmetaG_FD_150865 | JGI IMG/M metagenome (GOLD analysis project Ga0210399, IMG submission 150865) | Forest soil microbial communities from Barre Woods Harvard Forest LTER site, Petersham, Massachusetts, United States - Inc-BW-C-14-M | ecosystem: Environmental > Terrestrial > Soil >...
CGATGCCGAGCATCAGGCACAGCACGGCTGCGGCAGTAAAACCAAGATTCTTGCGCATCATCCGGAGCGCAAACTGGATGTCTTGCCACAGCGTTTCCATCGGATACTCCCTCCGAGCAAAAGCACGCTCGAAACTCGGGCGTGTTCCTGGCTGCTGATGATACTAGACGTTCCAAACTTTCTTTAGTACCGAGGGAGAGTGAAATTATCCGTTACAAGGCGGGAGATGCCAATCTCGCGTTTCTCCTTTGCGGAAATGTTTCGACCGTCTATGATTCGCAATCGAGCCTGGCCGGGTCCCGCGCTCGCGGCGGCCGGCACGTCACACTCAAAATGAAACGACTCGCTTACATCGACTGGATGAGAGGACTAGCATGCGTGCTGATGTTTCAGACGCATTGCTACGACTCGTGGATGAGTCCGGAGGCGAAGAAGTCGTCGGCGTCGTTGATGGGATGGTCGAAGCTGGGCGGGACGCTACCGGCGCCGCTGTTTATTTTTTTGGCGGGAGTGTCATTCGCGCTGGTGACGGAGAAATTGCGAGAGAAGGGAGTCAAGCGGGGCGCGATTGCGAAGCAGACAATTCTGCGCGGAGCGGAGATTCTTGGGATGGGGTTTTTGTTTCGCGCGCAGGAGTTTGCGCTGGGATTTCCGTGGGCGCCTTGGACGGACTTGCTGCGCGTAGACGTGCTCAACATTCTCGGGCTTTCCATGATGCTGATGGGCGTGTTGTGCTGGATTGCTGGAGATGGTGCTGTCGCGGCGGCGAGAATTCGCACCTTTGTGGCGGGAATATTTGCAGCAGTAGTTGTGGCAATGGCTACGCCACCGCTTTGGACGACGCACCGGCCGAGTTTTCTGCCATGGCCGCTGGAGTCCTATATCAATGGCGTGCACGTTTTCAAGGAGCCGCAGGCGTGGCTCTTTCCACTCTTTCCGTGGTCAGCATTTGCGTTCGCGGGGCTGGCGGTGGGCTTTTTGCTATTCACGGATTTTGCCAAGCGCAGGGAGGGGCTGGCGTTTGCGGCTCTGGGTGGTACTGGCATAGTCGCTTGCTATTTGTCCGTTTTGTTTGATTCATCGCGGGTGCGGCTTTACGCGGTTTACGATTACTGGCACAGCAATCCGGATTTTCTGCTGATGCGCTGTGGAATCCTGCTGATCATACTTTTTCTGGTTTACGCGTGGTGCCGGTGGGGACTTGCACAGAAGGGCTTCAGCCCGATCATCCAACTCGGGCAAACTTCGCTGCTGGTGTACTGGGTACACATTGAATTTGTTTATGGAAGATTTTCCATTTTGCCAAAGGGGCAGTGCGGCGCTCTGAAGGCTACTGGCGGGCTGCTTGTTATTTTTTTGGCGATGCTGATTCTTTCCTTGATACGGACAAATTGGAAACAGTGGCGGGCTAAGGCTTCGCAGAAGAATTCTGCGGGAGCTGCTGTGAGCGCGGAATCTTGATGATGACTTCGCCGGGACGGGCCAGGCCAAGCTCGTCGCGGGCGATTTTTTCGATTTTGCGCGGATCGGTTTTTAACTCTCTGACTTCCTGCTCGAGCTCAGAATTTTCCTTATTCAACTGATCCAAATCCTTGCTCACTTTTTTGATTTCCTGCTGGGTGCGGCGCATAGCCAGATAGCCGTGGGCGCCGAAAATGTCGTGCACTACGAGGACCAGCACCAGCAGGCCGATGAGCGCGGGCCCGTAATGGCGCAGCACCGGCTGGATTTTTTCTCTGACACCCGACTCTTTCAATTTTGCAGAACCCATTGTGATGCTTCGCGCGTCAACTTCGCGGAGGCGGCGGCGCTTTCGGCTTCGACATAGAGGCGAAGCAGCGGCTCGGTGCCGGAAAGACGCAGCAACATCCACGATCCGTCGTCAAATACAAATTTTGCGCCATCAGTGCGGTCAATAGATACGACTTTCCGGCCGGCGAGTGTCGAAGCGTCCACGGCCACGCGCTTGACGGCATTTGCCTTTTGTTCGTCGGAAAGATGAAGGTTTTCGCGGACGGGCCAAAATTCGCGGCCGAGTTTCTTGTACATGGCACGAACTTGCTCGCCGATGGAGGCACCGCGCGCGGCGATCATTTCCGCCACGAGCAGGCAGGCGAGGATGCCGTCTTTTTCCGGGATGTGGCCGCGGATCGTGAGGCCGGCGCTTTCTTCGCCGCCCATGGCGATTTTGTCTTCGCGGATGAGCTGGCCGATGTATTTGAAGCCTACGGGCGTTTGATAGATGGTTTGGCCGTGCGACTTGGCGACGGCATCCATCATTTGGGTGGTGGCGACGCTGCGGGCTGCGCGCATTTTCCATTTTCGCGTCTCAACCAAATAGTCGTAGACCAGCGCGAGGATCAGGTTGGGCTGAATCCAGGTGCCGTCGCTATCGACGACGCCGAAGCGGTCGGCGTCGCCGTCGGTGGCGAGGCCAACGGTGGCTTTCGAATCGACCACGGCCTTGCGCAGTGGGGCCAGATTTTCTTCGGAAACGTCAGGGCCGGTGCCGTCAAAGAGGCAATCGCGGCCGGTGCGCATGGCCTGTACGGTGACGCCGTGATCGGTGAGGGTGCGATCGAGATAGCCGGCGCCGCAGCCGTGGAGCGCGTCGACGACTAGAGAAGGATTGGCTTTGCGGAGCGTGTCGAAATGAACGAGTTGTTCGAGGCGCTTCAAATAGTTTTCGCGGAGATTCACTTTTTCGCCGCGTTCAGGATGCGACGCGCCGTGGGGAAGGGGCGGGACGCCGCCTTTCGCGGCGAGTTGGGAAGCACGCGCTTCGATCTCTTTGGTGACTTCCGGGAGCGCGGGGCCGGCATCGGCAGAGGAAAATTTCAGGCCGTGATATTGGGCGGGATTGTGGCTAGCGGTGAAGTTGATGGCGCCGTCGAGCTTGCGGCGCATGATTTCGAAGGCAACGGCGGGCGTGGGCGTGAAGGTTTCGCAGAGCAGCGTGTGGATGCCGTGGTACTGCAGGATGTCCACGGCGAGCTGCGAGAATTCTTCGGAGTAGAAGCGCGTGTCGTAGCCCACCAGAATCGTGGGATCCTTCGCTTTGGTTTTTGCGTGTTCAGCGATGGAGGTGACGGCCAGGCGGACATTAGCGAACGTGAAATCGTCGGCGATGAGGCCGCGCCAGCCGGAGGTGCCAAACTTGATGGGAGAGGTGCTCATGGGGCGGTATTCTAGCGCTTGGAAAGTGGAAAATGGAAATTGGAAAAGAGACGTGGATCAGAGGATGAAGATGTAACCGTAGTTGGAGGGGACGGTAACGGGCTGCGTATTGCCGGAGGCGGCGACGGTGATTGTTAATGGAGCGGCGCGAAACGGGGCATCCAGTTTTTCGGTCCAGACGCCGGCTTTCGGGAACGGGACGTCGATTGTGGAGGATGTGCCACCGAAATTCAGGATCACCATGGCGTACTCTTCGGGGCCCGCGGCGCCGGCGAGGGCGTGGCGATGGTAAGCGAGCAACTGATTGCCTTGCAATGATTGTTGCCAGTAATAGAAGGACTCGCGGCTCCGCAGCGCGCGGCTCGCGCGGCGAAGTTGGCCGAGTCGGCGGTAGAGGCTGACGAGCTGCCCGCCAAAGTCATCGTAGAAATATTCCCAGTGAGTGTCGCGGCGCAGATCGATGCGTGCGAAACCGTTGTCGGGCAGGTTGTAATCGTCGGCAAACTCTTCGCCTTCCCAGAGCATGGGCACGCCTTGCGAGGTGTAAAGAGCGATCGCGAGGGCTTGCATGCGCCAGAAGCGGCTGCGGTCTCCCGGCGAAAGGAAATCGTTGCCCATTGTTCCCGCGAAGACGATCAGGTGGCTGTGGTCGTGGGAATTCAAGTATTGGAAGGGAGCGACGGGCATGTCGACAGGATTGCCAGCGGCATTGACGACAGATTTTGTGGCGGGATAGCGGCCGGCGAAAAAGGGATCGAGGGTGTGCGCGAGGTCCGCGGTGGGCGCGGCGCCGGCAGCGATGGCTTCGGCTTGATCGAGGAGATCGTTCTGCCACGCGCAGCTCGTGTAGGTGTTGCGTAAAACGTCGGGGGCACGCCATAGCGCTTCGGCGCATTGAATGATGCGGCTGTAACTCGTGGGGTCTGAGACGAAGCGAGGAAGGATGAAGGAAAGGCGATAAGTATCGTAGGCCAGTTTCGCGTAGCCGGTGTCGGTGGGGCTGACGTAAAGGTCGGTCACTTCGTCATAGCGGAAGCCATCGACGTGATATTGCTCGAGCCAGTTGCGATTCGAAGCGGCAAAATATTCTTGCGTGAAGACCTGGCCGAAATCGGCTTGTGGGCCGAAGGGTCCGTTGGCGCCGATCATCGGGCTGTTGACGTGCGGCGCGCCTGGAGTGGAGTTCACGTTGTTGTAGACCTGGTTGTAGGCGAAGGCGGGATCGACGTGCTGATAAACGACGTCCAGAATGACGGCCATGTTGACAGCATGGCAGGCATCGACGAGGCGGCGCAGGCCGTCGGGTCCGCCGAAGTGCGCGCTGGGAGAAAAGTAGTGGAGCGGGCCGTAGCCCCAGTCGAAGTCCAGTTTCGCGCTGCCAACGGGCATTAGCTCGAGGCAATTGACGCCGAGGCTTTGCAAATAGGTGAGGCGATCGATCACGCCGTCGAAGGTATCGTTGAATTCCTCGACCTGGAGCTCGTAGGCGATCAGGTCGTCGAGCTCAGGCGTTTTGTAAGCGGCATCGGTCCAGGCGAACGGCGCGGGATTGCGTGAGAGCATGACAGCGGAGAGAAGTCCAACATCGGTTTGGCGCGCGAAGGGATCGGTGAACCATCGGGTAACGAGTTGGCGCTGGCCGCCCTGCGACGTAAACCAGAGCTGGAAGCGGTAGAGATAAAGGCCTTCGGAGCCGAAATGAGTTCCGACGATTGGCTGCACTGAAACGGTGGCGCTCCAGAGGTCCAGCGGGTGGGTGCTGTTCCAGAGGAGATGAGAATCTTGCGGCTGGATGGCGGGGTTGAAGCGGTCGTCGCGGTGAATGACGCGCACAACGACATCAAAACCGTCCGCAGCGCGAATTCCGGGGAGGTAAACTCCGAAGGTGATCTGGAATCCGCCGGGGACCGCAACGGGAAACGCTCCGACTTCGGAAACGTTGATCACGGGAAGTATGATAGCTATTGCTGGTGGCTTGGCGTATTAAATTTTTATAAACGATGGACGCGTATTTGTAATGCTCGCGGAGGAACCACATGAAGCGCGGCGGACGAACTCGGGTCGTGCTGGTCACGTGCGGCAGTTTGAAGGAAGGCCGGCGCATCGCCCGTGCTGTGGTTTCGTCGAGGCTAGCGGCGTGCGTCAATCTAATGTTGAGCCCCGTTGAGTCAATCTATACATGGAAGGGCAAGCTGGAGAAAGCGAGAGAGTATCTGTTGGTGATGAAGACCACGTCAAAACGCATCGCTGACTTAGAGAGGGAAGTGAAACGCCTCCACACCTATGATGTGCCGGAGCTCATCGCGCTCCCGATTGTTGCGGGATCCAGCGATTATCTTGCTTGGCTCCAAGAAAGTGTCAAAGGTTTGCGCTGAAGAGCATCCCTCCTCGCGGGCAGTTCCCGGACTATCTCTTAAACATAAAGCAAGGCTTGGTCGAGGTCGGCGATGATGTCTTCGACGTCCTCGATGCCGACGGAGAGGCGCACGAGCCCTTCGGTGATGCCGACGCGGTCCTGAACTTCCTTGGGCATGGAGGCGTGGGTCATCATCGCGGGAAGCGAGATTAAGGTTTCGACGCCGCCGAGGCTTTCGGCGAGCGAGCACAGCTTGACATGATTGAGGAAGCGCCGCGCCGCGTCCAGCGAACCTACGTCAAAGGCGAGCATCGCGCCCGGGCCCTTCTGCTGGCGGCGAGCCACTTCATGTTGGGGATGCGAAGCCAAGCCGGGATAGTAGACCTTGCGGACTTTGGGATGCGCGTCGAGATGCCGCGCCACGCTGATGCCATTGGCGTTGTGTTGGAGCATGCGAACCGCCAGAGTCTTGATGCCGCGCGAAATGAGGAAGCAATCCATGGGCGCGAGGCCAGTGCCGGCAGAGCGCTGAATGAAATAAATTTTTTCGGCATCCTCGGGACGCGTGAGCACTACGGCTCCGCCCGTCGAGTCGCTATGGCCGTTCAGATACTTCGTCATGGAATGGACGACGATATGGGCACCTAGTTCGATGGGACGCTGCAAATAGGGACTCAGGAATGTGTTGTCAACGACCACGGTCAGGTTGCGTTCGTTGGCCAATTTGGAAATAGCCGCGATGTCGGTGACGCTCATGGTCGGGTTGGCCGGAGTCTCGAGGTAGAGCATCTTGGTATTGGGGCGCAAGGCGCTGCGCACGAGCTCTGGCACGGCGGTGTCTACGAAGCTGAATTCCAAGCCGAAGTGCACCAGGAGCTGGGTCGAGAGGCGGAATACGCCGCCGTAAACGGCTTCTGACAGGACCACATGGTCGCCAGGCCGCAGCAGACGGAAGACCGCGTCAATTCCCGCCATACCGGAAGAAAAAACATAAGCGCTGTGGCCGCCTTCCAGCTTGGCAACGGTACGTTCCAGGGCTTTGCGATTCGGATGATTGGTGCGCGCGTAATCGTAGCCTTTATTCTTGCCCAACTCCTCGTTGATGTATGTGGAGGTCTGATAGATCGGTGCGACGATGGCTCCGGTGGCGGGATCGGGCTCCTGCCCGACATGAATGGCATTTGTAGCAAAACCCATTGTGCTCTCCTTGCGACTGCTGTTCGGATCGTTGTGCCGTCAGTTTGACGTGCGCCGCTGACCGTTCAGGGTGAAGTTCATCACGGAAGTGTCCCCATGTCGACTGCCAAGCAGTTTCTTGAGAACTTACAGGAGGCCTCTGGATGAGTCAAATGGCCATTGTGCGAGGTTTCCACGACGGAGACACATGGGGCAGCAGACCAGGTGCAGTCGGCATCTAATCTTAACGTGGTGAGACTTGACCCAGGCTGCGGTTCCGTAGACCATGGAGTTCGACGAATTATGAAATTCACGACAAGAATTCTCGGAAGCCTGTGCCTGACGGTGTGTGTGGCGATGGGGCAGCGGGTGGTTGCCCAGGATTCCAAGGCCGCAACGGCCAAGCCGCAGACACCGGCGGCGGCGAGCGATGTCCAGACGCGCATCACGATTGAAGTCACTGGCGGGGAGAAAAACATTCCCGTAGAGAACGCCAGCGTGTATGTAAAATTCATAGAAGAGCACGCGATAAAAAAGGACACGAAACTGGAGATGAACGTAAAGACCAGCCGCGATGGCATCGCGCACGTCCCGAACGCCCCGATGGGGAGAGTTCTGGTGCAAGTTTTCGCCGAAGGATGGAAGACGTACGGCCATTGGATGGACATTACCGACCCGAAGCAGACGATCAAGGTGCACCTGGACAAGCCGCCGAAGTGGTACTGAAGGAAAAGTCTTGCTCACCCGTTGAGAATCAACAGCTTAGGAAAAAAAAGAATAGGTTTGCCGCTGCTGCATCTCCAGCGATCGCCCAAAAATTTATTGTCATGCCATCCAGAGAGTTTTGTTTGAATATGTGTGCGTTAGGAAAAAATAATGTTGCACTCAAATTGTGCAAACCGGAGAAGAGTGTTGAAGGGCGAGAAGTTAGCGGCGAGCGGGCGGGAGATTTCCACAAACTTTTCAACACTTGTGTTGAAATCTTAATGTCGCAGAAATATTTTTCTCCGAGTTCGGCATGCGGCTTGCCCTGCGCATACGGCAACGCTGCTTTGACCGGGGCAAATTTTAGATGATAAAGTACAAATTCGGCCGCACTCGATGACAGATACCTACGACGGACCGTTTTCCCTCCTGCAAATGTTCTGGGGCAGCATCACTGCCCGCCCGCTGCGCAGTTTTCTGAGCGTGATTGCCATCGCTATCCAAGTGATACTCGTGCTGATGATCGTGGGCCTCACGTCCGGAGTGATTTCCGAGTGGGGCAAGCGCGTCGAGGGAGTCGGCGCGGACATTCTCGTGCAGCCGCCGAACGCTTCGATTTTCTTTGCATTCCTAAGTGTGGGCATGCAGGAGTCATTGGGCGATCAAATTTCCGCGTTGAGCGGCGTGGACGAAGTGGCGCCAACGGTCATCCTCACGGAACCAAAGAACTTAGTGATGGTCTACGGGATCGATTACAAGCGCTTCAACGCGTTGAGCAAGGGATTCTTGTTCCGAGATGGGAAGCCGTTCGCGGGTCCGGACGATGTGATCGCCGACGACATCATTGCCCAATCCCGCCACTTAAGAGTGGGGAGCCAGGTGACGCTGATGAATCACGTGTTCACGGTCACAGGAATCGTCGCGCACGGGAAAGGCGCGCGATACTTCATTCCCATCCGCACGGCGCAGGAAATTGCCGTGGCCGAAAAGCGCGTTTCCATGTTTTATGTGCGGAGCAAAGGAGATACGGAAGCCACGCGCGCCCAGATTCTCCAGCTGATGCCGGAGAACAGCGTCCGCTCCTTGGCCGAATACATGAGTTTGATGAATTCGTCGAACCTGCCGCAGCTGCGGCCGTTCACACGTACGATGGTCGCTCTTGGAATTGTGGTGAGCTTCCTGGTGGTGCTACTGAACATGCACACGATGGTGATGGAGCGGACACGCGAGATCGGCATTCTCAAGGCGCTCGGCTTCTCCAGGCTTGATGTCGTGCAAATGTTGTTGGGCGAGACGCTTATTCTCGCTTCGATGGGAACCGGCTTGGGAATCGCGCTGACTTTCCTTACGCAAGCCATTTTGAAACAGACCAATCCGGGCCTGACCATTCTGATTTCCCCTGCATGGCTTTTTTCCGCGGCCGCGCTTGCTCTGGTGGGCGCGGCCAGCGGGGCAGTCTACCCTGCACTCCGGGCCGCCAGCTACGATCCCGTCGTTGCTCTTGCCTACGAATGACCACTACTCTCCCGGTCGGCTGCGGCTGGCCTCGGCTTGAATTTTTTTTTGACACAGAGCAAAAGTCATGGGAGAAATGGGAATGGCCACTGCCCCCGATAAGCACTATCACGCCCGGATTCTGGAGCGCCGGGACCTCTCGCCGGAACTCTGGATTGTGCGCGTGGACCCCGGCGGACCGTTCGAATTCCGCGCCGGTCAATTCGCTACCCTCGGAGTCCAGCAAAATGGAAGGCGGATTGAAAGAGCGTACTCCATCGCTTCTTCACCCTACGAGGACGCGCTGGAGTTTTTCGTGGAACTTGTTCCGCACGGGGACCTGACGCCGGATCTTTTCCGGCTCAACGAAGGGGATACGCTGCTGTGCAGGAAGATCGCCAAAGGACGCTTTATGCTGGATTTGAGCAGCGGGAGAACCAACCACCTGCTGGTCTCCACGGTGACGGGAATTGCGCCGTATGTCAGCTACGTTCGGACGCTTTATCGCGATTGGAAGAATGGCGGCAGTCCGATGCCCGGGAATCACAAACTTTTCTGTCTCCAGGGCGCGAGCCGGTCGTGGGAATTCGGCTATCGCGAAGAACTCGAACGGTATTCAAACGAAGCGCCGTGGTTCAAGTACGTGCCCGCGGTGAGCCGCCCTTGGGCAGATTCGAATTGGAACGGTGAGACTGGCCGCGTCGATGATTTAATCCGGAAATATGCGAGCGAGTGGGGTTTGCGGCCAGAAGAGACAACGGGATATTTGTGCGGGCATCCGGCGATGGTGGAAAATGTGCGCGGTATCCTTCACAGAGCCGGCTGGAAGAAGGACGCGGTATTGGAAGAAAGCTATTTTCAGCGGAGTAAAGGCGAGGCGGCGGCAGCGAGCTGAGCCCGCCTCCGGCTGGGCAACGGAAAAGGCCATTCTTCAAAAACAAGTGGTGTGCTTTAGAAATTCTGCGCCAATCCGCGTACCGTTGCCTCCGAACCAATGCTAGGCGCCTGAGGCGTGTTCTTCGAGCTGGACGGTGACGTCTTCGATGGTCGACAGCGGGCAGAGGACGTGAACTTTTTCGTCTGGTGCCTCGACGTCAATCTGCAATCTTCCGCCGATCGTGCGCACGCGAACGTGCTGATCACCATCATCAACTTGCACGAATTCGGAGTCGGGATACCTCTTCAGTTCACTGACGACGGCACGCAGGATGGGCATGGCTTCTCGCGCGTGGTCGGAGGCGTGGCGCCAATGCTTGTCGGGCACCAAGTGCATGACCATGGGAACGGCCGCAGCGGGAACCCACATATGAACGTGGGAGCCGCCGGAGCGGAATTCGTCGACGTCGATGCGGATGACGCCCTCGCGCATGGTATACGCGCCGGCGAGGACGAGAGTGCCGCCGAGTCCGAGAGCTGCCTTTGCTAGTAGAACCATGGTTGCCTCCTGCCAGTTAAAAGATGCCGCCTGCCGACTTGGTCGGGATAAATTCTGCTGCGGCGAACAAGACCGAAAATCTGGCGGCGTAAGGCCGCCTTAAAAACCCTTTTAGTCCGTGACGTTTTTGGAATCGAGCCAGACGCGGACGGTGTTTTCGTGATCTTTCACGGAGACTAGCTCGGTGTCGCCTTGCCCGGACAGCGCGTGCAGAGCGGCGACGAGGTCCAATTCATCCTTGCCGGCGGAAAAGAGGGCGTCGACGACCTTCATAGGGACCTTGACTTCGACTTCGGACTTCTTGGAATTCTCTTTGTCGAGGACATGAATGATCAGATGGTTGGCCTGCTTGGCGACGCGCACGTCGCAATCGTTGCTCTGGACGGTAACGAATTCGCCGTCTTTGGTGGTGCGAATGGCTTCGACGAGGGCGCGGAGGTCGACGTCATCCATATGGGCGTTGTCGATTTTGACTCTGCCGCCGTGGAGGCGGTCCTTGTTGATAGCTGGGAGCACTTTTTCGGCGAGTTCGAGGGGGAGGTTGACGCGGACGGTTTCGCCCTTAGCGTCGGAACTGATGACACGGACGTGCAGCCAGCGGTCCTTGGATGCGGATGTCGTTGATTGGCTGGAGCTTGCGGTAGCGGCGGTGGATTGCGCCAGGGCGCCGAGGGGCGAAAGGAGAAGTGCAGTGGCGGCGATGAGAGCGGTCTTGGCGAAGAAATGGCGGTTGCGGTCGGACATGACTTGATGCCTCCTGACCGGCCTGTGCCGGTTCTTGGAGATAGGTACGAGAGGGGTGGCAAGAAAGTTTCCTGAAAAGAAGAGTGACTGGTGACTTGTGACTGGGGACGTGTAGAACGCCGAGATGGGTAGCTTGAAAACCTTGGCTGGCGGCGTTTGACTTGTGACCTGTCTCCCGCCCTCCGAAAGAGAAGAAAACAAAGGGCTAGACGTCAGCGTTGAGGAAGCGCGGGGAGGAGGAACACCCACCCCGATGGGAGTCGGGAAAGAGGCGAATACGGAGACTGCTGTGAAGTCCAGGCCCGCGATGGCGTCCTCGGAGGGACCCCGGCGGCGGCCATCGCGGGCCATCGCTCCGCTACACTAGCGCGATGAACCTACGACTGCGGCGGAGACCGTGTCTGTTCAATATTGAACACTAGTGCGACCGATGAACCCCACAAGTGAGCCTGATGCGCAAGGCAGCTGGCGAACGGATAGTTAGAGGCAGCTGAGCTGCCATGGTGTATAACCATACGAGCAGTCAA
>Ga0210399_10003901_pt1 | contig 11610 bp, 9 predicted proteins | sample IncBWC14MmetaG_FD_150865 | JGI IMG/M metagenome (GOLD analysis project Ga0210399, IMG submission 150865) | Forest soil microbial communities from Barre Woods Harvard Forest LTER site, Petersham, Massachusetts, United States - Inc-BW-C-14-M | ecosystem: Environmental > Terrestrial > Soil >...
CCTTATCCGACCCCTCGAAAATCTCCGTCAGCACATGCCCGCGCATTTGCATCGGCTGCTCAATTCCATAAAGGTGCAGGATCGTGGGCGCAATGTCGTACACCGAAGCCTCGAAGCCCATCAGCCGCAGATCATGCTTGATGCCAGGTCCCATCGCAAAGAAAGAACCCGGGACGTCGTCGCCGTCGGCAAAGTCATGCTTGGCAACCACTGGGGTGGTCTTCTCGTGGTCCATGTGCGCATGCGGATCGGATTCTTCGAACTCCCGCAACGGCTTGATGCCGTGATCGGAGACGATGATCAAATACGTATTGTCATCGATGTGCTTCAGCACCGCGCCCAGTACTTTGTCGAAAGCGACGTACTGGTCGGGGAAAGCTTCAGTGCGCACGGCATTGATCTTCGGATTGTAGCCCGCGTTATACGTCGCTATGGGGTAGAGCCAGTGCCCAGTCCGGTCTTCGCATGATTGTCCCAGCCATGTGAAGTCGGTGGGATGGTGATCGAGAAGATAGTCAAAGAGATGAGTCTGCTGATCGCGGATGGTCTGAACTTTATTCAGCCACAGGTCGATGGTCTCGGCTTCGTGTCCTTTCAGATCTGAGGCCGCAGGCATGCGTTCGCAGTCAATGTAGAAATCGCCCACGTTCTTCAGCAGTTCGGCTTTCATCGTCGCGGGATACACCGCATCGCCGCCTTGCACTTCCGAAAGCTTGGGCGCGCAGAGCACACCATCTTCACAATTCTTGCCTCGGGTCAGCATGCCGCTGATCATGTACCCATTCACCGGCAGCACCGGGAAAGTCGCCGGCACATTCGCCATTCCCACTGTCACGTCTTTCTTGGACAGCATCGACCAGAGCGGTTCTTGCTTCAGCATGTTGGTGTTGGCCGTGATCCCGCCCACAATGAAGCCGGTCACGCCATGCTCTTCCGGTTTCGTGCTGGTGAAGATCGTGCTGAAGACTCGCGGGCAATTCGGCGCGGAAACCGTGCGCAGCTTGCCGTAAGCCCCCTTCTTGATCACGCTGGACAGATTCGGCATCTTGCCTTCCAGCAGCAAAGGCCGGACCACGTCCAGCTCCATACCGTTCACGCTGACCACTACGACGCGCGGCTTAGGCTTGGCGGTGCTCTGGGATTGGCCAAAAAGGGAGAATGACAACAACAGAAAGGCAGCTAGCAACGCTGGGCAATATCTTCGTAGCATCATTAAATGCTCACCTTTACCTGAGAAGGAGGGGTAGAATCGCGTGCCAACATTGTACGACCCCAACGGACGCGCTTCCAAGTCTTTTATGGGAAGAGTTTGGTCCGGGTCTTTCGAAAAAAGACTCAAATTAAGAGATGTCTTGGTGCGGAAGGGGGGATTTGAACCCCCACGCCTTTCGGCGCCACCCCCTCAAGATGGTGTGTCTGCCAGTTCCACCACTTCCGCACGTTTTACCGAAGCTGGCGCTTCATTATAGCAAAGCAGCTCAGAGGGTCGTAGACCATCCGGGTTGCGGTTGCGCGGTTTCGGAGCTTAGTCACCAGAGGGCATTAGCATTTCCTAGGTGCCGACTTCAGCCGCGACGAGTGGGACTGGTATGTGTTCTGCCGGCTTTGCGCCCCCAAACTGTTCGGCTTCCGTGGATCCGTTCAAAGCCGTTGTGGAAGCGAGGCCGCCGCTGATCACTTGTTGCACTTGATCGAAGTAGCCGGTGCCGACAAAGCGCTGGTGTTTGACGGCTTCATATCCGAATTCGGTTTCGCTGCGGAATTCTTTTTCCTGGAGCCGCGAGTATGCGGACATACCGGATTGTTTGTATCCACGCGCGAGTTCGAACATGCTCAGGTTCAGGGCATGGAATCCGGCCAGCGTCACGAATTGGAATTTGTATCCCATGCGCGCGAGTTCCGGTTGGAAGCGGGCGATCGTTTCCTCATCGAGTTTCTTGCGCCAGTTGAAGCTGGGAGAGCAGTTGTACGCCAGCATCTTATTGGGATACTTGGCGTGGATTGCATCGGCGAACTGGCGCGCTTCTTCCAGGTCGGGATGCGAAGTTTCGCACCAGATCAGGTCGGCGAAGGGGGCATAGGCCAAGCCGCGCGCGATCGCCGATTCGATTCCGCCGCGGATGCGGAAGAAGCCTTCGCTTGTGCGCTCGCCGGTGCAGAACTTGCGGTCGCGTATATCGATGTCGCTGGTCAGCAGGTGGGCGCTGTCGGCATCGGTGCGCGCCATAACCAGCGTGGGGATGCCCATCACATCGGCGGCCAATCGGGCCGCGACCAACTTCTGCACTGCTTCGGCGGTGGAAACCAAGACTTTGCCGCCCAGGTGTCCACACTTCTTGGCCGAGGAAAGCTGATCCTCAAAGTGGACGCATGCCGCGCCCGCCTCGATCATGCCTTTCATCAGTTCGAAGGCATTCAGCGTCCCGCCGAAGCCAGCTTCGGCGTCAGCCACCAGCGGGGCAAACCAGGCTCCTGAGGGCGCAACTTTTCTTTCGGCGTGATGGAGTTGATCGGCCCGCTGCAGCGCGCTATTGATGCGGCGGCACAGGTTGGGAACGCTGTCTGCCGGATACAAGCTCTGGTCAGGATACATTTGGCCTGCATTGTTGGCGTCGGCCGCCACTTGCCAGCCACTCACGTAGATCGCCTTCAATCCGGCTTGCACCTGCTGCACGGCCTGGTTGCCGGTCATGGCGCCCAAGGCGTTGACATAAGGCTCGCTCCGCAAGAGATCCCAAAGCCGCTCGGCCCCAAGGCGAGCCAATGTGTGTTCGACCTGAATGGATCCCCGCAGCCGCAGCACGTCTTCCGCCGTATACGGACGCTCAATGCCCTTCCATCGCGGGTTGTTTGCCCACTCATAGTTCATGCAATCCTGCGCCAGCGCGTACTGGGCGGTGGCTTCTTCTGAACTCATTGCGGGGAAGGGTTTGCTTGAGCGCTGTTTTCCGTTTCCGTTGGACGACATGCCGATTTTCTCCTAGCGATTGTGTAATTTAATATGTTCAATATAATGAACGTCTATTCACGATGCTGGCGGAAGAGTACTCGATATTTCGATTTCCGGTCAAGGCGATGTTCAGTATAATGAACATACATTCACTTTATTGGACGACTACAGGCTCCCCACGATGACCACTGCAAGGTCGAAACCCGACTCTCCCTCCGCGGCTGTAGAGCGCGCGCTCGGTATTCTGGAGGCCGTCGCCCAGGTTCCAGACGGTCTGAGCAACGCCGAAATCAGCCGTAAATTGAACATTCCAAAGAGTTCCGCCAGCTACCTGCTGCGCACGCTGGAGACCCAGGGATACTTAACGCGCGATGGGGAGTCCGGCAGGTACCGCGTGGGGCTGAAGATTCTGAGCTTGAGCCGCGGCGCTCTGGGCGGACTGGAGGTTCGCGGAGTGGCGTTGCCGATCATGCGCCACCTGATGCAGCAGACTGGCTTAACCTGCCATCTCGCCGTTCTGGATGGCGCGGAAGCCGTCTACGTCGAGAAGGTCGAGCCGGAAGGTTTCATACGCATGGATACGTGGGTGGGGCGCCGCATGCGCGTGCACGCTACCAGCGTGGGCAAGGCGATTGTCGCGCATATCCCACGGGAGCAACTGGAAGACATTCTGCGCAAGAGTGGAATGGAAAAACGCACTCCCAAAACCATTACCACCCTGCCGCGTCTGCTGAAGGAACTGGATAAAGTGCGCGCACAGGGTTATGCCGTGGACGACGAAGAAAACAACCTGGCCGCGCGCTGCCTGGGTGCGCCAGTTTTTGACGAGCGCGGCAACATCTCTGCCAGTCTGGGATTGAGCGGCACTACGCAGCAAGTCAGCCCGCAAACTATGCCCCGAATTATCGAAGCCCTGAAGGACGCGGCGCGGCACATCTCCATGGGCATGGGACACCGCGCTCCGCATCGCCGCTAAGCGCGTCTAGAATAGGGAACCGTTAGAGTATCTAAGGTTTTCAATGGCCGACAATTCCGCCGCTGAAATCATTCGCCATTACACAGAGGCTGACGAAGCTTCCCGTCTTCGCACAGGATGGTTCCAGCTCGAACAGGCACGCACGCGGGAACTGATTCTGCGCCATTTTCCACCGGCGCCCGCCCGCGTAATCGATGTTGGGGGCGGGGCTGGAGCTTACGCCTGCTGGCTGGCATTTCTGGGATACGAAGTGCACCTCATCGATCCGGTGCCGCGTCATGTGGAGCAAGCGCGCGGGGCCTCGGAGGCACAGCCGCAGCATCCGCTGGCCTCGGCGACGCTCGGGGATGCGCGCAAGGTGGAACAAGCTGACCAAAGCGCAGACGCGCTGTTGATGCTCGGTCCGCTCTATCACCTGACCGAGCGCAGTGATCGGCTGCTGGCCCTGCGGGAAGCTCGCCGCGTGACCAGAACTGGAGCGCCGATTTTTGTGGCCGCAATCAGCCGGTTCTCTGCATTACTGGATTCTCTTTCTGGAGGATTCTTCGACCAGCCGGAGTTTGCAGCCATACTGGATCGGGGTCTGGCGGAGGGCCAGCATCGCAATCCTACCGACAACGTGCTGTATTTCACGGACGCAGTTTTTCACCGCCCCGACGAACTGGCTGCCGAGGTCCAGGAAAGCGGACTTGAGTTGGTTGACGTACTCCCTATCGAAGGGCCCGGCTGGCTGGCGCGGGATTTCAACCGTTTGTGGAGCGATTCAAGGCAGCGCGAACGCCTGCTGGCCGTGCTGAGAAAGATTGAACAGGAACCTAGTTTGATCGGCGCCAGCTCTCACCTTCTGGCGATTGGGCGAAAGTTATGAGTCGAGCGGAAACTGATCGGCCGCTAGGCCATCTCTTCGGTCAGTGCTCTCGCGGTCGGGCTCTCTCCGATCGTGGGGACGGGCAGGTGCACCAACAAAATTCTGCAGTTCCGGTCTTGTACCAGGGTCCACCGCTCGGTGCAAGCATCGCATAGCCAATAGCGCTCGACGCGCCGGGGCGGTTTGCGCAGGTCTGGAGCCTGCGCGCCTGCTAGACCACCACCCGCATATCCCGCTTCTACCTGGAAGAGCTTGCCCTCGCCCAGGCGAAGAAACGGCTTTCCGCATTGTGAATTGGAACAATGACTGAGCATCCCAAACCTCCCCCTGGTCGGGTTCTCGGAAGCTCAACCTTGAATTGTGAGACTTGCAGAAGCGGCCAGATTACGAAACCAATGCAGGTGAAATGCCACGGGGCAGAAATGGCTTTCAGACCAAATACCTAGCCTTCAGGCGGTTTTGTTTCGCCCTCGCTCGTGGTCGCGTGCCGACCCATCGGCACAATGCCGAACTTTCGTCTTGGTCGTGGTGCCTATTTTCTCCGCGGCCTTTGCGGCATTCCTTTGCGGTTTCGGCGGTCGAGAGCTGTTAACGGCTAAGCCAGCAAAGAAAGTCGGCGAAGAACGCAGAGAAAGCCAAGTTGCGCCACTATTTTTGTCTTCTGTGCCTTGCCGCATTTCTCCTACATCGGTACCATTTCAGGAATGCGCAAGCACGTTCTGCTGTGTCCGCCAGCCTACTTTGACGTGGTTGATCGAAAGAATCCGTACATGGTCGAGAATCCTGGCGTCGATCGAGAGAAGGCCCAGCAGCAGTGGCAGGCTTTGTGTTCTGCCCTGGAACAAGCCGGATGCCAGGTCGAGACCATCTCTGCAGCTCCGGACCTGGAGGACATGGTGTTCGCCGCCAACCAGGTGTTTGTGGGGTTTCACGAACGAATCGGCAAGTTCATTGTGCCCAGCCACATGGTGCACGCTTCACGGCAACGCGAGGTGCCTTTCTATGTGGACTGGTTTCGCCAGCGCGGTTACAGAATTATTGAAGTGGACCTTGGCGACGATCACATCGAGGGACATGGCGACCTGCTTTGGCATCCGGATTGGTCTCGCATCTACGCGGGTTATGGTTTTCGCTCGACCGAAGGCGGCGTGGAAAAATTCCAAGACTCCATGTCCAACCTAGGAATACCGGTTGTTTCACTTCGGCTGATCGATCCTTACTGCTACCACCTCGATACCTGCTTCTGCCCGCTTAACGACGAAGCCGTGCTCATCTATTCCGGCGCGTACGCTACGGAATCTCTCGCGACATTGCGCAGGTTCTGGAAGCGCGTGCACGAACTTACCGCCGAGGAAGCCCATAGGTTTATGGGCAACGGCATCGTGGCCAACGGACGCTACCTGACTCCCTACTTAACGCCGCATCTTGAGGAAACCTTGCGGCAGGAAGGGTTGGCGCCGGTTGTCCTGGATACCTCGGAGTTCGAAAAATCCGGCGGAAGCCTGTTCTGTATGAAGGCCTTTCTACCTTAGCCGCGCTGAAGCACTCAGTGCACCGTTGCTCCCATGACCGCCACAACCACTCCCACGACGGCCAGCACGATTCCTAAGTGCCAGAAAATTCGCCGGCCAGAGAGCAGTGTGATGGAGGTGATGACCAGGCCTATCTCCAGAAAAACTTCGGCCAGGTCGTAGCGGTCGGCGCGACGTCGCTCCTGGGCAACCTCTTTCTCCAGATCGCGCGCTTTTTCCTGAATCTCGTCTTTGTCCTTTTTGTAACGCTCCGCTTCCTGCACATACTTTTCGCGAACGTCAGCGGCCGTTCCGGCATTATTCATGGCCACGAATAACTCATCCTCGTGCTGGCGAATGTTTTTGGCCTGGTAATAGGCCCATTGATCGGAAGCCAACGCCTGCAACACAACCTCCTCGGTATGCGCCCGATGCCCCAACAGCGACGCCACCGCCACCAGCACGGCCAGCACCGCCATGGTTAGCGAGACTGGGGCCAGGTTGGGATTGTGATGCCCGTGTTCGGCACTCTCCTGCAGTTCCTGAAGCTCGTCACCCATAAGCCCTCCTGCGATGATTCCTTAATTGCCCGCAAGCTCACGATGGTACGGATTCGCGGCTTCGCAAGCAAGCTGCAACCGCCTGGTTTATTGACCAGTGACCACTAGACACTGCCCACGGCTATTCGCCCATCACCTTCACGATCACTCTCTTATCGCGCTGCCCGTCGAATTCCGCATAGAAGATTCGCTGCCAGGTTCCGAAATCAAGTTTGCCGGCGGTGATGGGCACGATGACTTCGTGGTGGATCAGCAGGGCTTTCAAGTGAGAATCGCCGTTGTCCTCGCCGGTTTCGTGGTGCTTATAGTTCTTGCGAAAGGGCGCGAGATGCTCCAGCCATTGATCGAGGTCCTCAATCAGGCCGCTTTCATTGTCGTTTACATAGATGCCCGCCGTGATGTGCATGGCGGAGACCAGCACCATGCCTTCTTTCACGCCGCTCTTGCGCACGATCTCTTCCACTTGAGGGGTGATGTGAACGTAGGCGCGATGCGTCTTGGTATGAAACTTTAAGTATTCGGTGAGCGTTTTCATTTGGTTTTCGGATACCGAGATTTTACCCGAGAGCGGCCGGGCGTATAGGCGGCGAGAGAGGCGACAAGAAATGACGTGCATGGCGGACGCTTTTCGCGCATAATTCCATGCTTCGGACATGGACCCAACGCATAACGATCTCGAAGCACTCCGGCGAGTTCTCGCGGAACTGACGACACGAGTTTATCGGATTGAGCAGAGGCTTCGGATGGAGCCTGACTCCGCTGTGCAGACGCCGTCTGGGGTAGTTGCGAAGCAGCCGCCGCCGCAGTCCTCCGCGCCATCCGGGATACCGCTGCAGCCACCCGTACGACCGATGCCACAACCACAGGTCCAGCCAGCGATGAGGTCGGCGTTCAAAGGTGAGCCTCAAGGCGATCTTGAAGCGCGCATTGGTTCGCACTGGCTCAACCGCATCGGCATCGCCGCACTGTTGATTGGGATCTCTTACTTCCTGAAGTTTGCCTTCGATAACAACTGGATCGGTCCCGCCGGACGGGTGACCATCGGCCTGCTGGCGGGAATTGCAGTGATTGTGTGGAGTGAACGCTTTCGCGCCAAGGGCTACAAGGCGTTCTCTTACTCGCTGAAGGCGGTTGGAATTGGCGCACTGTATTTGTCGCTGTGGGCGGCATTTCAGATTTACAGTTTGATCCCCAGTGGCGTTGCGTTCGTCATGATGCTGGCAGTGACGGCGGCCACGGCGTTCATGGCCTGGACGCAGGATGCGCCGCTGCTGGCCGCGTTCGCGCTTACCGGCGGCTTCACTACGCCAGTGCTGCTGTCGACCGGGCAGAATCGCGAAGTGGCTCTGTTCGCCTACGTGACATTACTCGATCTGGGAGCGCTGTTTCTGGTTATTTTTAAGCCCTGGCGGCGACTGCTGGTCATGAGCTACGTGGGTACGCTGGTGCTCTATGTTGGTTGGTATTCCAGCTTCTATACACGCGGCCAACTCAGTCCCACTCTGAGCTTCTCCACATTGTTCTTTGCAATTTTTGCCGTCGCGCCTCTGGTCACGCTGCAACCTGAAGGCGAGGCGCCGTTGTTCGCATCGATTCCGGCGATTCTGGCCTTTGTGAATGCGGTGGTTTATTTCCTGCAGGCATACGCCATGTTTGAAGAAGTCGATAAGACCGACATGGCATGGTTTGCATTGGCTCTGGCGGCGGTTTACATCTTTCTCAGCCGTCAGGTGCAGAGCCGGAAGATTACTCCCGCCGCCACACAGACTCTGCATCTTCTGCATCTGGCCGTGGCGCTGGGTTTCATTACGGTGGCAATTCCCATCCGCCTTGACGCCCACTGGATCACGATCGGATGGTTTGTAGAGACTGGAGTTCTTCTTTGGGTGGCGGACAGGATCAAATCTGAACTGCTGAACGTGTTTGCTCTGGCGGCTCTGGCGTTGGGCGTGGCGCGGCTGTTATTTCTCGACAATTTTTACGTCACGCAGCTCATCTTCAATTTGCGCATGGCTACCTATACCGTGGCGGTTGTCGTGCTGGCCGCGGTCGCGTGGTATGCCGCGCGCCGCACCGACTACTTGGGTCGCACCGTGGCTGCGGTCGCCGTCGTCGCGTTGAATGCGCTTGCCCTGATCGCGCTAAGCCACGAAGTGATGGACTATTACGCCCGCCAAATGACCGCTCTTCAGCCGGCACGGGGACAATGGATTCCGGCTTACTCCAGCGAATGGCGGAGGATCCGTATCGCAGAGCAGTTTACCTATTCCGCCCTCTGGATGGCCTATGGCGCCATGCTGATGGTGGTGGGTTTTATCCGCCGCTCTGCTTTTGTGCGCTGGCAAGCGCTGCTGCTCATCGCTGTCACCATTGCAAAGGTTTTTATCTACGATGTTTCGCAGCTCGACCGTGGCTATCGTATCGTGAGCTTCATCGTTCTGGGCGTGTTGTTATTGGCGATTTCCTTTGTCTATCAGCGCGATTGGCTTCAGCTCTCCGCAAGGAAGAAATCCCACGGGGACATGGAGGAGGACCCGGCGCGCGGATGAAGACAACTTTCTTATTGTTTCTACTGGCCTTTGCCGGTTCCGATTCGCGTGAGCCTGCTATTTCCTATTTCACCAACGTTCGTGAGATTCATGTTCAACAAGCGGAGCGGCAAAACTATTTCATCGTCGACGAGGAACTCTGGAATCACTCGCGTTCCGATCTGGCTGACTTGCGCCTCTACGACGGAGAGTCGCCTGTACAGTACTTCCTTACCGAGCAGCGCGCCGGAATGTCTTCCGAAGAAGTAGACGCGAAGATTCTCAATCTTGGCAGTGTCTCAGGTCATACCGAGTTCGACCTCGACGCCCAAAGCCTTGCTGCCTACGACCGAATTCATCTCCGCCTCGATGCCAAAGACTTCATCGTGACCGCATCAGTGGCCGGCTCCAACACTCTGGGATCGGCAACCTCGACGGATCTGCCTCCTTCCACTCTTTACGACTTCACCAGTGAACACCTGGGATCAAACTCCGTCGTGACGATTCCATCGTCCAGTTTCCGTTTTCTGCACATCAAGCTGGCGAAGGGGATTCTCCCGCAACAGGTAAAAGGAGCGGCCATCTCCAATCTGCGAGAACAGCAAGCCTCCTGGACCAAAGTTGGTTCCTGCGCGCCTCCGCAGCAGAAACAGCGGTCGACCGTCATCGTGTGCAGTTCTCCCGAGAAAGTTCCGCTGAATCGCTTCCTTTTTCAGGTTGCATCCAGTCAGATAAATTTCCGCCGCAGCGTAAAGATGGAAAACGCGAAGGGAGAACAGGTGGCTGAGGGCGAGATCAGCCGCGTGCGCGTAAATCACGCCGGCACGCTAGTAACCGCGGAAGATTTGGCCATCGGCGTGACCGACGTTTCCGGCAACATCACACTCTCCGTGGAGAACGAAGACAATCCGCCGCTGACCATCCTCGGAGTTCAACCGCTCTCGCTCGAACGCCGCGTCTATTTTGATCCGCAAGGCAAGACATCCCTCGAGCTGTATTACGGCGACGAGAAGCTATCCAGTCCGGTTTACGACTACGCCCGTTTCTTTCATCTGGACGCCTCGCCAGCGGAATCCCAACTAGGCGATGGTGCGCACAACTCGCAATACGCGGGCCGTCCTGACGAGCGTCCATGGTCTGATCGGCACATGGGAATTTTATGGGCGGCGATGATTCTGGCCGTGATCGCTCTTGCCGCATTGGCGATTAGAGGAATGCGTCCGGAGGCAAAAACCTAGCTATCAGGAGGCGCGTCGGCTTGTTTACATGAGTGTTGCGCGAATTGAAGCTTTAAGTGTTCCACCGCTCCGCCCACACGTTTCAACACTTCCAAAGGAACCTTGAATTCGCGATTGCAAGCAGTGCAAACCGCAATCGCCGGCGTGGTCCCCAGCCATTTGAGCACGCGGAGATTGCGTTTCGGCATGGCGCAGTCGTATGCCCGTAGTCAGTGCTACCGCATGGTTTCTTCAATCTCAGAAATCCAGTCGGGACGCTTCAACACTTCGCGCGGCTTGGGGCCATCGGCGGCGCCGACGATTCCATCCTGCTCCATCAGATCGATCAGGTGCGCAGCGCGCCCATAGCCGATGCGAAGGCGGCGTTGCAATAGGGAAGTGGAGGCTTTGCCGAACTCCACCACCAGTTTCACGGCGTCCATGTAGAGCGGATCGTCCTCGCCGCTGCCTTCGGCTGATCCCTCTGCGCCACCACCTGCGCTTCCACCTTCGCGCTCGTCACGGGGCGCTTCCAGGAATTGTTCCTGATATTCCGCCGAGCCTTGCGCCTTCCAGAATTCCACCACTGCGGCAATTTCCTTTTCCGTGACCAGCGGCGCATGCAAGCGATGCACCCGCGCCGATCCCGAAGGCAGATAGAGCATGTCGCCTTTGCCCAGCAGAGCTTCGGCTCCGTTGGCGTCCAGAATGGTTCGCGAATCGACCTTGGTGGCTACGCGGAACGAAATGCGTGCGGGAAAGTTGGCTTTGATCAGTCCAGTAATTACATCGACCGACGGACGCTGCGTTGCCAGCACCAGGTGAATGCCCACCGCGCGCGCCATCTGCGCCAGTCGGGTAATCGACTCTTCCACGTTGCTGGAATCGAGCATCATCAGATCGGCCAACTCGTCGATGATGATCACGATGTAGGGAATCGGCTTGTCGTCGGAATCTTCTTCGAAGAGGCTCGGTGTTCCGCCGTTATCGAACAGCCGGT
>Ga0210399_10003902_pt1 | contig 11609 bp, 10 predicted proteins | sample IncBWC14MmetaG_FD_150865 | JGI IMG/M metagenome (GOLD analysis project Ga0210399, IMG submission 150865) | Forest soil microbial communities from Barre Woods Harvard Forest LTER site, Petersham, Massachusetts, United States - Inc-BW-C-14-M | ecosystem: Environmental > Terrestrial > Soil >...
GTTCTCCTCCGACTTCATCGCGGACCTGCGGGCCGGCGTGCTGACCGGGGCCCGGCGCGCGGGGCTCGAGGTCGATCCGGCCAGCCTCAAAGTGGCCGCCGAGGCCGGGTTGGTGCGCGTCACCGTGAGCTGGACCTACCGGACGTGGCCGCTCACCACCTGGGGCTGGGACACCGGCGTGCCGGTTCCCCTGTGGCTCGGCCGTAGCTTCGACCCGCAGCTCGGCACGCATCGGTTCTTCTGACCGGGCGATGACCGAGCGCATCGTCATCGCGGAGGACGATGAGGACCTCGCCTTCGTCCTGCGCGAGACACTGCGTCGGCAGCGCTACGAGCCCGAGGTCGCTCCGACCGCCGGCGCGCTGATCGACAAGCTGAAGGCGACCTCCTACGACCTGATCCTGCTGGACGTGCGCCTGCCCGACATGGACGGTCTCGACGCGATCCCGCGCTGCCGCGAGCTGGCCCCGGACACCCCGATCATCGTGATGACCGCCCACGGGACGCGGGAGACCGCGATGGAGGCCATCACCCGCGGGGCCTACGACTTCTTCACCAAGCCGCTCAAGATGGACGAGTTCCAGGTAGTGGTCGCGCGCGCGCTCGACCGCCGCCGGCTCCAGAAGCAGGTGAAAGCCCTCCGCGACAGCCAGCCGAGCGGGCTCGAGGGCCTCATCGGGCAGAGCGAGACGCTCAAGCGCGTGGTGGACATGGCCCATCGGGCCGCGCCCACCGACCTGACCGTGCTGATCCTGGGCGAGAGCGGCACCGGCAAGGAGGTGCTGGCCCGCGCGATCCACCGATTGAGCCCCCGGAAGGACGGCCCGTTCGTGCCGGTCAACTGCGCGGCGATCCCGGAAGGGCTGCTCGAGTCCGAGCTGTTCGGCCACGAGCGCGGCGCCTTCACCGGCGCGGTGCGGGCGCGGCCCGGCCGCTTCGAGCTGGCCAAGGAGGGCACGCTCTTCCTGGACGAGATCGGCGACATGCCGCCGTCCATGCAGGCCAAGATCCTGCGCGTGCTCCAGGAGCACGAGTTCGAGCGGGTCGGCGGCACCCGCACCATCACTGCCGACGTGCGGGTGATCGCGGCGACCCATCGGGATCTGGAGGCGGCGGTGGCGCAGGGGACCTTCCGCCAGGACCTGTTCTACCGGCTGCAGGGCGTGAGCATGCATCTGCCGCCCCTGCGCGAGCGCATCGACGACCTGCCGCTGCTCGCCGATCACCTGCTGCAGCGCGCGGCCACGCGCCTGAACCGCGAGCCCGCGATCCTCTCGCCGGAGGCCCTGCGCTGCCTCTGGACCTACGCGTGGCCCGGGAACGTGCGCGAGCTGCAGCACGTGCTCGAGGGCGCGATGGTGCTCTCGGACGGGGTCATCGGCCCGTCGCACCTGCCGCCCGCGGTCCAGCGCGGGGCCCAGGCGCGCCCCGCCGCGGAGACCGCGCCGCTGCTGTCGGGCTCCCTCGACGAGGCGCTCGAGAAGTGGGAGCGGCGCATGATCCTGGACGCGCTGCAACAGAGCCAGGGGGTCCAGGCGCGCGCGGCCAAGGTGCTCGGCGTTTCGGAGCGCAGCCTCTGGTACCGCATCAAGAAGCTGGGCATCCAGGTGAAGGGAGCCGAAGAGATCGCGCCGTCGGCCTGAGTCGGGTTTCCTTTCCGATCCCCCTCGTGTATCGTCAAGCTCCATGAAGGTCAGGAAGGCCGTCTTCCCCGCCGCGGGTCTCGGCACCCGGTTTCTGCCCGCGACCAAGGCCCAGCCGAAGGAGATGCTCCCGCTCGTGGACAAGCCCACCATCCAGTACGTGGTGGAAGAGGCGGTGGCCTCCGGCCTGGAGGAGATCGTCCTCGTCACCGGCCGGAACAAGCGCGCGATCGAGGACCACTTCGACTCGCACTTCGAGCTCGAGTACTACCTACAGGACCGCGGGAAGGTCGAGGAGCTGACCCAGATCAAGACCATCTCGGAGCTGGCCTCGGTGTCGTACGTCCGCCAGAAGGAGCCGCTCGGTCTGGGCCACGCGATCCTGTGCGCCCGGCCGCTGGTGGGCAACGAGCCGTTCGGTGTCTTCCTGGGCGACGACATCATCGTGTCGCGCGTGCCCTGCATGCGCCAGCTCCTCGACGTGTTCGAGCGCCACGGCGGGCCGGTGCTCGCGGTGATGCGCATGCCGCGGGAGGAGATCGGCCGCTACGGTGTCATCGCCGCGCGCGGGCTCGGCGCCAACGTGTACGAGGTCCTGGACCTGGTCGAGAAACCGGATCCACGGGATGCCCCGTCGGACCTGGCGATCATCGGGCGCTACGTGCTGACCCCCGATCTTTTCCCGATCCTGGCCGACACGCCGCCCGATTCCCGCGGGGAGATCCAGCTCACCAACGGGCTGCGCGCCCTCCGCGGTCGGCGACCCATCTATGCGGTCGAGTTCGAGGGCAAGCGGCACGACACCGGCGAGAAGCTCGGCTTCCTCAAGGCCACGGTGGAGTTCGCCCTCGCGCGGCCCGATCTCGCCGACGCCTTCCGCGAGTACCTGAAGGGCCTCCGGCTCTAGCCCGGCCCCAAAAGGCCTTGTGCGGCGGGGCTTTGCCGTCGAGAGTGGCGCCTCCATTGATTGACTTCCCCTCACGTTTCTGGGACAATCCGGGCACTTTACTTACGGGCCGGGAGGTGTCAGCACCTTTATGAAGAGCCAGCCCAAGCGCGCCTTCCACACGGCCTCCGAACCCGAGATCAAAGCGGGTGAGGTCTCCGACGTCTACTTCGACCGCACGGTCGAGATCCTCCGCGCCCGAGGCCTCAACAAGCGGGTGAAGGCGGAGATCCGCCTCAAGAGCTTCCCGCAGCCCGACTGGACGTTCGGCGTGCTGGCCGGCATCGAGGAAGCGGCGGCGCTGCTCGAGGGGCTGCCGGTCGACGTGTGGGCGATGGACGAGGGCACGCTGTTCGCGCCCGAGGACACCGTGCTCCTCATCGAGGGGATCTATCCGGAGTGGGCCAAGTACGAGACGGCTCTGCTCGGGTTCCTCTGCCAGGCCTCCGGCATCGCCACCAAGGCCGCGCGCTGCAAGCGCGCCGCGGGCGAGCGTCAGGTCATCTCCTTCGGGGCGCGCCGCATGCATCCGGCGCTGGCCCCGATGATCGAGCGCAACGCCTTCGTGGGCGGCTGCGACGGTGTCGCGGTCACCAAGTCCGCCGAGCTGATCGACGCCGATCCCACCGGCACCATTCCGCACGCGCTCGTGCTGCTCTTCGGCGACACGGTGGAGGCGCTCCGGGCTTTCCACGAGGTGATCGACCCCAAGGTGCGCCGGGTGGCCCTGATCGACACGCTCCAGGACGAGAAGTTCGAGGCGATCCGAGTCGCGCGCGCGCTCGGTCGCGATCTCTACGCGGTGCGCCTGGACACCCCGTCGTCCCGCCGCGGCGACTTCTACAAGATCCTCGAGGAGGTCCGCTGGGAGCTGGATCTCCGCGGGTTCAGCCACGTCAAGATTCTCGCCTCCGGCGGCATCGACGAGTACGAGATCCTGAAGCTGAACCCGCTGGTGGACGGCTACGGGGTGGGCACGTCGATCGCCAACGCTCCCGTGCTCTCCTTCGCGCTCGACATCATGGAGATCGAGGGCGAGCCGATGGCCAAGCGCGGCAAGCGCTCCGGGGCCAAGCAGGTGTGGCGGCAGCCCGGCACGGTGGAGAACGTGGTGCTGCCCGCCGGCGCGCCCGCCCCGGTCGGTCCCGACGGCCGCCGCGCCGAGGCGCTGCTCAAGCCGTTGATCGCGGGCGGCCGCCTGGTGCGCGACCTCCCGCCCCCGCGCACGCTCCGCGAGTACGTGATGGAACAGATGGCGCGTATCGACATCACCGCGGGGCGGGACCACGGGCAGCGCGGCGACTACTAGTTGCATGGGCGTCCTCGATGAGATCGTCGCCCACAAGCGCTCCGAGGTGGCCGCGCTCAAGGCGCGTCGCCCCCTCGACGCGCTGATCGCGGCCTGCCGCGGCCTCGCGCCCGCGCTCGACTTCGAGTCCGCGCTGAGGCCCTCCTCGGGCGCGCGGGTGCGCCTCATCGCCGAGGTCAAGCGGGGCTCGCCGTCGCAGGGCCTCTTCCGGTCCGACCTCGATCCCGTCGCTCAGGCGTCGATCTACGCCAAGGCCGGCGCGGCCGCGGTCTCGGTGCTCACCGACGCGCGCTACTTCCACGGCCGACTGGAGGATCTCGTGGAGGTACGCCGCGCGATCGCGCGGCCGGTGCTCCGCAAGGAGTTCATCGTCGACGAGTACCAGCTCTGGGAGGCGCGCGAAGCGGGCGCCGACGCCGTGCTGCTGATCGTCGCCGCGCTCGAGGACGCGGCCCTGCGCGATCTGCTCCACGCGGCCAAGGGCGTTGGCCTCGCCACCCTCGTCGAGGTGCACACCGCGGGCGAGCTGGACCGCGCGCTGCGCGTGGGCGCGCCGATCATTGGGGTCAACAATCGCAATCTCCAGACGCTCGAGACCAGCCTCGAGCCCTCGCTCGCCCTGCTACCCCAGATCCCGCCGGGGCCGGTGGCGCTGAGCGAGAGCGGGCTCCGGAGCGGGGCCGACGTGGAGGCGGTGGTGGCCGCGGGCGCCCACGCGGTGCTGGTGGGGGAGACGCTGCTGCGGGCCACCGACGTGGCCGCAAAGGTGCGCGAGCTGTCGCTGCGATGAAGATCAAGCTCTGCGGCATCACCAGCCTCGACGACGCGCGGCTCTGCGTGGAAGCAGGCGCCGACGCGCTCGGCTTCATCTTCGTGGAGGGCACGCCCCGCTACGTGAGCCCCGACTCGGCCGCCCGCATCATCGCCACCCTGCCGCCCTTCGTGACCCCGGTCGGTGTCTTCTGGGACCACGCGCCGGGCCACGTCAAGGCGGTGGCGGAGCAATGCGGGCTGGGCGCGCTGCAGTTCCACGGCGACGAGACGCCCGAGGACGTGCAGGAGTACCGGCTGCCGGCGATCAAGACCCTGAAGGTCGCGGGCCCCGACGACGTCGCTCGCATGGCCGCCTATCGTGTCTCGGCCTTCCTGCTCGATTCCCCCGCGCGGTGGAGCCAGGGCGAGACGCGGCCGACCATTCCGTGGGAGGTGGCTGCGGAGATGGCCCGGCGCCATCCGGTGCTGCTCTCGGGAGGGCTCACCCCTGACAACGTGGCCGCGGCGGTCGCCCGCGTCAACCCGTACGGGGTCGACGTCGTCTCCGGGGTGGAGGAGCGCCCGGGGCGAAAGGATCCCGCGCGGGTGCGACGCTTCGTCGCCGAGGCGCGCGCGGCGGCGCGGCCATGAAGGCGGCGCGGCCCCGGCCAGGGGCGCTGCCGGACGCGGGCGGCCACTTCGGGCGCTTCGGGGGCCGCTTCGTGCCCGAGACGCTGATGCAGCCGCTCGTCGATCTCGAGCGCGCCTACCGCGCGGCCCGCGCGGACGTGCGCTTCCGGCGGCGGCTCCGCGACCTCCTCGCTTCGTACGCGGGCCGGCCCACGCCGCTCTACTTCGCGGAGCGCCTGACCGGCCACGTGGGCGGGGCCCGTATCTACCTCAAGCGCGAAGACCTCTGCCACACCGGCGCCCACAAGATCAACAACGTGCTCGGGCAGGCCCTCCTCGCGCAGCGCATGGGCAAGACGCGCGTGATCGCGGAGACCGGGGCGGGCCAGCACGGGGTGGCCTCGGCCACCGCGGCCGCCCTGCTCGGTCTCAGCTGCGAGGTCTACATGGGCCGCGTGGACGTCGAGCGCCAGGCCCTCAACGTCTTCCGCATGAAGCTGCTCGGCGCGCGGGTGATTCCGGTGGAGAGCGGATCTCAGACGCTCAAGGACGCGGTGAACGAGGCGCTGCGCGACTGGGTCACCAACGTGCGGACCACCTACTACCTGCTCGGCTCGGTGATGGGGCCGCATCCGTATCCGATGATGGTGCGCGACTTCCACCGGGTGATCGGGGAAGAGGCGCGCGCCCAGAGCCGGAAGCTGATCGGGCGCCTGCCGGATCTGCTGGTGGCCTGCGTGGGGGGCGGCTCGAACGCGATCGGGCTCTTCTGGCCGTTCATCCCCGACCGGCGGGTGCGCATCGTCGGGGTCGAGCCGGGCGGCCACGGCCTCTCCACCGGCCGCCACGGTGCTTCCCTCGGCGCCGGCGCGGTGGGCGTACTCCACGGGAGCATGAGCTACGTGTTGCAGAACGACGACGGGCAGATCGCGGAGGCCCACTCGATCTCGGCCGGCCTCGACTATCCGGGCGTGGGGCCGGAGCACTCCTACTACAAGGACGCGGGCCGCTTCGAGTACGCCTCGATCACCGACCGGGAGGCGCTCGAGGGCTTCCAGACCCTCACCCGTCTCGAGGGCATCATGCCCGCGCTCGAGTCCGCCCACGCGGTGGCCTACGCGATGCGCGCGGCCGCGCGGATGAAGAAGTCGCAGAGCGTGGTGGTGGGGCTCTCCGGGCGCGGCGACAAGGACGTGCACACCGTCGGCCAAGCGCTCGGCGGCGGCCACGGGGCCAACGGCCACGGGGCTCCCGCGTGAAGGGCGCCCCCACGGCCCCGCCCTCCCGGCTCGAGGCGACCTTCGCGGTGCTCCGCGCTCGCCGGGAGCGCGCGCTGGTCGCCTACTTCACGGCGGGCGACCCGTCGCTCGCGCTGACGCGTCGCCTCGTGGTGGAGGCGGCCCGTCGCGGCGCGGACGTCGTCGAGCTCGGCATCCCGTTCTCGGATCCGCTCGCCGACGGGCCGGTGATCCAGCGGGCGACCCAGCGCGCGCTCGCGGCGGGCGTGACCCTGCCGCGCGTGCTCGAGCTGGTGCGGGAGATGCGGGGTGAGGTCTCGGTGCCGCTCGTGTTCCTGACCTACTACAACCCGATCCTCGCGTTCGGCCTCAAGGCGTTCTGCCGGACCGCGGTGGAGGCGGGCATCGACGGCGCCATCGTGGCCGACGTCCCGCCCGAGGAGGCGGAGCCGCTGCGCGCGGAGGCGGTGCCGGCCGGGCTCGACGTCATCCACCTGGTGGCGCCCACGTCGACTCCGGAGCGCATGCGCAAGATCGCCCGGGCGAGCCGTGGCTTCATCTACGTGGTCTCGCTCACCGGGGTTACCGGCGAGCGCGCCGCGCTGGCCCCGGAGCTGAGCCAGCAGCTCCGGGCCCTCCGTGCCATCACCACCAAGCCGGTGTGCGTGGGCTTCGGGATCAGCACGCCCGCGCAGGCCGCCGAGGTTGGCCGGGTGGCCGATGGGGTCATCGTGGGCTCGGCCATCGTCCGCCTGGTCGAGCAGTACGGCGCGTCTCCCGAGCTGCTCCCGCGCGTCGGCGACTTCATCGCCGCGCTCAAGGCGGGCTTGAAAGGGCAGCCCTGATGGCCGCCTGGTTCTGGAAGAAGAAGGACGACGACGAGCGGCCGAAGAAGGTCGTGATCGCCGAGGGGCTCTGGGTCAAGTGCGACTCCTGCCGGGAGATCGTCTACCGGGCCGAGGTGGAGCGGGCGGGGCGCGTCTGCCCCAAGTGCGGCTATCCGTTCCGGATCTCGGCGCGGGATCGTATCGCCTCGCTGATCGACCAGGGCTCGTTCGAGGAGCGCGAGGCGGGCCTTCGCTCGCGTGATCCGCTCTCCTTCAAGGACACCAAGCGCTACACCGAGCGGCTCAAGGCGGCCCGCAGCAAGTCGGGCGGTGAGGAGGCGGTCATCACCGGGACCGGCCGCATCGGCGGGTATCCGGTCGCGCTCGCCGTCTTCGACTTCTCGTTCCTGGGCGGCAGCATGGGCTCGGTGGTGGGCGAGAAGCTCACCCGCACCATCGAGCTGGCCCTGCAGAAGCGCATCCCGCTGATCATCGTCTCGGCCTCCGGCGGGGCGCGGATGCAGGAAGGCATCCTCTCGCTGATGCAGATGGCCAAGACCTCCGCCGCGCTCCAGCGCCTGTCCGCCGAGCGGGTGCCCTACATCTCGCTGCTCACCGATCCCACCACCGGCGGGGTGACCGCGAGCTTCGCGATGCTCGGCGACCTGATCCTGGCCGAGCCGCGCGCCCTCGTCGGCTTCGCGGGACCGCGGGTCATCGCCGAGACCATCCGACAGCCGCTGCCCGAAGGGTTCCAGCGCTCCGAGTTCCTTCAGGACCACGGCCAGGTCGATCTGGTCGTGGAGCGGCGGGAGCTGCGCGCCACCCTGCGACGCATCCTCGCCTTCTTCTGCGGACCGGCCCCCGCGCCGGCTCCATGACGTATGCCGAGGCGGTCGCCCGCGTCCTCGCGCTGCGCGGCGGGGAGCGGGCGGGCATGCGCCCCGGTCTCGAGCGCATCGAGGAGGTGCTCGACGCCATCGGCCGGCCCGAGCGCGCGTACGTCATCGCCCAGGTCGGCGGCACCAACGGCAAGGGCTCCATCTCGTCCATGCTCGCGGCCATCCTCCAGGCCTCCGGGCGGCGCGTCGGGCTCTACACCTCTCCCCACCTCTGTCACTACCGCGAGCGCATCCGGGTGAACGGGCGCCCGATCTCGGAGGCCGACTTCGTGGACGGAGTCGAGGCGATCGGCACGCTCATCGCGCGCCTGGACCTGACCGTGTTCGAGGCGGGCACCGCGCTCGCCCTCGACCATTTCTGCCGGGCCCGCGTCGACGTGGCGGTGCTCGAGGTCGGCCTGGGCGGCCGGCTCGACGCCACCACGGTGGGGGAGCCGCGGGTGGAGGTGCTCGGGCCGATCGACTACGACCACCAGGCGGAGCTGGGCGACACCCTGACGCGCATCGCGGGGGAGAAGGCGGCGATCATCCGGAGCGGGGTCGCCTTCTCGGCGCGTCAGGAGCCGGAGGCGGAGGCGGTACTGCGGCGCCGCGCCGCCGAGGTCGCGGTCCCGCTCGTGATGGAGGGCCACGATCTCCACGTGGTTCCGCGGAGCTTCACGCTCGAGGCCCAGCGGATCGATCTCGCCGGGCCGGACTGGCGGCTCGCCGACGTGGATTGCGGCCTGCTCGGGCTCTATCAGCCGAGCAACGCGCTGCTCGCGGCCGCGGCGGGTCGGGAGCTGGGCGCCGGCGAGGCGGCCATCCGCGCCGGCCTGCGCGGAGCCCGCTGGCCCGGCCGCTTCCAGATCGTCCGGCGCGACCCGGTGGTCGTCCTCGACGGCGCCCACAACCCGGCGGGCGCGCGGGCCCTGGCCGCGTCGCTCCGCGCGTATTTTCCCGGCGAGCCGGTCACCTTCGTCCTCGGGATCCTCGCCGACAAGGACGCGCGGAGCATCCTGAGCCCGCTCGTGCCGCTCGCCGCGCGCGTGATCCTCACCGCGTCGACGAATCCGCGCGCGGCGTCGCCCGAGGCTCTGCGCGCGCTGCTGCCCGCGGCGCGCTTCCGCGTGGACATCGCGCCGTCGCCCCGCGAGGCGCTGGCGATGGCCACCGCGCCGACGCCGCGCGGCATCGTGTGCGTGGCGGGCTCCCTCTCGCTGATCGGCGACGTCCTGGCGATCGCGGGGGACGGGCAGGATGTCCTTTTCCCCGAGGAGGCCCGCGCCTAACCCGGTACAATGTCTACGATTTGGGACTGCGGGAAACGAGCGCGGACAACCCGCGGAGCCACCTCCGGGGAGGTCCAGAGGGGGCAATCCATCGAGAACCGGATCGGGGTCGACTCCTGATGATCCCCCAGATCGATCTCAAGCGGCAGCACGAGGCGCTGCGCGGCGAGCTGATGGACGCGGCCGCGCGCGTGCTCGACTCCTGCCGGTTCATCCTTGGGCCCGAAGGCCAGGCCCTCGAGCGCGAGCTGGCCGCCGTCTGCGGCGCGCGGCACGGCGTCGGGACCGGCTCCGGCACCGACGCCCTGCTGCTGGCCCTCAAGGCGGTCGGGGTGAAGCCGGGCGACGAGGTCATCACCTCGGCGTTCTCCTTCGTCGCCTCCGCGACCACCGCCGTGATGGCGGGGGCGACCCCGGTCTTCGTGGACATCGACCCGGTCACCTTCAACCTGGACCCGGCGCAGGTCGCCCGCGCGATCACCCCGAGAACGCGCGCGATCCTCCCGGTGCACCTCTACGGTCAGATCGCGGCGATGGACGCGATCGGCGAGCTCGCGCGGGCCCACGGGCTCGTGGTGGTGGGCGACGCGGCGCAGGCGGTGGGCGCGACCTACGCGGGCCGGCCGGTCGCCGGGTGGGGCGACGTCTCGATCCTTTCCTTCTATCCGACCAAGAATCTCGGCGGCTGTGGCGACGGGGGCATGGTGCTGACCGCCCGCGACGACGTGGCCGAGCGCGTACGGCTGCTCCGCGATCACGGCGCCCCCCGCCGGTACACCCACGTGGAGCTGGGCGGCTGCAGCCGTCTCGACGAGCTGCAGGCGGCCTTGCTGCGGGTGAAGCTCAAGCGGCTGCCGGAGTGGAACGAGCGCCGGCGCGCCATCGCCCAGCGCTACGGCGCGGCGCTGGCCGGCCTGCCGCTCGGCCTGCCCACGGAGCGCCCGCCCGCCCGGCACATCTATCACCAGTACACGGTGCGGTCGAGCAAGCGCGAGGCCCTCGCGGCCGCGCTGGCCGGCCTGGGCGTCGGAACCTCGATCCACTACCCGAGCACGATCCCGGCCCAGCCGGTGTTCTCGCGGCCGAACGCGGACCGCGATTTCCCGGCGGCCACCCAGGCAGCCGCCGAGGTGCTGTGCCTGCCGTGCTTCCCGGAGCTGACCGACGGCGAGGTGGGCCAGGTGGTGGAGGCGGTGACGCGCGCGGTGGGCGAGGTGATGTGAGGTGACGCCGCCGCTCGGCGCCCTCGTCGTGGCCACCCGCAACGCCACCGGCCCGCTCGGGGCGCTCCCGCACGTGATCCGGATCTGACACACCTCTTGAGCCTCCTGGTCGCGGTTCTCGTCTCGCTGCGGCCCCGGCAGTGGGTCAAGAACCTATTCGTCTTCGCCGGGCTCATCTTCTCGCAGAGTCTGCTGACCCCGCTGTTCTGGCCCGCGCTGGCCGCGTTCGCGATCTTCTGCGCGCTGTCCGGGGCGATCTACGTCTTCAACGACGTGGCCGACGCGGAGAAGGACCGGCTGCATCCCAGCAAACGCAATCGCCCGATCGCCCGCGGCGCGCTGCCGATCCCGGCCGCGGTGGCTCTGGGGCTAGTGCTGCTGGCCGGGAGCCTCGTCGCGGCGTTCTGGTTGTCGGTGGGCTTCGGGGTGGTCGCGGCCGCCTACGCGGCGCTGCTCACCGCCTACTCCCTCTGGCTCAAGCACGTGGTGATCCTCGACGTGCTGACGGTGGCCGCCGGCTTCGTGCTGCGCGCGGTGGCCGGGGCGGCCGCGATCGGCGTCGAGATCTCCGGCTGGCTCGTGATCTGCACCATCCTGATCGCGTTGTTCCTGGCCCTGGGCAAGCGCCGCCACGAGTACCGCACGCTCCGCGGCGACGCGGCGGCCCATCGGCCGATCCTGGCCGAGTACAGCGAGGGCTTCCTCGACCAGATGGTCGCGGTGGTCACCGCGTCCACCGTCACCGCCTACGCGCTCTACACCATGTCGCCCGAGACGGTGGCCAAGTTCCACACCCGGCTCCTGCCGGTGACGCTGCCGTTCGTGCTCTACGGCATCTTCCGCTATCTCTACCTGCTCTACCGCCGC
>Ga0210399_10003903_pt1 | contig 11607 bp, 12 predicted proteins | sample IncBWC14MmetaG_FD_150865 | JGI IMG/M metagenome (GOLD analysis project Ga0210399, IMG submission 150865) | Forest soil microbial communities from Barre Woods Harvard Forest LTER site, Petersham, Massachusetts, United States - Inc-BW-C-14-M | ecosystem: Environmental > Terrestrial > Soil >...
TCATCTGGGCACCGTGGATGACCTTGCTGCCTCACAATCACCGAATGTGGGCTGTCATCGGAATCTACACGGGGCGAGAGGACAACATTTTCTGGCGTCGTGTGGACGGCAACCGGGGCGTCAAGGTTGAAGCTGCGGGGGCAAAAGCACTGGCGGAACGGGACGCCGTACCATTGGGAACGGATGTCATTCACTCCGTGACCAACCCCATCCCGCGCTTGACTGGTGCCATCCACGTCTATGGTGGTGATTTTTTTGGCGTGGCGCGTAGCGAGTGGGATGCGGAGACTCTCTTGGAACAGCGCAGCGACGGGGAGAAGATGGCGCGACGGTTTGAAGAGGCTAATACTCTCTGGAAGCTGAAGGCGGACGCCCCCGGTCCACCCTGACCATACTGTGGATTCTAGGTGGACGTCGAAACTGGGATACTCGAAAAATGATTGACAAACATACTCAGACATCTGATTTCGCCAGTCATCACGGACCACCTCAGGTAAAGCCCGAGTTTGCGTTGCCGATCTGACCGTACAATCCCTGCTCCTTGCGAATCGCCTGGCTCCCTATCAGCCGCCAAACTCGTTATTTCGAGCTCCGTCAAACTTTTCGTCCTTCACCTTTGCAGGATAACATTGCAACTGATCGCACCATGAGCGAATCGATAGAGTATGAGAGCGAAGGGGAACTACATCGCAACTTCCTGGGTGAGACTGGGGTACCGCGCCTTCGCTCGGTAGCTGTCGGCGTCCCGAACCGATTGACCTGGGCCTTCGCCGCGGCCAGCGTTTCATGGTCGAACGAGGCCAGACGCCGGAAGAGCGTCTCGACAAAGGAATCGAGGCCGTCGTCGTCCACCGCGCGGTTTACCCAGCCATAGCGCTCGGCGATATCAGCGTCGAAGTCGTCACCGCTCAGGACGATCTCAAGCGCTCGTGAGCGACCGACCAAGCGCGGGAGCCATTCCATCGCTCCGCCGCCCGGGACCAGCCCGACGCCGACCTCGGGGTTGCCGAACAGGGCGCTTTGCCGGCTGGCGAAGCGCATGTCGCAGGCCAGTACGAACTCGTTCCCGATGCCGCGCGTGCGGCCGCGAATCTTGGCGATGCTCACGACTGGCATGGACGAGAGGCGCAGCACAAATTCGCGCCAAAGGCCCAGCACCTCTGGCCGTTCAGCTGCCTTGTCTACGTCGAGATGGGCGATGAAAAAATCGGGATTCGCCGACTGGAACACTACGACCTTCACGGACGGGTCCGCCTCGATCTCGGTCATTAGCGCTCCCAATTCGACGATCGTTGAGGGAACAAACATGTTGATCGGCGGGTTGTTGAAGCTGATTGTCCACCGCCCCGGATCGGCGCGGTCGATGTTGAACTGCGTCACGCTCGTCTCGCTGGCGGCGTCGTTGGCACGGACCTCATACGTCGGATTTGCCATGTTCTTCCCTCCTTTTGCGTTTCGCATTTGTTTTTTCGCTATCTATTCGTGGATCATGAATGGATCAAGAATTAGTTTGGCAAGAAGTGCATTGCGTCACTAGGACATCAACTGCAACGAGCCGCTTCGAAGCGGTGGCAATCAGCCTTGAGTTGAGTCAGGGATGCCGCTTGTTTCCAAGAGACCCATGATCAAGAGGTCGGGGAGGGTTAGCGCCCGGCGCACGTGCAAGGCGGAGTCTCGCGGCCATTGTCACCAGATCGGCGAGAGAGTCGGCCTTCATCTTCAGCATCACTTTGCCGCGGTGTGCCTTTACCGTGATCTCGCTTATACCGAGTTCCCCACCGACCTGTTTATTCAACAGACCGGAAACCACCAGCGCCATCACCTGCCGCTCACGATGTGTGAGCGACGCGTAACAGTCCCGGAGCGCCCGTATCTCCGCCTCGCGACCAAGTGTGGCCTGGCTGCGCTCGATGGCGTTTCGGATGGCACTCAACAGCACATCATCGCCGAATGGCTTCGTCAAGAACTCGATAGCGCCCGCCTTCATGGCCTGGACGGACATCGGTATGTCACCGTGACCCGTAATGAAGATGATCGGCATGTCGATCCGATCGCTGGCGATGCGTTTCTGCAGATCGAGACCATTGAGACCTGGAAGAGAAACGTCAAGTATGAGGCAGCTCGGAACGAGGACTCGTGCGCGGCTGAGAAATTCCTGTGCGGACGCGAATATTTCCGGCTGCCAGCCTTCGCAGCGAATCAACAACTCCAGCGACTCGCGTACGGAGACGTCGTCGTCAACCACGAACACGATTGGTGTGCCGTCCGACAAGGGTGATGACCCCACTTCATGGCCAGGTGCGCGGGCTAAATTCATTTTATATCCTCCTGGCGCAGCACATCGCAGATCGCCTAAATCACTCGAAGTGCGAGATTGAGCGCTTGAAGCAGAGCCGTGTCGCTGAATGGCTTGTACAGGCACTCCACCGCACCCTGTTCGAGCATTCGCGAGCGCACAGCCTCATCTCTCTGAGCGGTGATGAAGACGATTGGAATCTCTTGCCGACGACGCTTCAATTCCTGCTGAAGGCCGGGTCCGGTCATTCCGGGCATTGCAATGTCGAGGATCAGACATCTGGTTTGGCCGACGCAATCGGACGCGAGGAACTCTTGCGCCGACGAGAACGCGCGGGCTGCAAAGCCGAACTCCTTCAGCAAGTCGGGTAGCGACTCGCGCACGGACTCATCATCATCGACTACTGACACAAGCGAACGTGTAACTTTCATAATTTCTTGCCGCACCCGTCACGTCTGCGTCTCCGAACGCCGCGACTGGTCTCTGCGGCCGTCAAAACCCTCGGGTCCGCAAAGAATAGCGAATGAAAACGCGACTTGGGGGCGGTCCATGTTACAAGGATGCGCCACTCCAGTGGAGAGCGCCATTGTCCCTTAGTATTGGTTCGGTGCCGATATCAATGCCGGCGCGGCGGACGAAGATGATCGCGATCTCTTGTAAGTGTGGATTTCATAGATTTCTCATAAAGTATCCGTATCGGCTCCGGCAGGCGATCGCATGTCACGATCACGGTCGGCGCCGGTCGCGCCGTCGAGTCCCCGAGGAATAGAAAACGAGAACGTAGCTCCCGGACCGTCATTCAGCGTTGCCCATAGACGACCCTGATGACTCTCGATAATGGAGCGACTGACGCATAGTCCGACCCCCATACCGTCATTCTTAGTTGTGTAGAACGTTTCGAAGAGTCTGTCGACAGTCTGAGGATCGAAACCGATCCCCGCATCTTTCACGCTGAGGAGCACCCGATCGCCTTCGTCTCGTTCGGTCCTGATCAACAACTCCCTGGGGCGATCATGGACGGTATTCATCGCGTCCGAAGCATTCCGGAGGAGGTTCAGAATTACCTGCTGGAGCTGGACGCGGTCACCTGCGACCAGCGGGAGGTCGTCGGCAAGCTCACATCGCAAAATCAGCCGGCTTCTTTGAAGCTCACTCAGTGACAGAACAATCACCTCTCTTGTAGCGTCATTCAGATCGACCCGCTCAGCGAGCGTATGTTTCTTGCTGAAGAGTGCTCGCAATCGCGTGATCACATCAGACGCACGGTTGCCATCGCGAATCGTTCGCCGGGCCGTTTCACGCGCACCATCGACGTTCGGCGGATCCAAGGTCAGCATCCGCAGACAAGTGCTGGCGTTAGTGACGATACCTGAGAGCGGCTGGTTCACTTCGTGCGCGATTGACGCCGTCAAGGTAGCGAGGCTCGTGACACTGGCGACGTGTGCGAGCTCCGCCCTGGCCTTGGCAAGTGCCTCTTCCGAAAATTGCCGCTGCGTCACATCCTGAACCGCACCGATATATTCCAGGCGCCCGTCGTTGTCGCGAATCCCGTGCGCGATCAAGTGCAGGTATTTGACCGAATCATCAGGCATTAGTAAACGGTGTTCGTACTCAAAATCTCTGACCGCGCCTCGCGCTCTTTCGACCATATCGTTCATTAGCGGGATGTCTTCTGGATGGACTCGAGTAGCGATCAATTCAAGCGTCACAGGCGCATCCCGTTCAAACCCAAAAATGCGATGGAGTTCCTCTGACCATGTGATTTCGTCTGTTTCCACCCGCCAGGAAAAACTGCCGATTCGACTGAGACGTTGACCTTCGGCTAGAAACGCTTCACTGCGCTTGAGTGCGTCCTCCGCGCGCTTTCTCTCATCAATATCGGTGAGCAGAGAGCACCAGCGAACGATACACCCATTTGCATCTCGAACGGGCAGCCCGCGCACCTGAAACCAGCGATATACGCCATCGAAACGTCGGAGACGTGCCTCGAAGTCGTATGGTTTCCCTGACGCGATCGATCCTGCAAAGATCTGGACGACGCGAGGAAGGTCCTCAGCATGAACCGTGTCGCTTGTCCCCCAGAGCCTCAATTCCTCCAATGTCCTGCCGCAGTACTCCACGAGTTGGGGATTGACGAGTTCTACTTCACCAGCCGGTGTCAAGAGTGACACCAAGCCGGGGATGCTGTCGACGATTAAGCGTAAATTTTGCTCACTCGCCGCCAGGGCTTCCTCCGCGCGCTTGCGTTCGGCGACTTCCTTTCTCAGCACTTCGTTGGCTGCAGCAAGTTGTGCGGTCCGTTGCGCGACTCTTTCATCGAGTTCGTCGGCAACGAGCTTCTGTTCGCTCAACAATCGTGACTGCTGCAGCCCGATCAACGCCTGGTTAGCCGCTATGCCCAGAAGAAGTGCCTCGGTATCCTGCGGGAAATCTGCTCGACGAGACCCAGCAACGATTACCCCGATTTCACGCTGAACCCCGAGAGGCCAGGAGGCGAGTGAAACTTCTTCGTCTCCAATGTGACTGCGTTCCTGGAGATAACGTTTTTGTGGGTCATCTCCCAACCAGCGATTGAGGGACGCACAGAGCTCTCGCGGTCGGAACATCTGTTCTTGCGATTGAGCAACCCTGACCGTCTCGGAGGGCGCGTCGACTAGGTTTGTCAAGCTCACATACACGAAGTCCAGATCGAGCATGCGAAGGAGTGAGTCGAGCAAGGTCGGAACGATGTCAGAGGGTTTGCTGCCACTCCACATGGCAGGAAGAGCGAGGAGGCTGACCAGGTCATTAATGCAACGTTGAAGACGCTTGATCTCGTCGGGGGGATGTTCGAGTTGCGCTTGCATGGTCAGCCTGCCGTCACGGGCCGCGCAGACTGCCCTGCCCGTCGTGCGCGAATGTCATGCAGGAACTCCCCCGGCGGCACGAAGAACGGATTGTGCTGGAGAATGCCGCCGACGATGACCAACGGATGCGTGCGCATGATGTCAATCACAGCGTCTCCGCTGAATTTCGAAAGGTGGTACGTACAGATGACCGCATCATCGTGGCGGCACCACACATCATTGACCCTCGCTTCAAACTCAATCAGATCGTCGATGTGCGACTGACCGTCAGGCACCCAGTCCATGCGGCAGACAATGCGACTCAGGGGAAATCCTCCCTCGGCATTGCCGCTTGCCATCTGCTCAAACGACTGCAGCATGCGATCCTGATCGAACCGACCGTCTTGAAGGTAGGTTTCCGTGCTGCTCCGAAGGTCGAATTGGCCGCTTCGTTGGACAGAGGTCGAGTCAATTCCTATGCCACCTAATCGTTGCAGGTGGTCACGGTGTTGATCTGGACTAAGGACGTGAATCGCCTTGTCTCCACGCTCGAACCCATCCTTAATGAACGGCAATAACACGCGATACTCTTCTTCAGCGCTATTGAAAAACGCGCAGACATGACGGGTTTGGCCGAGTTGCGAGCCAGCCAAAGAAATGGGCGCCGAGATTTTTCTCATCGCAGTCCCTACCTAACTCCTCGGCAGTGGCTCCCCGCGTCAACTCCCAGAGAAGGATGAGCCACCCCGTAGGTGCGTGTCCATTGTACTTTGGTATCGGTTCTGCAGTGCTGGAACATAACAAACATCAAAGGGGACAAAGCTTAAAAGAGAAAAGACGGAAAGAGCGTTCCACTCCCGCCGGCCGATACGAAGGTATGGTCGATACCATCGTCCAATTGTTTCGTGTCTACACCTCTGGTCTGATCACACTTGTGCACGCCATCTGAGTCAATCAGAAACCTGGTGCACATGGGGGATGAAAGTCCCACTCCCGGTGCCCGGCATAGCTGAAACAGACGAGGATCCAATGAACACGAAAGAATCGTTCTCCGATTCAATTTACAAGGGGCAGATGCAGATGGCGGAGCGCGAGTTCTCGGCGTTCATCAGCGCGGTGAAGGAATTGCTCGGTCCAGAGCAGCCCAGCTTTCGGCAGTCGACTGGCTCGACGAGTTGGAATTCATGGACAGCCAGCCCGGATCTACAGGCCGACATTGGCGGGTGGTCACGATCGCGGCCTCGGCGCGACTTGCAAATCGATTGAACGCCGGACCGCATGATCGGTCATTCGCCGATGACGTCGTCTAATACGAACGTATCGACGATACCTTCGTCCAATTGTTTCGCCTTCGCACCTCTGTTTTGATCAATCACCGTAGCAGTAAGCGCCTTTCAAACTAGATCTGAAAGTTCACAGGAGGATTTATGACAACGACAGCAATCGCAGTAGGAACGATGAAGGTGGCGCAAGTCTCCAGTCCAGGAGCAACTTTCCAGATCGTCGAACGCGCGATCCCTGAACCGCGTGCGGGACAGGTGCGGATCAAGGTGCAGGCGTGCGGCGTCTGCCACAGTGACGCGTTCACGAAAGAAGGATTATGGCCCGGAATTCAGTATCCCCGAGTTCCAGGACACGAGGTGGTGGGCATTATTGATGAGGTAGGGGCTGGTGTCTCCGAATGGAAGAAAGGAAAGCGTGTGGGCGTCGGCTGGCACGGCGGCCACGACAATACGTGTCGCGAATGCCGGCGCGGAGATTTTCGTAATTGCCGGAACTTGAAAGTTCCGGGCATCAGCTATGACGGCGGATACCAGCAATACATGGTGGCTCCAGCAGAAGCACTGGCGGCAATACCGGAAACTCTAAGTGACATCGAAGCAGCACCGCTGTTGTGCGCCGGGGTTACTACGTTTGACTCGCTGCGGAACAGTGGCGCGTTGCCAGGCGACCTTGTCGCTATTCAGGGTATCGGCGGTCTGGGCCATCTTGGAATTCAGTTCGCGAACAAGTTTGGCTACAAGGTGGCGGCTATCGGGCGCGGGGCCGAGACTGCGCCGCTGGCAAAGAAACTGGGAGCCAGCGTGTACATCGACACCCAATCGACGAACGCAGCGGAGGCTTTGCAAAAGTTGGGCGGTGCACAGGTCATCCTGGCCACCGCCCCGAACTCAAGAGCTATGTCCGAACTCATCGACGGTCTGGCAACAAACGGCAAGCTGATAGTTATCGGCGTGGCTTCTGATCCCATTGAGGTCACACCGCTACAGCTCATTACTCGAACCGCAAATATTCAAGGCTGGGCATCGGGAACACCCGCCGGTGAAGAGGACACATTGAACTTCGCAGAACTCTCGGGCGTGCGTCCCATGGTTGAAAGATACCCGCTCGAAAAGGCGGGCGAGGCTTACGCGCGCATGATGAGCGGCAAGGCACAATTTCGCGTTGTTCTGACGATGTGAAGTTGACCGAGTAATGAAAGCAGCACACGAAAATCTAGATCCGAAGCTTTTCAAAAATAGGAGTCACATGCCAGACCAGAAGACAGCCATCATTACAGGAGCCTCGCGCGGAATCGGAGCCGGTTTAGTCGGGGCCTTCCTGAAACAGGGTTATAACGTCGTTGCAACGTCTCGCAATGTAAGTCAACAGTTGACTGTCTCGCCCGCCCTGGTTCTCATTGATGGCGATATTGGTAAGCCGGAGACTGCCGCGACGGTCGTCGAAGCGGCAATCAAGAACTTCGGAACTATCGATGTTCTGGTGAGTAACGCCGGAATCTTTTTCACGAAGCCTTTCACGGAATTTTCTACCGCGGACTTCAACGCCTTGGTCTCAACGAACCTGCTGGGATTCCTCTATATCACTCAGCTTACTGTGAAACACATGCTGAAGCAGAAATCAGGGAGTGTCGTAAGCATCACCGCGGCGCTTGCCGATCAGCCGATCCTCGGCGTAAATGGCTCGGTCCCAATGATCACTAAAGGAGGCCTGAATTCAATCGTTCGGAGTCTCGCGATTGAGTATGCAAAACAAGGTATCCGTTTCAACGCTGTAGCCCCAGGCGTGGTGGATACGCCAATGCACAAGGATAGTCCCAGGGAGTTTCTTAAACAGTTGCAGCCAATGGGGCAAATCGCAGACATACAGGACATTGTGGACGCTGTCCTCTACCTGGCACAGGCAGGTCAAGTAACAGGAGAGGTCCTCCACGTCGACGGCGGTGTTCACGCTGGTCGTTGGTAACCCCAGACAGAACGAATGTATCGGAGATAAGGATGACAAGTTATCAGAAAACTATGGCAGGAGCTGTTTCCACCCAGGAAGACATGAAGGTGCGGTACACCGCTAAGACCCATACTTCGGGCGGTCGGCGCGGCGGCGTCTCCCGCAGTGATGATGGCCGCTTAGATGTTAAGTTCTCGGCTCCCGGAGTCCCAGGAACTGGCACCAATCCGGAGCAGTTGTTTGCTGCTGGTTGGTCGGCCTGTTTCATTAGTGCGATGGGGCTTGTGGCCAACAGGATGAAGGTCAAACTTCCGGCTGACGCAGCCATCGATGCCGAAATAGACCTGTGCAATTCTGGCGACGTTTACTTCCTCCGAGCACGGCTTAACGTCAGCCTGCCGGGCTTGGAGCGCGAAGTCGCCCAGGCCATAGTGGACGCCACGCACGGCGAGACATGTGCATATTCCAACGCTACACGGGGCAACATCGACGTCACGCTCAACGTGGTGTAAGCCGGACCTGTAGCAGACCGATTACAAGGACTGCGTGGCTCTCGCGGACTGGCGGCAAGAGCGTGACGAACTATGACTTCAATCTTGATCCAAAAAAGGAGAAACAAATATGACACTCTCACAAACATACCGAACTGCTTTGATTGCAATTGCAGGATTCCTACTGACAGCGGTGTTTCACACCGGTGCGGTCGCTCAAGCGAAGGCCCCCCAAGGGGTTAGAAACATTGTCATTGTTCACGGCGCGTGGGCCGATGGATCAAGCTGGTCCAAAGTGATTCCACTGCTTCAAGCCAAGGGATTGCATGTGGTCGCCGTGCAGAACCCATTGACCTCGCTGGCTGACGACGTTGCCGCCACTAAGCGCGCCATCGCATTGCTGGATGGCCCTGTGCTGCTAGTGGGCCATTCCTATGGGGGAGCGGTAATCACGGAGGCAGGAAACGATCCAAAGGTAGTCGGGTTGGTTTATGTGGCTGCGCTCGCGCCGTCGGAGGGTGAGTCTGTTGCTTCGGTCACCAAACCGTTTCCGCCGGCTCCGCTGGGCAGCGAAGTCCGGGCAGATGCTGAAGGTTTTCTGACCGTGACCCCAAAGGGAGTCGCTGAAGACTTCGCCCAGGATCTGTCAGACAACGAGAAGCAGCTGTTGACGGCGACACAGGGTCCCACAGCAGCCGCTGTTTTTGGGGCCACAATCACGACTGCCGCGTGGAAGACCAAGCCATCTTGGTACGTGATTGCCAGCAATGATCGCGCTGTTCCTCCGGAGCTTCAGAAGGCCGAAGCGGCGGCAATGAAGGCAACATCGATCACCGTTCCGTCCAGTCACGTGCCAATGCTTTCTCACCCGAAAGAAGTCGCAGACTTTATCGAGCAAGCTGCAGCGAAGGGCGGGAGCCAATGATCCCGAACGAAGGAGAAAGATCATCTATGTCGCACCATTGCTCCGGTCCCGATTCTGGGTTTCGCCAGGGGGCCGCCGCATAACACATAACGCATAAACATAAAAGGAGAACCCATGACCGCAGTGAAATTAGAAGATGCCCGCCGCGTAATCGGCGCGGCGGAGAAGAAAGCCAGTGAAATTGGCCAGCCTATGAACATCGCAGTGGCTGACGAAGGCGGAAACATCGTAGCCCACATTCGCATGGACAACGGCTGGATTGGCAGCATTGATATCGCTCTGAAGAAGGCTTACACGTCGCGCGCATTCGACATCGAAACGAAAGATTTGGCAAAGCATGCTCAGTCAGGAGGCCAGTTCTTCGGTGTTCATGCGTCAAACGATGGCAAGATCATGATCTTCGCTGGCGGCATCCCGCTGAAACGCGATGGCAAGGTAGTAGGGGCTATTGGCGTCAGTGGTGGTTCCGGCGATCAGGATCAAGCCGTCGCTGCGGCAGGTGCCGCCGCTTTCTAACCCCACCGGACAGAGCCGAACTGGAAGACGAGGACTAATTCATGTCACATCATTATTCAGGCCCGGACTTCAGCTTTCCCCACGGGGACGCCCGACTGGACTTCACCGATCTGTATGCCTTTCCGAAACCGGGAGACGCTAGTAAATCCATTCTGATCATGAACGTGCATCCGTCTGCCGGCGAAAACCCTACTGGGCCTACTACGTCTGAGCCTTTCGCACCCGAAGCATTGTACGAACTCAAGATTGACACCGATGGCGATGCGGTTGCCGATATCGCCTACCGGGTGCGCTTCTCAACCTTCGAGGGCGGCGCACAGACCGCGATTGTCCGCCGCATTGATGGCCCTCAGGCCGCCGGTACCGGTGACGGTGGGCGGGTGATCGTTGATGGGGCGCCGGTTTCAACAGGGCGCGAGGCGAGGATTACACAGGCAGGTGATACCCGATTCTTTGCCGGCTGGCGCAGCGACCCTTTCTTCTGCGACGTCGAAGGCGCGAAGAACAACTTGCAGTTCACCGGCGACGATTTCTTCGCTGACAAAGATGTGTGCAGCATCGTTCTCGAACTGCCTAACTCTGCTCTGGGGACAAAAGAACTCCGCCTGTGGGCGCGCACGCTTACGCCAGATGATGGCGGCGGCTGGATCCAGGTGGAGCGCGGAGCCCGGCCTGCGCAAGCGGTCATTCTAGTCGAAGAGAGAGATGCCTACCTCACGGGTGAACCGGCACACGACGAGCGTTTCCTTGCCGGGTTCGCGCACGCTCTGGAGCATACAGGGGGATATACGCCGGCTGAGGCGAAGCGCGTGGCGGGGACATTGCTCCCAGATGTCCTGCCTTATGACCCTACGCGGCCCGCGTCTTTCCCCGATAACGGCCGGACACTCACTGACGATGCGTTCGATTCTTTTATTCGCATCCTCACAAATGGAAAGGTGACGGGGGACAACGTAGGGGCCCACGGCGATCTGTTACTCGACTTCCCCTATGTGGGACCGCCTCACCAAAGCCGCGCGATGAAAGCGCCCCATAAGACGACCGCAACGCAAAATCAAAAATGAAACCGAATGATGAGGAGAGGACAAACTTGAAAGTTCAGAATCACGCGGCGATGAGCGAGGATGCCCACGTAGATGGGGTTTATCCCTTCCCGGCTGTGATGCAGACGCGAACGATCCCAACCAACGGTACATCCATTCATGTGCGGGTCGGCGGTCATGGTCCAGCGGTCGTCATGCTGCACGGCTTCGGCACAACGGGCGACATGTGGGGTCATCTGGCGAGCGCACTCATCGAAGACCACATGATTGTCGCGCTCGACCT
>Ga0210399_10003905_pt1 | contig 11606 bp, 9 predicted proteins | sample IncBWC14MmetaG_FD_150865 | JGI IMG/M metagenome (GOLD analysis project Ga0210399, IMG submission 150865) | Forest soil microbial communities from Barre Woods Harvard Forest LTER site, Petersham, Massachusetts, United States - Inc-BW-C-14-M | ecosystem: Environmental > Terrestrial > Soil >...
CAACTCGACTCTTTCGCCCGCGATCCCAAGGCCTTCTACCTCGTCCCTCTGACCGACATGCTCCTTTTCGCCACGTTCATCTATTTCGCCTTTCGCAACCGCCGCGACTCCCCCGCCCACAAGCGCTATATCTACATTGCCAGCGCTACGCTGATGGTCGCCGCCATCGCCCGCTGGCCCCTCGCCTTCAGCGCCCGCAATGTTTCCGTTGCTGGCTTGCTGTCCGACATTTTTCTTCTTCTCCTCCTCGCCTACGACCTCTGGTCCACTCGCAAAATCCACCGCGCCACCCTCTGGGCCGGCGCCTTCTTAATTTTCGTCCAGCAGATCCGCCTTCCCCTCGGCAAAACCGCCCTCTGGCACTCCTTCGCCGACTGGGTCATCACCCACCCCCGGTAGCCAGTAAGCCGCATTTTTCTTTGTAGGGTCCGCCGACCGTGGCGGGCCGCTCTTCGCCTCCCGTTATCTGATCGCTCTTTGCTGTTATTCCTCTTCTCCCCCCATTCCCAAAACGACCCTTTCCACAGCATTTCCCCCTCTGTGGATAACCAACTAGCAAATTAACAATTTCACGCTTGACAATCAGCGAAACTAAAGCGAAACTTCCACATCCTCTTCGCCTTCCTTCCCACAGGAGCCGCGAAAATACCGGAGTTCTCGATGTCCGACACCGCAATCCTTCCCAACCCAACCGCCACCGATTCCCGCTTCTTCGAAGCCCTCAAACGCTACTGGGGCTACGACGCCTTCCGCCCGCGCCAGGAAGAAATCGTCCGCGCACTTACCTCCGGCCGCGACGTCTGCGTCGTCATGCCCACCGGCGGCGGCAAATCCCTCTGTTACCAGCTACCCGCCGTCCTCCAGGAAGGCCGCACCGCCGTCGTAATCTCTCCCTTGATCGCCCTCATGCAAGACCAGGTCGCGCAGCTCCGCCAGATGGGCATCACCGCCGTCTTCCTCAACAGCGCCGTCGTCGAATCGGATCGCCGCGAACTCAAACAAAAAGCCATCCACGGCGAATACCGCCTGATGTACGTCTCCCCCGAGCGCGCCCTAATGGACGGCACCGCCGACTGGCTCAGGCAGGTCCCGCTCTCTTTCTTCGCCATCGACGAAGCCCACTGCATCTCCCAATGGGGCCACGACTTCCGCCCCGAATACCGCCAACTTGGCAAACTCCGCACTCTCTTCCCCGATCATCCCATCGCCGCCTTCACCGCCAGCGCCACCCAGCAGGTCCGCCACGACATCGTCGCCCAACTCCACCTCCGCGATCCCCTCAAATCCGTCTCCAGCTTCCGCCGCGAAAACCTCCGCTACTTCGTGCGCCAGTGTAAAGGGACCATGCAGGACGAATGCGTCGTCGAAGCCGTAAAAAAAGTAAAAGATGGGAACGTCATCGTCTACACCCCAACGGTGGCCCGCGTGGGTGAAGTCATCGACCTGCTCGAAGAAAACGGCGTCGCCGCCGTCGGCTATCACGGCCAGATGGACGCCTCCGCGCGGCGTGAGAATCAGGAAAAGTGGATGAGCGAAGAAGCTCGCGTGCTCGTCGGCACCGTCGCCTTCGGCCTCGGCATCAACAAGCCAAACGTCCGCGCCGTGGTCCGCCTCGGCTTGCCCGAAAGCATCGAGCAGCTCTATCAGGAAACAGGCCGCGCCGGGCGCGACGGCTTGCCCGCGGACTGCTACATTTTCTGGGAAAAGAAAGACAACAGCCTGCACGCCTTCTTCATCAACCAGATCGGCGATTCCCAGGAAAAAGACCGCGCCTGGCGGCGATACCACCAAATGCAGCAATTCGTCGGCGCACAAAAATGCCGGCAAAAGGAGATCTGCAATCACTTCGGCGAAGTAACAAAATGGGATCGCTGCGAAGTCTGCGACATCTGCGCCGGCACTCCGAAATGGCTGGCAGGAATTAATCAAACCTCATCCCGAACCTCCCGGCCCATTCAGAATCCCAGCCGCATCCTCGAAGCCTCCGAATACGAATTGAATCCGACCGTTCGCGTCAACGAAGAACTCCGTGAATTCCTCCGCGAATGGCGCAGAAACGCGGCCCGCGAAAAGATGATCGCTGCCTTCATCGTTCTCCACGACACCACCCTCGACGCCATCTGCCAGGCGCAACCCCGCACCATCGCCGAACTCCGCCAAATCTCCGGCATGGGCGAAAAGAAATGTGAACTCTATGGCGAAGAAATCCTAGATGCCCTCCGCCGATTTTCCAGCGGAGAACGCGCCACCAAAGAGTGGCATGTGAAGGCTTCAAGCCCCTCGCAGGAAACCCTGGAATTGCTGAATCAAGGCCGCACCTTCGAGGAAATCGCCCAACTCCGCGGCAGAAAAGTCTCCTCGGTCGTAGCTCTAGTCGCCGACCTCATCGAAAAGGGCGAAACCCCCTTCCGCCCGGACTGGGTCCACCCCATCCACCAGCAACACATCCTCGAAGCCAGCGCCCGCCTCGGCCTCGACCTGCTGAAACCCATCAAAGAAGCCGTGCCCGAACAAATCACCTACGAAGATATCCGCCTGGTAGTAGCCCACGCCAGGCGCCAGAAATCCCAAAAACCCGCCGACTGCTTGCCCGCCGCACGAGGGTCAGCCATCTGAGGAGTTTCGAGCCGCTTTTCGTGTCTAATCCGCTACTTAGAATCTGGAGCATTGGTACTTTCCGGCTATCGACGTCAACGGATGGATACCCGAAATTACCTTTTACGCTTCGGTGTGCGCTAAAGCGGCACAGCCGAAGAACTCGCGATGGGATGCGGCGCCTACTGCCGCGCAGGAGGGCTTCATGCTACGGCCGTTCACGATCTGCCTGCTCTTCTTGACCGCGGCTCTGCCCGCGCTGGCGGAAGAGATTGTTTTGAAGGACGGAACGAAACTTGTCGGCCACATGACCGGCATCACCTCCGACAAGATTGAAGTGGAAACCTCGTATGGCAAGGTGCAATTGAACCGGGGGGACATTCTGACCATCAGCTTTCCGGAAAATGGTTCCGGCAAGGCTCCCGACGCGGCCGCGGCAAAACAGGCTCTCCCGAAGATCGACGAAATCCTGACTGGCACGCAATACGTGAACCGCACGGCCAAGTTCTCCCTCACCCTGCCTCCGGAGTGGGCGATTGACCCGAGCCTTCGTAGCTCCCCCAGCACGCTCGCCGGGCTCACTTCCAAGGACAAAATGCGTTTCGCGATGGTGATCCAGGAAGACTACCCGGGTTCGATGGACAGCTACCGGGAACTGACAATGCTGGGCGCCCGCAGAACCTTGTCGAATTTCGAGGAGCTGGCGCACTCCAACGCCACCATCGACGGCAAACCCGCGATTCTGGTTTTCTATCGCGGCACCGTCCAGAAGAGCAACAACCTCCCTGTGGAATTTCTATCCGCCTTCATCCAGTCGGGAAACACGTACACCAAGATCACGGTGTGGTGCATTGAACCGTTGTTTCACGACATGCAGCCAACCTTCGAAAAAATAGTGATTTCCTATCGCACCGGAGGCCGGATCTCCGCGGCCGCCGATACCACGAAGCCGTGACCTGGCAGATGGCGCAAGCTGACGAAATGCGAGAGAGCTTGCCGGCTGGAAGCCTGCCTGCGGTAGGCAGGCCAGCGCTACATTTCAGTATGTGAGTGAGTTGGGCCGGCTAAAGCCGGCAGCTACTTGGCGCTACTTGAGTGGCGCCTTGCCGTTGAATCGGGCGGCTGTGCCCAGTTCTTCCTCGATACGCAGCAACTGGTTGTACTTGGCGATGCGGTCGGTGCGCGAGGCGGAACCGGTTTTGATTTGCCCGGCGGCGGTGGCCACGGCCAGGTCGGCAATGAATGTATCTTCGGTTTCGCCGGAGCGGTGCGAAATGATTGAGCTGTATCCGGCCTTCCGCGCCAACTCGATCGCGTCAATTGTTTCTGTCACGCTGCCGATCTGGTTCAGCTTGATCAAAATCGCGTTGGCGATGCCCTCATTGATCCCGCGCGAGAGCCGCTCCGTGTTGGTCACAAACAGATCGTCACCCACCAACTGGATTTTCTTCTTCGACGTCTTGCTGCCCACGCTTTGCGTCAGCGTCTTCCAGCCGGACCAGTCGTCCTCGGCCATCCCGTCCTCGATGGATACGATGGGATATTTCTCCACCCAGCTCGTCCAGTACGCTGCCATCTCCGGCGAAGTGTGCGTGGACTTGTCCGACTTCTTGAAAACATACTTCGCGCTGGCCTTGTCGTAGAACTCGCTCGAGGCCGGGTCCAGCGCGATGGCCACCTGCTCCCCGGGCTTGTAGCCGGCGGCGCCAATCGCCTCGATTACGATCTGAATCGCCTCTTCGTTGGACTTGCAGCTTGGCGCAAACCCGCCTTCATCGCCGACAGCCGTCGAGTAGCCGTGCTTCTTCAACGCGGTCTTCAGCGCGTGAAAAATTTCCACTCCCCAGCGCAACGCCTCCGAAAAATTCGGCGCGCCAACCGGCATCACCATGAACTCCTGAAAATCCACGGAGCTGTCCGCGTGCGCGCCGCCGTTCAGGATGTTCATCATCGGCACGGGCAGCAGGTTCGCGGAAGTATCGGTGGAATACCGCGAAAGATATTTGTAGAGGGGCTGCTTCAACGCGACCGCCGCCGCACGGGCCGCGGCCATGGAAACCGCGAGAATCGCATTTGCACCCAGCCGCGATTTGGTCGGCGTTCCATCCAGCGTGATCATTTTGTGATCCAGCGCCCGCTGGTCCGCGGCGTCCGAACCGCCCACCGCCTGGGCGATTTCCGTGTTGGCGTTCTGCACCGCTTTCAGCACGCCCTTGCCCAGGTATTTCGATTTGTCGCCATCACGAAGTTCCAGCGCTTCGTGCTCGCCAGTGGAAGCGCCCGATGGAACAGCCGCGCGCCCAAACGCGCCGGACTCCAAGTAAACGTCGGCTTCGACGGTGGGATTCCCGCGCGAATCAATAATCTGCCGTGCGCGGACACGCGTAATTTTCGTGGACATGTCTGTAGAAGCTCCTCTGTGAAATCGAACTAAAGATTGTAGCAGAGCTTTGAAAGGCGATTTGTGACGGGTGGGCAGAACTCGGAAGCCGTTAGCCGACAGCTAACAGTTAAAGGCATTCGATCCGTCTTTTGGCTGACGGCTAATGGCTGTCGGCTGTGGGCTTCCTTCCCTTACTGGGCTTCGGGTTCTTCGATGAGCGATTCCTGCCGGACCACGACAACGATGCCGGAGGGCGTAACATGAAACCGCCGCTTGTCTGCTTCCAAGTCGTACCCGATTTCGGTGTGCTCCGGCAGGCTCACATGGCGATCAATGATCGCCCTGCAAATCCGCGAATGCCGACCGATGTTTACGTGGTTGTAGATAAGGGATGCGGTGATTTCGCAATAGCTGTTCACGCGCACGTCGTAGCCCAGCAGCGAATTCTGCACCCGCCCGCCGGAGAGGATCGACCCGTGCGCCACAATCGAATCGAGTGCGATGCCCATGCGATCGGCGTCGGCAAACACGAACTTCGCCGGCGGATACTGGTGCTGCCAGGTGCGCAGCGGCCATGCCTTGTCATACAAGTTGAACACCGGCGAAACGCTCACCAGGTCCATGTTCGCTTCGTAGTAGGCGTCAATCGTGCCGACATCCCGCCAGTACAGCGATTCTTTGGAATTTTCATCCACAAAGTTATATGCGAACACGCGATGTTTGGAAATGATGCGGGGAATAATATCTTTGCCGAAATCATGCGCGGATTTGGGATCCTCCGAATCCGCCATCAGCGTGGGAATCAGCAATTGAGTATTGAAAATGTATACGCCCATCGAGGCATTGCAATGCGTGGGCTTGTGCGGCGAAGTCTTCGGCACCGCCGGCTTCTCCTCGAAGCCAACGATTCGCCAGTCCTTGTCGGTCTCAATCACCCCAAATTGCCGTGCGGCCTCCGCCGCAGGCACCTCAATCGTCGCGACCGAAACATCCGCGCCAGAATCGATGTGCCGCTGCAGCATCTTGGCGTAATCCATCTTGTAGATGTGGTCGCCAGACAAAATGAAGGTGTACTTGGATCGTTCGCTGCCGATCGAATAAATATTCTGGTATACCGCGTCCGCCGTGCCCTGATACCACTGCTGCGACACCCGCATCTGCGGCGGCAACACTTCGATGAACTCCCCCAGCCCCATCAGCGGCGACCAGCCGGCACGGACGTGCCGTGTAAGGCTCAACGCTTTGTATTGAGTGAGCACAAAAACGCGGTGCAGGCCGGAGTTGACGCAACTGGAAAGCGTGATGTCTATGATGCGGTAAAGCGCCCCGAAAGGAACCGCAGGCTTCGCTCGATCGCGCGTCAGCGGCCACAAGCGCTCGCCCTGACCTCCAGCGAGAAGTACTCCAATCGCATCGCGCATATCGGGCATGGAGGTCGGCTCCCGAGGCAGAATTTTGAGGCTCCCCAGTGTACCAGCAGTGGCAAGCGGGGGGCAGCCGGGCGGGCGTTTATACAGATATTACGAGTAACTCCAGCGCTATCTATCGAAGCGCGCCAGCCATTTCGCTGAAAGATTGCTTGACTTGTGGAGGTGAATTGACTACAAGAAGCCAACGACCTCATGCGATAATGTATTCAGGCGCAGTGCGGTACAACAGCGACAGCACTGCATGCAGGCAATCCGAACCGGAATTGGGGTGAAGTACATTGGCAGAAGTAGTCATTCAGGAGAATGAATCTCTTGAGAATGCCCTGCGCCGTTTTAAGCGCAAGGTGCAGCAAGAGGACATTATCAAGGAAATAAAGAAGCACAGCTTCTACATGAAACCCGGCGAGAAGCGCCGGGCAAAAGAAGCGCTTTCGCGGAAGCGACTGCGCAAAAAGCAGCGTCGCGAGCAGGATTAATCTCCTGCTGGAGACGCGGCTCGGCGCCGCACTTCCGGGATCAGGCCCCTATCAGGCAGAGCAAGTTGGGTGTTTGTTCTAATTCTATGCCCGCAGGCCCAAGGGATCCGCGCCCGGCTGTCCCGGACTACAGGTCCAAGCGCTTCATTCGGCCCGACGTGCAAGAGCCCGGCCCCCCGCCCGATACGGGTCCAGGGGGAGCGGGGCGATGGAATTCCACGATAAGGTCCTGAAGTGTTCGGAGTGCGGCGCTGAGTTTGTTTTTACCTCCGGCGAACAGATGTTTTTCGCCGATAAGGGATTCAAGAACGAGCCGAAGCGCTGCAAGGGTTGCAAGGCGAAACGGGCGGAAGGTGGCAGTGGCGGCGGTGGTTCCGCTCCACGATCCGAAACAAAGACCACTTGCTCGCAGTGCGGGAAGGAAACCACGGTTCCCTTCCGGCCAACGCAAGGCCGCCCGGTATTTTGCCGTGAATGCTTCCAGGCCCGTCGCTCGATGGGAGCAGCTTAATAAGCAAGTCGAGCCGGAATTTTAGAACGATAAAAAAGGGCACCCGCAATCGCGGAGTGCCCTTTTCTTTTTACGAATTTTTCAGTCTGTAGTTTTGCAATTTCACGCGGAGCGCGCGAACGAAGCCGATTTCAGATAAACCTCAAATTGCGCCAATGACTCCGGCATGTTCCTTCTTCCATAGCCAAATCGAATGTGCCGTGGCTCGTCATAAACCGTGCCGGGAAGCAACAGTACGCTGGAATCGCGCACCAGATTCTCGCACCAGTCGTGAACATCCAGATCCGGCTTGAACCGCGCAAACCCGATGGTGGCGGCGTCCGGTGGAGTCCACTCGAAGATGCTGTTATAGCGAGCGAAGAACGCGGTGAGCAGCGGAAGATTGTGCAACACAATCTGCAAATTGCGATCGATGAATTTCTGGCGATGCCGGAAGGCCAGCGCCGTCAGGAACTCACTCGGCGCGCTGGCGCAAATGGTCGTGTAGTGCTTTAGCGAGATAATCTTCTGCAGGAATTCCTTGTCGTGCGAGGCGAGCCAGGCAAGGCGAAGCCCCGGCAGGCCGTAGGTCTTGCTCACCGAACTGAGGCTGATGGCTCGGTCGTAAAGATCGCATGCGGCGGGGAGACGCGTGCCAGGATTATGTTCCAGTTCTCGGTAAACTTCGTCGGAAAACACGTAGATGTTGTGCTTCGCGGCAAGTTCCAGAACGCGGCGGAAGATTTCCGGAGGCATCAGCAACCCCGTTGGATTGTGCGGAGTATTGATGTAGAGCGCGCGGGTGTTCGGGCGAATCATCGCTTCGAGCGCGGCAATGCCATGGGCCCAGCCGCTTTCGGGTTTGCGGCGCCACTCGCTGACGGTTGCGCCCGTGCTCTTCGGTAATGTGAGCGCGCTTTCATAGCACGGCGTTTCAACGATGGCATGATCCTTCGGCGTCAGCAACGCGTGGTAGAAAAGGAAGATGGCTTCTTCGGCGGCGGAGACGACGACAAGTTGATCGGCATGGATCGTCTTATAGATAGTAGCGAGGACTTCGCGCAGCCAGGGCGCACCGGGCGATTCCGTGTAGCCACACCAGTGCTTCAAAAAAGCGTCGTGGGCTCCGGGTTCAAGCGAGAGAATCGCCTCGATGGTGACGGACTCGGCATCGGAAGAGGAGAGCAGGTACCGGGCCGAAAATTCATGCTTGCCCATGTACTCTTCAATGCGAAAGGGTGTGATTTGCATATAAAAAGTGTCTCAGCAAGCGCGCATTTGCGTCGAGTGCCAAATTGACCGCGCAGTTGAGATAGAATGCGCCGCGTGGCAGGCGCCGGATCGTGTCAATGGACCGGTACGCAGCCGCGGTGAGTACGATGTGTTTTTCAGAGGGGTAGGAGTATGATATGGCTCCGAAGTCCCCACAAGAGACCAAGCAGCCGGGAGGGCCACTATGGCTCACCGCTTCACCATCGGTGTCGAAGAGGAATTCCAAATCATTGATCCGGAAACCTTGGAGCTGCGCTCGCATGTCGTACAGCTGATCTCTTCCGCAGCCGCGCGCGGGGTCGGCGACCTGGTGAAGCAGGAAATGCACCAATCCATCGTCGAAACGGGCTCGAAGATTTGCGAAAACGTGAGTGAATTGCGCCTGGAAATGCACCGCACGCGCAGCGAACTGGTGTTGGCCGCCGAAAGCACCGGCTTGCGGGTGGCCGCGGCTGGAACGCATCCATTCTCCAGCTGGATCGACCAGGTGATTTCCCCAGGGGAACGCTATCAAAATATCGTGGAAGAGATGGGGCAACTGGCGAGATCGCTCCTGATTTTCGGAATGCATATCCACATCGCCATGCCGGACAAGCAGACCACCATTGACATGATGAACATGGTGCGCTATTTCCTGCCGCACCTGCTGGCGCTTTCGACCAGCTCGCCTTTCTGGATGGGGCGGAACACTGGACTGAAATCGTTCCGCACGACCGTTTTCCGCCGTTTCCCACGCACGGGCATCCCGGAAGTTTTCGAGTCGTGGAGCGAGTACGAGAATTTCATCAATCTGCTGGTCAAGCTGAACTGCATCGATACGGGGAAAAAGATCTGGTGGGACGTGCGCCCGCATCCGACTTACGGCACGCTGGAATTCCGCATGTTCGACACGGCGACGCGCGTGGAAGAAGCCGTGGCGATTGCGGCGCTGACCCAGGCGATCGTCGTCAAGCTGCACAGGTTGTACACGCATAACCAGAGCTGGCGTATTTACCGTCGGGCGCTGATCGAAGAAAACAAGTGGCGGGCGGCGCGTTACGGCATTGAAGGAAAGCTGATCGATTTTGGCCGCGAAGCCGAAGTGCCGATGCGCGATCTGATGCTGGAGCTGATGGAATTGATCGACGACGTGGTGGACGAACTCGGCAGCCGCAGCGCCGTCGAATACATCCACACGATTCTGAACGAGGGGACAAGCGCGGAGCGCCAGTTGCGCGTCTACCGGCAAACGGGCGACCTGAAAGACGTGGTGCGCCACCTGGTGATGGAGACGCGCGCGAGCGTGCAGGACGCGAAATCGAATTCCGCGGCCGCAATTAACTGAACCGAGTGATCAAGCTGTGCGGATGAACGAGGCAAGAGGAGGATCCCATGCTTAAAGTCGGACTAATGTGCGGACGCGAGTTCAGCTTTCCTCCGGCGTTTATCGCGCACGTGAACAAACTCGGGAAAAAAGACGGCGTGACGGCTGAGTTCGTTAAGCTCGGCGGCACGAAAATGGGCGAACCGGCGGAATATCGTGTGATCGTGGACCGCATTTCGCACGAAGTGGAGTATTACCGCGGTTACCTGAAACACGCGGTGCTGCAGGGCACCTATGTCGTCAACAATCCGTTCTGGTGGACGGCCGATGACAAGTATTTCAACTATTCCGTGGCGTTAAAGCTGGGCATCGCGATTCCGAAAACTGTGCTGCTGCCTCAGAAGGGCTATCCCTCCGACGTGGACATCAATTCGGAGTCGTTGAGAAACCTGATGTATCCGATCGATTGGGACGGGCTTCTTGATTATGTCGGACGGCCCGCGATTCTGAAGCCGTACTCGGGCGGCGGATGGAAGCACGTCTACAAAGTGCACAACAAGGAAGAGCTGTTGGAGGCATACGACAAGACTTCACCGTACTGCATGACGCTGCAGGAGTTCATCGACTTCGGCCAATACATCCGGTGCTTCACGTTCGGCAAGATGGACATTTTGCCGGTGGCCTACGACCCGAAAGACCGCAAATACCTGGTGGAGCACAATTACTTGTCGAAAGAACTGGGCGCGCGGGTAGTGAAGGACGCGCAGACGATCAACCTTGCCCTGGGTTATGAGATGAACACGATTGAGTTCGCCATCAAGGACGGCGTGCCCTATGCCATCGATTTCCTGAACCCCGCGCCTGATTTCGAACGCGACCGGATCACCGAATTTTATTTTGAGCAGGTGGTGGAAAAGATGTCGCGGCTGGTGATTGACCGCGCGCTGCACGGAAATATCGCCAACACTTGGCCGCGGTGGGAAGAGATGGTGGGAATCGGCGCCGCCGCGGGATTCACAGGAGCGCCGCGCGCGGCACAGGCGGCGCAAAGCGCACCGTCAGGATCCACGAAGCGATGATGGTGAGCCGCACCTCAGCTTCCGGCCAGGACCCGGTTGAATCCTGGAATGAACTTCTGAGGCCTCTGCTAAAGGAGTCGCCTGATTTTCCGAAGAAATTCCTTAGAGAGTTACAGGATGCCAAGCTGACCTTTGGAACTCGGGTTCATTGTCCGTTTCTTCGGCCCTTTTTTCTTTCGCCGCAAGATGAAGCCCGCGTGCGTCACGCAACCGAGATTCTCGCCCGCGTGGGCGAACGCGTTGCAAGCGCCGCGATGGAGGACAAGTCCCTTTTCTCGCAATTTCACTTGCGGCCGGAGGAAGAGCGTCTAGTACGATTGCCCGCGGGGTACGGCCCTGCAAGCACGGCCTCGCGCGTGGACGCCTTCTTGTTGCCGGAGTCGCTGAAATTCACGGAATACAACGGCGAATCACCCGCCGGCGCCGGATATACAGAGACGCTTTCGGAAGTCTTTCGCGAATTGCCGGTCATGAAAGAGTTCGCGAACGAATTTGAAATTCACAGTTATCCGTTGAGCGCGAAGCTGCTGGATGCGCTGATGGGAACATATCGGGATTGGGGCGGTACGTCGAAGCAC
>Ga0210399_10003907_pt1 | contig 11605 bp, 5 predicted proteins | sample IncBWC14MmetaG_FD_150865 | JGI IMG/M metagenome (GOLD analysis project Ga0210399, IMG submission 150865) | Forest soil microbial communities from Barre Woods Harvard Forest LTER site, Petersham, Massachusetts, United States - Inc-BW-C-14-M | ecosystem: Environmental > Terrestrial > Soil >...
CGCAGGGCGGCCTAGTAATGACAGCGAGCGCCGAAGTGGGTCCGCGATTCACGCCGATGAGTCAGGCTTCAGGCGTAACGCGCTGATGATGTCCGCTTACCGTTTCCAAAATACCTGGAAGATCCCAAACCGCGTCATGTGGGGAAACCTGCGAGTCACCTCGGCCCTCACCTCCGGCATCATCCTCGCGCCCGGAAAATATGGCGAGTCGTTCAGGACCACCAGGTTCAAGTCGTCAGACTGTATTGCTTTCAGGATCTCTGCCGGCGCCGCGCCTCCATCGTCGTGGGTAACATTCTTCAGCCCGGAAAGAAAATACAACTCCGGACAATCATTACCGGCAAACATCAATCCGTTCGGACTGTGCTCCCGCAGAAAACGGGATAAGTCATCGAAGAACGCGGCTCCTTCGATCTTCAACCCGCCCGCCCGTGGTCCCTGCATGGTGTCCATATGGCCAACCACGTAAGTGACTTCATAGATGTAGCGCGGAACCAGGCTGACGACCCCAAACGCCAGATATAGCCCCACCACCGGCGCCAGCGCATAGGTTGCACGCTGTGTTTTGCCAGTGGACACAATCGCCACCAGCGCCAACATCGTCAGCGGCACCGCATAACTCAAGTAGATGGGAGCCGCAAACGGAAACTGCACCAGGCTGCACATCGCCGCCAGCGAGATCAGCAGCACCACCTGCTGCCGTTCGACTTTCGTCCGCTTGTCCGGTTTCCTCCTGGTCCACACAACAATCGCTCCCAGCAGCACCGCAAGCGGCGTCAGCGCAGCCACGGAAAACCAGATCCCGGAAACCATCTCGAACGACTGCGTTGCCCTTACGGCGAGTACCACTGCTCCCAGGCCAAGGGCTGCCCCGATGGCTTTTCCCTGAAACTTATCCCAATACATGGCCGCTGCCAGCACTCCCACGAGCGGCAGAACAAACATGATTTTCTCGATTCCTACCGGGCGGATCACTCCGAGGTCGACCGATCGCGAGACCGCACTCGAAGTCACACCAAAGAGGAATTTCCACACCTCTCCCGGCCGCGCATAGGGAAGCAGGAAAACAATTATCGGGCTCACCAAGCCGCAGACAAACGGAATCAGCGTTCGAAACATCGTCCTGAACCGTTGCCCGGTTCCCGCCAGCACATTCCGTTCTCCCAACAGGATCAGCGCGACCACCACCGCTGATGGCAGCACGAACTGGTACAGTTCCGGCATTCCCAGCCGGGTGCGCAGCACGTTGATGAGTGTCGCCAGGAAGAGCAGCAGCGCGCCCACGCTGAAGACGCGATAGGACCAACTGCTTTTCGATCTCGCCCCCGCAGTAGTTTTCTCCGAACTTTTCTGCGAACCCGCCTCCGAACCTTTCTCTGAACTTTCCTGCGAACGTTCCTCCGAACTCTCGCTCTGTTCCAGGAAGGCAAGAAACAGCAGCACTCCGGCAATGTAGTATGCGCCGATGACCTTCATCAGGATCGACAGTCCGCCGCATACTCCTGCTACAAACAGCCATCGCCGGGTGCGTACTTCCAAGTAGCGCAGCAAAGCCGCCGCCCCAAACGTCGCGAAAAAGAGGTTGTACCAGGAAGGCATCGCCGCCGGATAATTCGGATAGCTCCACGCGACCGCCAGCAGTGTGATCGCTCCCGCTGCAAGCGCAGAAGTAAAACGTAGCGCAACGTAGTAGACAGCCGGGAGCCAGGCCAGAAAAAACAGAAACACGCAGATGCGGAGCGACATCAGATTTACGCCGAACGCCCGGAAGGCCAGCGCATGAATAAAACTCAGACCGCCGGTGTAGATCTCGCCGAAATCCCGATGCGGAAGTTGTCCCTGCATCACGCGCAATGCGCTCTGGCTCAGCGTTCCGTCATCCGCCGCCACCCATCCCCGGCCAATGTGGACCCCAGTATAGATTCCGGCAATTGCCAGAACCGCAGCCAGCACCGCGGCGCGCACGACCCAGCTGTCGGCTGCTGTCGTGGACGATACCTCGCCGTCGCAGGTGTCCGCCTGGACTCTAACCTCGACGCTCAAACTTCGTTCCGCAGGCTGCGCCGGAGTCTGCACCATCTCGCTCTTCACTTGTCCTCCAGTGCCGCCAGTCGTAACTTGCCCAAGGTGCGCCTCTTGGTTCAGTTGCAGCCCTGCAGATATGCCACGAACAGCGGATGCCACTACACCTGACGGAGGCGTCACGCGATATCGCGCGCGAGCTGCCTTTCGCGGACTTCATCCAGGCACAGATCGCCACTGCTCCAGACTGCTCCATCGTAATTCGCCTTTCACTGCGCGCATAATTACTCAAGTTACCTGCGTCAAGGACAATGTCCGGTGCTTTGGCCGGGAGCACGACAGCGAAACCCGCCGAGACGTTGCGGGTTTACGAACTCAGAGAGAAAAAAGGAGAGGCGGTTGCGTTGCGGACTCTATCCTGCGCTGTACTCTGCAAAATGTTGCGTTTGTCTGTCGACAGACCGCGGCGCTACTGCACGGTCAGCGTGGTATAGCCGGAAATGCCGTCCAGGGTCGCGGAGATGTTCGCTATTCCTTTTCCGGTGGAGTAGGCTATCCCACCGCGAGTCACCACGGAAATCGCGGGATTCGACGTCGTCCACTGCACGTATGGCGTCACGATTTGCGTGGTCGAATCGCTGAACGTCGCCGTGGCCGTGAAGGACTGCGGCAGGCCGAGCGTTACGGCAGGATCGGCGGGTGTGACTGTCATGAACTGCGGAGTGGCCGCAGTCACGATCACCAAAGCCACACTGCTGACGCCGCCCGCTGCGGCAGCAATGTTTACGGTTCCCGCCGCCAGCCCGGTTACAACTCCCTGGCCAGTAGCACCGGTAACGTATCCCGGAATTCCTGGATCATTACTGACGGTGGCGAAGGACAAACTTCCCGAAGACCATTGGACCGAACTCGTCAGATCCTGCCTGCTGCCATCGGCAAAAGTACCGATCGCGATCAAGCCGTAGGGCACCAGTTTGGCGAAGCTGATCGGAGGCGGCGGAGTGACCGGATCCAGAGGAGGACAATTCGACAGCGGATTCGAAACCGTGGCCGCGCAAATGTCGATCCGGGTCAAAGCTCCGGGATTGACCAGCAGCGAGCTTGAACCAGTCTGCGAATTGAGAGTTGCGCTGACACTTGTCTGGCCCGGCCCACCTGCGGCGGCGTAGCCGAAAGAACTCACGGTTGCGATGGCGGCATTGGTCGCGCTCCAATCAGCGATCAGAGTGAGGTCTTGCTGAGTCCCATCGCTGAATGCCCCCGTGGCAACATACTGACGGCCGCCTCCGGATGTGACCGAAGCTGTTCCGGGAGCAACGATGATCCCGCTTAGTTGCGCATTACTGACGTTCAGTGGAGCGGAGGCAGTAGCGAGATTTCCGTGAGCATCGGAGAAACTGGCCGAGATGTTGCCAGCTCCGGGGGCCACTCCCGTCGCGAGTTCCTGCAATCCACTCGCATAGGCCACGGTTGCGACTCCCGTATTGTCGCTGGCCCAGGCTGAGGTGCTGCTGATGTCCTGCTGAAACGTGCCGCTGCTGTCAGAGAACGTGGCGACGGCAATCACATTTTGGGCCGCTCCCGCAGCGATCGTAGGATTCGAAGGACCGACCGCGAGCGCCTTGATCGTCGAATCCGACACTAACAACGGTGTGCTGCCACTCTGGCCGAGGCTCGCGGAAATCGTGGCAGTTCCCGGCCCAGTCGCGAGCGCCAGCCCGGTGGATCCTCCGATGCTCGCCACGGCGGAATTCGATGAACTCCAGGTTATGCCGGGCGTGTGCGTGACGTCGAGCGAGCCGCCGTCCTTGAAAACTGCCACGGCGCGCATCTGGTAATTCGTCAGGTTGGCAATTTTCCCAGCCGGAATAATGTTGAGTGCCGATACGGAGCTCGCATCCACGGTAGCGGACGTAGTTCCGTTGACCGCGCCCGAGCCGGCGGTAATCGTCGTGCTGCCCAACCCAAACCCCGTCACGACGCCGAGAGAACTCACGCGAGCGATCGTGGGACTCGATGAAGCCCAGTTCGCGGTTTCGCTGATGTTCTGCTGCGTGCCGTCGTCGAAAGTCCCAGTGGCGACGAATTGCTGAGAAGTTCCGAGCGGCACGGCTGCGCCTGCGGGTGTCACCGAGATCGAGAGCAGATTCGCGTTCGAGACAGTCAGAGACGAGGCGGAACTGCCAACCGTCCCGAGTGAAGCCGAGATGCTGGTCGAACCTGGAGACGCGGCCAGCGCCAAGCCTTGCGTCCCGGGCGAGGAACTGACGGTGGCGATTGCGGACTGGGTTGAGTTCCATGCCACCAGCGACGTGATGTCCGGAGACGTTCCGTCGTTGTACTTGGCGGTGGCAGTGAATTGCTGGGCCGTTCCCTTCGCGATCTGCGCGCTTGCGGGACCGATCGTGATCCCCGTCAATTGGGGAACAACGGTCAGAACAGTACTTACTTGAAGTATTTTGAGACTTACAGGATCCTGAATCGATCCGGTGATGATGACCCTCCCGGAGCCAACCGCCGTAGCGACACCTTTATTGTCCATGGTGGCGACGGTCGTGTCTGCGCTAACCCAGGTAAGCTGATTCGTAATGTCCTGCGGATTGCCGAAGCTGTATTGACCGATCGCAACGAACTGTCTCGTAGCCGGCGGAGACAAGCTCAACGTGAGTGTCGGGTTGGTCGGTGTCAGGGAGACGGAGGTCAAGCTGGCGCCACCTCCGGTTCCGAGCAACCCGTTTTTCCCCCCGCAACCGCCGAGAGCGGTGATCGCGCAAGTCATGGTTAAGAGAATCGAAGTGGACAGAATAGAACGTCTAACCATTCAGGGCTCCTGCAAGCGGGGCGAAACACCCGCACTCAAGTTAACGTCCCCAGCTTTCAAAATGCTTCAACCAAAATTCTTCAAACCTGGCATTCCAAGCTCGTCGCTACTTTCCGGACCCGGACCGAGCGCCAGGCGGTATCTCTTTTGCCGCTTTGCGAACTTTCGCGTCCGGGACCTTGATCTGAAGTTTCAGCCAATCAAACTCCCGGCCACCGGAAGCGACCTCAGCCTGGAACGCCATGCTCGTCGCAAACCGGCGATGCTCCGCCGTTGCGGGCAGCGCTGCTTCCATCTGTTTCTTCGCTTCTTCGGGCGTCCTAGGGAAATCGTCGTTCCGCTGGTTAAGCCGGATGCGCTGTGTATGCAGCGCAGCCAGTAACCTGACCGGATCGAAATCCGCGACTTTTGTCAGGAACTCAGGCTTCAGATACGCTGGGCGTTCTTCATCTGGAATCACAGCGGACTTTTGCATCCAAACCGGCCAGTCTCCCCAGGGGTCGAGCAGGTCGATGGCTTTGATTCGGGAATCGACGGAAGCAGCCATCACTGCGATTGTGCCACCCGCCCCTACTCCGAATACGCCAACGTTGCCCATGTCTACGTCGGCGCGGTCGGCAAGGTAGTTCAGCACCATCTGCACATCATGCGCCGACTTCGCCAGCGCCTCCTGAAGCTCACTAACGAACCACTCCTTCATCGGCCGGTCGTGATAACGCTGCCCATTGAGGGCGGGAACGAAACCAACCGCCGCATAGCCGCCCGCGGTCACGCGCCGGCACCAATCGTCGTCGCCAAAAATGTCGGTTTCCGCGGGATAGTCGTAGAGATAAATCACGACCGGAGGCTTCCGGACCTTCGCGGGCCGAACCACATAGAGATAGATCGGGTCGTCGGGCCGCCATCTGATGGTGACCCACTCGCTGATGTAATCGGGTTCCTGGTCTCTCTCCACCAGCTCGGGAGGCTCTGAATGCAATGGGCTACGGGCGAGCGACGCGGTGGAAAAGTCTTCCGCACCCAAAGCACTGGTGGATTGAGCGGACGCCGTGGGACACACAGCAAGCGTGATCCAGGTGACCCACCCTAAAGCAATGCGAAACAGCGACCTCATAAAGGAATACTTATTCTCCATCAAGACTTCGCTTGGAACGACATCCTCCCGGGCATAAAGCAAAAGAAGGCAGGCTGGCCGGACGGTCAACCTGCCCTTCACGCTCTTGGTTTGGTCTACCGCGAGCTAGTTGTGGCCGGGCGTAAGATCGCACGCCCCGCCTGGCCAGCCGCCGGTGATTAGCTTGTTGCCGTTGAGGTGGACATTGATAAAGCTTGCGTTGGGACCGCCGATTTTGAACGGGCAGCCGCCCACGTCGCCACCATTCTCTGGACTGTTAGAGATCGTTCCACTGGTCACACCGCCAATCTGAAAGTGGGAACGCAGGTAGGGCATGCCGGGATCACCATCGGGAGTAGCGACGGCGGGAACGAAGTCCGGCACGGTGGCGTTGATTTCGTTCTGTGCAGCCGTAACGAGAGCCTGAGCGTTGGTGAGGTTGGAGCCGCTTTTATCGGTGACCAGGCGCAGGATCGACCAGGCCCGATAACTCCCGTCGCGCAGGTGCGGGAAAGAAGTACCCGCAGTGGCGGGGCAGGGAGCGGTGCAAGTTGGGAGCACGCCGTTGCTGTAGGTCGTAGCGATTCCGTCTACGCCGTCCAGGGTCACGTAGCGGCCGACGCCGGTGGAACCGGCAATGGCAGAGACGTTGCCGAAGGAGAAGAACGCGTAACCAATGCTGTCGGCAAGATTCTTGATCCCGCCGACACCTGTGACACCGCTGATCACGGCCCCGGTACCAATGGCACGGAAGCGGGTTCCGCCATCAGTACTGGCGAGATCGAGCGGGTTGGGGCAGCCGAGGCCAGGACAGGCGCCGGTCGCGAGGTTGATGCCCTTCTCCTGCGACTTCTGTGGGGACGCGAAGTTCGGTGAGAGACGGACCCGGAAGACATTGAATTCGGTGGTATTCATCGTTCCCGAGAGAGGCTCGCGCAGGATCACGCTTAAGGGGTTAGATCCAACGCCACCAGGGAGGTCGCTGGCCAGGCCCTTGGTACCGCTGAACACGGTGCCCGCCACTGTGTAGGTAATATCCTTGAACCCGCCGCCACCCAAGCCTGGGCCAGTGTTGTTGTACACAAAAATGATCGGTGCCGCTCCGACCGGGATCGTAGTAGTAGGTGGCGTGAGGCTGAGACTGAAGGGGTCCTTGTGGCCGGAAAGCACAAACTGGACCGGAGTTGCAGCTCCGCCCCACGTGCCTTTGATTTGACAGCCGATGAGAGCTGTCGCGGCGGGACAATTTGTACTGGGACTACCGTAGCCAAGGCCATTGAGATTCGCGGCGTTGTAAGCCGATAGAATCCGTTTGGTAGCGTACTTTGCGTCTTCCGGACGAATGTCAGTCAGGGCAGCGGTGAAGCTGGTCTGAACTGCAGTGACAACGGTCGAAGGCAGGGAGGTCTCGTCAGCCTGGGGCGTGTTGGTTTGTCGGTTGAGCATGATGCTGGCCGCAACCTTGTTCTGGCCGGGTGTGGTCAAAACGCCCGAATCGACTTGGAGCGAGCAACGCGGCTTGGCAAAGAAACATCGATTACCAACGACCGAGTCCACACTCAGATAAGCCCAAATGCTGATGGGCGAGGTGTTGTTGTCCCATACCACCCATAGAGTGCCGCCTTCTACGGGAATGCCGCTATTACGGCTATCGAATGCCTGCGCGAAGTTCTGGTTGTCGCCAGTGTTCTTGCCACTAATGCTGTAATGATGACAGTCGCTGCCGCTGCGCGCTGAGCAAATATCGCTAAACGCGCCAACCGCAACGGCATTGAACATCGCCGAAGAGCCCACTCCCACGAATTTGATGCCCTGGGCGTTCGCTGCTGAGCTTAGTCCGAAGACCGCGGCCAAAGCCACGACCGCAAGAATCGCTTTTGTTCCTCTCATTTGAATATTCTCCTTAGAGCCTGGGTTAGTAATTTTTCCTGCGTCTTGGAGCATGCTTGTCGCTCGGACCCGCCTTGGCGCCCGGTAGAATTCCCTTGCTGTCTCAGGACGCTGCAGAAACGACGGCATTCCGAGGCGCTCCTTACACCACTAGAACTCCGCGGGGGTGCGAGAGCTTCCGTGGTTCGAGTGCGAGAGAACTATCGCTCAGGGCTGTTAATCGGAAGTGACAGCAAGATGAACGGGAGGTTAAATTCCGAGGCCGCAGGCCGCAAAACCTTGCGCCCTGTGGATTCAGTCGCATGAGCGTCTCGTGTACGTAATCGGCAGACACTACTTCCTTCGAACCGGCCGGGTGGGGTTTTGCGCGGTGAAAGTTCCCAGACTCTCTGTCTTGCAGTTCACGGGGTAGTTCACGGGCTAGTTCACGACTTGAACCAAACTCTTCCCGACGGTGGTGAATACGGTGCCCTGAAACTTCGCGTTCATCGTCGTTGAACCTTGCTTCAACGAAGACAACGTGATCGACGCCACCCCGCCGGACACCGGGACTACCCCAATGACGTGACCGGCTGCTTTGAACGTAACGCTGCCGACGGGCGCGGTTCCGGTGGCGGTAACGGTCGCGGTGAAAGTGACTGCCTCACCCTGGACCGACGGATTTTGCGAGGATGTCAGGACCATCGATGTGGGTATCGCGGAGCCCAAGTGCACCGATCCAATCGCCAGGTAATCGGGGACGCCGGCGAAACTAATCGATCCGGCAGTTGCGCTCAGCGGCACCGCCACCGCAGACCAAACGCAGAGCTTGTAGGTATTGCAGCCTGAGTTGTTCGGAGGCAGCGTGACGCTGGCGAGAATGCTCCCGGTGGCGTTGGGCCCGGCATAAACAGTAGCGCTCCCAGTCTGCAGTGCCGAGTAATAGAACCACACAGCGATCCCGACGCCGTTCGTCGCCGTCATCGTCACCGGGTTTCCGGTCTGGAAAAACATCACCGGATATCCGCCGGGATTGTTGATGAAATTTCCGGAGCCGCCCTTGCTGGCTGAGATGATGGTCTGGGCGTTGGCCGTAAACTGCAGGCCAAAGTTCGGGCCCGGTCCGGATCCCAGACTGCCCGTTCCCCCGTTGTAGAACTGGTCGATGAATTCCAGGTTCTTCAGGCGGCCGAAGTTTACAACGCCCTTTGTTTGTGCTTCCGATGGTATGGGCAGAAAAAGCAGGAACAGGGCAAGGAACCGAATTCGAGAGCGGGGCACGGCTTTCTCCGGGGAATGAGCTGGCTTCCGAATCTGCAACTCTCTGCGCTGAATGTTACGTCGGAATTACGGCCATGTTAAAGGATCGTGAATTCCGGCGCCCGGCTTGCAGCACAGAACACGACTCTTGTCCTCGAAATTGCTGGCGATGCTCCACTTACGATCTTCACTTGAAATTAACCAGGGCGTCATATTGCCGTAACAATTCTCCGGTACTCCTTGACTCCTTTGGTTCGAGGTGTGTTTTTTGTGAAGACCCTCAAGTGTCGATTGCATTTTGCGTCCTTTTTCCTGGTTCTGGCCCCGCTGTCATGGGCGCAGGTACCAATCGGACCCGATCTGGTTCCGCCGACGGTACAAATTCCGGAGCCGCCAGCGGGCGCGAAACCGCCCAGCGCGCCGACGACCCAGGCCGCTGCGCCGGTCAAACCGTCCCCTCATAAAGCGGACGAGGTTCAGGTCTACGGCGCGGTCACCGACCAATCGACCGCAGTGCTTCCAGGTGCGACCGTCACGCTCACCAACGCGTCGGGCGTAACTCAGAGCACCACCAGCAATGCACAAGGTCAGTACTTCATCAACACCGCTCCGGGAACCTACTCACTCAAGATTGCCGCCAAGGGATTCAAGGATTTCACGTCAGAGAATCTGATTCTCTCTGCCAACCAGGAAATTGAAATGGATGGCGCGCTTGAACCAGCGGCAGCCAGTCCCGAGAAAGTCGAGGTTGTCGGCCAGACTGCGGGCCAGGTCGAAACTGAAAAGGCGGAAGTCAACGAGGTCATCACCGCGAAGCAGGTGGAGGAGACGCCACTGAACGGGCGCAATTTCGTCAGCATGTTGACCTTCGCTCCGGGCGTCAGCAATCAGAGCGGACAGGATGAGGCTCTGGTGGGCGTGAAGGGGAGCGTCAAGTTCAGCGTCAATGGCGGCCGCGTCGAATACAACACCTTCAGCGTGGATGGCGCCGACGTCTTGCACGCCGGGATCCACGGCAGCGAAAGCACGCTGGTGGTCTTTCCCAGCCTGGATGCGATTAACGAACTCAAGGTTCTAACCTCAAACTATGGCGCCCAGTACGGCCGCAGCGCCTCGGGAACCATCCTGGTCGATACCAAAACGGGCGGCTCTTCTCTGCATGGCGGCGTGTATTACTACGGGCGCAATGAAATGTTCAACGCCCGAAATTTCTTCGATGCGACGCTGCGCGCCCCGCTTTATCGCAAGAACGATTTCGGCGGCACCATCGGCGGGCCGGTTTTTATTCCCAAACTCTATCCCCACCGTGACCGCACATTCTTCTTTTTCTCCGAAGAGTTCCGCTTGGAAAAAGATCCTACCGCCAACAATTTCAATCAGGCGGTACCTTCGCTCGCAGAACGGCCGTCTACGCGGACGAACAAAGACGGCGTGCAGTATATCGGCGCCGATTTCAGCGATGTGTGTCCGGTGTTGCCCCCAAATGTTCCCATCATTTCCTACAATCCAGTGCAGTTCCCCGACTGCCCTCATACCCAGGCCGGCACAACCTTGCCATATAACATTGTTGGCTACCACGACAGCATTCTCACCGGCAATCCCCCGATCGACCCGGTTGCAGCGGCCCTCGCCGGCTCGGGAGTGATTACCGACCCGAATGCCGGCAAATTCCAGGCCTCGGGGATGATTCCTCTTCCCAACTCCTCAGTAGGGTGCAACTCCACCGTCGGATCTTGTTATGACTTCGCTTTCGCGCAGCCTACTTACTGGCGTGAGGAGTTATTCCGCATTGACCACGACATCCGACCGGGAAAACTTCGAGCCACGTTCCGCTACATCCATGACTCGTGGGATACGACAGAGCCTCGACCGATCTGGGGTTATGTGCGCAACAGCTTTCCGACCGTGCAGGGCCGTTTGTTTGGACCGGGCACAAGTTCCGTGGCTCACCTGACGCAGACCGTATCAAGTTCGCTGCTCAACGAGGTGGTCGTAAGCTATACGGCGTCGCACATCAGTCTGGCGACGCGTCCCGCGCCGGGTGTCAGCATTCAGCGCCCTGCCGCGATCGACGGACTCCAAGGGTATCTTTTCAACAACTGCTTTGGAGGCGTAAAGCAAGGCGACGGCACGTGCACAGCCGGCACAGGCAAGTTGTCAGGCGTTACGCTCGCGCCGGGGAACCTCGCCTACGGCGGCGGCTTCTCGGTTGATCCGGGCTACGCTCCCTGGCAACTGGCGAATCCGACCTGGAGCGGGCGGGATGATATCAGCAAAGTCATTCGCCGGCACACGGTGCAGATGGGCATCCAAGTGATTCTGGGCCAAAGAAATGAGATCAACGCAACCAATGGCCCCAATACCGGTGACGTGCAGGGTCTGTTGAGCTTCAGCAACTTCGGCAATGCCAATCTTTTCACCGGAAACGAATATGCCAATCTCCTGACCGGCGCGATCAGTTCATTCCAGCAAGACAGCGCGCAGCTCAAATATCACAACCGTTACGACATCTATGAGCC
>Ga0210399_10003908_pt1 | contig 11605 bp, 5 predicted proteins | sample IncBWC14MmetaG_FD_150865 | JGI IMG/M metagenome (GOLD analysis project Ga0210399, IMG submission 150865) | Forest soil microbial communities from Barre Woods Harvard Forest LTER site, Petersham, Massachusetts, United States - Inc-BW-C-14-M | ecosystem: Environmental > Terrestrial > Soil >...
CCCCAGAAGCTGGCGTCGCCGAAGTCGAAGACCCCCCCGTCGGACGCGACGAACCGGTAGCCCCCGCCGCAGTTCAGGTTGCCGCCGAACCCGTAGTGGTCGGCTGCCGACGCGGCGGAGATCCCCTGCGAGTTCGCCACCGTGACGTCGACGCAGATCGGTTCGCTGGCGTTCGGCGGTATGACGGTGATCGAATTCTCGGATTCGGCGATGATCTGGCCGGCGCCGACCGACCCGAACGTGACGGACGTGGCGTTCGCGAACCCGCCACCGGTGATCGTGATGGCGCCGCCGCCGCTGACGGGCCCGGTGAAAGGGTTCACGGACGCGACCGAGGGGCAGCCGTCAGCTCCCTGCAGCGCGATGGCGAGGTTCTGGTCGATCGGGGTGCCCCACCCGGTGGCGGGGTCGAAGCCGGGAGCCGTCAGCCACTCTGTGTGCGCGAACGAATCCGTGAAGTCGTTGTTCCCCAACCCTGTACCGATATCCGTGAAATTCGAGCCATTGCCGTTGGCGTAGAGGTTCGGGCCCACCATGCCGAGCGAGCCGAAACAGCCCTGGTTCGTATCGGCGAAAAGCCCGGCGTTCGTGGGCGAGGCGACGCTGGTCCCGCCGACGCCACCCCATGGGAAGGAACCGAAACAGCTGCAATACACGACCACGCTGCTCTTCTGATTGTCGGCAGGGTACGAGAGGTCAGGCACGGCACGGTTCAGGTTCCCGTTGGTTTCGGGCTGGTAGGCCGGCTTTGGCCACTGCATGGAATACCCGCCGCCGCCGGCACCAAATCTGAGCGCGCCGCCTGCCACGCTGCGGGCACAACCGGATCCCAATGCGGAGTTGCAACCGTTCCAAACGGTCTGGTTCCCGACGCCGGTCGACGTCAGGGTCGTGCCGCCCGCGCTGATCACGTCGGGTTGCGCGCCCGGGTCGTCGACAGCCAACGCGGTGCTGTTGCCTCCGTTGGGTGGGTTGAAGCAGTCCTCCGAACCGGAGTCGCCCGAGGCCGCGATCACCGTCTGACCCTGCATGGCCATGCGCTGAAAGATCCCGTTCTCGGTGTTGAGATCACTCGTGGGCGTCATGATTTCGCAGTTCCCCCAGCTGGTCGTGACCACCTGGGCGGCGTCGTCGCTGGCGATCCGGTTGAACACGTCGATCTGCACCGCGTCACCTGACACGTTCGGTGCCTGGTAGACGACGAGCGAGGCAGACGGCGCGTTGTACGCCGCAAGCTCGGTGTCGAGTGCGGCCTCGCCTTCTCCCGACGGCCCTCCGCCCGGCCCGCCGTCGACGCTCACGTTGCGAATGGAATTGGTCAGCCCGTAGCACGCCTCGAACGCGGTGAAGTCGCTGGGCAGGTATTTCTCGTACTCGACGATGCCGATCGTCTGGCCGACGCCTGTGCGGCCCTGTGCGAAGAGCTGGTCGAGCCCGAAATCGTTGGCGAGCGTCGAGGACGTGTAGACCCCCCCTCCCGCCGCCGACGACGCAGCTGCGCACGCCTGGGGCGTGCCGGCGTGAGAGACGTCGTGGCTGTTGCTCGTCCCGCTCGATGCAGTTGGTGCGTTCGAGGGGTTGCTCGGCGTGGTGGGCGTGGCTGCTGCCGCGCCAGAACCGGTGTTGGGGCCGGCGCTCGACGTCGGGGTGTGCTTGCGCAGCATCGAGTGCTCCGTGAAGAGACCGTCCATCCCGACGACGCCGGTCACCAGTCCGGCCAACGACGAAGGCACCTGCGGCGAGGTCGTATTGACCACGGCCCGCGAGCCGCCCGCCGGTTGCACCTGCTCGAGAGGAGTCCCGAAGGCCGTGGACAGGACCGCCGTGGTGCCGCTCACCGGCAGCAAGACGCTGCCGGGCTCCGGCGTCCCGACCGTGAGGCCCTCGCTGCGCAGCGCCGACGACACCTGCACCACTGTGGACGACGCGGGCCCGTACGCCGAGGCGAACTGCGCCGGCGTCAGGTAGTGGTGGTACTCGGGCGAGCCGGGGGTCGACACTGCCGCGACCGCTTGAGCGAGGCCGCTCGGGTTCTGTCCCGCCAGGACGACGTCGAGGTTGAGCACCTGGCTCGACGGTGCCGCGCCGAGGTGCGCCGTGCCGGCCGGAAGATTGGGAGCGGCCTGGGGCAACGTGACCTTGGGTTGCAGCGCGGCGCCGGCGGCGCCGGTGCCTCCCGACCCGAGGCCAGCGAACGCCACCGGCCCGAGCGCCCCGCCACACAGGGCAGCCGCGAGCAGTACCCCGCTGCCGCTTCGACGCTTCACGAACCGCTCTCCCTGCCTCGGTCTGTCTCGATGTCGCTCATGCCGGCCGCGTCCGCTCCGCCCGGATCCCAGTCTTCGGACGATGGCTCGTAGTACACCCGACCCTCGAGCGCCTCAGGACGATACTGCTGCCCGGCCGCCCCGGATGGGTCATCGTGCGGGTAGACGTAGCCCTCGCCGTGCCCGAGCGTGGCGGCCCCCTTGTAGTGGGCGTCGCGCAGGTGGCTCGGGACCTCCTGGTTCACGCCCGAGCGCACGTCCGCCTGGGCCCTTCCGAGTGCCACGAGCACGGCGTTGGATTTGGGTGCCCCGGCCAGGTAGATCACGGCCTCGGCCAGGTTCAGCGCCGCTTCGGGGAGCCCGACGTACTCGACCGCCCGCGCCGCCGCCTCGGCGACCAGGAGCGCCTGCGGGTCGGCAAGCCCGATGTCCTCGCTGGCGAGGATCACCATGCGCCGGGCGAGGAAACGCGGGTCCTCGCCGCCCTCGATCATGCGAGCCATCCAGTAGAGGGCGGCGTCCGCGTCCGACCCGCGCACACTCTTGATCAGCGCGCTGATCTGGTCGTAGTGCTCGTCCGCCCCCTGGTGGAAGAGACGGCCGTCCCGGGCGCGCGCCATGTCGTCGATCGTGAGCTCAACCCGCTGCTCGTCCTCCTTCTCGCCCGCGGCCGGCCGGGCGAGCGCAGCGGCCACCTCGACCGTCGTCAGCGCGGCCCGGGCGTCGCCCTCGCTCGCCGCCACCACCGCATCGATCGCCTCGTCCGTGGCGTCGGCGTCCTCCAGGTCCAGGCCTCGCCGCACGAGCACGCGCAGGTTGTCCGGCGACAAGGGGTGCAACCGCCACAGAGAGGCCCGGCTCAACAGGGGCGGATTCACCTCGAAGAAGGGGTTCTCCGTCGTGGCGCCGATGAACACGACCAGGCCGTCTTCGACGGCGGGGAGCAGCACGTCCTGCTGGGACTTGGAGAAGCGGTGGACCTCGTCGATGAAGAGGATGGTCCCTTGGCCTTGCTCGCCGAGGCGGCGCTCGGCGTCGGCCAGCGCCTCGCGCACGTCCTTCACGCCGGCGCCCGTCGCCGAGAGCGTGGTGAAGTGCTTGGCGCTGGCGTCGGCGAGGAGGCGGGCGAGCGTCGTCTTGCCCGTGCCGGCCGGGCCCCAGAGGATGGCCGAGCCCACGCGGTCCGACTCGGCGAGGACGCGCAGGGGGGCACCGGGGCCGACGAGGTGCTCTTGGCCCACGACCTCATCGAGCGTGCGGGGGCGCAGCCGGGCGGCCAACGGTGCCTGACGGCGCAGGCGGCGATCGGCGGCGTCGGCGAAGAGGCTCACGACGTCGCAGCCCGCCCCGGCGCCAGGGCCGGCGTCGGCCTAGCTCGGGGAGGGATTGGCGTCTTCATCGCCATCTGCTGCGGCGGCCGGTTGGCGCCGCGTGAGGCCGCAGCCGGCGCCACCATCCTGATCCCCAACTCCGCCAGCGACGCCGCGGGCAACGGCGTCGGCGCGCCCGTGAGCGGGTCGGCGCCCGACTGCGTCTTGGGGTACGCGATGACCTCGCGTATGTTCTCCTCCCCCGCCAGGATGGCGGCCAGGCGATCCACGCCGAACGCGAACCCGGCGTGCGGCGGCGCACCGTAGCGGAACGCGCCGAGCAGGAACCCGAAGCGGCGCTCGGCTTCCTCCGCGTCGATCCCGAGCGCCGCGAACACCTGCTCCTGGATGCCGCGGCGATGGATACGCACACTCCCCGAGCCCAACTCCCACCCGTTCAGGACGAGGTCGTACGCCTGCGAGCGCACCCGCAACGGGTCGGTTTCGAGCAGCGGGAGGTCCTCCGCGTACGGCATCGTGAAGGGATGGTGCGCCGGCGTCGGCGTTCCGTCGGCCGACGCCTCGAACATCGGGAAGTCGACGACCCACACGTAGCGGTGCGGGCCCTCGCTCACCGGCGGCGCGCCGATCGCGTGGCGGAGGGTGCCGAGCACCAGGCACGCGGTTGCGTACACGTCGGAGATGGCGAGGACGAGGTCCCCGGGCTCCGCTCTCGTCGCAGCCAGGACGCCGACCGTCTCCTCGTCGGAGAGGTGGCGCGCCAACGGACCGTCGAGCGGCTCCGGGCCGTCGGTGACCCGGAACCACGCCAGCCCCACGGCGCCGGCCTTCTTGGCCCGGTCGGTGAGGTCGTCGAGCCGCGAGCGCGGGAAGTCGGCCGCGCCCTCGACGCGCAGCGCCTTGACCGTCGGCGACGAGAAGGCCTTCACCTCCGTCGCCTCGAAGACGGGCGACAGGTCGATCAACTCCATGCCGAACCGCAGGTCCGGCTTGTCCGTGCCGTAGCGGTCGAGCGCATCGGCCCACGTCATGCGGGCGATGGGCGGCGGGCGCTCGCCGGTGGCGGCCTCGGCGGCATCGAGCACCGCGTCGGAGACGAAGCCCATGACGTCGTCCTGGCTGGCGAAGGAGCACTCCATGTCGAGCTGCATGAACTCGAACTGGCGGTCGGCGCGCAGGTCCTCGTCGCGCAGGCACCGGGCGATCTGGTAGTACCGGTCGAAACCGCCGACCATGAGCAGCTGCTTCGCCAACTGCGGGCTCTGCGGCAGCGCGTAGAACGACCCGTGGTGCAGGCGCGACGGCACCGAGAACTCCCGCGACCCCTCGGGCGTCGGCGCCCAGAGCAACGGGGTCTCGATCTCCACGAACCCCTGCCGGTCCATGGCCGCACGGATGGCGGCGTTGACCCGGGAGCGCAGCCGCAGGTTCCTCTGCATGCGGGGCCGGCGGAGATCCACGTAGCGGTACTTCAGGCGCACGGGCTCGTCCGACTCCGCCCGGTCGTCCACCGTGAACGGCGGGGGCTCGGCCTCGTTGAGGACCTCGACGGTGCATTCGCCGATCTCGACCTCACCCGTGCCGATGCCCGGGTTGACGGTGCCCTCGGGCCGCTCGCGCACCGTGCCGCTCACCGCGATGACCCACTCGGAGCGGACGTCGGTGGCGTGGTCGATCACGCACTGCACGATGCCGGTGTGGTCGCGCAGGTCGACGAACGCGAGATGCTCGCCGTGTTCGCGCCGCCGGGCCACCCACCCGCACAGGCGCACCACCTTGCCGACGTCCTCCCGGCGCAACACCCCGCAGAGATGGGTGCGCAGCGCCGTGGGCCGGTTCTCTTCGCTGGCGGTCATGGCGCTTCCCTGTTGTCGTCGAGCTCCGGTTTTTCGGGCTGCTGCAAATGCGGGTGCAGATGGCGGTCGACGTCGTCCTCGTCGTTCTCCGTGAACGCCGCGTTGGCGAGGAAGCTCCGCAGCTCGTCGACGACGTCCGCCCGCGCCACGGTGCGCTGCTCCTCGTCGTTGCGCAGCGGGCGCAGCCCGACCGTCCCCTCTGCCACCTCCTGGGGGCCGACGATGAGGGCGACGAGCGCGCCCGAGCGGTCGGCCGACTTCATTTGGGACCTCATCGAGCGCTCGTCGAAGGCCCGGTCGGCCCGCAACCCGGCCCGCCGGAGCTCCGCCGTCAACGTCACCGCCGACTCCCCGCCCGCCGTGTCGATGACGTAGGCGTCGAGGGGCGGCGCGGCGACGGGGAACACGCCCTCCGCGTCGCAGGCCAGCAACACCCGCTCCACCCCGATGCCGAAGCCGATCCCCGGCGTGGGCTCGCCTCCGAGCATCTCGACCAGCCCGTCGTAGCGCCCGCCGCCGCCGACCCCGTTCTGCGCCGCGTCGAGCGCCTGCGCCGCGAACTCGAACGTGGTCCTCGTGTAGTAGTCGAAGCCACGGACCAAGCGGTCGTCGATCACGTAGGGCACCCCGAGCGCCTCCAGGCCGGCGCGCACCCGAGCGAAGTGAGTGGCGCACGGGTCGCACAGGTGGTCCAGGAAGTGCGGCGCGTCCTCCGTGGCCTTCCGGCACTCCTCGGTCTTGCAGTCGAGGACCCGCAGCGGGTTCTCCAGGTGACGCGCCCGGTGGGCCGGGCAGAGCTGATCCGCACGCTCGGCGACGAACGCGCCCAGCAGCGCGACGTAGCCGGGCTTGCAGACCCCGTCGCCCATGGAATTCAGCCTCAGCTCGACCTCCCGCAGGCCCAGGCCGGCGAAGAAGTCGTGCGCCAGCGAGACCACCTCGACGTCGAGGTCGGCGTCGGCCGGACCGAGCGCTTCCACGCCGAGCTGGTAGTGCTGGCGGTAGCGCCCGTGCTGGGGGTTCTCGTGGCGGAACGAGGGCGCGGCGTACCAGGCCTTCCACGGCGGGACCGGGTGGTGCTGCACGAACGCACGCACGACCGGTGCCGTCCCCTCCGGGCGCAGCGCCATCATCTGGCCGTCGCGGTCCTCGAAGACGTACATCTCCTTGCCGACGACCTCGCTGCCCTCGCCGATCCCTCGCAGGAACACGCCGGCGTGCTCGACGATCGGCGTCAGGACCAGGCCGTAGCCGGCGCCCTGCACCAGCGCAGCGAAACGCGCCACCGTCGTCTCCCAACGGGAGGACTCGGGCCACAGCACGTCGTGCATGCCCTTGGGTGTCCGGGCCGCGGACGGCCCGCCTTGGGGCGCGACAGATCCCGCCGTCATAAAAGACGCCTCACAGCCGGGACCTAGGCCTTCTTGCCAGGAAGCTGACGATAGGCGTCGAACACACCGTCGAGATGCTTCAACGCGCTGATCAACGAGAGCAGATGGGTCGGGTCGGCCAGCTCGACGTCGAAGGCCATCCGCGACACCCGGTCCGGCGTCGTCGCCGTCCGGGCCGCGACGATGTTCAGGTGGTGCTCGCTCACCACCCGTGACACGTCGGCCAGCAAGCGGGAACGGTCGAACGCCTGCACCTCGATCGTCGCCACGAAGACCCCGTCGTTCCCCCGGTCCCACTCGACGTCGATCAGGCGTTCCCGCGAGCGGTCCGCCAGCGCGGTGGCGTTCGCGCAGTCCGCCCGGTGCACCGACACCCCGCGGCCCTGGGTCACGAACCCGACGATCTGGTCGCCCGGCACCGGCGTGCAGCAGCGGGCCAGGTGGATCATGACGTCGTCGAGCCCCTCGACGAACACCCCGGCCCCGGTCCGGCGCCCCCCCGGCGGGCGCGTCCGGGTGACGCCGGTGAGCACCGTCGTCGGCAGCTGGTCGTCCGCCGCCTCACCGCTCCGCAGCACCTTGGTCAACCGCTGGACGATCGACTGCGCGGAGACCTGGTTCTCGCCGATGGAGGCGTACAACGCGTCCAAATCAGCGAGGTTCATCTGCTCGGCCACCTGCACCAACGCGGCGGACCCGAGGAGCTTGTGCAGCGGCAGGCCGTCACGACGCAGCGCACGCGCCAGGTCCTCCCGACCGTTCTCAATCGCGTCCTCCCGCCGCTCACGCGAGAACCACTGGCGGATCTTGTTGCGCGCCCGCGTCGACGCGACGATCTGGAGCCAGTCCCGCGACGGCCCCGCCGTCTGCGCCTTCGACGTGATGATCTCGACCGTGTCGGCCGAGGAGAGCTGCGTCTCGAGCGGCACGAGCCGGCCGTTGACCCGGGCGCCGATGAAACGGTGGCCCACCTCGGTGTGGATGGCGTAGGCGAAGTCGACCGGCGTCGACCGCGCCGGCAGTGCGATCACCTTGCCCTTGGGCGTGAAGACGTAGACCTCGTCCTGCTCGAGGTCGAGCTTCAAGGCCTCCAAGAACTCGATCGGGTCGTCGGTCTGCCGCTCGACGTCCGCGATGCGCTGCAGCCACGCCATCTCCGAGGAGTGGTCCTCCTTGGACTTGTAGCCCCAGTGCGCCGCGATGCCGTACTCGGCCCGGTGGTGCATCTCCGACGTGCGGATCTGCACCTCGACGGGCTTCCCCTCCAGCCCGATGACCGTCGTGTGCAGCGACTGGTACATGTTGAACTTGGGCGTGTTGATGTAGTCCTTGAAGCGCCCGTGCACCGGCGCCCAGATCGCGTGGATGGCGCCCAGCGCCGCCCAGCAGTCCTTCTCCGACTCCGTGACGACCCGAATGGCGACCAGGTCGTTGATGTCGTCGAACTCCTTGCCGCGGACCACCATCTTCTCGTAGATCGACCACATGTGCTTCGGCCGCCCGGTGACGTCGGCCTCGATCCCCATCTCGGTCAGCCGCTCGCGCACGTGCACGAGCACCTTTTCGAGATACTCCTCACGCTGCGGCGCCCGGGCCGCCACCATCTGCTCGATCTCGGCGTAGCGCTTCGGGTGCAGCGTCGCGAACGCCAGGTCCTCGAGCTGCCACCGCACCTGCTGCACGCCCAACCGGTGCGCCAACGGCGCGTACACGTCGAAGGTCTCCTGCGCGGTGCGCCGCTGCTTCCACTCGGGCATCACCGCCAGCGTCCGCATGTTGTGCAGCCGGTCGGCCAGCTTGATCAGCAGCACCCGCCAGTCGTCGGCCATCGCGACGAGCATCTTGCGGATGGTCGCGGCCTGCTGGGCCTCCTTGGAGTCGAACTGCAGGCGGTCCAGCTTCGTGACCCCGTCGACCACCCCGGCCACCCCGTCGCCGAACTCCGCTCGGATGTCCTCCAGCGTCAGCCCGGTGTCCTCCACGGCGTCGTGCAACAGCGCCGCCGCCACGGTCTGCTCGTCGAGCCCCAGCTCGGCCACGATGGTCGCCACGGCCACCGGGTGCGTGATGTAGGGCTCGCCCGACCGCCGGAACTGCCCCTCGTGCGCCCGGCGCGCGGTCCGGCCCGCCTCGACGATCGTCGAGGTGTCGTCTTCAGGCCGGTGGGCGACGAACTCGGCCAGCAGCGGCGCCAGCAAGTCGGCCAGCGCCTCCGCCTGCCCGTCCGCGCCCTCGACCTGCTCGTTCGCGGGAGTCACCCGGGCCAGGGCCACCATCCATCCAGGGTACCCGCCTGGGCAAACGCCGCAGGCCCACCACAACGCACCCGGGCTCCTCCTAGCGCTTGCGCTTGCCCTTGCTCTTGCGCGGCCGCGGCCCGCTTGCGGCCTGTCCCGACGACCCCGAGCCTCCACCCGGCGGCCGGTCCATCACCGCGGTCTCCGTTCCGCTGCCGCCCCCGGTCCCGCTGCCTCCGCCCGGTCGGTTGCCCGAGCCCGGTCGGATGAGGCCACTGCGCTTGGTCGCGCCGGGCCGGGCGGCCGCAGAGCCACCCCCGGCGCCCCGGACCGGCTGCCCGGCGGCAGCAACGCTCATCTGGGTGTTCAGGTTGGCGGCGTCGACCGCCGAGTAGAACGCTCCCGTGTCACCGCGCTTGGCCAGCCGGTTGGCGATGTCGACCCAGCGCGGCTCTCGTTCCTTCATCATGCTGAGGACCGGCGACGCAATGAAGATCGACGAGTACGCACCCGAGAGCAGGCCGACGAACAGGGCCAGCCCGTAGGACTGCAGCGTCGAGGCCCCGAGGAACTGCGCGCCGATGAGGAGCACGGCCAACACGGGGAGGATCGCCACGGCGGAGGTGTTGATCGAGCGAGCCAGCGTCTGGTTCATCGACAGGTTGATCAGCTGCGGGTACGTGAGCCGCCCGCTCGTCCCGATGCCTCTCGTGTTGTCGCGCACGCGGTCGAACACCACGACGGTGTCGTAGAGCGAGTACCCGAGGATCGTGAGGATGGCGACGACGGTGTCGGGGGTGACCTGGAAGTTGAAGATGGAGTAGATCCCGACCGCCACCAAGACGTCGTGGATCATGGCGATGAACGCCGCCAGCGCCATCTTCGGCTCGAACCGGATGCTGATGTAGATGCCGACGACGATGAAGAAGATGATCAGTGCCTTGATCGCGTCATTGGTGATCGACGATCCCCACGTGGGACCGACCGTCGTGACGCTCACCTTGTCCGCCGGCAGCGTGGTCGTGGTGGTCGTCGTCGAGGCCGAACTCGTCGCGGCACCTGCCTTGGTCGTGGTCGTCGCCGCGCTTGTCGACGTCGTGGTCGTGCCCTGCGACGACGAACCGGGGTGGTGGCCGGTGAGGCGGAGCATCGCGTCCTGGACGTTCGTGCTGACTTGTGCCTGGTTGGCCTGGGACAGCTTGTTGAGATCGGACTGGACCGTGAGGGTCTGCTTGCTTCCGCTCCCGAGCAACTGGACGGTCGGGTCGATCACGCCGGTGCCCTTCATCGCGTCGACCGCCTGGGTCTGGGTGATCCCCGGTGCGGCAATCGTCCACGCCGTGCCGCCTTTGAATTCGATGCCCAGGTTGAGCCCGCCGCGCAAGACGATCGACACGATCCCCAGAACGATGATCAGTGTCGAGGCGGCGAACCAGATACGCCGCTTCCCCACGAAGTCGAAGCGGGTCTCGCCCCGGTAGAGACGAGCGATGGGCCCATGACCCCGCCGTGGCTTGGCCAGCATGGCGCGGGCGGCGTCGTCAACCGAAATCAGCTCGTCCTCGTCGAGGTCCTCCGTGTCGACGTCTTGCTCGAGGTTTTCGACGTGCTCTTCGCTGACGTCGTCGAGCGCGCTGCCGTCGTCGTCGCCCGGGCGCTTCTCGTCGTCGCTCACGCGCCACCTCCTCCGCCAGCGCCGACCGGCACTGCACCGGTCGGGCTCGGTGCGCTCGGTGCGCTCGGTGCCTGCAGCCCGGTGGCGATGCTGAACGCGCCGGTCCCCTGCAGTCGGGAGCTCTGGCCCAGCAGGATGACGAGTGGCCTCGTGTAGAACCACGTCACCGCCATGTCCATGATGGTGGAGAGCCCGAGGAAGAACGCGAAGCCCTTCACGTTGCCCACCGCGAAGAAGTAGAGGACCACCGCCGCGATCAGCGACACGAAGTCAGCTGCCCACACGGTCCGCCATGCGCTCTTGAAGCCGCGGTCCACCGATGTGCGAACGGATCGCCCCGATCTGGTCTCGTCTTTCAATCGTTCGAAATAGACGATGTAGGAGTCCACGGTGATGCCGATGGACACGATGAGACCCGTGATGCCGGCCAGGTCGAAGCTCGGTGCGACTGAGGTGTGCCCCAAAGCCGAGATGATCGCCCACAGCATCATGGCGGTGAGGACGAGACCCGAGATCACGACGAGGCCCAAGGCCCGGTAGTACAAGAGCACGTAGAGCAACACCAGCACCAGCCCCGCGATGCCCGCCCCCCGACCCGCCACGAGCGCGGAGTGACCGAGCGTCGCTGAGACGGTCTCCGAGGTTGCGGCCTTGAGGACGACGGGAAGGGCGCCGTAGTTCATGGCCTGGGCGAGGTTGTTGGCGTCCTGCTGGCTGAGGCTTCCCGAGATCTCACCCTTGCCGGCGAAGGACGTGAAGGTGCTCTGCGTCGGTTGGATGAGCGGCGCCGAATAGACCTGCCCGTCGAGCTCGATGGCCAACGGCAGGTGGAAGTTGTTCTGGGCGAC
>Ga0210399_10003910_pt1 | contig 11603 bp, 5 predicted proteins | sample IncBWC14MmetaG_FD_150865 | JGI IMG/M metagenome (GOLD analysis project Ga0210399, IMG submission 150865) | Forest soil microbial communities from Barre Woods Harvard Forest LTER site, Petersham, Massachusetts, United States - Inc-BW-C-14-M | ecosystem: Environmental > Terrestrial > Soil >...
CGGAATCGCCGCCTTCGTCGGCCGTGCGCTCAAGGGTCCGGTTTCGCGCCCGCTCACGGTGAAGAGCTTCTCCGAATTCCAGCGCCACTTCGGCGGGCTGTGGCAGCCGTCGACGCTGTCCTACGCCGTCGAGCAGTTCTTCGACAACGGCGGCCGCGAGGCGCGCATCGTGCGCGTCGCGAACGGCGCACGCCCGCCGACCCTGACCCTGCCCGCCGCCGGCGGCGCGCTCACGCTCATCGCCGTCAATCCCGGCTCGCGCGAGTACCTGCGTGCCTCGGTCGACTACGACGGACTCTCGGCCGTCGACACGGACCGTTTCAACCTGGTCGTGCAGCGGGTGCGCACCGCCGGGTCGGAGCTGGTCGAGGACCAGGAGATCTACCGGCGGGTGTCGGTCAGGACGGACGCTCCGGGCTTCGTCACCGACGTGTTGCTGCAGTCGAGCCTGGTGCGGGTCCACGGCCCGGTGTCCGAGCACCGGCCTGATCGCTCGGCCGGCGCACCCGGCGGGGTCGCGGTCGGCTACACGCTGTCCAATCCCGACGGCGATGATGGCGCGCCGCTTACCGATTACGACGTCATCGGCTCGCGGGTGCGCGGCACCGGACTGTTCGCGCTCACCGGCGCGGCCCGTTTCAACCTGCTGTGCATTCCGCCGCTGCGCCGTGATCAGGACGTGGGGCTGTCGACGCTGCTGGTCGCGGCGCGCGTCTGCCGCGAGCGCTGTGCGCTGCTGCTGGTCGATCCGCCCGCCTCGTGGAGCAGCGCCCCGGCGGCGCTCCAGGCGCTGCGCAACTGGCCGTTCCGCAGCGACTGCGCGGTGATGTACTACCCGCGCATCCAGGCGTTCGACCGGCTGCGCGGACGCATCGAGACCTTCGTTTCGAGCGCCGCGGCGGCCGGGATGATTGCCCGCCTGGACGAGAGCTGGCCGGTCTGGACGGCCGCCGAGCCCGAGGAGGCAGCACTGCGCCCGGGATTGCGTCCCGCGGTCATCGTCTCCGACGCGGACCGGGTGCGCCTCACCCAGGCGGGCGTCAACACATTGCTCGCGGTGCGCTCAGCAGCGCGCAGCGGCTTGGGTCCACGCACGCTCGCCGCCGGTGGGAGCGGTGCCTCGGACTGGCGCTACCTGTCGGCGCGGCGTCTGGCGCTGTTCGTCGCGGCCAGCATCGAGGCGGGCACGCGCTGGGTGCTGCTCGAGCACAACGGGCCGGCAACCTGGGCGCGCGCCCGCGTGCACGCCGCCGAATTCCTCGACGCGCTCGCCGCACAGGGCGCCTTCGCCGGCGCCAGCAAGCTCGACAGCCACTTCGTAATCTGTGACGAACGGGTCAACGGCGAGCAAAGCGTCGCCGAAGGCAAGTTCAATCTGCTGTTCGGCTTCGCCACTACCCGGGCCGGCGAGTTCGACACGTGGCTCGTCACGCACCGCCCCGGCGAGAGCCGGGTACGCCCGGTGTCGGTCAACCGCTCGGCCACCTCACGGCAGCGGGTGGAGTGGGAGATTCAGACCTCGATACTGCGCGGGGGAATGCACGGCTAGCCTTGGCGGCAGCCTCGCTTGGAAAGGCATTTCCCGGGCCGCCGTAAATCCGTCCCTGGAGGCTGCGGGAAAAACGTCCTGTTTTTCACGCCCCGGGAAATGCCTTTCCAACCGAGTCTCCCGCCTAACTCTCGCGCAATCCCCCGGTGCAGCGAAGTCTATCTTGGCGGGCCGAAGCCGCCGCCGCCCGGCGTGAGAATGGTGAGCTCGTCCCCGGGAGCCACCTCGAAGCGCGCGGTTGCCCCGAGCGTCTCCACCGCACCCGCCGCACGGCGGATGTGCGCCTCACCCCGCGCACCCGGGTGCCCGCCGGCGACGCCGAAGGGCGCGATGCGGCGGTGATTGGCGAGCAGTGCCCCGGAGAAGGGGGCGCGAAACTCGATCCGGCGCACCACGCCGTCGCCGCCGCGGTGGCGCCCGGCCCCACCGGAGCCGCGCCGGATCGCAAACTCGCGCAGCAGCACCGGGAACTTTGCCTCGAGGATCTCGGGGTCGGTGAGCCGCGAGTTGGTCATGTGAGTGTGGACCGCATCGCAGCCGTCGAAGTCCGCTCCGGCGCCCGCCCCGCCGGCGATGGTTTCGTAGTACTGCAGCCGCTCGTCACCGAACGTCAGGTTGTTCATCGTGCCCTGGGAGGCGGCGAGTATCCCGAGCGCACCGTACAGCGCATCGACTATGCATTGCGAAGTCTCGACGTTACCGGCCGCAACGGCGGCCGGCGGCTGCGGATCGAGCATCGAGCCTGGCGGGATGAGGATCTCGAGCGGCTCGAGGCAGCCTTCGTTGAGCGGGATGGGACGCTCGATCAGCGTGCGGAACACGTACAGCACGGCGGCCAGGCACACCGCGCGCGGCGCGTTGAAGTTGTGCAAGCCCTGCGGCGAGGTGCCGGTGAAGTCGACGCGCGCGCGGCGTGTGCTGCGATCGATGTCGATGCGCACCACGATCGCCTGTCCACCATCCATCTCGTAGCGGAATTCCCCGGTGCGCTGCTCGCGGATCGCGTTGCGCACCGAGAGCGCCGCGTTGTCCTGCACCTCGCGCATGCGTTGCCGGAGGCTCGCGAGCCCGTAGCGCGCGACCGCGCGGCCGATCTCGGCCATGCCACGCGCGTTGGCGGCGAGCTGGGCGCGCAGATCCGCCAGATTCTGCGCCGGCTGGCGCGCCGGCCAGGGACCGCGGGCGAGCGCGGCGCGCAGCTCGGGCTCCCTCAGGGTCGAGCCGCCGACCAGCTGGAAGCACTCGAACAGGGCTCCTTCCTCTTCTATGTGGCGGCTGAAGGGGGGCATGGAGCCGGGGGTCATCCCGCCGATATCGGCGTGATGGGCGCGCGAGGCGACGAAGAAATCCGCACCTGCTCCGCCGCCGATGAATACCGGTGTCACGACGGTCATGTCGGGCAGGTGGGTGCCGCCGTGGTACGGGCTGTTGAGGAGCCAGGAGTCGTCCGGACGGAGCTTTCCTTGCCGCGCCTCGATGACGGCCCGCACGCTTGCGCCCATTGAGCCAAGGTGCACCGGCATATGGGGCGCGTTGGCGACCAGTCCGCCGCGCGCGTCGAACAGCGCGCACGAGTAGTCCAATCGCTCGCGGATGTTGACCGACTGCGCCGTCGCCCTGAGCACTTCTCCCATCTGCTCGGCGATGTGCATGAAGAGGTTGTTCGATATCTCGATCCGGGCGGGGTCGGCCGCGGCGGCAGCGCCGGCGGCCGGTACCGCCGGGTCGCACTCGAGCAGCAGCTCCCCGCCGGGAAGAAGCCGCGCGCACCAGCCGCTCTCCAGCACCACGGTGCTGTGCGGCTCGACGATGAGCGCCGGGCCCTCGAGCGTGCCGCACAGCTCGCTCATCGGCACGAGCGCTACTTCGCGCCAGCCATCGAACCAGGCGCGCGCGGCGCGCGGCAGGGTGGCGAGCGGGCGCGGCGCCGGCATGATGAGCCGCGCCGCATCGAGCGATGCGAGGCGCGCCTCGGCGCGCAATGCCTCGATCACCACCTCGAGAGTGTGTGCGGCGAACCCGAAGCGCTTCAAGTGCTCGGCGTGGAAACGCTCGTGCACCTGCGCCAGGGTGCCGGGCGGCACCGACAGAGTGACGTCGCTGTCGCCGGCGCGCACTTCGAGCAGCAGTGCCACCTGCACGCGTCCCGGCTCGGGGGCGAAGGCGCTGAGCTCTGCGCGGGCCTGCGACTCGAGCAGCGCGAGGGCCTCGCGCGCTGCGGCCAGCCCGGGCTCCGTGAGCGGATGGCGCAGACTTGCGCGCCGCACGGCGAGGCGGTCGGCGACCCCGATGCCGAACGCCGAAAGCACGCCCGCGAGCGGATGGACCAGCACGCGGCGCATACCGGCGGCACGCGCCACTCGGCAGGCGTGCTGCCCCGCCGCGCCGCCGAAGCAGAACAGCGCGAAGTCGCCTGCGTCGAGTCCCTGGCGCGCCGCGACGTGGCGGATGGCGTTGGCCATCGACTCGACGGCGACCTGGAGGAACGACTCCGCGACCGCCTCCGCGGCACAGTCGTGCGCGGCCTGGGGGGCGACGCGCGCGGCGAGCTCGGCAAACTTCGCGGCCACCGCCTCGGGATCGATGGGCGAGCGGCCGTCCGGCCCGAACACCGCCGGCAGCGTGTCGGGGCGCAGATGGCCGAGCAGTACCTGCACATCGGTGAGAGTCAGCGGTCCGCCGCGGCGGTAGCACGCAGGCCCCGGTTCCGCACCCGCCGAGGCCGGGCCCACGGCAAAGCGCCCATCGGTGAAGGCGAGGATCGAGCCCCCGCCCGCGGCTATCGTGTGCACGTCGAGCATCGGCTGCGTGAGCCGCACTCCGGCGATCGTGTGCTCGAAGCGCTGCGGCAGCTCCCCGTCGATGAGCGACACGTCGGTGGAGGTCCCGCCCATGTCGAAGCCGATGAGCCGCGGGATTCCCGCCCGCTCCCCCACCCAGCGCATGCCGATCAGTCCCCCGGCCGGGCCCGACAGCACGCTCGACATGGCGTGGAACGTGGTCGCGTCGGCGAGTCCGCCGTTGCTCTGCATCAGCGTGAGGCGCGCGCGTGCATCGAGCGTGCGCAGCTGCCGGGCGAGCCCGCCGACGTAGGCGCGCAGCGGCAGCGCCAGATAGGCGTTGAGCACCGTGGTGTCGCCGCGCGTCACGTAGCGCACCAGCGGCGACAGCTCGTGCGACACCGAGACCTCCTCGAATCCGAGCGCGCGGGCCGCGGCGGCCGCGCGGCTCTCGTGCTGCGGATGAGCCCAGCCGTGCAGCAACACGATGGCCACCGCGCGGCGCCCGGCGCGGCGCGCGCGCGCGAGATCGGCACGCAACCGCTCCTCATCGAGGGGCACGAGCACCTGGCCGTCGGCATCGATCCGCTCGAGCGCCTCGATCACGGTCGCGTGCAGGAGCTTGGGCAGTACGATGTTGCGCGCGAAGATGTCAGGGCGATTCTGGTAGCCAACACGCAGCCCATCCGCGAAGCCCGCGGTGGTCACCAGCACGACCGGTTCACCGCTGCGCGTGAGCAGCGCGTTGGTCGCGACGGTGGTGCCGACCTTCACCTCGGTCACCGGCGCGCCTGGGGCGATCGCCGCGCGCATCTCGCGCGCCGCCTCGAGTCCCGGGTCGCCAGGTGTGGCGCCGCCCGCGGGGAGCGACAGCACCTTACGCACGTGCAGCGCGCCATCCGGCGCGAGTCCCACCACGTCGGTGAAAGTGCCGCCGCGGTCGATCCAGAACTGCCATCCCGCTGGCCGTGTCGGCACCTCGGCCGATTGGCTTAACGTTTCCATTGCCTGCATTATTCGCCCATGTCGAGCCGCCCCCCAGTCCCCGCCGTCACTCCCGGGAGGCGTACGTGACCCGGCACGTCGTGTTCTCCCACGGGCAGGAGAGCGGCCCCTGGGGCCGCAAGATCAGCGCCCTGGCGGAAATTGCCCGCAGCGAGGGCTACGAGGCGCACTCGGTCGACTACCGCGGGATCGACATGCCGCGCGCACGCGTCGCGAAGCTGGTCGACTTCTGCAAGGAGCTCGCCGGCGACCTGGTGTTGACCGGCTCGAGCATGGGCGGCTACGTGGCGGTCGCCTCCGCCTCGCTGCTGCACGCCCGCGGGGTGTTCCTGATGGCGCCGGCACTCTATCTCGAGGGGCTGCCGGAGCTGCGCGCCGGCCTGCTCGACTGCCCGGCGGCCGTGGTGCACGGCTGGCGCGACGAAGTCGTGCCCTACGAGCACAGCGTGCGCTTTGCGCACGGCTATCGCGCGGCGCTGCACCTGCTCGATGGCGATCATCGGCTGCACAACCAGCTGCGCGTGATCCAACATCTGTTCGAGTACTTCCTCATAGCGCTCGACCTGCCGGCCATCGCTTTCGAGTGAGCGGCCGCGGCCCCTTCAGCGCCGCAGGCGGATGGCGCGCGCGGCGATGCGGTCCACGAGCGCCGGCGCCACCAGGCGCGCCCAGCGCCCGAGGCGTCCGCGCCGGGAAGTAATGAGGAGCCGCTGCCGCCGGCTCATGGCGCCGACGATGAGGTGCGCGCATTGCTCGCTCGTCATGATGTGCGGCTCGTCCATGGGAGTTGAGCCCAGGGGTCGGCCGTCCGCGCCCAGCGCCCCCTTGTGCAGCTCGCTCCTGACGAAGTCTGGAGCCACGATCGTGACGTCGACGCCGCTGCCCCGGAGCTCGATGCGCAGCGACTCGAAGAAGCCGACCATCGCGTGCTTGCTCGCGGCGTACCCGGTGCGCTCCGGGACGCCGGTGAGCCCGGCGATGCTCGCGACCGCCACGATCAGGCCGCGCGAGTTCTTCAGGTAGGGGAGCGCCGCCGCGGTCATGTGCGCCGCGCCGAGGTAGTTGACCGCCAGCAGCCGCTCGAGAGGAGCGAGATCCGCGAGCGCGTCGAAGCGCGCCCACATCGTCATGCCGGCGTTGTTCACCAGCGCATCGAGCCCACGGAAGCGTTCCGCGGTACGCGCCACGACGCTGCGGCAGTCCTCGGGACGGGTGACGTCGCCCGGCAGGGCGAGCACCTCCGTCCCCGCCGCCGCGCATGCGCTCGCCGTTTCCCCGAGCCGCTCCGAGTCACGCGCATTGAGCGCCAGCCGGGCCCCGCGGTGCGCGAGCTCGAGCGCGAGTGCGCGCCCGATCCCGGTCGAAGCCCCCGTGATCAATACCGTCCTGCCCGCGAGAGTGTCCATTTGCGCCACTGCCGCCCGTTGCCGCGGACCCGCCGCCGCAGCACATCATAGGGCGCTGATTCGGCTGCTGCTTGCCGCCCCGCGTGGCCGAGTCGTAGACTCCCGAGCGCAGGTTTTGTGTTGCGGATCAAACAAGAACCCGGCGTGCAAGCGCGAGTAGCGGGTGCAGATCAACGCAATCACGTAACTTCCGGCGCTGGCGCGGGGCGCAAGGGAGCAGGGGGAGTCATGAGGAAAATGCACTTGGGGCGTCGTGGGCTGCTGATCGCCCCGGCGGCGGTCTGCCTTGCGTTGGGTGTGGCGCCCGACGCGCGCGCGTTCAATTTCAACGCCGGCGACTGGACCGGCTCCTGGGATACGACCATCGGCTACGGCCAGGGGTGGCGCTTGGAGGGGCACAACTGCAAGCTGATCGCGATCGCCGACGGCGGCTGCGGCTTCGGTCCCAACAACGACGACGGCGACCTCAACTACGGCAAGGGGACCTTCACCGAAGCGCTCACGGGCGTGACCGAATTGTCCCTGAAATACAAGGACAGCCTCGGCGTGTTCGTCCGCGGCTCGGGTCTCTATGACTTCTATGTCATGGGTGATCACACCGAGCGTACGGCGCTCACGCACGACGCCAGGGACGTGGTCGGCTCTTATACGCGCCTGCTCGATGCCTTCGGCTACGCGCGTTTCAATCTCGGCGCGCTGCCCTCGGAGCTGCGCCTCGGGCGGCAGGTGATCGACTGGGGCGAGAGCACCTTCATCCCGGGGGGCCTCAACCAGGTCGACTACTTCGACGTGACGGCGCTGCAGGTGCCGGGCGCCGAGCTCAAGCAGGCGCTGCTGCCGGACGGGTCGGCGGTCCTCAACCTGCAGTTGCTGCAGAACCTGAGCACTCAGATCGTCTATCTCTTCGACTGGCACGAGGACATCATCGAGCCCACCGGTGCGTACTTCAGCACCAACGACGTCGCGGGCGCCGGCGGCAGCAAGGTGGTCCTCGGCTACGGCGGGCTTTCCGACCAGGGTGTCAATTTCACCCCGCTCGGCGGCTCGCTCATCAGTAATTTCCAGTCTATCCCGCGAACACCCGATCAGCGCCCGGACCAGACCGGCGAGTGGGGCATCAACTTCAAGCTCTACCTGCCAAACCTCGGGCAGGGCACGCAGCTCGGCTTCTACTTCCTCAACTACACCAGCCGGCTGCCGGTGGTGTCGGTGCAGACCGGCACGCAGGCCGGCTTCGGCAACGCCTTTGGCGCCGTCAACGCCGTCGCCGGCGCGGCGCAGGCGCTTGCGGCGGGACTGCCGTTCGCCGCGGCGGTCGCCACCGGCGCGGCGGTCGGTGAGCAGCGCGCAGCTCAGCTCGGCGGGAATATGAGTGCCGCGACCGCGACCGAGTACGCCACCATCGGCGCCAATACCCTGCTCGCCGGCGGCAGCGTCAACAACCAGGCGAGCAACCTGGCGGCCAACGAGTACGCCAAGACCCAAGGGGTCGTCGAGCAGTTCCCCAAGGACATCAGGATGCTCGGGCTCTCCTTCAACACCGAGATCGGCGCGACCGGCACGGCGCTGCAGGGCGAGGTCGCCTACCGCCACAACGTGCCGCTGCAGCTGAACGTCCCCGAGCTCATCTACGCCTCGCTCTCGCCGTTCGAGACGGGCATCGCCCAGCTGCTCGGCGAGCCGCTGACCGGCCCCGGCAACTGCGTGCCAGCTTCGGCCACGCCCATCACGGGCTGCAACCAGTACGGCCTCTACAAGTTGGGACAGACCGTGCAGGGATACGAGCTCAAGGACACGTATCACTTCGACGTGACCGCCACCCAGGTGTTCGCCAATGTGCTGAAGGCCTCGCAGGCCGTGCTGATCGTCGAGGCGGGAGCCGACTACGTGCCCGGCCTCGAGGACCGTTACACCGGCGGCCCGCAGGGGTTCGGCCTGCTCTATGACGGCCCCGGGGCAAACCTGAGCGGCAATCCGAATCTCGGCGGCTACCCGGAGTTTCCGGCGGTCAACGGCAAGTGTGTGCTGCCCGGCTTCCAGTGTGTGGAACCGGCCAGTGCCTTCCCCACCAGCTTCGCCTGGGGTTACGTCGTCGCCGGCCGTCTCGAGTACGACAACGTGATAGGGGACTGGAATCTGCTGCCGCACGCCACCTGGAGCCAGGACCTGAGCGGAGTATCGCCGGGCCCCGGCGGCACCTTCATCTCGGGCCGCTACGCGAGCACCGTCGGCCTCACCGCGAGCGTGCGCCAGCGGTGGGAGCTGGACGTTTCCTACACTCACTACGGCGGCGCCGGTCAGTACAACCTGCTGGGCGACCGCGACTTCCTCGCCGCCAGCGTCAAATTTTCGTTCTGAGAGCCGCGCAGCCTGACGGGCCTGTGCGCAATGGAGGGGGCTGCAATGAAAATCCTGGTGCGTTTGGCCGCGGCGATCCTGTTCGCGCAGTCGGCGTGGGGGGCGGTGAGCCCGCAGGAAGCGGCCCGCCTCGGGCAGGACCTCACGCCGCTCGGCGGCGAGAAGGCGGGTAACGCCGATGGCACGATCCCCGCCTGGACGGGCGGCATCAAATCGGCGGCTGAGGCGGGCTTTCCGAACTACAGATCCGGCGACCAACATCCCGACCCCTTCGCGAGCGACAAGCCGCTGTTCACCATTACGGCGGCGAACCTGAGTCAGTACGCCGCCAGGCTCACCGAGGGCCACAAGGCGCTCTTCAAGGCCTATCCCGATTACAAGTTGATCGTGTACCCGACGCACCGCAGTGCCGCGTCCCCGGAGCACGTGTACGAAGCCACCAAGCGCAACGCGACCAGCGGCAAGCTCGTTCCGGACGGCAACGGCATCACCGGGGCGCTCGGCGGCGTGCCCTTTCCGATTCCGCAGTCGGGAGTCGAGATCTACTGGAACCACGTGACACGCTGGCGCGGTCTCGCCGCCGCGCTCGATGTCGGTCAGGCGCCACTCACGGCGAGCGGCACCTATACGCTGGTGAACTTCAAGGAGGAGTTCTACTTCCAGTACTACGAGCCCGGCATGGACGAGGCGAAGATGAACAACATCCTGCTGTACTTCACGCAGGAGACCACCGCGCCGGCGCGCCTCGCCGGAGAGATCCTCCTGGTGCAGGAGACGCTCGATCAGGCCAAGGAGCCGCGCCGCGCCTGGGTCTACAACCCCGGTCAGCGCCGGGTGCGGCGCGCGCCCAACGTGGCCTTCGACAATCCGGGTACCAACGCCGACAACCTGCGCACCGCCGACCAGTTCGACATGTACAACGGCAGTCCGCAGCGCTACGACTGGACGATCGTCGGCAAGAAGGAAATGTACGTCCCCTACAACGCCTATCGCCTGCAGGACCCGAAGATCAGCTACAGCGCGATGCTGCACAGGAATCACCTCAACCAGGACCTCGCGCGCTATGAGCTGCACCGCGTATGGGTCGTGGACTCGAAGCTCAAGGCGGGCGCGAGCCACCTCTACAGCCGCCGTACCCTGTACGTGGACGAGGACTCGTGGCAGATCCTCGCGGTCGACTGCTACGACTCGCGCGGGCAGCTCTACCGGGTCCAGGAGGGGCACGCCATGAACTACTACGACCTGCCGTCCCTGTGGACGACGCTCGAGCTGGTCATGGACCTCTCGAACGGCCGCTATCTCGCGCTCGGCCTGCAGAACGAGGAGCCGAAGTCCTACAACTTCGCCATCAAGCGCAGCCCCAACGACTATCAGCCGAGCGTGCTGGAGCGCCGCGGCATCCGCTAGGCTCAACGCAGCCGCGAGCGTAAAAATCAAGGATTTTCGGGGACGCCGTGAAGCCATCGCCCCGAGAGTGCTTTTTTGCACTCGCGACTGTCCTTGCCTCAATAGTTGTCGCGGCCGCTGAGCCGCCGGGGGCAACTCCGCCGCCGCCGATTCCCGCCGAGCATGCCCGGCTCGCCGACCGCTCGCTCCTGATCGCCGTCGCCACGGCCGGGGAGCGCCTGGTGGCGCTCGGTGACCGTGGCGTCGTCGTACTCTCGGACGACCGCGGCGCGAGCTGGACGCAGGCGGCGGAGGTGCCGGCCCAGGCCCTGCTCACGGGCGTGTGCTTCTTCGACGCCCGACGCGGCGTGGCGGTCGGGCACGACGAAGTCGTCCTGGTGACCGGCGACGGCGGAGATCACTGGAGGATCGCCCATTACGCGCCCGCCGCCCAGCGTCCGCTGCTCGATGTGTGGTGTGGCGCGGGCGGCGCGGCAATCGCCGTCGGCGCCTACAGCACTTACCTGGTGAGCGCCGATGGCGGCGCGAGCTGGAGCGAGCGGCCGTTCAAGGCGAGCCCCGCGCCGCGGTCCGCGGGCGTGGCGCGCGCCACCCGCGATTCGTCCGGTATCGAGGCGACCGGCGGCGGCTACCACCTGAATCGCATCGTGGGCGCGTCGGCCTCAAGGCTCTATCTGGCGGGGGAGGCCGGACACCTCTATCGCTCCGAGGATGGCGGCGCGAGCTGGCAGGAGCTCGCCTCACCCTATGGCGGATCATTCTTCGACGTGCTGCCGCTCGGTGGCGACGCGCTGCTCGCGTGCGGACTGCGCGGCAACCTGTACCGCTCGGAGGATGCCGGCCAGAGCTGGCAGCGCCTCGAGACCGGCACCGTGGCGCTGCTCGACGGGGGCGCGCTGCTCCCGGGAGGAGCCGTCGCCCTCGTCGGTCTCTCCGGGGTCGTGCTGGTGAGCCACGACGGCGGCCGCTCCTTCAGCCTCGAGCAGCAGAGCGATCGCAGCGGCCTGTCGGCCGCGCTCGCCGTCGGCGCCGATGCGCTGGTCGTGGTCGGCGAGGGCGGCGCGCGGCTGCTCACGCTCGGCGGCGGTGCGGTTGCGG
>Ga0210399_10003911_pt1 | contig 11602 bp, 13 predicted proteins | sample IncBWC14MmetaG_FD_150865 | JGI IMG/M metagenome (GOLD analysis project Ga0210399, IMG submission 150865) | Forest soil microbial communities from Barre Woods Harvard Forest LTER site, Petersham, Massachusetts, United States - Inc-BW-C-14-M | ecosystem: Environmental > Terrestrial > Soil >...
CGACGCTTCCATGTACTTGTCCAAGCACCAGGGTGGAAATGCCGTTTCCACTGCCGACCATTTCGATCCCAACGAAGCGAAAAAATGGAAGCGCGATGTCCTCGAAGCCTATCTCGGCGTAACTCTAAAGCGCCTCTTTGCCACCGGCCCCGAAGCGTTTGAAGAAATCTACTCGCGCCTTAAGCAATTCACCGAATCGCTCGCCACCACCGAGCTTCCCAGCGAAGAGTCTACTCTGCCCACCGTCTCGCACGGCCCGGAAGGTCTCCCTCAGGCCGTCCTCGACACCGTCACTTCGCTGGCTTTCGCCATCGACGCAAAAGACCACTACACGCAGGGACACTCACAGAAGGTCTCCGCCTACGCCGCGCTCATCGCCGAGTCTCTCAACATGGCCGACACGGAGATCGAAGAGATCCGTCTTGGTGGCGTGCTTCACGACATCGGAAAAGTCGCCATCCCCGAGACTATTTTGAACAAGAGCGGCCCGCTCAATCCCGAAGAATGGGAAACCATGAAGGCCCACGTAAGATTTGGCGCGAAGATTCTGGACCCTCTGACTCCGCTCGCCCGCATTCGCGAGATGGTTCTCCATCACCACGAATTTTTCGACGGCTCCGGCTATCCCGACGCTCTCTCGGGCGAAGGCATTCCTCTCGGCGCACGCATCATCGCCGTGGCCGACGCTTACGACACCATAACCAGCGACCGCACTTACAAAAAGGGCCGCACCTCCAACGAAGCCCTCGCCGAGCTCGAGCGCTGCGCCAACGCCCAGTTTGACGGCGCCATCGTCCAAGTCTTCGTCCGCACCATGCGCCAGCTGCCGAACCCCATCATTGAAGTCGCCACCAGCGCTCCGCGCAACTCCTAGCTCAACCAGTCTCCGAGAAACAAACCTGCTACCAGCGTAGCCTTCTGTCCGGTCCTTCGTGTCGGACCGTCTTTCTAAGTCCAAGACCACGTGTTTCTCACCGTCCGTCGAGATCCACGTTCTTGATCGGCAAATCCCAGTGGGCGTCGAGAATCTCGAACCGCCTCTGTTCTTCTTTCTTGTAGGTTTCCTGATCCGGATAGAGCTGTTTGATCATCGCGGCGCTGTCGAAATCGTCATTCGCAATAGCTGCGTTCTTGAAAACAATTGTCACTCGGAAGTCCCAGCGCCCGTCTTCCGTCGTGTGATAACGCGGCGCCGCCATGCTCACTTTCAACATCCTCCCCAATTCCATTTCCTTCTTCAGCACCGGGTAATGATTCTTCTTGAACAGCGCGAGGAACTCGTCCGCATGTCCCCACTTCGCTTTGTAGTAGTACTCAATCACGAACGGCTGGCCATTCCCTTCACTACCCGCACCGCTCTGAGCCGCCTTCGTCCGGTAGTGCCCCGCCCCCAGCACCACCATCATCACAAATACGACCATTCCCGCCCACCTCACCAGCCGTTGATCTCTTATAACCATACTTTTCCTCCGTTTCGTCTCCCTGCCAAGCCACCTATCCTAACCTCAATTCCAGTCACGTGGCGCAAGCGCACTCCCGCAAGGGCTTTTGATGTCCCAGGAAGCCATCGAACAATATAAAGAGCTCGCGAGAATTGCTCCAAACAAACCCTCCCCGTAAATCGACATGGCCACCACCCATGATGGGCTCGGCGATTTTTCCCAGGCGCTGCGCAACCACGAACAAGCCTTCCGGCTCGATCCTTCCGGGAAGACCAATCAAAACATCAATAACGAATACGGTATGGCTCTTTTCCGCGACGGTGACGAACCCCGGGCTCGCGAAACCTTCGAACTGGCCCGAGCCCGGTCTCAAGCCAGGAGGCCTTCGCTCTCTTGCCTGGCTCGATCTTTACCTCGGCAAATAGGCCGTGGCAAAACCACGAGTGCAGGAAGCCCTGCTCTCCGACGAGAATTACCTTCGGGCCGTAAAGCCTCGGCTCAACGCCTGGAAAGATGCCGATCCTGGCCTTCCTCTCCTCAAAGACGCTCTCAGCCCCGAGAAGGAAATAGATAGCAAGACGTAGAATCCTCCGCCGCTTCGTTTTCGCGACTGTTATCCTTTACTCTGGGAAAGCGAAGAACTCTCTTCCGGAGAACAAAATGCAAACAGCCTCCATCCAGTGGATTGGCGAAGAAAAATTCGCCGCCACCAGCCCTTCGGGCCACGCCATCACCATCGACTCCGACCGCGCTTCCAACAAAGCCCCCGGCCCGATGGAACTTGTCCTTATGGCCTTGGGCGCGTGCACCGCCACCGACGTGGTCAGCATCCTCAAGAAAAAGCGCCAGAAACTTGAAGCTCTCGAAGTCCTCTGTTCCGGCGAGCGCGCCAGCAAGCCGCCCACGGTCTGGATAAAACTGGAAATTCTCTATCGCCTACGCGGCGCACTCGACGAAGCCGCCGTGAAGCACGCCATCGAACTCAGCGAGAAAAAGTATTGCTCCGTCTCCGCGATGCTCCAAAAGACGGCCACGCTCACCTGGCGCCACGAAATTCTCCCGCGCGCGGAATGATTCGTCGGGTTCCATCTGCCTCCCGGCCGGCACGTCCGCCGAGACGCGACCCACATCCTTATTTCCTACTCTCCCGCCTTGTCACCTCGCATGTGCATCGCATAGAATTTCGGATTCGCTTGGCTTGTGCGAAGCACCAAGGAGAATCATGTCTCACCGCATCGCGGCTAAAATCACGGGCGTCGCTGGCTATGTTCCCCCCAAGGTGCTCACGAACGCCGACCTCGAAAAAATGGTCGCCACCAACGACGAATGGATTCGCACCCGCACCGGCATCCGCGAGCGCCACATCGCCGACAGCGGCACGGCCAGCTCGCATCTGGCCACCGAAGCTGCCAAAGCCCTCCTTGCTCAAACCAACACCGACCCCGCTGACATTGAGATGATCATTCTCGCCAGCGTCACGCCGGACATGATGTTTCCCGCAACCGCCTGTCTAGTGCAGGACCGCATCGGCGCAAAAAAAGCCTGGGGCTTCGACCTTTCCGCCGCGTGCTCGGGTTTTGCCTATGCCCTCACGGTAGGCGCGCAATTCGTCGGTTCTGGCGCGCACAAGAAAGTTCTGGTTATCGGCAGCGACAAGATGAGTTCCATCCTGGACTACACCGATCGGGCCACCTGCATTCTCTTTGGGGATGGCGCAGGAGCGGTTCTCCTCGAATCCGCCGCCGGCAACGAGGGCATTATCGATTTCGAACATGATGTCGACGGCTCGGGCGGCCAATTCCTCTACATGCCGGGAGGCGGATCGCTTCATCCCGCGACAACTGAAACCGTCGAGCGAAAGATGCACTACGTCCATCAGGAAGGCTCACAAGTCTTCAAGTACGCCGCCCGCCGCATGGCAGAAATGTCCACGAAACTTCTCGAACGCAACGGGTTCACCAAGGATGATCTCGCTTTGCTCGTCCCCCACCAGGCCAACCTCCGCATCATTCGCGCCGCGCAAGAGCGCCTCGGTGTCGATGACTCCAAAGTCCTCGTCAATATCGACCGTTACGCCAACACCACGGCAGGTACGATTCCTTTGGGATTGTGCGACGCAGTCAAGCAAGGTCGCCTTCAGAAAGGCGACTTGGTGCTCATCGTCACCGTTGGCGCGGGCTACACCACCGGCGGCGTCCTCCTTCGCTGGGCCTATTAGCGACTCCCGCGTTTTACGCGAAAGGAAAGCGCCATGAGCACAAAGAAAAAATGCAACATCCCGGCCGACAAACAGGTGCTGTACGACAAACTCCTTGCGACCAATCCAAAAATTGAACGCAAGGGCGCTGCTAACCCTTATACCTCGCTTAACGGCCATATGTTTACTTATCTGAATGCGTCTGGGGTTTTGGCCCTAAGGCTTCCCGAACGAGAGAGAGAAGAGTTTCTCGAGAAGTACAAGACCACCTTGTTTGAAGCCTACGGCGCCGTCATGAGGGAGTATGTAACTGTTCCCGATTCCCTATTGAAGAAAACAAAGGAACTGCGCAAGTACCTCGAACTGAGCTATGCCTATATCCACACCTTGAGACGCAAACCCACGAAGAAGAAGTCTTGACCGGCAAATGAATCACCGAACAGGAGGCTCGCTCGGATCTTCAGGCTCCAGAAGACCAGCGCCCGGCCTTAGCGCGGGCTGCCCGCCTTGCGAATATAGATCTGCCCTTGGAAATTTGTGAATTGATATTCGGGCCCGCCGCCATTGATCGTTCCGTGCACGGTCTTGTCGATCTTCACGCGGTACTTTCCGCCTTTCCCGCGCCCATCTTCCACCACCTGCCTCGGCGCGGAAGCCTGCAGCTGCACATCAAAATCGCTGAATACATCTCCGCGATCCGATCGAATGCTCACGTTGGCCTTCACGTCCGCCGGAAAGGTCACGTCAATATCTCCGTTCAACGAACTGAACGCCATGGGCTTCTGCGAATTCACTTTTGCAAATGTGACGTGCACGTGCCCGTTCAACGCATGAGCCACCGCGCTCCCGGACACGTTATTCAGCGTCACCGCTCCGTTTATGTCATCCACATCCAATTCGCCGTCGACGCCCGTCACCACGATGTCTCCGTCATTCACCGCCCGCAATTTCACCGAGGTATGCGCGGGGACCGAAATCGTTAAGTCAATCGTGCGCGCGTAAGACTCCGTGCTGATGCGCACTTCATTGTTCTCTTCCTCGACCGTCAATCCCGTCGTCGAAATGTTCAACCGTTTCGGCCCGCTGGAGGGTTTTTCACCTTCCTCATTCCGTCCCCGCGCTTCCACAATCACTTCCTTGCCCTCGTAAGCCTTCACCGTGATGCTACCGTTCACGGAACTCGCTGTCACGAATGCAGGCCGCGTCGGATCGCTCAGATTGACCGACACGCGGTCGCTCCCCGACTGCGCTTGAGACTCCGCCCGCGCGCAAGGCGCACTCGACGTCGCGCCGAACAATGCCGCTACCGCCAAAACCTGCCCCATCCGATGTATTTGGTTATTCATGATTTTCAAGAATGCGAATGTCTCCATTTAGATTTTCAATCTGAATCTCTGGGCCGCCCGAATTCACCCGCGCTTCCGTGAAGCGGTCCGCCCGATAAACCATTTTCCCGCCGCGCCGTTCTTCCTGAATCGCGTGCACCGGCGAGGTGGTCACTGGAAAATCGCTGTAGACGCCTCCGTTGAACGTCTTGAACCGGAAATCTGCCGACAAATCATGTGCGAAACGCAGCTCGATGTTTCCGTTCACCGTCTTGAACTCGGAATTCTCACGCGGGTTCTGCCGGAACGACACCATTACCGGTCCGTTCACCGTTCGCGCAGTGCCCGACCCCGCCACGTTATCCATCTCGATGTCCCCGTTCACATTCCGCACCAGAAAACTTCCGTTGACGTTGCTCACCTTCACGCGCCCCTCATTCACCGTCTTCACCTTGATATCAATGTCGCGCGGCACGTGCACTTTGAAATCCATATTGACCCGATACCCTTCGTCGTCCGGCGAATGACGGCAATCGTCGCACTGGCACCGAAACGGCCCATTCACATACAGCTTCAGCGCGCCCTCTTCCTGCGTAACGTCCAGAGTCACTTCCTTCTTGGCCCGCTCCAGCTGCTCTTTCGATTCCGCCCGGTTCGTCCTGGCCACCGTCATCTCCACCTTGTCCGTGGTGTCCGCAATTACTTCGATCGATCCCCACACGTTGTCAATTTCCAGGGACTTCTGTCCCGCAGCGGGCAAGGTGAAAGACTTCTGTATTTTTTCCTCATCCCGCGAAGCCAGGTAGCGGTCGTCGTCATCTCGCCCCTTTGCTGAAACCGTTTCAGGCTCCAACACCGAATACAGCCACCGCAAGGCGCTTTTCCGCTGACGCGAGCCAGCACCCGCCATCTTGCTCGCCGGCAAAACCGGCAAGAGAACCGCCACCGCCAAATACATCATCAATACCGCAAAGAAAGTTTTTCTGCGCACGCTCTACTCCTCAGTTCAATTTGCTCAAAGCCCAGTCGGCGCGCTGCCGCACGGTAGGATTCAAATTCGGCGTCTGCACAAAATTGCGTAACCGCTGCGCCGCGTCCGGATCGCGCCATTCCACCATCAAATCGATTAACGCCACTTGCACCAAAGGCGACTGCTGCTCCTGCAGCGCATCCACGACTCCCTTATGAACCTGCGGCTGGGCCCCGTGCCTGCTCAGAGCATCGAGCGCCGCCAGCCGCACATCCACGCTACCGTCATAACGCAGCGTGTGCACCAGCGCGGACATCACTTGCGGATCAAGCTGGTCTTCCCGCCTGCTGTAGCTCACTGCCTGCAGCCGCTCGCCAGCCGACTGCTGCTGCAACATCGATAGCACCACCAACTGCTTCATGTTGGTCAATTCGATCTGCATCGCCGCTATCTCGTCTTGGCCGGCGTTCGAGTGCGTTGTCCTGCTCCCCCAATAATTGCCCGCAAAAATCCCCATCACCAGCAGCGCTGCGCTCCACGCCACGGCCCCCGCCGGCGAACGCAACCAGTTCCACGCCGACCTGCGCTTCTCCGGCACGAATCCCGCCGACGCCTTATCGTTGCGCCCTGTCTGGTAGGCATCGAGCATCGCTTCAAACCGCTCGCGCGACCCCGCGCTAGGCTGCTCCACCGGCAGCAACGACAGCTTCTTCCAAATCGCCACTTCCTCGCGGCAATCGGCGCACTCTTCGATATGCCGTTCCACCAAGTCGTCCTGGGGGGCCTTCAAGCTCCCCTCGAAATAATCCGGCAGGAGTTCTCCTATCTCTTCACATGTCATTTCCGAACCTCCGGGGAGGAATCGTTTTCACCACCGCCGGCGCGGCCTCCCGTGGCGCCAGCCCGCGCTCCAACTGTTTAAAATTCTGCCGCAGCTCCTGAACGGCCCGATGAATGCGCGTCTTCACCGTCCCAAGCTCGCACCCCAACAACCGCGCAATCTCCTCGTAACGCAACTCCTGAAACCGGCTCAAAACCAAAATCTCCCGCTTCTCCTCCGGCATCTGCATCAAAGCCCGGTGCAACAGTTCCGTCTCCTCCAGTTGCTGCGCCGAATCCTTCGGCATCACCGGCGCCACCATGTGCGGTTCAAAGGTAATGTGCCGCGGCGTCTTCCTGTAATGATCCACGCGTGCATTCCTCGCAATCTGGTAGATCCAAGCCCGAAACGGCGTCCCCGGCTGATAACTCTGCCGGTACTTCAAAATTCGCAAAAAAACTTCCTGCACCAAATCGTCGCTAAGCGTCCGGTCCCCCGTCAGCTTCGAATAAAAGTTGTAAAGCGGCGCGTGATACCGGTCGAACAACACCCCCAGCGTCTCGCCCGCCCCATTGCGCACTTCGAGCATCAAATCCTCGTCCGGAGACAACTTCATCGCCTGGTCATTTTCCGTTTCGGCCCGTCGTTCCTGCTCTTTCATAGGTGATTACCGCCAAACGCCAAAAAGGTTACACCAATCCAGGAGTAGTGCAGGAGGGCCTGTGCGCTTTGCGCAGCCCTAGCAACAGGGCGAGGAGACGGCTGGGGTGATGCTACCGGCAAACGAAGACCCTGTTAAGAATTCCAGGCAAGTGGAGCGAGGCGATGTAGATGTTTCGAACAAGGAAAAGCGAACTCGATCTATCGGTGCAAGCCCAAAACGGGAATCTTCAAGGGGAAGGAACGACAGGAACTATTCGGGGAGTCTTATACGCTGCTTCAGCAAGACCGCAAATCCGCCACTAGCGCCAAATTCACCTGCAACCGCCGGTCAATCTGTACCGCTGCATACCGCGCGCAAATCAAGCGCTCGCGCTCACACCACTCCGCCACCGAAGGCCACCGCACACCAGAAAGCGCGCCAAACCCTTCGACAATGCGGTAGTAAGCCCGGACCCAAGTCAATCCGTCGCTGCCAGGACCCAGCTCCGGCGTCAACTCGTGCAAACCAGCCAACTTCTCGAAATCCCGCCCCTGCATCCGCGCGGCGTCAAGATTAGCCGCAGCCAAAACCCGGTCAGAAACCGGCTGCGCTGCCACTCCCGCCAGAATCGCCCGCCAGTAGTACAGGGCGAACTGCGAAAGCGCAACGATGGAGATCGCAAGTAGTATGGCTGCGAACATCCTCAGGTGCCTCTACCCACATTCTGCCCGAACGAGCCTCCCGCTCCAATAGCCCGCTAGTACCACCGCCGTAGGACGTCCGGCACCGACAGATGCTGGGGGGGCGATTGTGAACCTCCGGCCTCGGCCCAGGCCCTGGCGCGTTTAAGGGTTTTACACCTGCTCGCGCCAGGATCACCGGAATCGAAGCAAACCGGTGACCCAAAACTTCCGCCATGTGCTCGCGCGTTATGGACCGCTCGCTCACGACTTACCGTTCTTAGCCGTAAAGCCCCGGCGTTTTTAGGCCGGGGATACCAGGCGAAATAAGGCTCTCTTTTTCTGCCTTTCCCGCGGCTCTGTCATAAACTTCTTCGTCCCAAAAAGGACCCATGGGCGGGCGGCCCAAAAGTAAAGCCTCGTCGTTGTCCTGCTCTGAAGCAGGCTGGGTTGGGAGGAACCCACCGAAGAGACCGGACCAAAACCCTGTTCTGTAGGAATCCTCGCCCCGGGAGGGTCCCTTGAGGGCCAGGAGGCTGTCCAAGCGCATTCTTTCATATCGTCTGTTTCCTGATCGCCTTACGGAGGTTTTTGAAACGGTTTGCAGACATCTTGGGTGACGGTCCTGCACTCGGGCTTTGGCCTCTCGTAGCTCTATGGTTCAAAAGCGATGGGAGCATCCCTGGGAGAGTTGATAAAATAAAGCCGTGACGGCAAAAAAAGCGCGTCCTAAAAGCATCACCGAGTACATCGATGCCGCCCCCCAAGAGGCGCAGAAGAAACTGCGTGAAATGCAAGCGTGTATTCGCAAATCTGCGCCCGGCGCCACGGAAAGCCTGAAGTGGGGGATGCCCGCCTTTTCCTATCGGAGGATTCTGGTCACGTTCGCCGCACACAAGACTCACATCGGCTTCTATCCCACGCCCTCGGCGGTGAGCGCCTTCGCAAAAGAACTTTCGAAGTTTGTAACGGCGAAAGGCTCGATCCAGTTTCCGCTGGAGAAACCGCTGCCGCTGCCTCTGATCCGCAAGATCACCGCGTTCCGCGTTCGAGAGAGTATCGAGAAAGACGAGAAATGGAAAAGCTGAACGAAACCATCCCGCGCATCTTCTGTCGCAAAGTATGACCAGCCTTGCTGGGTCTCATCTTTCTACTCGCTACCCACTATTCACTACCCACTCTCTTACTTTTCCACACGTCTAGCAGAGCCGAGACACAGAGATCGGGACGGGAAGTGAAGGCGGCGGGGCGCAGCTAGGCGCGAGCGGCGAAACAAGGGAAATGGCAGCAGTGGCGATGCACCGTTTGGCCGTCGAGTTGATAACTTCCTGCTGCATTCCTTTCCACACCAGAGAAACGACAAGCTCTCTGTTTTCATAATCTTATGCACTCTTTGAAAAAGAGCGTGCCAACAACTCTTTTCCCCTCAAACACTTCCGCGCTCTTTTCGAAAACGCCGGTCCGTCCATCCTTTCCCTGCTACTGGTCTTGCTCGGTGGCCTCCAGGACCACTACGTACGTTAAAGCCCCCCCCGGGTGTTCCACTCCGCTCTAGCACCCTTTCTGCGGGTGCGCCCAACACTTCCCCCTTCAGGCAGGCGAGCCTACTGCTCCACGGCGCTGGTATGGTCATGAACGATCTTCCATCCCCCCGGAAACCGCTGCCACACCAGCGAGAACACCCCGCCAATATCTCCCTTGTCTCGCTTCAGATGCCAGCGTCCCAGCACCAGCGCCGCATCCGGCCCCAGGAACCGGAACTCCAGCTCTGAGAAATCGAGTTGACCCATGGCAGCCCGGTCCGGATAGTTCTTCTTGTACCGCGCCATCACTCCATCCCATCCGCGCGAGACTCCGCTGCTCCCGGAAAACGTTAGCTCCGGCGAATGCCAGTAGCCCACCAGGAACGCGTCCACATCGCCGCGATTCCAAGCCGCTTGCTGCCGATTCAACACCCCCGTTATGGCGGCTTGGTCCGCCTCGCGCCCCTCAGCCGCCTTCGTCTGCCTCTCCGTTCGCACCCCCAGTGCCAGCAACAGGATCAGCGCCAGACCTCGAACCACCAGGCGATAGCTCTTCGTCATCGTCGCTCTCCCTCCTCTAGAAGCACGGAGCATAGGTCGCTCGCCGAAACTCCACAAGCCCCTCATGGCACAGCGCGAGCAGAACACCAAGCGGCGCAGAGAAAATCGAGGGATACTTGCGCCCGTACAAGGTGGCAAGGGCAAGTTTCCGAATATGATGGAAGCGAGGACGCTTCCCTTGGAGCAGAATCGCGGAGTGAAAGGAGGATTTTTTTGGCGGCGGATCAGGCCGCTGATCTTGGAGTTGCTGGGCCAAGGAGTGACGACGGAGAAAATGGCGCTGAGCCTTGCGCTCGGCGTGGCGCTGGGAGTCTTTCCCGTGCTGGGCACCACGACCGCGCTTTGCGCTCTGGTGGCTTTCCTGTGGCGGCTGAATTTGCCGACGATTCAGATGGTGAATTATTTTGTGTATCCCTTGCAGATTGCGCTGCTCATTCCGTTTTTCCGGGCGGGAGAAAAATTGTTTGGCGCACCACGCCTGCCGCTGTCCGTCGCGCAGATTTTGACGATGGCACACGCCAGTTTCTGGGGCGCGATGCGATTTTTATGGACCACAATCTGGCACGCGGCACTGGTGTGGTGTTTGATTGCGCCAGCGTTTGTAGCGCTGCTTTATGTGACTTTGACACCGATTTTGCGGCGAGTAGCAAGGAATCAGAGTCGCGTCGAATGAGCAAAAACTTGCTACAGGATCTCGAGAACTTCTTCGTAGCGTTTGAACGGAGGAATGAGATAGGCGCCAGCAAGCTCCGTGCGAGACCAGGCTAGCATTTGGCGAGCCACGTCGAACCCGCGGTCGCGGGCAGCAGCGCCAGCAGACTCGAGAGACGCAAGAACCTGCTGCGGAATGACGATACCGGGAACTTCGTTGTTTAGACGAAGTGCTTGCTTGTAACTGTTGAGCGGCCAGATGCCGACGAGCACGGGGATCGAAGGCTTGCCGCCAAGTTTTTTTACGAAGGCCTGCCAGTGTTCGGGATCGAAAATGGGCTGGGTCATCGCGAAGTGTGCGCCCGCTTCGATTTTGGCTTGGAAGCGTTCGATTTCGCCGTCGAGATCGTCGGCGACAGGATTGACGGCAACTCCGATGGTGAAATTGGTGGCGCCGCCGAGAGTCTTGCCGGCCCAGTCCGTGCCCTGATTGAGGCGGCTGAGAACTTTGACAAGGCCGACGGAATCAACTTCGTAGACGCCGCTGGTTTCCGGATAGTCGCCAACGGCAGGCGGGTCACCGGTGATGGCCAGGACATTGCGAACGCCGCCGACGGTCCACGCGCCGAGCAGCACGGCTTGCAAGCCGATGATGTTGAAGTCGCGCGTGGTGAGATGCGGAACGGTTTCGACGCCGCGCGCTTCGAGCGCTCCGGCGGTGATGAGCGCGTCCATACCGACGCGAGCCATCGCGCCGCTGTTGATGTCGATGGCGTCGACTTTTTTTGAG
>Ga0210399_10003913_pt1 | contig 11601 bp, 6 predicted proteins | sample IncBWC14MmetaG_FD_150865 | JGI IMG/M metagenome (GOLD analysis project Ga0210399, IMG submission 150865) | Forest soil microbial communities from Barre Woods Harvard Forest LTER site, Petersham, Massachusetts, United States - Inc-BW-C-14-M | ecosystem: Environmental > Terrestrial > Soil >...
CATCTTCTGGTTCTGGCAGCCGCTCTGTTGGTGGGCACGGCCGGCGGGCAAAGAGATGACTCTTCCGCGCAGAAACCAGCTGAGCTCGATCTGCTGGAAACCGATTCGAGTGATCTGATTTTTCATCAGAACGTGCGGCGTGTCGTCGTCGATGTCGTCGTCACTGACTCGAATGGGAAGCCGGTTTCTGGCCTCACTCGCGACGACTTTTCGCTTGCCGAGGATGGCAAACCGCAGCGCATTCGCTCTTTCGATGTCCACGACTTCGACCCTATTTCAGATTCCCTGCCGAAGTCCCCAGCTTCGCTGCCGGCGAATACGTTCGTGAATGTGCCGTCCGGACCGGAACGAGGGCCGCTGTATGTTCTGCTTCTGGATCTCCTTAACATAGGCGTCGACGACCAACCTGGGGCGCGCCAGCAGTTGCTCAAATTCATGCGGGGCAAGCCGCTGGGGACGCGCTTCGCGATCTTTGTTTTGAGCGATGGCTTGTACCTGGTACAGGGATTTACCGAAGACCGGAACCGGCTCGCCGACGCCGTGGATCCCAAGAGCCCCCACTCCCACGTCCCCCGGATTTTTCAGTATGCCGAGAATAATCAAGCCTATTTTTCGACACCTCGCGCGCTGATCCAGATCGCGAAATTTCTGGCTGATCTTCCCGGACACAAAAATGTGATCTGGATCTCAGCCTCGTTTCCCTCGGTGCTAATGCCCAGTTCCGATCCCCCAACGGAGGGCATGAGCAGCGACGAAGAAATCAAGGAAGCCACCGACACTCTGGCTCGGGGACAGATCGCCGTCTACCCTGTCGACGTTCGCGGGGTAGCTTTGACCCACGTGATGGCTCGTCCGTCTGACGGGCCGGCTGGGCCGGCGATGGCGACCACCACCGACAGTCCCGCCTTGAACGCGACTTATATGACCGAGGACGAAATCGCGCGCGCGACCGGAGGCCGGGCGTTCTACGGCACGAACGACCTGGCGACTGCGCTGGCGGAAGCTACGGAAACCGGCGGCCGCTACTACACGCTGACGTATTCTCCGACCAATCGGAGCTACAACGGCAAGTTGCGTCATATTAATGTTGATCTGGACAAGCGCGGCTACCACTTGGCTTATCGGCGTGCCTACTACGGCAATCCCGGTCCCGCAGCGCCGACGTCGACTAAAGGCCTCCGTTTGGCATCTGAGCTGGAGCCGCTCATCATGGGCCGACCCGCCGATTCATTGTTTCCCAACATGCAGCACGGTGCCCCCCTGGCGCACCGATTGTTGTTCCGGGCCCACATCCACGCCGTGGCTCGGCCGGCGAAAGCAACGCCCGAGCAGATGGCGACTCTGGCAGATCAATCCTCATTCTCTCGGGAACACAGCCAGCCGGCCAAGCAATTAAAGCCCATCCAGATTCAAAGCTACGAGATTGAATATGCAGTCGCGGCCCGTTATCCCGCCTTGGAAGTGGCGGCTGCGGCTTTCGACGCCGATGGGAAAATGCTGAATGCCGTGGTGCAGCGAGCCGCTAAAGACAAAGCGCAATTTCTCACTGGCCCAAGTCATGAAGGGATCTATCGCCTGCAACAACGGTTCGACGTGCCCTTGACAGCGGTGTCGGTACGGCTGGCAGTGCGGGATGTGGCCACGGACAACGTCGGCGCCCTGGAGATTAACCTGCCACTTGTGCCCGAGCGACAAGCAGCCGACGCAGATCCACACGTGGCCGTTCCGTCCGGCGGTGCCGATCCAGGGAAGGCTCAGTAGATCCCCTTGATCAGCTATCGCGCATCGAGCGACAAACGGCTTGGCGTCTGCATGGTAGGATGAGCTCCAGGAAGCACCTGCCTTGGGACGTGGCTTTGAATAGACGGATGGCCGTAGCGGGTGCGGCAAACACGGGCATGGGGATTCATCGCAGGTGGTATTGTGGCGGGCGCACCAAGGCGAAACTCGGGCTCACGGCACTGCTGCTCGGGCTATTGCCCCGGTTGTGGGCCGCCCAGGCCAACCCTGCCAGCTTCTCTGACGTAGCCTCGAGGGCCTTGGCCGCTCGCGAAGCGAACGACCTCCCCGCCGCTATCGAACTCTACCAGCAAGCACTGAAACTCAATGCGCAATGGCCTGACGGATGGTGGTTCCTGGGCTCATTGCAATACGGAACTGGCGCCTACGCGGAGGCGCGCGATGCTCTCTCTCACTATCTCGAGCTCAACGCCAACGCAGCGCCGGCTCTGGCCATGCGCGGGCTGTGCGAGTTCGAGACCGATGAATATTCGCGATCGCTGAACGACATTGAGCGAGCCCTTGCACTCGGCGCAGCCAACCAGCCGCGGAACGAAAAGATTCTTCGCTACCATGAGGCTTTGCTGCTGACGCGCACCGGTAGGTTTGAAGACGCCTTGCGAAGCTACGCCTTTTTCACGCACCCTGAGGACTCCAACCCCGAACTTCTTCTGGCGATTGGCTTGGCAGGCTTGCGCATCCCGCTTCTTCCGAAGGAATTGAAGGCGGATCAGCAGGAGTTGTACGTCAGCGCCGGCCAAGCGGCCCTCGACGTCATGAAGAAAGATCAAGAAACCGGGCACGTGGAGTTTCAGCGCCTCTTCGAACGCGTTCCGCCAGTGCCGAACGTACACTATCTTTATGGCTACCTGTTGTACCCCACCGATCCGGATCAGGCCATGGTTGAGTTCAAGAACGAGTTGCAGGTGAATCCTTCCAATGCGGTTGTGGAGGTCATGTTGGCTTGGATCCCGTTGATGCAGAATGATGGGTTCGCAGCACTCCCCCACGCTCGCAAGGCGGCGGCCGAGGATCCAGCTCTGGCCAGTGCTCAACTCGTGCTCGGGCGGGCGCTCACCGAGACGGGCGATACGAAGGCTGGCATCGAGCGTCTGGAAAAGACCGTGGAGCTACAGCCCGATAACCTTGAAGTCCACCTGGCGTTGGCAAAGGCGTACTCAAAATCCGGCCGCAAAGAAGATGCCCGGCGCGAGCGATTGCTGTGCCTTGAAATGACGAAGAATGATACGACGCCAGCCACACATCCTTAAGCCACTCGCGGCCATTACGCTGTGGCTGGCATGCATCGCTGCCGACTCTCCGCTGGCAGGAGCGCAAGGCAAGACGGAATCCGCGTGTGTGTCGTGCCACCGCGCACTCTCGGAATCGCAGCCGCGGACGCCGATGGGGCGGGCGCTAGCGCTTCCGGGCGCGAACCCGGTGCTCCAAGGAAATCCGAAGCTCACGGTGCGCAAAGGCCCTTATACCTATGTCGTCGAGACCCACGGAGACAACAGCACGTACAGCGTGAGCGACGGCACGCGAACTATCTCGGTACCGATTCACTGGAATTTTGGCGAGGGTGCGCAGACGTGGGTTCTGGAGCACGACGGCCGCCGGTATGAAAGCGCGGTGAGTTACTATCCCTCGATTCCTGGTCTGGATTTCACCACCGGGGACGAGGACTTGAAACCTCGCAACCTCGAAGAAGCCATCGGACGCGAGATTGAACTTCGCGAAACCAAGGTATGTTTCGGATGTCACGCAAGCAACGCGGTTACCAACGGCAAAATGAGTTTCGACACTCTACGGCCAGGGGTTACCTGCGAGCATTGTCATGCCGGAACAACCACCCACCTCAGCGATGCTCTCAATGGCGAATTCGATTCCGCTCCACCGGACCTGCGCAAGTGGCCCTCGGAGGACATCTCGAATTTTTGTGGCCAGTGTCATCGCACCTGGGAAACGGTGGTGCGGAATCACTGGCGGGGCGAGCTGACCGTCCGCTTCCAGCCTTACCGGCTGGCCAACAGTAAGTGTTTCGACGGCGCCGACCCACGCATCAGCTGCATTGCCTGCCACGATCCTCACCAGGACGTGGTCCGTAACGACTCTTCCTACGATGCCACTTGCCTGGCTTGCCACTCGGCTTCCTCCACTCCAGCGTCCACCAGAATTCAGACCCACGCCAAGATTTGCCCAGCCGCCAAGTCGGATTGCGTGAGTTGTCATATGCCGAAGGTAAAGCTGCCCAACGGCCACATGACCTTTACCGATCACGAGATTCGGATCGTAAGACACGGCGATCCGTTCCCCAATTGAGCGCAGTGCCGAAAGGCAGCGATCGAAGACTGCAAGCCGCAAAAAATCGTTATTCCGGCGATTGTGCGCACGGAAAGGGATGTAGAATGGCGCGTACCTTGAAGGCTATGCAGATGGGTTCGTAAATTAAGGTGAGTTTCTTATGAGTCAGTACCGGATAGTTGCGCTCATTCTCGTTCTCCTCATCCCGCTCGGTTACTCGCAAACGATACCGCCCCAGAAGAGTGAGAATCCGACGATTGTCACGAATGCCGACGAGGTCACGATTGATCTTGTGGTTCACAACAAGAAGAACGAGTCGGTCCTCGATCTCAAGCCGGAAGACATCGCGGTTACCGACAGCGGTTCTGCTGTAAAGGTCTCCGATCTTCGTCTTGTTACGGGACAATCGGGCGCCGAACGCCGGATCACGCTGGTCTTCGATCGTTTCCAGCCTGCAGCGGCAAAGAACGCGCACGATATCGCCGCGAAGATTCTCAAAACAGTACCTGCGAGTGATTTCTCCTTCGCCGTGCTCAACGTTGGGGGACGTCTCCGGCTGTTGCAGAGCTTTACTTCGGACCGCGTTGCCCTGGGGAAAGCGATCAATGCCGCCACCGAGCGAGGCGATGACACCAAGGAGGATGCTGGCGCTCTGCCGGAGAAGAACCTGATCGCAGCGGCACAGACCGGAACGGATTCTTCGGGAACGCGTGTCAGCGCGGAGAAACGCAACGAGGCCCGAGTGATGCTGACCGCGCTCGAAGAATCGCAGAAGATTGTGCAGGACCAACATTGTTTGGCTGCGTTTGCCGGCTTGCTCGCCCTGGTGCGCGGCGAGCGCCAGATGGCGGGCCGAAAGGTTGTGATCTATTTCGAAAATGGGCCGCAGCTTGATTCGAATGCAAAAGACATGCTGCTCACTATTGCTGGGGCGGCGAACCGGGCTGGTGTAAGTATTTATGCCGTAGACACGAATGCGGTCGACGAGCAAGCCGGACAGGGGCTGCTGGCCACCATGGCTATCGGCGGCGCGATGGCCACGGCCCGCATGCCTGGCCCACAGACCGGGCCTTCAGCCGGACTTCCGACAACGACGCCTGCACCACCCCCCGGCTCAGTCGCAGCCGGCAGCGACTCAATGAGCCGGCTTGAAACCGAGGGCATGGCCGGGTACAAGAGTCTTCTCGCCCAACTGGCCGAAAACACGGGCGGCGCGTACATCACAGCCACCGACCATCTGAAGAAGCCTCTGCAACAGATGATCGAAGACATGACGACTTATTACGAGGCTTCATATGTCCCGCCGATCCCGCAATATGACGGAAAGTTTCGGCCGGTTGCGGTGAAGCCGGTGCGAAAGGGTTTGAAGATTCACTCCAAGGCGGGTTATTTTGCCGTGCCTCCGGACGGAGGGTCGGGGATCAGACCTTTTGAAGCACCGCTGCTGAAGCTGTTGAGCGAATCACAGCTGCCCACAGACCTGAAGTTCCAATCTGCAGTCCTGCGCCTCGGCGATCTGCCCACCGGCAACGAAAATGCTCTGGTGATTGAGGTTCCACTCGGCGAACTGGAAACGCGGGACGACCCGAATTCCAATCTCTATTCACTTCATGTGTCGATCGTGGCCCAAATCAAGAATGAGGCGGGCGAAGTCATCGAGCATTTCAGCGAAGACGTCCCACGACACGGTTCGCTAGACTCCAAGGGGAATGCACAATCGGAACTGATCACCATGCAACGGCATTTCACAGCCCAGCCAGGGCGATACACCATGGAGGCGGCAATCCTCGATCGCAACAGCGAAAAAGCTGGTGCGCAGCGGAAGGAATTTGAAATTCAAAACACCGAGACTGGCCCGTCACTAAGCGATGTGGCGATCGTCCAGAGGGTGGATCCATTGCCGTTGGAACTGGAGTCGGCGGAACCGTGCCAGTACGGGAGCGGCAAGGTCGTACCGAGCATCTCGGGTCGCGTGCCTCATGGAGCGAAAAATATCTCTTTCTTTTTTGTGGTTCATCCCGATCCCAACTCATCGGAGCAACCAACATTGGAGATGGAAGTTCGAAGGAGCCACGAGTCCATCGCGCAAATGCCATTGCAACTTCGGAAAGTCGGCGGACCTGTCTCCATCCCATACCTAGCCTCGATTCAGTCCACGTCACTACCGGGCGGTGATTATGAGGTGATTGAGAAGCTCACCCAAAGCGGGAAAACTACCGAACGTGGCCTGTCGTTCAGGATTGAAGGGCCTGAGTTGGCAGCCGCAAATGCGCCAGCAGGGCCAACGGCCGCCACGCAGCCGCAAAAGGATGACGTCGAGGTCAACGCCGTCACCGGCCCTCAGGCACCCGACTCCGGCGGACCCAATGGGCATCGTCTGGTCATCACCTCGCTGCCTGCCGGTGCCGTTCCGCCGCCTTCGGCGGACGAGTTAGATGCGATCGTCGCCGTCGCGAGAAAGCGCGCGCTGGACTATGGCAAGTCGTTGCCGAATTTCATTTGCGTGGAGTTCACCAGCCGATCCGTGGACCAGTCGGGCAACGGAAACTGGAAACATCGGGACTCGCTTGGGGAACTGCTGACCTATCACGACAACCAGGAGGCGCGCAGCACGCTCGAAGTCAACGGCAAGCGCAGCAGCCTTACACGTGCCGAAATGAATTCCAACTGGCCCACGTCGATCGGAGAGTTTGGCGGCTTGTTGAACCTGGTTTTCGCGCCGTCGTCGAAAGCGAATTTCGAGTGGAAAGAAGCTGGGACGCTAGTCGACGGGTCGGGAACCCTGCAGGTACTCGCTTATCGTGTCGCGCACGAAAATGCCACGATTGACCTTAATGAGGGTAACAACAATACGATCGGGGTCGGTTTTCACGGTCTGGTCTACATCGATAGCACAACCAGTGGAATCCGCCGGATCACCGTCGAGGCAGATGGCCTGCCTCCCAGTTTTTCGATGCATGCCGCAGCCATGGCGGTGGACTACGACTATGTCGCCATTTCCGGGCGCGACTACCTGCTCCCGGTGCATTCGACCGTAAGGCTGCAACGACATCGCAGGCAAATCGACCTGAACGAAATCGCCTTCCGGAACTACAGGCGCTACGCTTCGCGAGCGAAGATGAAGATGGTTCAGTGAATCGTCTGGCCCGGATAAATCCCGATCTGGTGATTGCGCACTCGAGGCTTCAATTTTCGGCCATTCGTCTCGGAAAACAGCACCTCTGACTCCTGCAGCGGCATATGACAATCCACGCAGCTAGTGACGATCGCACTGCCAAGTTTAGGATACTGGCCACAAGCCTCCACCTTATGGCAAGTCAGGCAGTGTTCTGAGAACGAGGCCGGGTCGCGCTGCCGCTGGTGAACGTTATGACAGGTCGTGCAGGTCATACGACTCGACTTGAAACAACGGCTTCTCGACAAGTGTTGTATCTGGTTGCCGTGAACATCGACGGGCGCGTCCTTATCCACGACAGGTATGTACAGATAATCTTCGATCGCCTCTCCCGGGACAAAAGACAACGGGGGACCTATGGCTTCAGCCGCGCCGGCGTGACACAAGGCGCACGCGTCAATTTGTCTGTCTCGCGAGAATGAGGCCGGATTGAGAATGGCGGTTGATGTTCCAGGACGCGGAGGAGATTTTGCGCTATAAAGAGCGACGTGCTCCCCGCCCGGCCCATGACACTTCTCGCACGTGATTCCCAGGATCAAGCTTTTCTTGTCGAACCGATTTGGCGGCGGAGGTTCCCACGCGAAGGAGCTGCCATGACACTCCAGGCATCGGGGAACAACGGGCTTTTCGAAGTGGGGTGAACCATCTGGATATCCCGGACTGTTGATCCAACTCCCCAGTTCGGTCCAGTAACTCACCGGCAGCTCAAAGAGGGTGTCGCCCTTCCAGAACAAATAGGTCTGACCCTTCCGCCCAGAACCAACCACCAGGTCGATGCGTTCCGTGTGGGATATCGTTTTGGAAGGCGCGAGTTCCTCGACGGCGCTCTCAAAATACCCATCCTTTGTAGCACTCATTTCATAAGTCAGATAAGGATTGGAAGTGCGCAGGACGTTGGAACCAGGGGTGAATTTTCCGGCGATTGAACTCTTGCTGGGCAGGCGCGAAGTGAGGTGGTGGGCCGTCTCACGATAACTGCTGGCTTCTTCGTTGTGGCAGGGGCGACAGGCATCATCGCCTACATAGGCCTGACGCGGAGGGAACTTGCGCTCAGTAGACGAAACGCTCGATCGCTGCGGGCTTTTCGGCAACACTGATCCCTGAACCGGGACGATCCCGGAAGAGGAGAGGGTTAATGCGATTAACGCGGGCAATACAACTGCCAATGCTCCGATTCAAGACGGCCCGCCCCGTGTGCCAGCTTTTCTCCATTTCCGCCCGCCCATTGCTTCCAATAGATTCGCTTGCAGGCCTCCGCGTTGCTCGATTATTCTGCAATTTGTGGACTATGGCGTCTGCGGGTTAGCAGAGCCATACGCCGAATGTCTATGCATTGGATGTTTCCGAAGGCCGGTCTGACCATCGCGGCGTGTCTCTGCGCGAGCCTGTGTTCGGGCGCAACCTGCTCGGGACCGCCAATGCTGGAAGCCAAACTTCGGGCCCAACCCGGCTCCGAAAGTTACGTCCAGCTCGGTACCTGGTTTGGCGACCGGAACCAATACGAGTGTGCCGTCGACGCCTATCGAGCCGCGCTTAAGTTGGAGCCCGGATCCGCACGGCTTTCTTATCTTCTGGGGTTAGGTCTCTACTATGCGGGTAACGCGCAAGAGGCTGTCGGAGCACTGCAACAGTCCATCCAACTGATGCCCGAGGTGTTGAAGCCGCACCTCATCCTGGCGGGTGCGCTCACTCAACTTCATCGCATGGAAGACGCTCAAGCCGAATGGGAAGCCGCCCTAAAGATCGATTCTCGCTCGACGATAGCGCTTGACGGGCTCAGCAAGTCCTTGCTCGCGGAAGGGGATTACCGTGGGGTGATCGGGCTGTTGCATTCCTCGCCGCCCTCCGAAGACCTGACGCTCGATCTGGCTCTCGCTTACGACCGGGCCGGAATGATCGAGGAGGCGGCCAAGACACTGGAGGAGGCAGTGCGCGCGCATCCATCTTCCCTGCGCCTGAGCGAGCCGCTGGTAATGATCCTCGCCCGGCAAGCTCACTTTGAGGACGCTGCCAAGTTGGCTGAGAAAAGGGTTCGATTGCACCCGAGTGATCTCAAAGCGCAAGAACTCTATCTGCACGTCCTGGTTCTAAATGATGATGTAAAGACAGCGCAGCCAATCGCTCGTAAACTGCTGGCCGCGGCGCCACATGAGTTCGGAGTTCTGTACCTGAACGGCGTCCTTGAGCGCGAGTCGGGACAGAACGCTGCCGCGCGCAAGCATCTGGAAGAGGCCATCACGCTCGATCCCAAGCACTACAACTCCCGCTACAACCTGGGCGTCGTTCTGGCCGACCTCGGCGATCCCAAGGGCGCGCGGGAGCAACTGGAAAAGGCTCTTGGCCTCGGAGCCACCGAACCCCAGGTTCGCTTCAAGTTGGCCTCCGTTTTGCGCACGCTCGGAGAGACTCAGCTGGCGGACGAGCAACTCAAGCTCTACCAGCAGGAAGAGAAGGCGAAGGCCGACCGCACGCTGGCGGCCAGCAAGGCTGCGCAGGCGGCAAAGGAGATGGACAGCGGAAATCCTGCAAAAGCCGCCGCGCTCTATCGCGATGCCGTCGCAGCTTATCCGAAGGACCCCTCTCTCATTTACAAACTGGCCATGGCTCTGGACGGCGCGGGTGAGACGGACGAGGAGCGCACGTTCCTGGAACAGGCGGTCCAAATCGATCCCGACTTCTCTCTGGCACATAACCAATTGGGCTATCTGGCTTCGCGCGCCGGTGACACCGCGTCTGCAGAGGAGCATTTTCGCCAAGCCGTGCGTGCCACTCCAGGTTACACCCAGGCTTGGGTTAGCCTGGCCGCAACCTTGGGCATAGAGTCCCGCTTTCCTGAGGCGCAGGAAGCCATCGCCAGCGCTCTTCGGCTCGATCCCAACAATACAGAGGCGCAACAACTCCGCAAGGAACTGACCGCCGCGCAGGCCCAGCGTTGATGGCTGCGAATTGCCCCTGCCTGAGAGGATCCGGCCTGAGATGAGTTCCGCGAAACCTGACCAATGGACTCGGCGCCGTCTCCTCTCCACGCTTCCGGCAATCGTCACGCCCGCTCTGTTTCCACCAACGATCCATGCGCTACTCGCGAATGCCAAGCCTGCGCCGTTTTCACGCTTCGTCGATGTTGCTGCCAGGGCGGGCCTGACACAGACCGTCTACTACGGCGATTCCACTCGCAACACCTACATCATCGAGGTCAACGGCACCGGTTGCGCCTTCTTCGATTACGACAACGATGGCTGGATGGATGTCTTCCTGCTCGGTGGGCGAACTTTGGAGGGCGTTCCACCTGGCTCTAGCAATCGCCTCTACCGCAACAATCGTGACGGCACCTTCACCGATGTCACGGAGAAAGCTGGGTTGCTCGATCCCGCCGGCTGGGCCTGCGGCGTCTGCGTGGGCGACTATAACAATGACGGCTTCGAGGATCTCTTCCTTACCTACTATGGCCAGAATCGCCTCTATCGCAACAACGGCGACGGAACGTTTACCGATGTGACGGCCAAGGCCGGCCTGCTTTATCCGAAGAGTCGTTTTGGTTCGGGCTGCACCTTTGTGGATTACAACCGGGACGGCTTGCTCGATCTGTTTGTATCCAACTATCTCGACGTTGATCTAGCAACTCTCCCCAAACCCTCCTTGTCCGTGCCTAATTGCAACTATGAGGGCGTGCCTACGAACTGCGGCCCGGCGGGACTGCCCGCGCCGGTTCATTTCCTCTATCGCAACAATGGCGACGGAACCTTCACCGATGTCTCGAAGGAGTCGGGGATTGGAGCGATCAAAGGATCGTTCGGATTCACTGCTGTTGCCTTTGACGCCGATGAGGATGGATGGCAGGACATCTACGTTGCCTGCGACTCGACGCCGAGCCTGCTGCTGATGAACAATCACGATGGCACGTTTCGTGAAGAAGCTCTGCTGCGCGGCGTGGCCCTCGGCTCGGGTGGCGAGTTGATGGGTGGAATGGGGGTGGGCATCGGCGACTACGACCTCGATGGCCACATCGACCTGGTGAAGACTCACTTCCAGGGCCAGTCGACAGGGCTTTACCGCAACAATGGCAAAGCGGAATTCGATGACGTCACCGCCCGCGCTGGCCTGAGCCCCGAACGGCGCTTCATCAGCTGGGGCACCGGTCTCGTCGACTTTGACAACGACGGTTACCCCGACCTCCTGATCGCCACCGGGACCGTCTATCCAGAACTCGAGAAGGTGTACGCCAAATACCCCAGGCTCACTCCGCGCTTGATGTTCCGCAATCAAGGCAATGGAACGTTTGTGGAGTTGGGCGACGAAGCCGGCCCCGGCGTTTCCGCAAAACACATGAGCCGCGGCTGCGCTTT